>WNFE01005024.1_pt1 | contig 13248 bp, 17 predicted proteins | sample 5400451 | NCBI WGS metagenome assembly WNFE01 (sample SAMN13153344, study PRJNA577476) | soil metagenome | isolation source: 200 cm saprolite under Douglas fir tree site 2 hole 2 | place: USA:California | collected 2015-04-18 | reverse complement strand
GAAGTATCCCTGTTGCTGAGCCCATGCTAACGCGGTGACGGAATCAAGTCCCCCACTTAGCAGAACCAGCGCTCGTTTCTGGCTCACCACTTTGTTCTCCTTGATAAATAAGGCGGATTTGTGAAAAACTCGGCTCCATTATAGCACACCCCAATTGGCTCACACTGCGAATCTTCAACCAAGTGCATTTCTGGATGATCTCTTGGAGCACGGAACGAGCGTAGAGCCAAATTTGGACAGGCTCTCTCAAAGTACGGAAAATGCCCCAGAGCCCGTTATAACCCGGCGTTAATAACTTATTACCCACGGTTCGCTCATTTCAAACGTGAATCCGCCTGGAGAGGGCAATGCCACAGCAGAGCTTTCATCTCTCGCTCAAGCAGCAATTGGCTCAGCAAGTTGTAGAAGATGTTATCGCTATCAGTCGCGATCTTTCTCCAACCAGCAGTACTCAGGTAGACCCTTGCAGTGCGGTCTTGATCAATGGCCCATGCTCCTTGGACAAGCACATGGTTCAGCCACCTGGTTTCGACTATTCCCTTGCTGGCCCACATCTGGCTAGCGATGCCACATTTCCCAACTGTTCTTGGCAACCCAACACTGGCTGCTGTCGTCGTACCCCACGATACAGACCCAATGTTCATCCGCGAGGTCGCCGCTCACCTGACGATACACGCCGCTTCTCTAGGCGAAAAAAACATTCACAATGGAAAATTGCCGATCTACGAGGTAACTGTACAAGTAACATTTACAGATGAAGTATAGAACGGAGTGGAACCACATTTTCTACCAGTCCCGTCGCATTGCTGAGCGAAACGAAATCAACCACGAATGAGAATACACAATTTTTGTGAGAAATTCAACAGTTCTTTCGAGAATTTGGGCAAGAAGCCATTTTATATTGCAGAGATATAATAAACTCTACATTGCAAATGCGCTCTCCAAGCGATTTTGTGAAAAACGCACATGCAAACTGCGGAATGTGGGCTCAATGCCCCTCCACATTGGTTTCTTGGCGAATCAGCAGAATGGTTAAGCACGGGAAATGCGGATGCCTCAATGGCCTGGTTCAAGCGGGACACATTGGAAGCATTGGTCGTGATCATGACCTTTCCTTTGGATTCGCCCATCGTTTTTTCAAAATTCTGCGTGAGCATCTCTTCCGAAGGGGTAAACCCGGGTCTGTCAGCGCCAAGGCAATCAGAAATAAGTGCCGTGATGCCCTTTTGTGCTGCCTACGCTATTTTGAGGAACTCCGTCCTTTTCTGGTCAGCAGGAGTTAAGTCGAATTTGTAATCCGCTCCATGGTAGAAATTGCCGACCGGCGTTTCTATGAAAAGGTGGGCCGCATCTGGGATGGAGTGCGTGACATGGATAAAGGTAATCGTAAAATCACCAAGCTGAAGAACACCCTCAGTAAACTGAATCCTCTGGACAACCGGCTGGAGTTTGAATTCGGCCAATTTGTCATTGGCGAGGGCAGCGGTGATCCGTACAGAGGAAACGACGGCAGTTGCGGTAAGATAAATGGCAAGCCGCCGATATGATATGGGGTATACTGTTGCGAGAGAGCTTCATACTCATCGCGAAAATACTGGGAGATCTACTGTGACGAGGGAGCATGATCATGAATATTGGGAGACCAGATGCGGGAGGGTCGGTTCCTCCTTTGACAAGGACAGATGTCGATCGACTCCTTGCCGGGGAAGGAAGACCTGAAAAGCTGGATTTAGGCGGCCAGAATCTCAAAGGCATCGACCTAGCGTATCTCGACTTGGGAGGTGCTCTCCTCGCTAGAGCCGATCTGAGTGGGGCCGATTTGAGCGAAACCGACCTGACGGGAGCGGACCTTTCCGGGGCAAATCTGAGCGGGGCGACGCTGTCCGGGACCATCTTGAGTCAGGCAAATCTGAGCCAGGCAACCTTGAGCGGAGCTAACCTGGGCGAGGCCGACTTGAGCGAGGCCAATTTGAATGAGGCCAATCTCTGTGGAGCGAACCTGAGTGAGGCAACTCTTAACGAGGCAAATCTGAGCCGAGCTGATTTGAGCGGGGCCGATCTGAGTGGGGCCGATCTGGGTGTGGTCAGCCTGTTCGGTGCCACGCTGAGAGGAGCTATTCTGAACGAGGCCAACCTGAGTAGGGCCAATCTGAGCCGAGCGAATTTCTTTGGAGCGAAACTGAGCGGGGTCAACTTGACAGGTGCAGACCTGAGCGAGGCCGATCTCAGCGGGGCTATCCTGAGTGATGGTAGCTGACCACGCAATATGGGCTTTTGCGTATTTTTGATCATGACGGCGGGGACTCGCATGGGATCTTGACGTTTGATCGGCTCTGTACTTTGTTCTGACTTTTGGGAGGAAAAACAATGACGACTGTAAGCGTTCTGGGGTCGGGCATCATGGCCACGGCACTCAGCTTCCCGCTGGCCGACAACGGCCACGACGTACGACTGGTGGGCACCCACCTCGACCGTGACATCATCGACAGCATAAAGAAGACCGGTGTGCATCCCGGCCTCGATCGCAAGGTCCCCGAGACGGTCCGCGCATATCAGCTCGAGGAGGCCGGGGAGGCTTTCGAGGGCGCCGAGGTCGCTCTGAGCGGGGTCAACTCCTTCGGGGTGCGCTGGGCGGGCGAGCAGTTGGCCTCGCTCTTGAAGCCGGGCATGATGGTGCTCTCCATCGCAAAGGGGATGGAGGCCGCCGAGAACGGCGATCTGCGCATCCTGCCCGAGGTGCTGGCCGAAGGAGTGCCGCCGGACCTGCGGCAGCAGGTCTCCTGGTCTGCCATAGGCGGCCCGTCCATCGCAGGCGAGGTGGCCGCACGGCGGCACGACACCTGTGTGGTCTTCGCGGGCAGGGACGCGGATGTCCTCAGGAAGCTGGCAACACTTTTCCGCACTGACTACTACCACGTCTGGACCTCCACCGACTTCCTTGGGGTGGAGGTGTGCGCCGCGTTGAAGAACTGCTACGCGCTGGGGGCCGGTTTCGCGGAGGGCATGTTGGAGCGGGCGCACCAGTCGGGGAGCAGAGACCGCAACTACAACTACTCTGCGGCCCTGTTCGCTGAGGGGGCGGTGGAGATCGTACAGATGATGCGGTTACTCGGCGGTCGGCCCGAGACACCCATAGGGCTGGCCGGCGTGGGCGATATGTACGTGACGAGCCAAGGTGGGCGCAACGTGCGCGCGGGGCGACTGGTGGGTACCGGGCTGCCCTTCTCGGAGGTACGCAAGCGCATGCCCGGGGTCACGCTGGAGGGCGCGGCAGCGATCGTGGTCATCGGGGGCGCCGCCTCCATATGAACAAATATACGAAACAGGTGACTGAATATGTCCTGAGATACGTTCTTTGGGGCACAGGTGCAGAAGCGAAAGCAAGAAACAGGAGCTTCTTGAAAGGGAAGGGCTCCCCCGCCGGGACGGAGTCCCGGGTGAGGAGTGATCAACTAGGCGCATGATAGGGGAAAAGTGCAGTGGTTTTTGACACGAGCATGTGAGCGTGATACACTGCGCTAGGCCGGTGCTTGGACTGCCATATGTATTCAGCAAGCATTCAGAAGTTGCCTGCACGAAGAGCGATGAAAGGAAACCGCAATGAAGTTGAACGCCAACGGCTTGAGCCATCTTGGTCTGAGAGTCACCAATCTAGCGCGGGCGAGACGCTTCTATGTTGACACACTCGGATGCCAATTGGTGAGGGAAACAGATAGAGCGGTGTTCGTCAACGTGTCTGGAATGCTGATCGCACTGCTTGGGGCCGATTCGCACTCTCCAAGGGATGATCACTTCGATCCGTTTCGCGTCGGTCTGGATCATCTCGCTCTAGCCGTCAAAGACACCAGCAACCTAGAAGACATGCAGCGGGAATTAGATGTGGCAGGGGTACCCAACAATGGGGTGGAGGAAGATCCAGAGACCCATCGCAAGTACATCAGCTTCTATGACCCTGATGGCATTGCGTGGGAGCTCTATTCGGTCGCGACTCGTCCCACCGCGTAAACGAGTGCGAATCGGTTGTGTGTACTGGCTACTTGTGCTATCCGTGTAGACCCCTCGTGTCGTTTGCTCAGTAAGCAGTAATCCCAACCGTTCAATGGCCTCCATGATCGCATCTGGCGGCTGACTTGCCTCTAAATCCGCTTCGGTTTCCCACAGTGTAATAGTGATCCCTGTATTCATGACCGCATCGTTCAGGATCAACGCGCCTTTGAAGCCTTGCAGTTCTCTGGCTTTGGGTAACATCACATCGCGTAGGAGGCTTGTCGCCTCCTCTTGCGTACCGGGCTGATAGTGTGTCTCCTTTTGCTCAACAGAGGGCAATACCCCCTCTCTCGTATGTTATAATACCCCCGAATACTAGAACTCATATTCAACATGGGGGGATACCATGCCGAGACAACAACACCTCTTACGTCTCACCCTTCCCATTCCTCCCAGCATCAACGAGCAGTATGCGACCGTGAACGGAATGCGTGTGAGTACCGTCGTGGCGAGGCGGTTCAAGCAGCAGGTACGCCAGAAGCTGACCGCGCTTGAACTGGAGGGGAAACTGGGCGAAACATTGCGTGCGCATTTACGCCAGGACTATCTCGCGCTCTTGCTCATCTTCTACTTTGAAACGCCGCTCAAACGCGACCTGGATGGAGGTCTCAAGATCACCCAGGATGCGCTCTGTGAGAGTCTGGGCATCAACGATAATCGTATCGTCACCATCCACCTTGTCAAATACATTGACCCCTTGCATCCCCATCTTGACGTTGAGTTAGAGGCGTTGGATGACTGGCAGTTCGATGAGGAATATGCGCTGCTCCCAAAGACGTTCTAGAGCTGCAAGGTTTCTCGGGTCAGGTTGGCTTTTGCCCCCACGCACTGAGCTAAAACCAGGTTCCACAAAAAAGTTTTACACCTGTGCTGGCTACTTGGGATATCCGTTCTAAAATAAGAGGGAGATGAGCAATGTGGAAAACCTGGTACCTCCTCTCTCGGTGATGGATAATTCAGTCTTCTCTCCTAACCGCTTGACTCTTCCCATCGATCCTGCTTATCCTTCCTGCTAAGGAAGTTATCCGTTTTCCTCATTTCAAGCAGGGAGGATCCTTATGGCCTTTCATGTGTTCTTGTTCTTCCTCCTACTCTGCCTAGCGTGGCTTTGGCACCTGTACTGGCTCCATCATAACCCTCCCCACCCAAAAGTAGGGGCCATACATACCAAGCTCCAACGCCTCCTCAAGCCACGCACCCCACTTGATTGTCCGGCCTGCCGCCTCTCCTCCACTCTCTCGTCGGGTGTGGAACCTGCGCCTCTTCCTGTGCGCCCCTGGCGCGAGGTCAAAAGCCAGCGGGGAGCCCTTAAGCGGTTAAACACCGAGGGTTTCGCCTGTCCCAACCACCAGTGCCCATACTTCGGCATCACAGACGCTCACATCCACGCTCTGGTTGGAGACGGCACCCATGGTCGCGCCGAGCAGATCCAGACATTTCGTTGCCAGGCCTGTCACGCCACGTTCAGCGCGCGACGCCACACCCCTTTATACCGCTTAAAAACCCCCTCCCAGCAGGTCGCAATGGTGCTGACGGCGCTCGCCGAAGGGCTGGATGCTTCCGCCGCAGAGCGTGTCTTCGGCTACCGGCAAGCCACCATCACTACCTGGCTGGCTCGCGCTGGTGAGCACGCTCAGACCTTACACGAGCGCTCGCATCTCGTAATCTCTGGCTCCCGCACCTCCAGCTGGACGAACTGCGCACCAGACTGCGCAGCTCTAAACAAGTGCTGTGGCTGTGGCTGGCAATCGATCCTTGCACGAAGCTTATGCCCGTGCTCCATCTCGGTCCCCGCACACAAAACATGGCACATAGGGTTATCCACTCCCTGCGACAGCTCTTGGCCGCCTTTCTGCCTCCCGCTCTTCACCAGTGATGGCCTAAATTTATACTTTTATGCGTCTCCCGGCCCATTTTGGACAGTGGCTTGAGGTGGTTTGCCGAGGGCGGAAAGTGCGCCAGTGGCAAGTAGCAGCGGGGCTGATCTACGGTCAGGTGAAAAAAAGCTACCGTCGGCGCAAGCTGGTGCGGGTCACTCACGTAATGCGCCTTGGGACAAGCACCGCTCTCAAAGTCGTGTGGCCTCGGATGGGCTTCTCTGGACGGCTGAACACCGCTTTTATCGAGCGGGTGAATCTGACCGTCCGTCATGGGGTGGCAGCTCTGGCACGTCGCACATGGGCCACAGCAAAGCCCGCCCCACAACTTCTGGCCCATCTGGAATGGTGGCGAGCTTACTCTCATTTTGTGCGTCCCCACGCATCGCTACAGCTGGCGCTCGTACAACCACGAGAACGAGGTGGCAAGCTGATGGCACAACGAGACCTCCAGCGTACCCCAGCCATGGCAGCGGGGAGAACCAACCGTCGATGGACCGCGCAGGAAGTGCTCAGTTACCCCTTGCCGCCGGTGCCATGCTTCAAACTTTGAGCGTGAATGAAGCGAGAACCTGCCGCTCGAAAAGAGCAGTGGGTGGCTTGGTGAAGATGAAAGCAGGGTAGGAGTGAGTTGGCCTACAAGTTGAAGTATCCTGCCTGGACGGTCGAATGAGGAGAAAACCAGTCCGAAATGAGTTCACAGGGGCTGGCTGAATTATCCACCATATCCCATGGCGGTACCTCCGGTTAGGAATGAGGCACATGGGAAGCAAGGACAGTCTTCAGGGCAGTATCGATAATTTCTATGGCACTATCGATCTCCTGTTCCGTGACCGACAATGGTGGTGCCATGCGGAAACAGTTGAGCATGCCGCCGACGGAACGAACAATATTCATCGATAATCCACACCTCATGCATTCGTCACTCACGGCCATCGCCAATGTGTCAGCGGGTGTTTTCTTTTCACGATCTTCCACCAGTTCTATCCCAACCAGCAATCCTTTTCCTCGCACATCGCCGATTTGCTCATGGCGCTCCTGGAGGTCCTGCAAACGTGCCAGCAGATACTCTCCACGCTGCTTTGCTTGCTCAACCAGGTGCTCTTCCTCAATGACTTCAATGACCGCCAGTCCAGCTGCCGCTGGAAGCGGGTCCGAGACGTGTGAAGTGATGTGCATGAAACCTTTGTTGTAACAATCTGCCTCAATAGCTGAAGTCGTAAGCGTGGCAGCGATAGGAATACCACCGCCCAGGGTCTTGGACACGGACAAAATATCAGGTTCAATTCCATACAACTCGTACCCAAACATGGTTCCGAGTCGGCCAAAGCCGGTCTGAGCTTCATCTATAATCAAGAGCATTTCACGATCATTGCATAAAGCGCGCAAGCGTTGGAAATAATCGGGTGGGGGAACGATGATTCCGCCAGCCGACAACACGGGCTCAGCAATCACGGCACATAGGGATCTCACCGATTGCTGGTCAATCACATCAAAGCCAGCCTCCAGGCACGAGCAGTCGCAGTCCCCGCTGCAGTGACGAATAGGGCAGCGATAGGCATACGGGGCTGGAAGCGTGAGCGTCCCAGGCATCATGGGCCCGTATCCTGCGTGACCGCCTGCCAGGTTGAGCGAAGCGACTCCAGCTTGCAAACCGTGCCAACTGCGGGTTAAGCCCACCATCTCGAAACGCCCCGTATACATTTTGGCGAGACGTAAAGCGACTTCGTTTGCCTCTCCCCCTGTATTGACGAGGATCACCTTATCGAGCTGCGAGCTGACCAGTCCGACAAGCCTTTCAGCAAGCGCCAGGACAGGTTCAGACAGCATCCAGGAATTGAGATGAATCACCTCCTCCAGTGATCGCTGTACGGCCGCCACAAGCTGCGGGTGATTGTGCCCAATGGTTGAGCAGATTTGACCGGAGGTGAAGTCGAGGATGCGTTGACCTTCCGTCGTCTCGATCCACGACCCAGATGCTCGTGCCACGATGAAAGGGGCAAAATCATGTGCATAGCGGATCAGAAAGTCTGCGCGTTTGTCGGACATGCTTGTTTCCTTTCAGTCAAATCGAGGAACTACACAACAAAGAATACTCGCCCGCGATGTTGCATGTGAGGCAACGACTTCATGGCCAGACGCCAAGAGCGGGAGGGTACTTCATCACTAAGAATGCTCGCGCGCCACTCGTCGAGGTGTAGGAGTGAGGAAGATCGGCAGAGAACCAGACAGAATCTCCCGGTTGCAGAGGCACTTCCTGTCCTTCTGGTCCAAGGGTAAGATCTCCTTCGATACAGATGATAAATTCCTGTGTGCCAGATAGATGAGCAAGAGAGTGATATGCTACCCGGGCCGGCAAAAGCATCTCATAGATTTCCGTGCGATGATTGCGGCCCTCGGTAAGGATTGGCCGGATAGCTAAACCGGATTCGGAGGTAATGACTTGTCCATCGTCACGGCGAATGACCTGTAACTGAGGGCGACTCTCCTCGCCGAATAATGTGCCAACGGGGACGTTCAGTGCGCTGGCAATGCGACACAAGACATCGAGTGAAGGATTACCCTGTCCCGCTTCAATCTTGGAGAGACTCGTTTTCGAGATGCCAGCTTTTTCGGCAAGGGCTCCCAGTGAAAACCCTCTACTCTCCCGGTGCGCTCGCACAGCTTGTGCAAGAAGGTTGGTTGTAATGTGCAAAGACACCCTATTCATCTCCGAAGTTGTTATTTATAATGGACGTTCGTCCATTATTATGGTATCAAGTATAATGGACGAACGTCCATCTGTCAAGATGAGGATAGAGAAAGAGGTGGGCCTGGAACAACAAAAAATAGGACTTTCATCCCTCTTTGCTGTGGTTATTTCCCTCGTTCAGCCAGTGTTTTTTAGTAGTCGGAGGAAGTCGATACGGGGCCGGTTGCTTCTGTGCATGATCCTGTTTCTTTGCCATCGCTTTGCTCCTCGAGTGGCTCCATCATTCGACCCGCAGTCGGCATAGAAATGCTATCTACTCAAGTATAACACAGCAGTTTGCCCTTGTGCTGCGACGGCTGAAATTGCTTTGATGTAGTACATTACTCCTACAATATATAGAACTCAGTCCTAAAAGGCTCAGCAGCAAGGAAATGTAGTTTCCAATGCTGCTGAGCCTTGAGTGGCAGAAATGCTGGGAAATTTTCAGACAGCGAAGTCTAATGTTCGCTGTATATTTGCCTTATGAAGCCATCGAGTCCGCAACTTTATTCTGCGAGTCCGCGACTTTATTGCCTCAGTCCGCAACTTTATTCTGCAAGTCCACAACTTTATTCTTCATGAACACTGTATACGAAAAATAAAGTTGTACACTGATGTCCTCTTTCTCACGCTCAAAATACAGATCTCTCACAAATATGAAAGGATGTAAAGTTGTACACTCGCAACTTTCTTCAGGTTTCTACGAAACGCTTTGGTGAAAATAAAGTTGTACACTCGATGGCTTCAAATTCACTTTTAACTCAGGTTTAGGCTCCTTTAAAACGCTCGTTTACCAGATCAGATACTGAACATGGGTGACATCGAACGTAAGCGTGAATTATAATGTATCCGAGAATTTGTAATGGGGAAAAGGAACAGGTAGAGCCATTATTGACGCTCCTTTTCGAACGGATATCCTAAGTAGTCAGTACAAGTCCAGGAGAACCTGACCTACTTGCAGAAGCGTGAAGCGCACATACAGTACCCAACGTACCAGGAGGCAGGCTGGCCCATTGGGTCGGGGAGCGTCGAAAGTGCCAACAAGCTGGTCGTCGAAGCACGGTTGAAAGGAGCGGGCATGCGCTGGGATCGGCAGAACATCAATCCCATGCCGGTGCTACGTAATGCGGTCTGCAATCGGCGGTGGCAAAAGACGTGGACGACAGCGGTAGCTCATCGACAAGCGCTGCGCACGAGTCGGCGGCAATGCAATTGCCAATGAATTGTCCCAGAGCTTCAGCGCAGGTCTCGTAGTTACCCGGTTTGTGTGGCTGGCGAACCGGACGTCTCGCAACTACGATTCGTGAGAGGGCATACATCAAAATGCTCACCTGTTTTATGGATCTGGACAAAAAAAGAGAGGGTAACACACTTGTTACCCTCCGGGCCACCAGTAAGCGGTGCCCTACAGGATCTTACCAGCGGCTATCGCGGCTATTGCGCCTGTCACCACTGCGCTTACGGGAATTGCCACTCTCATAGCTGCTTCCACTATAGCTGTAGCTGTGCGAGTCATCGCGGCGAGAACCGCGAGAGGGTTGCTGCGACCGGAAGCAATCATTGCAATACACCGGGCGCCCTTCACGAGGCACAAATGGTACCGTCGTTGGCTTTCCGCAGCTAGCACATGTGGTCGCAAACTGTTCAGCACGTGGGCGCAGTGCGGATGACTGACCACTCCCACCGCCACTGCGACGGGCAGCACGGCAATCGGGGCAACGACCGGGAAGGTTCGTCAATCCTCGGCTGGCATAAAACTCTTGTTCGCCAACGCTAAAGGTGAAGTCCTGACCACAGTCACGACAGGGAAGGGTACGGTCCTGGTAATTTTCAACGGACAGCATAGGTTTCTCTTTCCTCTTGGTTGTATTCGCTCCGCCAAACAACAGGTTTACATCTAAATCGAATGGGATGGTACTTGCAGGAGATACCTTTTTGTCAAGACCTTTGACAGGAGGGACATATCTCGAAGTGATCCTTAGGCAGTGTTTATCTTAATCTTCCAGGCGACGGAGCGAAACCAGGGACTGAATACGACTTACCTTGAATTGATCCCAAACCACACAACCAGTATAACACACGAATGCAAGTAAATATTCTCCCGCTCTCCCGCTCTCCCGCTTCTTGTCATCGCGTTGCGTATCCCGGGGGAGATGTTATACTGTTGGTAGAACGTAGCGGGAGAGAACAGATCATGCCAAACATGACGAACAAACAAGACTTGATAGCGTATTTTGCTGAGAAGAGCCAGCGCAGCGCAAAAGACGGCGGGACCTATTTTGAGACGGTCAACGAAATGTTGATGCTCTTCGATCAGACGGATGATGTTGCAGAGATCAAAGCAGTTGTACGTAATCTTCACCGAGAGAAGTTGAAGGAGATACAACGTACAGAGAGTATTGAGACGCGTATCGAGTTACGCAAGCAACTGGGGATCTATGACGATTGCCTGACACAAATGCGCACTATTCCAGTGCAGTAATGTGTTCAATAAACTGGGGACTGGACAGCGATATTGTCTTCTTCATGACTGTTTCCTTCCTGATTTTGGAACGGATATGCGAAGTAGCCAGCACGACACCAGGATTGGGCAAACGAAGAGTAAAGAACGTGTGACCAGAAAGAAAGCGAGGGCTAGCACTATGGCAAAGAGGAAGAGGAAGAGGAAGAAAAAATACCTCTCACCGAAAGAAATTCAAGCAAAATTAATGCGGCTCCCAGCTCGTTGAGCGAGCATGAGGACGAGATTGTCAACGATACGATCGCATATCGCATCCATGACGAGATGATGGGGGAGTAACGCTCATGCCCAGCTGGGCGGATCTGAACGAGCGCCATCAAGAGTCCCTGCAGGAGATCTACAACCAGGAAAATGAACGCTATGAAAGAGGAATAGTACATTGCTTTGTGAGTGATTTTTGCAAGGATCTTAGGGCTACTTCTGCTGTGGAGTCCCTTCTAACTCCTCGGTGCGACTAGCGGCTTGCACACCGTGTTCCTGATCGTAGTCTATTTCAACGACCTGGTCTGTACGCAGATGGACACGTTTTCCCCCTGGCGGTGGTTCGGTTACCATTGGGCCAGGTTTGGAAGTGGGCCACGGTGGGAGCAGCGGTATTTTGGATTTTTGCTTGATGAGTGCTTGTTGTGATGCTTCGTTTTCTTGATCCATATGTGCACACTCTTTCTCAGTTCAAGTATCAGTTTAGCCTGCTGGAGATGATTCGTCCTAACCGGTCGGTCTGCGGCCGAGAGTCACTCGCCAGGATCTCACGATTTCCTTTCCTTGATTTTGTAGACTCAAGAAGACTGTACGTACAAGACCAGAAAGAACTCAGCAGCAGTTTACTACTGAGTTCCTCGCCTCTCAGAGGCAAAGGGTTAGAAAGGGCTTACGAACTCGCCTGTCCTGGCATAGGGGCCATACCAAGCTGTTGTAACATGCCCAACTGGTCGTAGATGACCCACAACTCGGCCACTTTGCCGCCATCAAGGCGGAAAATACCGATACCTGGCATGGTAAATTGCTTGCCAGTTGGGGGCATGCCTAGAGACGCTCCTTGATGTGTTCCACGCATCGTCCAGCGGGTCACCATCTTGTCCCCTTCCGCGATGATGTCCTCAAGCGTGAGGTGCAGATCGGGGAAAGCCCCAAGGAACATGGAGATGTTTTGTCTTGGGCCCTCGATCCCACCTGGCGCACCGGAAGGGAGAGAGTGATCGATGACATTGGGAGCGAAGAAATCATCGATGGCGGCGAGCTTCTTCTTGTTGAAGACCTCCTCATACCAACTACGGACGCGAACCTTGTTTGCTTCAGTTGACGTGTTTACTTCAGTTGACTTGGTTACTTGTGTTACCATAGATACTGTTCCTTTGTGTGTGGTAAGTCAGTTTTTTCGTGCGGTCTCTGACTCCTCGTCAATCGACAGAGGGGATGTTGAGTGGCATTACTGGAGAACACAGAAGCAGGGAAATGCCGAAGCTGTTCCTGTAGAAAGCAAGCGTGTTGTGATTGCTCTTGCTTCTCTTTACATTATAACACAATTATAAATATTTGTCAAATATATAAAAAAAATTGTATTGTCATTTATATTTAAATGACAAGTGAACTGGACTGATGAATTGATTGTGCTTGCTACTTAGATTATCTGTCTAAAATATGATGGATAACGTCCACTTAGAGCATCCGTTAGGACATGAAGCACCTCAAATTGCTACCTGTGTATATCTTTATTTTATGCTACCTGGCGGTGATAAGTCGAAATGTACTCAATGGTTGGAAAGTGTAAAACTTTGTCAGGAGTTTCTTGGCCATACATCTGAGCACATAATCTCTCCGAAAGTGTAAGACTTTATTTGACGCTTACAACTGTATGCGGAAAATAAAGTTGTACACTGTCCAGCATCTCATCACGCTCAAATTTCATGCGTGTGTAAGGGATTGCGATGATAAAGTTGTACACTCAGCTATCTTGCCGCTGCTTTGCCCGTTCTGCTACGGAAAATAAAGTTGTACACTCGGTCACCTCATGATTTCTCTTGCCATTGAATAAGGACCAAAAAGAACGATTACCGAAGAGATCAATCCTT
>WNFE01016580.1_pt1 | contig 13253 bp, 11 predicted proteins | sample 5400451 | NCBI WGS metagenome assembly WNFE01 (sample SAMN13153344, study PRJNA577476) | soil metagenome | isolation source: 200 cm saprolite under Douglas fir tree site 2 hole 2 | place: USA:California | collected 2015-04-18 | reverse complement strand
CTGAATGTAGATTTTGCGACGGGTGGTTCAGTGAAGTGGCTTTGCGGCGGGCCGGGCGCAGGCTATCTTTACGTGCGGTCTGATTTGATCGACCAACTCGAGCCGAAGACGACCGGCTGGATGGCGCACGAATCACCGTTCGCATTCGAAACTGAGATGCATTACGCTCCGAACATCACCCGGTTTCTGCATGGCTCGCCGGCGATTCCGGCGCTGTACGCAGCCCAAAGCGGGTACCAGATCATTAATGAAATCGGCGTTGAAGCGATTCGCGAAAAGAGCATGCGGCAAACCGGAGGGCTGATCCAACTGGCCGAAGCCGCGGGTTTTCGGGTCACGAGTCCGAAAAATCCGGCCCAGCGCGGAGGCACGATCACGGTTTGGGACGATAATGCCGCCGGCATCGCGAAGGAATTGATTCGCCGCGAGTTCATCGTCGACTATCGCCCCGGCGCAGGCGTGCGCATCTCGCCGCACTTCTACACGAAGGACGAAGAGCTGGAACTCGTGATCGCTGAGATGAAAAAGATCCGCGACACGCGCGCGTACGCAGCGCAGGAAAAAGCCGGCGCGGCGTTTTGATTTGGAGTGCGCCGACTCGTCGGCGCTTTTCTCTTACCGACAGGGCAAGGCGGTGACAAGTCACTGCACTCCAAAAGGAAACACCATGAAAGTATTCCAGGAATCCCAGGAGTTTTTGCAAACGATCGCCGCGGAGGCGGCAAAGAACAGCGATGCAGCCCGCCAGTTAGTTTCCGGCCTTAGTCAGGCTCAACTCAATTGGAAACCGGCTCCGGACAAGTGGAGCATCGCGCAGTGTCTGGATCATCTCGCGGTAGCGTCCAGCAAATTCGTTCCGTATTTCACCACAGCGCTTGCTCGCGCGCGCAAGAAATGGCCGGTAGCTTCGTCGCCATCATATCGCCCAACATTGATTGGCGGATGGCTAATCAAGCTAGTGGTGCCAGAGGCAGAAAGGAATCTGACCGCGCCGAAAGTGCTCCGACCGTCTGAGTCGTCAGCAATTCAAGGCACGCTTGAGAGCTTTCTGGAGCAGCAGGCGCGATTCATTGAGTTCGTCCGAGAGACTAACGGAGTTGATTACAATAAAACGCGGCTGAGGTCGCCCGTCACGCCGCTAGTCCGCTACAGTCTGGCCGACGCGTTTGTGATCACGGTCGTACATGGCCAGCGGCACCTGGCGCAAGCGCGCCGCGTGCGTGAGATGTCCGGTTTTCCGAAAGCATAACTCCGATCGACAAGTCATCATGTCAGACACCTACGGCAAAGACGCCCCGCTTTCCTACAACAAATATCTGCGCGTGCCTGAGTTAATTGACTTGCAAACCTGCCTGTCGTCGCCGGCACATCACGATGAGTTGCTCTTCATCACGGTACATCAGGCTTATGAACTCTGGTTCAAGCAAATCCTGCACGAGATTGACGCGGCTATCGGCCTGATGAAGGAAGATCATCCAGCGGAAGCCGCCCAGGCACTGCGCCGCGTGGTTGAAATTGAAAAGCTCCTGATCGCGCAAATTCATATACTGGAAACCATGAGGCCGATCAGCTTCCTCGCCTTCCGCGATGAACTGAATCCGGCGAGTGGCTTTCAGTCGATGCAGTTTCGCGAGATCGAATTCTCTTCCGGCTTGAAAGATGATGCGGTGCTGCGCAGCTTTGCGCACGATGATTTTGCCCGTAAACGCCTTCAGACGCGCATGACGACGCCTTCACTCGGCGAGGCATTCTTTGCTTTGCTGCGCCGGCGCGGATTCGACACGCCGGCCAGCGACGCTCCCCGCGACGAAAAGGAACGCCGCAGCAATCGTGGCAAACGCCAGCGGGCGATGTGCGAAGTGCTCACGCATCCCGAACAGCTCGGTCCAGAATATCAACTGGCCGAAGCGCTGCTGGAACACGATGAATACTTTTCGCTGTGGCGCTCGCACCACATCAAGATGGTCGAGCGCATGGTCGGAACCAAACCTGGGACGGGCGGTTCGGAAGGCGTCGGCTATCTGCAAAAGACTCTGGACAAGAAATTCTTTCCCGAAATCTGGGAAGCAAGAACGTTTCTCACCACGAAGCACGACGATCAGGGATGTCCGTTTGCGAAGACTTAGGTTGGGCCTGAGCAACGCCGTTCATTCGTAAGTTCTTAGACCTCTGGAGACCATTGAGGATGAACTTCCCCGAACGCTTCAACATGGCCGACTACTTCCTCTACCACAACCTGGAGGAAGGACGCGAGAACAAAGTCTGTCTCTACTTTGAAGATCAGACGTTCACCTACGCCGAGGCGGCGCGGATGTCGAATCGAGTCGGGAATGCTTTGCGCATGTTGGGGGTGAAGATCGAAGATCGAGTCCTGATCGTTCTGCCTGATTGTCCGGAGTTTGTTTGGACCTGGTTTGGCGCGGCCCGGATTGGCGCCGTAATTACCATGGTTAATCCGCTGCTGACGGCGGATGACTACCGATACTATCTGGAGTACACGCGGGCCCGCGCGGCGATCGTGCACGAATCATTTCTTAAACCATTCAATGAGGCCGTCTCTGGCGCGGAACATTTGCGAGCGGTACTGGTGGTCAGTAACCAGGACGCGATCGACGTTGAACTAATCGACTCTCAAAGCCGCCTGAAGTCGTTTTCTTTTTCTGAAACCCTTTCGTCTCAGTCCATGGCTTGCCGGGCGGCAGACACGCACCGCGACGACATCGCGATCTGGCTGTTCACTTCCGGCTCGACCGGCCATCCAAAAGGCGCGGTGCATTTACAGCACGACCTTCCCTACAACACCGAAGTCTTTGCCAAACGCGCGATGGGCGTCAACGAAAACGACCTGACGGTTTCGGTTCCCAAGCTTTTCTTTGGCTACGCTACGGGAACGAATCTGCTGTTTCCCTTCGCGGTGGGCGGCGCGACCGCGCTCTTTGCGGAACGCTCGACCCCGGAAAAGATGTTCGCAGTGATCGAACGTTATCGGCCGACAATTCTGACCACCGTGCCGACGATGATCAATTCGATGCTCAACGTCCAACAGACAAGCACGCCTGACTTGTCGAGCATTCGCTTTTGTTATTCAGCTGGCGAGGCCCTGCCGATCGAGCTTTATCATCGCTGGAAGGAAACGTTCGGCGCGGAGATTTGCGACGGCATTGGCTCTGCCGAGATGTTCCACATCTACATCACGAACCGCCCCGAAGATGTGAAGCCGGGCAGTCTGGGGCGCATCGTGGCAGGCTACGAAGCAAAGATTGTCGACGGCGATGAAAACGAAGTCGCCAGTGGCCAGATGGGCACGCTCAAGATCAAAGGCGATTCGGCAGCGCTCTGCTATTGGAACGCGCATGAGAAATCGAAAGAAACCTTCGCCGGGGATTGGTGCACGAGCGGCGATCAGTTTCACGTCGATGCCGATGGCTACTACTGGTATCACGGCCGCACCGACGACATGCTGAAAGTCGGCGGCGTCTTTGTCGCGCCGGCGGAAATTGAGAACTGCCTGCTGCAACACGAGGCGGTCGCGGAATGCGCCGTCATCGGCCATGACGCCGGCGACGGCCTGGTAAAACCGAAAGCGTTCATCGTCGCGCGTGGCGAAGGAACTGACGTGCTCGCGGAAGAGATCAAGCAGTTCGTCAAAGCGAAACTTGCGCTCTACAAATACCCACGCTGGATTGAGTTTGTCGATTCGCTCCCAAAGAATGATCGAGGCAAGATCGACCGCAAGCTGCTCAAAAATTAGCCGTTAGCTCTGGATTATCCAGCAATCCGTCAACTGAAAATCTTGTATCCTGAGCGATTTGCTGGTCACGGCGCGAGAGCCGCCGCGACATTACAAGCATTACTTCATAACAGGTGTATTACTTTTCTCCAGCAGTGGTCTGCCTGCGCCGACATCTTGGCACCCTACGCTCCTATCGACCGCTGAGTCCCTGATCCCACTGCCGAAGGGTTTGGCTTGGCGTTCGGAACGCCGCAAAGCTCCGAATCGTGGGACTTGCTGAAATAGGCCCAAAGCTCTCGCCTAATAGCGCCGCTGATATGGTTGATTATCCGGGGGCACCAATGGACGCGCCTCATACAAACTTTTTTGTTATTGTAACTGGCTATGAGCCGTGATATAAGACTGCTTGCGCAGAATCTTGCAACGAACTTGGCCTTCCACCAAGATGCCTCAGTACGACCTTCAGATACTTTGCTCCGAATGCGGCAACTTTCACGATATGCTTCTGCGAGTTTCGCTGGAAGAATCCTTTGAGGTTCGAAATCTCAGCGACATTTATAACGGCAAGATTCCCCCTGAGTTCTATGCAGCCATCACTGGGCAAACATGCCCGACCACCAAGAAGCCAATCAGCAAACAGAATCCTGAGCACTTGGTTTTGGTCGCGGTCGGAAAGTGGCTGCCCAAAAACTAACGATGCGGAAATATCCCGCCCAAATATTCGACCAAAATTCAGCCTTTTTTAGGCAAAGTCGTGGAAATGTATACCTACTAACCATTTCCTTTAGACGAGAGTCGAAGAAGACCTTACCGAAGGAAGAAATTTCGTGCGAAAGTTAGTTATCTTGTTTGCGGCGGCCATTCTGTTTGTGTTACCGACGGTTGCGTTAGCCAATGTGGTTACGTTTCAAGCGCCGGCAACGGGATCAAACCAGGGCAGCGGCGGGCCGAACCAATTCAATTTGGATCATCATGAGGCTTACACCTGGCGCATCGGCGGCGTTAATCTGACTGGCCAGACCATCACAGGTGCAACGCTTACGTTTCACAACATCGCGAACTGGGACCGCAATCCCAACATGCTCTTCATTCACCTGCTCGACACGGCCCAATCAAGTCCCGGTTACGGACATTGCCGATGACTTTGCCGGCAGCCGCTATCTGAACAACCCTTTGGTTGCTCCGGGCACTGCGAATACGTTTCTGACGCAGCAGTCATTCACGACCACGGCGACGGATTTCGTCTACACCTTTACCGCGGATCAGTTACAGATCTTGAGCGCGTACTTCATGAATGGCGGCGATATCGCGTTCGGTTTCGACCCGGATTGTCACTTCTGGAACAACGGCATCACCTTTAGCTTTACGACAACTCCGACTTCTACACCCGAGCCGGCTACGCTGGCGCTGCTCGGTACCGGGCTGGCCGGGCTCTACTATCGTCGTCGAAGACAACAGCAAAAGAAACAGATCATTTAGTTCAACGATGGATCGCTCGGTCCAGTGAAAAGCCGCAGACAGCAGATGCTGCCTGCGGCCTTTTCTTTTGCGGAACTCTTTTGCGGTTCTGTACCGACTCAACTAACGCAAACGTCCTTCTAAATTGTAATCACGCAGCCGGCGATAAAGAGTTGAGGGCGAGATCCCCAGCATCTCGGCGGCTTTCCCACGATGCCAGCTGGTTTGTTCCAGAGCCGAGATAATCTGTTGCTTCTCAACCTCGCGCAAGGAGAGGCCACCCGAATCGCTGGCCGCCGCTGGACCCACGCCCGACGAAACCGGCCCCGCCAAGAACGGCATCGCGCCATTCGCACGCGCCACTTCGGGTGGCAGTTCGTTGGTCGTGATCCGGCCTTCATTCGAAAGCAGAACCGCGCGCTCCAGACAGTTGCGAAGCTGCCGCACGTTGCCGGGCCAGTTGTAAGCACGCAGTCTGCCGATAACTTCCTCGGTAAGCTGCGGCGCATTCGCTCCCGCCAGTTGCTTCAGGATGTACTCGGTCAGCGGCGCCACGTCCTCCGGACGTTCGCGCAGCGGCGCCAGATGAATCTGAAAACTATTGATGCGATAAAGCAGATCCGCGCGAAACGATCCGTCGCCGACCACGGCATCCAGGTCACGATTGGTGGCCGCGACGATGCGCACGTTGACTTCTACTTTTTTAACGCCGCCGACGCGGAAAAATGTGCGCGTCTCGATCGCGCGCAACAGTTTCGCCTGTAGCGGCGCCGGCAACTCAGATATTTCGTCAAGGAAGAGCGTGCCGCCTTCGGCTAACTCGATCAGCCCCAGCTTGCGCGCCTTGGCGCCGGAAAACGCGCCGGCTTCATAGCCGAACAATTCCGATTCCAAAAGCGTCTCCTGGAACGCTGCGCAGTTCAAATCGATAAACGATCCGCTGGCGCGCTTCGACAGCCGGTGAATGGCTTGCGCGATCAACTCCTTGCCCGTGCCTGACTCGCCGGTAATCAGCACAGAGGCTTCAGACGGCGCGACGCGCTCGACCAGGCGAATCGCTTCTTTCATCGCTTCCGAATGGCTCACGATTTCCGGCGCAGCAGATTTACGCTCGATCTGCGCGCGCAATCGCTGGTTGTCTGTGCGCAGGCGGCGCTTGTCCGCGGCCTGCTGCACACGCACGTCAAGCTCGTTAATACTGTAAGGTTTCGTCAGGTAATCGTGCGCGCCGTTCTTCATGGCCTCGACGGCGGTTTCGATCGTTCCCTGGCCGGTGAGCATGATCACTTCGGGGGGACTCGGCCGTTGGTGAACGCGGCGCAAGAGCTCCATGCCGTCCATGCGCGGCATGTTTATATCGCACAAAAGCACATCGACGTTGTTCTCTTCGAGCTGGCGCAGCGCCGCTTCGCCGTCGGGCGCTGCATGAACTCGATAGCCGAGCCTTTGCAGCTCCTTCTGCAACACCAAACGCAGATTGGCCTCGTCCTCGGCTATCAGCAGTCGCGCGTCACGTTGTTGGTCCACTTGATTGTACTCCGCACTCAGGTAGGTTAATTCTACTCGTTGGCGATGGGTAACGTGATCGTGAATGTTGTGCCCACACCTAAACTCGATCGCACGTCCAGCCGGCCACCGTGCTCGGATAAAATACCATAACAGACTGCCAGCCCCAGCCCGGTGCCACGGCCCACATCTTTCGTGGTGAAGAACGGATCGAAAATCTTGGTCATGTTCTCTGGCGGGATGCCGATGCCCGTGTCGCTGACTTCCACCAGCACGCGCGAACCCGACTGTTTCCCGCGCAGCGTCAAGGTGCCACCCTCAGGCATCGCATCGATGCCATTAGTGGCAAGCGCGACCACCGCTTGCTGTAGTTGACCAACGTCGCCGGAAACCCTGGGGAGACTTGCGGGGGCCTCGACCGAGATTTGAATATTGTCGCCGCGCTGCTGATGTGTTACCAGCCGCGCCGTGGTCTTGAGCACATAGGCCATGTCGATCGGAACAAATTGCCCGCCCCGCAGGCGACTGAAATCCAGCAGGCCATTCGTGATCGCTTTGCAGCGAAAGGCTTCATCGCGAATCAGCCCAAGATATTCGCGCAAATCTGCGACGTCTGGCGAGCTATTGAAGGCGCCTTCTTCGATTCGTTTGCCGAGCGATTCGGCGCAGGCCGCGATCGTGGCGAGCGGATTGTTGATTTCATGCACGACTCCGGCAGCCAGGCGGCCAACCGCGGCCAGCTTCTCGGTACGCGCCACCGCGCGGTCAGATTTGACGCGCGTGGTGATGTTCTCGCCAACCGTGATCACATGGGACACTTCGTTGCTTTCGTTAACGCGCATCGGAATCTTGCTGATCAGCCAATGATTTGTCTCGCCATTTTGGCTTACCGTTTCCTGCTCAACGCGGTGAATTTCGCCGGTGGCGAAAACCTTGCTGAACTCACGTTCCAGTAGCTCGCGTCTTTGTTTGGTCAACACTTCAAAAATATTTCGACCCAACACTTCGCCGCGCGGTAAGCCCAGCTCGCCCAACTCGCGGTTTCGGTTCCAGGCAACAATTTGGTAATCGCGGTCGATCGCGTAAAGCGAAAGTGGCAGGCTGTCGATGATCGCTTCGGTGAAGCGCTCCTGCATCGCGGATTCCACGGTGCGGCGGTCAACCTCTTGCGCAAGGGTCGCGGCCGACTCGCGCGCGCCCAGGTAAAGCAGAGAGATGTGCGTCGCTAGTCCGGCCTGCTGCGCCGCGGCATCCACCAGGCGGCATCTATCTTCGCTGCAATCCTCCGCAGCGCCGAAGGCAACGACGAGCGCGCCGAGGTCACGTCCGCCGAAACGAATCGGCGCAACATATTCTGTCCGATGCTGCTGGTCTCTCAACAGAAACTCTCTATGGTTTGTGAGCAGAGACGGCGAATCAGAGACAGCCAGCCAACGTTGCAAACGATCGAGGTTTACCAACGCCGAGCTTTCGGCGCTGCCCTCTCGATCGAAAACGCAGATCGCCAAACCGTCGCCGCTGTTCTTAACCGCGCATGCGCACAGCGCCGCATTCGTTCCTTCGTAAGTTGCTCCAGCAACTCGCCGCGCAACTTGGTCGGGCACGAGCGTCTGCAACAAACCGCGTCCCAGATCGGCGAGGAACTGTAGTTCGCGGTTGCTGCCAATCAGTTCCCATTCCCTTTGGGCATAGTTCAGATGAGAGTTAACGCGGGAAAGCAATTCGCCGGGCGTCGATGGCTTGACGATGTAGTCATCCGCGCCGGCAGCGAAAGCTTCGACTTTTTTGTTCTCGCTGTCGTCGGCAGAAAAGACAATCACCGGCAACTGCTGCATGGCCGGCTGCGCGCGCAACAGGCGGCACAGCGCCAGTCCATCAACTTCGGGCAGGGTCACGTCCAGCATGACCAGATCGCATGATTCCCTGTGCAGCAGACGCAACGCAGATGGCGCATCAGCAGCCGTGATCGTGCGATGGCCCGCGCCTTCAAAGACGCTGCGCAGTTCATGCCGCGCGCTGCGGTCGTCATCGACGATCAGCAGCGTGGCCGCATTGGTCGTTAAGCTAATTGAGCCTGGCATCAATCTGGAGAGCGAGGTTCTGTGCGTCAGTATCGCCTGCAATCGCAAGCGCGGGGTCGGGCAAGGATGGCGCGAGCTGGTGGCTTGCGCAGGGCCGCGGGGGGCAATAAAAATGCGGCTGGCGGACGAGTCGGTCCGCACCCTGCTTCCAGATTGGAAGATTGGGGGTCGGGTTGTCAAGAAGTTTAATTAATAGCAGTACTTATAAGGGCTTCCGGGCTAATTTTGGTAAGACGAACACGACGGCGCCGACGCAGACGATGACCCGCATCTTTGCCGGGTTTGCGCTCGGGCATTTCGATTGGTTTTATTTCGCTGTCGGGTGACCGGCTTGCTTTCTTCAAGCTCTCCTTCAGCGCAAGAGTCCGCGCCGAAAACGAAATGCCGGAGCAACTCGGTTCTTCGTTTCCGGCGCTTGACTGGGCAAGTGGCGTCCGCGGCACCGCGTCTGCCATCTGGGGTGTAACGATTCTTCCGTGCGAGACTGCGCGCTGCGCGTCTCGATCAAATCTTACGCGGCTAGCGGGCTCAGTGCGGTGAGCCCATTCAGCGGTTAACGCTTCCTAGCCGCGACCAACCCTTAACAAGGCCCGTGCCGTCGCGTTTAGTTGAGGAATTTGCTGCAGAGCGCCGAATCGACAGGCCTTTGCGACGGAGCGAAAAGTAACAGAACTGGCGCCGGCGGACTACATCTTCAATGTGACAGGTCAAAGTGAAAGTCTCGGTCAGGTTTCCTCCCAAGCTGGCCCTCGCTACACGCGTGTGAGAGACGGCCAGGTCAGCAAACTAAAAGTTGACAAGCGCACTTTCCAAAGTGCACCTTTTCAAAATCTTTTGGTTCCCGAAAACAGTTTGAGCAAAGCGATCAAAACCAGTGTCGAAGGAATGCGAACCGTCGGTTATGGCGAATTGCTGCGGACCAATCGCCGCTTTCGTCTGCTGTGGCTGGGCCAGGTTGTCAGCCAGATGGGCGACTGGTTCGATACGATTGCGGTTTATACGATCGTCTTGCGTCTGACGGGGTCGGGCCGCGCGGTCGCTTTGATCATGGTCGCGCGATTTCTGCCGAGCGTCGTTATGGGGCCATTGTCCGGCGTCGTCGCGGACAGATTCAGCCGCCGCACGATTATGATCACGGCGGATCTTCTGCGTGCCCTGGTAGTGCTTGGCTTCTTACTGGTGCGCCGGCCCGATCAAATGTGGCTGGTGTACGTTCTGACAGTCTTACAGCTTGCGTTCTCGGCGTTTTTCGAGCCGGCTAAGACTGCCGCGGTTCCTTCGATCGTTTCGGATCGAGAACTGCTCCCCGCAAATGCCATCTCATCGGTTACCTGGTCAGCGATGCTGACGTTGGGCGCGGCGCTCGGCGGCTTGGTCGCCGGCTGGTTCGGAACCAACGCGGCCTTCGTGCTCGACTCCCTTTCGTTCATCGCGTCCGCGGGGTTGATCGCGAGCGTGACTTTTCCCAAGCGCCCGCCGCGCGTGAAAGCGAAACTTACTGTCGCCAAGGCGCTCGGCATCAGCGACACGATCGAAGGCGCGCGTTACGTCAAGCATCGGCCAAGAGTCTTCGCTTACCTGATGGTGAAACCGGCGTGGGGGATGGGCGGTGGCATTCTGACTCTGCTGGCCGTTTTTGGCGAGCGAGTTTTTCCGGTGGCCGGCAAGACCGCGACTGGTATCGGGGTCTTGTTCACCGCGCGCGGCATCGGGACCGCAATCGGACCAATCGTCGCGCGGCGTTGGGCGGGCGAGACGCGCAAACAGATGCAGAACGCGATTGGCATAGGGTTTTTGATCGGCGGCGCCTTTTACATCGCTTTTGCTGTTTCGCTGTTTCGCGAAGTTTCGCTCTTGCCCTGCTGTTTCTGGCAGTCGCGCACACCGGCGGCAGCATCCTCTGGGTTTTCTCGACCGTGCTGTTGCAGCAATCGGTCGAAGATCAATTTCGCGGGCGCGTGTTCGCGGCCGAGTTGGCGCTGCTAACGCTGACGATGGCCGGGTCGAATTACGTTGTTGGCGAATTGATGGATCGCTTTGGCTTTTCGCCAAGGGTGGTCACGGTTGGCGTCGGCACGTTCTTTTTACTGCCGGGGCTAATCTTGTTTGCCACGCGGAAGTGGTGGGATAAGCAAGAAGAGACTGGCAGTTTAGAGGCTGCCTATCGCCCGCCGGTGGTCGGAATCTCAGATGATGGCGGGCAGTAGCCCGCCTCTAAACACATGATGAAGATCAAAATCGGAGTCATGGGGTCGGCTGAGGAGCACCCGCCCGCTGAGCTGCGCGAACAGGCCGTCGCGTTGGGCCGTTCCATCGCGGCGCGAGACGCGATCCTTCTAACCGGCGCGACGACTGGACTGGTTTACACGGCCGGAAAAGCGGCGCACGATGCGGGAGCGCTGCACGTCGGCATTTCGCCCGCGCACGACGAACATGAGCACGTCGAACGTTATGGCTTGCCAACCGACGCTTGCGACGCAATCATCTACACCGGTTTTGGATTGAAGGGCCGCAACGTCGTGCTGGTGCGCTCGTGTGATGTGGTTCTGTTCATCGCCGGCTCGATGGGTTCGCTAAACGAGTTCACGATTGCATACGATGAAGGCAAGATCATCGGAAGCCTGACCGGGACCGGCGGCGTCGCCGATGAAATTGAGCGCCTCGTCGGGACTTTTCCGAAAGTCACAAAGGCGCGCGTATTTTGTGATAACGATCCGGCTCGCTTGTTGGATGCGTGTTTCCGCGAAGCGGGGCAGTAGCCCGCGCGTAAGCAAGGGCTCCCGTTAATGAGCCCTCCCTGACGGTCGGGCTACTGCCCCGGTCTCGAAATCGGAAGGAAACTAATATGGATTTTGGATTAAAAGATCGCGTTGCTTTAGTTGCCGCCGCCAGCCGCGGCATTGGCTTTGCCGCTGCGCGCGAGTTGGCGCGTGAAGGCGCGCGCATATTTCTGTGTTCGCGCGACGAAGCGCGCGCGTCAGAAGCGGCGCAGAAAATTCACGAAGAGACCGGCGCCAACGTGGCCGGCATTGCCGCGGATGTCACGAACGAAAAGGAATCAGAGCAGTTCGTCAACGTTGCGCTGGAACGCGCTGGCCGCGTAGACATTTGCGTCACCAACGCCGGCGGCCCGCCCGCGACAGTTTTCGCGGACACCGACCTCGAGATGTTTCGCCAGGCGTTCGAACTCAACGGGCTCTCGGCAATCAGGCTCGCCAAGCTGGTCCTGCCGGGAATGCGCGAGCGTCAGTGGGGACGAATAATCAACGTCACTTCAATCTCAGTTAAGCAGCCGGTCGATGGCTTGCTGCTTTCGAACACTGTGCGCGCAGGGTTAACGGGTTGGGCCAAGACCGTCTCGAACGAAGTCGCCGCCGAAGGTGTAACGGTCAACAACGTCGCGCCCGGTTACACGATGACCGAGAGGCAGGACGAACTGGCCGAAGCGCGCAGCAAAGCAACGGGCAAAACCAAACAGGAGCTGGTCGATCTCTGGTCAGCGCAGACTCCAATGCGCCGGATGGCCGCGGCGGAAGAGATCGCCGCCGCGATTGCTTTCCTCGCTTCGGAACGCGCGTCATACATCACCGGCGTGACGCTCCAAGTGGACGGCGGCTGGGTGAGAAGTCTTTTGTGATTCTTTCAGGTACAATGACGAAGGAACAAAGTTTCTTCGGTAACTACAAGCAAGTAGTTCAATTAACAATACCGTCCAGGTTCAAAATACAAGGAGATAAATGAATCACAAACACTTTGCCGTCAAGATCTCGGCAATGGCCGCTTTGACTTTTACCGTGGCCGGGCTTTCTGGCTACCCGACTTCGGCTAAGCACACGCCGGAAACTGCGCAACCGTCTTCGTCGCAACTCGACGTTGTCGGTAGCAATATCGCGACTTTCGACGATCCCGTCGCGACATATGAGGGCGCGCGAATTGTGCATAACGTCACCGTGAATGGCGAGAAAGGCATGCGAGTCCACGCTAATTTCAGAGTCCAGTACGGGCTTAACGTCCCCTGCATGATGATCGCTTATTTTTATTATGACGACGCGGACAACACTCCGCTAAAGTCAGGTGACGCAAATTACCGCGACAAGAAGGGTAATGTGGCGGCAACAACCAATTTCACGCCGGCCTATGACCCCGCCATTTATAACGATTTGCAGCTCTTCGTGCCTTATGAAGCGCTCAACATGGAAAGCGGCGAGAAGTATGCGCTCAAGTTTTACCTCGCGCTTTACGACAAAGAAGGCGGAAGGTTTTTCGGCAAGTCGGGATGGTACAAATTCAATCTCACCATGCCCTAGGAACGATTTCAAAAGGGGATTGAGCACACGGCCCGCGGTCATCAACGGATGATCGCGGGCTGCGTCGGTTTAAATGGATAACGTCGTCATTGTCAAAATCTCCGGCCGCGACAGAATGCGGAGAGACCTGGCTCCCCTGGATCGGCGGCGGTGTCTGCACGACACTTA
>WNFE01006880.1_pt1 | contig 13253 bp, 20 predicted proteins | sample 5400451 | NCBI WGS metagenome assembly WNFE01 (sample SAMN13153344, study PRJNA577476) | soil metagenome | isolation source: 200 cm saprolite under Douglas fir tree site 2 hole 2 | place: USA:California | collected 2015-04-18 | reverse complement strand
CCGTCCCTCCGCGAAAGCGGTACAATGCCTGGTCGTCGTCGCCCACCACACAAAGGTGGTGGGGGGCAACAGCGGCGAGTGCCCGGTAGATGGCTGCCTGCAGCGGGTTGGTATCCTGGTACTCGTCCACGATAATGTGCTCGATTCCAGCATGATACTGATCCCCCCGCAGTACATCCTGCCCTTGTGGCGAGGATAGCAATGCTAAGTACAGGCAATCGTAAGTCCATTCCGAATTTGACAACGAGAGCCAAAGATCATAGACTGGACTTGGGAGGTGAAAGTGATGCGTGGTCCCAAGTCCACATACTCTATTCAACTGAAAACCGAAGAGGTGGAGCAACTCCACCGTGTCGTACGAGCTCATCACAGCCCGCAAACCTTGGTCGTGCGAGCCCGCATTGTGCTCAACGTGCATGAACACCCGGAGTGGTCGGCCCAGCAAATCGCTCAAGCCACTGCTACAAGCGATCGTATGGTGCGCAAATGGCGCAAACGTTGGCTCCAGACGCACTCGTTGGCCGACGCGCCTCGCAGTGGAGCGCCGAGGCGTTTTTCCCCCTCAAGTCCGAGCGCAGGTGACCGCGACCGCGTGTAGCTTACCGGCGCAAACCGGCACACCGGTAGCTCGTTGGAGCCGAGCCGAATTGGCCCGACACATCGCCAATGCCCTGGAGGGCGTATCCATCTCGACGAGTACAATTGGTCGCTGGTTGCGAGCCGACAAGATTCGCCCCTGGCGCTATCACTCCTGGCAACATATTCACGACCCACAGCAATTTCTACAACGAGCCCGCCCGGTCTTACAGCTCTACATGCGCGCTCAAGCCCTCCTGCGTGAAGGAATCTGGCTACTGTGCCTGGATGAGAAAACGTCCATCCAAGCTCGGGAAGGCGAACAAGCCCCTCGTCCCGCGCGAGCTGGCAAACCCCAGTTGCATGCATCGCGCTACCATCGACGAGGCGCCCGCCACTTGTTTGCAGGCTTGAGCGTGGCCGATGGGCACGTCTATGGGACTTGCCGCACCCGCAAGTGCTTTGTCGATTTCCAGGCCTTTGTCCAGCAGGTCATTCTCCCAGAAGCCTTGCGACGCAAGGTGACCACGGTGGTCCTCATCTTGGATAATGGAACCACGCATGCCCCCAAACAGCTGGCAAGCTGGTTGCAACAACTGGAGGCCGCCCATGAGCACCGGGTCCATTTCCAGGTCTGCTGGCTGCCTCTCAATGCTTCCTGGCTCGATCAGATCGAGATTTGGTTCAGCATCTTGCAACGCAAACGCCTGCAACCCAATCATTTTCGCAGTCCTGAGGACTTGGAAGACTCCATCCTCGATTTTCTGGCCTCATATAACCAAACGGCCAAACCCATCAACTGGACCTATACCGTGGAAAAACTCGAACGCAAATTAGGAACGCGCTTATGATTGCTTGTACTAAGTGCCTATCCGAATAACCCGAAAACGTAGTAAAATAGGAGGTATGAACAGACAAGAAACCAAGAAACGAGAACGAGAACGAGAGCGGACCCCGAATAATGGCACGACGACGGGATTTCGCATCTCTGATGAGTTGTGGGCGCAGTTGCAACCGCTGCTGCCGGTGCATGTGAATACCCATCGCTTTGGGGGAGGACGCCCACGGGTGCCTGATCGCGACTGTGCCGATGCCATCTTCTACGTGCTGCGAACGGGTTGCCAATGGCAAGCCCTGGATCAAACCGAGTTGTGTGCGCACTCGACAGCCCATGATCGCTTTCAAGAGTGGGTGCAAGCGGGAGTCTTCCTCACATTCTGGCAAGCCGGAATTGAGCAGTTTGATGAACTCCGTGGCATTGACTGGCAGTGGTTGAGTATGGACGGGGCGATGACCAAAGCGCCGTTGGGCGGGGAAAAAAACCGGCCCCAATCCCACTGATCGGGGCAAGAGTGGCGTCAAACGCAGCTTGCTCACAGAGGGGCATGGGGTGCCAATTGGCCTGACGATCGAGGGAGCGAACCGCCATGACATGAAACTGGTACGCCCGACCATCGAAAGCATCATCGTCAAGCGTCCAGAGCCAACCGAAGAGCAACTGCAGGGGATGTGTCTGGACAAAGGTTACGACTATGACGAGGTGCGCGACATCCTCCACGAATTCGGCTTTACCGCCCATATTCGCCCACGAGGAGAAGAGGCCAGGGCCATCAAGAGGCAAGCCGGGTTCAAAGCGCGCCGTTGGGTGGTGGAACGGGCGCATTCCTGGATGAACCGTTTTCGTCGGTTGCTTGTACGCTGGGACAAAAAGCCAGAGAACTACTTGGCATTTCTTCATTTTGCTTGTGGCTTGATCGCTTTTCGCGCCGCAGGGTTATTCGGATAGGCACTTAGTGTTCTCTCAAAATGTTAGTCGAAAAGTATACCACTTGATCCCCACCCCTAGTGTTTTCAGTAGCATGGGAGTTCAATCCACAACCAACCTGTATTTTCTCATTCATTTGACAACCCATCCGTGTTCTGTATAATGCGTTCAAGGGTGTTCGTTTTTAGCTCAAAAACTTATGGGAATGGATTTAACCTCTGAAGAAAAAAGGCTCGTTGCATACGCAGAAGAAGCTATTGTGAAATACAATAAAATCCGTCATGCAAAGGGAGATATAGATACCTTATATGGATTTGTTCTTTCAGACAGCGGAAAAATTTATGATGGTGCTTGTTATGAGCCAAAACCTACCATTTGTGGAGAAAGACACGCTATCGCAAACATGGTTCTTCAAGAATCAAATAAAGCAATAATAAAAAGTATTCTGGTAGCAGATCCTGTTCCAGACGTACAAGAGCATGGCACACCGCCCTGTGGAACATGTAGACAGATTATCTGGTCTCAAGGAACTCCAGAGACAACAGTTATCCTTATGCAATACATTCAAGGAAAAGAAGGCTGGACGTTTCCAAAACTAGAAAAATACACTATCAAAGACTTGTATCCGCTTCCTTACGAACCAAAGGAAGGATTGTGGAATAATTGGCAACCAAAATAAGTCCTATGAGCTGAAATATGAGCTTGTAGAGCGAAGCTAAACCAGTGCGGGGTTAAGTGGTCTACTTTTCCATTAGCAAACTGCACGAAAAACGGCAAATGGCTACCGATTTCGATTAACACTTTTTTGGGGAGTGGTCGGAATTTCGGTTAGCGTTTTTGAGGGATTGGTAATGTTTTCGGCTCTCATTTTGAGAGAACACTAGGCCACGTTTGTAAAGCTTGTCACTGAGTCTGGCATGGAGCCAAGATGGGCCAGCTAGATACGTCTCAGGGAGACATCTTGGCAGATGTGGTATAATGCCGGGCGAAGTCTGAAAGGAGAACCTCAAGCTCCAGCGATCGCTCAGCATGCATCTTAACTCCTCCTGAAGGAGACGAACCATGCCATACGTCAACAATCAGGGCATCAAAATTTACTACGAGGTGATTGGCAACGGCTTTCCCGTTGTACTCCACACTGGCGCAGGCGGCGACAGGAGAATGTGGCAGGAAGCAGGGTATGTTGGGGGTCTGGCTGGCTTTCAGTGTATTCTGCTGGATCATCGTGGGCATGGCAAGAGCGACAAACCGCAAAACCTTGCAGCCCATCGTCTTGAACACTACGTGACCGATGTTGTGGCGGCCCTGGACGCGCTCCAACTACCTCGCGTCGCTTTCTGGGGCTATTCAGATGGTAGGCGTGTTGGCTACGAACTGGCACATCGCTACCCAGATCGTGTTGCGGCTCTGCTCGCATCCGGGGGAATGGAAGCGGCTGATGTAGCTGACTATCAGGCCGAGAGACAAGAGCGAGCAGAAAGTGCTGACTTCTATCGGGAACGGGGCATGAGCGGACTCATAGCCGTCCTAGAAGAGGCAGAACACATGACGCTGCCTGCGTGGTTGCGGCAGAATTTCCTGGAGACGGATGCCGAGATGGTTGCGTTGGAACTCCTGGCGTGGTGTGAGTGGGATGGCCCCTGGCTGCTCTTGCCACACCTGCTGACTCCCACGCTTCTGCTCCTGGGTGAGGATGAGGATGATGGCAATGCCGCCCGAGCGGCAGAAGTGATGCCCAACACACGCTGCCTTGTCTTTCCCGGACTCGGTCATATTGGGGCCTTCCTGCGCAGTGACTTGGCATTACCACACGCCACTTCCTTTCTCCACAGCATACTCGCGGCACAGTAGTCTCCCTCTGCCACCTCACAGCAGATATGCAGGAGCCTCGGGGCGAGCGTGTCTTTCTTCTCCCCGAGTGTGTTTACCTCCCTAACAGCAGAGGATGGCCACGAGGGTCACCATCGCTAAGTAGTTGGCGGCCCGCTTCTCATACCGCGTCTCCACGCGTCGAAATTGCTTGAGTCTGTTGATGAGCCTCTTCACGCGATGGCGCTCACGGTAGATGGTCCCGTCAAACGCTCCTCGGTGCCGTTCGTGAGTTGGCTCTGCTGCCGAGTGTGATACACAATGGGTTCTTTCTCAAGTTCCATGAGTATGAACCGTCCGGCCAGAGCCAGTTCTCTCCCGCCTTTCATTCAGCATGCCTATTTCTCAGCAAGCAATTGGAAACAAGCACTGTCGGCGGTCCAGTCGACGATTGGCGGGTAGGTCTCGCGTCGCCACCGATAGGGAAGCTCGATCACCAGCCCAGGCCGTGACGCGGCTCTCGCCATGGACAGCATGTCGTGGAGAATGGTGCGTTGCTGGGCAACGTTTCCCGGCTCGCCCAGGGCGTGCCCAAAGGGCCAGTGCAGATAGAGCATGCGCGGCGCTCTCGCGGCATCTGCGACCTCCTTCACGAGTGCAAGCGCGACCGTCGTCACGCCCGCTGCCTCGATCTCTCTTGCGAGCAGTCCCACGGACCGCGTGCAGATCGGTCAGGCAGGAACGAGGAGCACGAGGTCAACGTGCGCGTCGGCCAGCCGGCGTCCGACCGTCCGTCCGGGGGCGAGCAGCGCTTTCGCACTTCCGCTCAGGCCGAAGCCAAAGTGCTCGTCTGCCACCCGACCGATGACGCCCTCTGCCTCTAGCTCACGCAGGCGCTCCAACGGAAAGACGAGGTTGATATCGCGTAAAGCGTCCGTCCTGTCGTATGCCTGATGCGTAATCGTGAGATCGGCGGCCTTCGTCTCACGTGGAATGACACGAAAGGAGGAGTCGCTGTGCAACTGAAAGGGCTTGTCCCGACGAAGATGAACGCCGCTCGTCGTGACGATGGCGACCGTGGCTTCAGAGATTGGTCGCACAAGCGGAGTCCAGGGGATCTCGGAGGCTGTGAGGCGCCTCAGCTGAGGGAGCGCGATCAACCTGCTGAGCAGGTGACCGAACGCCTGCCCGCGCCCGCTCCCGCTGATCCAGCGCAAGATGCGTTCACTGAGCGGGTTGATTGGTGTGCGTGTGGGAGCGTTGTGTTCGTTCATGAGGGTTCCCCCTAGAGTGATTACTGGTAAATGCCCTGAATGTTGCGCAGAAATAGCCCTCACATGTACTTTGTCAGAATTGTAATCGCGTTTGCCAGGATTATTGTCGCTGCATCAGCGTAGAACAGTACATAAAAGCGACGCTCTTTGCCAGATAAGCTGTCGTTGCATCGTTGGCCGTCTTTTGCCTGCTTGTAGAACAGTGAAACGAACCATTTTCGATGATTGCGCCATTTAATCTGGCAGAAAATAGAGTCAGTCCATGTGTATGAACCAATAAAATTTCGTTTTAAGAACTCAGAGGAGAGCGTGTGCTTGTCCGTCCCTACCAGGAGGACGATGCGCAGTCCTTGTTTGAAGCCATTGCCGAATCTCGTGAGCATATTGGGCCTTGGGATCCTCTTGCCGAGGCCCAGCAAACCATCGAAGAGAGCAGAGACGTGATCATCCGATGGATGGTCCAATGCTGCTGCGCGAGTATCTGGCCGTTGGGCTTTGGGACGCTGCGACACACTGGTATATTGGAGGCAGTAATCTCCGACCGCACAACTGGGAAGCTGGCTATTTTGAGATTGGGTACTGGGTGCGCGCCTCTGCCGCAGGCCAAGGATACGTCACAGAAGCCGTCAAACTGCTGGTGGACTATGCTTTTACCCAACTACATGCCAATCGCGTAGAAATTCGTTGTGATGAGCGCAATGAGCGCAGTGCAGCAGTAGCACGTCGACTCGGGTTTGTTCAGGAAGGACGATTGCGCAATGCTTTCACGCATCGAGGCGAGCTGCGAACCACTCTGGTGTTCTCCTTGACTCCAGAGGACAGACTGGGTGCTGAGCCACCAGGTTCAATCAGCAAGTAGAACGCACCAGTGATGAACCGCGCACACTGGCTCATCGCATCTCGGACACTGGTGCCGAGTCGAGCGCGTCCGATAATAGAACGGTTGATTTCCGCACAGGATTCGCCTACTCCTACAAAGGTAACTATTTAGACCCCCTAGCAATCTGCCTCTCAAGCGGGGCGAATCTGAAGAGGTCGGGAGAGGGAAACGTGTGCGCAAAGACTTTCGATACGCTTTCAACCCGACAGGTCCCCCTCTTGAAAAGAGCCGTCGCAAGAAATTGACTCGCTTGCCATCGCTCTGTGAGCATTCCCCAGAAAAGAGCAAGATAGAAGAAGTTTTTTTGCCAGCTTTGTGCTATGTGATGAGTACTTGCCATTGGCAAGCATCACTATGAGAGAGGTCTGATGAAGTTGGGAGAAACGCAGCAGTTACAGAGAGCCAAGCGGGAAAGCCCCGGTGATTCATCCCGGGGATGAACCGCCGTTCCTTTACGGGGATGGGAGCGGTTGGGCCCTTCATCCAACTGCAGAGGCGGACTTGACAACGGGAAAGAAAGGAGGTATGCTATAGAATATCTGTTCTATTTTGCAGGGAGCCGGGGTCATCATCCTCCATGCGCAGGAACCAGACGCCTGAGAACGTGCTTGGCAAAGCGCTGAAGGAAACCGACGTGGGGAGATGAGCAAGATAGAAGAAGATTTTTTCGGGTCCGCAGACTATGCTGTTCACGACGGGCTCCAAATGCCCGCTCGATTCCGCCAGCGAAAGGAAGCTTTTGATGCACGACCCAATCACCACCCTGGACCCGCGCCGCAGCATTCCCAACGCCGTTGCCATCGGATGGGAGGAGACTCGGCACGTGCTCGAAACCGCCGGGGTGTACTGGCTCTCGACCGTCCGGGCCGACAGGCGACCTCACGTGACGCCGCTCGTGGCCGTGTGGCACGACGACGCCATCTACTTCAACGCCGACGACACCGCACAGAAGGGGATCAATTTGCGGGCCAACCCGCACGTGGTCCTGACGACCGGCTGCAACTCCTGGCAGGAGGCTCTCGACGTCGTCATCGAGGGCGACGCCGTCCGGATCACCGACCAGGACCAGCTGGAAACCCTGGCCAAAGTGTGGGCCACTGCCTGGGATGGCGAAAGCTGGATTTACCAGGTACGCGACGGCTGCTTCTACATCGTCGCCGCCCGCTCCGAACCGAGCTTCGTGTTCAGAGTCGCGCCCAGCAAGGTCTTCGTCTTCGCCAGGGGAGAGAACATGGGCCAGACTCGCCACCAGTTCTGACGTTCAGCTCGAACAGGCACGCCTCTTCTCCAGGAGGGAGAAGACGAATGAGCAAACACTCAAGGAGAGGCATCATGAAATTTCTGCTCACCTCGGCTGGCATCAGCAACGACAGCATTCGTAACGCGCTGGTCGACCTCCTGGGCAAACCGATTGCCGAGTCCAGCGCCCTGTACATTCCCACCGCGCTGCACGCCAAGCCCAATGGTCCGGCCTTGGTCGCCCGGCTGATCCGCGGAGAGACCAATGATCCGCGGTTGTTCTTTGGTTCCACCGTCTTCCCCTTGTGCGAAGTGGGGTGGAAGTCGTTGGGCGTGCTGGAGCTCACCGCGCTGCCCAGTATCGATGAAGAGCGTTGGCTCCCGCTGGTCCAAGAGACGGACGCCCTGCTGGTGGAAGGCGGCGATCCCCTGTATCTCTGCTACTGGATGCGGCAATCCGGACTGGCCGACCTCTTGCCGGAGCTTCCGCGCGAGACGGTCTATGTGGGACTGAGCGCCGGGAGCATGGTGATGGCCCCCAGCATCGGGGAGGACTTCGTCGGCTGGAAGCCGCCCACCGGTGGCGATAGAACGCTGGGACTGGTTGATTTTGCGATGTTTCCGCACCTGGATCACCCCTCTATGCCGGAGAATTCCATGGCCGACGCAGAAAAATGGGCCGCCGGCATGCCGGTGCCGGCGTACTTGATTGACGATCAGACCGCCATACAAGTGGTTGATGGCGCCGTCGAAGTCATCTCCGAGGGGCACTGGAAGCTGTTTACCCAGGAGTAGGCTGGTTCGGCCCAACAGTGCAGGGCGGCTGCTTCTACGTCTTTGACCAGGAGGAGCAGACCGTCCTCCCCGACTCGATCTTCGTGTTCAGCGCGTGTTTTGGAGCGCAGAGCGGGGCTGCATGAGCTCCACGGTCCCGTATTGCCTCTCGTCTCTAGGCCTGGCGGAGGCGTCTGGACACGCCGTGTGCTTCCCACTGGTTTCTAGGAGGGTCATCATGCCAACTCGCGCAGAGATTCTAGACACACTTGCGGCATCGCAGACGCAGGTCATAGCGTTTTTTCAAGGGCTGAGCCCGGAAGACCTGGAGCGCCCGGCAACGGCGAGTGAAGTGCCCGGAGCAGCTCCGTGGCGCGCCAAGGATCATTTTGCTCACCTGGTGAAAAGCGAGCGCAACCGCCAGCAATTGCTGCGCCGTGCACTCGCCGGCGAGACGCGAGACGTTCAATTACGTCTGCAATACCCGGAGGGAATGCCGCTGCCGGGCATCCTGGGCAATTGGGACGCGCTGACCCCGGAGGAGCAGGAGCGGCTGGAGATGGCCGTCGCCAGCGTCAATCAAGCCTATGTGGACGCGCACCATGACGACCGTATGGAGCTGCTGGCAGCGGATTTCCTGGCGGCGCGGCAGGACACCGTGGACCTCCTGCACCAGTTCACCGATGATCAGCTGGCCGCTCCGGTGCCCACCGTCGTCGGTGAGCAAACCGTCGGCGACGTGTTTGCCTGGGGAGCGGGGCATCCGACCGACCACATGACCTGGATTCAGGAAGGATTTCGTCAGGGCGGGTAGAATGGTTTCTTTCTTCGCCGGTCTGCACCGTCGTGACCAGGTGGACAGAGGGCCGCTGCTACCGTCAGGCCGGATGCGTGATCGCGTCGTGCCGATGCCTCTACAAATCCAGTGCCGGCTGGTTCCCTAGAGCCACATGCAGAGCGATTTTAGAGGAGTGGTACTGCTGCGCCTGCTCCTCTGAAGCTGTTGTCAGGCGAACAAGGGAAGCTGTACCAATTCTGCGGCGCTACCTCCCTGGTGGTGCGAGAGCCGCATATTCCGGCAGCCGCAGCACTTGCAGCCACTTCACCTCGTCCTCTTCCCAAAGGAAACTTGCATCGCGCAGGTCTACCAGGGCCTGGCGGATTGGCGGTGGCAATGAGCGATGCTCATCAGTTGTTTCGTGCTGCGTGGGGCGGAAGAGGCTGACCATACCTTCCGCGTCGAATCGGTCAGCCTGGCGGCGCAGGGTACGCTCATTGGCTTTCGTCTCGTGGGCGCGCTCGCTGGGAGGATCGCCGAAAAGGACCACCGGGCGTAGAAGCTCGTATGCCTTCTGCTCCGGCCAGAGACACATTTGTTTGATTGCATCCCACGCTTCGGTGTGGGGTTGCTGCTTTCGGGCAGGCATGAGGCGCTCCTTCCCTGAAAACAATCGACCAAGGATAGTTTGCGCCCCATTGTAGCACAAGATACAACAAACACTCAGTTATCGGACGCGCTCGACTCGGCACCAGTGTCCGAGATGCGATGAGCTAGTGTGAACCGTGAACTGGGAGAGCACCTGTGGCGGCATTGCAATTCAGATGCGTATTTTGCCCGTGGCTCAGCGCCCTGCTTAGTTATGAAGGCTTGTTTAGGGTCTGGCAAGGATTCCTGTTTTATCCTTTAGCTCTCTTCTCTTTTCAGCCTTGCGCCATTTTATGGTGGCAAAAGAAAGTATCGCTCCAGAAGCGGGTTTCGAGAAATCGGCGCCATTTTATGGTGAGAAAATGGCGCATTTCATCACTTCTAAAGAGAGACAAATAGATGAGCTATGATGCTACGCCATTTTATGAGAGAGAAAATCTTCTCGAAAATCGTCTCAGCGCGCTTCTCAAGCCAGTCCTGGGCAAGTTTTATGTTACATACGCGCCATGAATTATTTTAAATGACAGATTGTGGTGGCAATTGTGCTATTCTGGCTGGGGTTGTAAAAAACACGAGAGCTTATTTCAATTCACATTCCCACGCTCCACATACCGTTTCATCATCTCCAGCATCCGTCCACTTTCACGGCGAATGGTGCTGACAACAAGAGGCTGCGCGGCCCCGAGGATGCCATGTAGGTTAAAAGTGACTTCGCGAATCACATGCGTAGCCTGCCCATCGCTTCCAGTCGCTTCAAGCGCATAACGAACGCGCACATCCAGCTTTCCGGTCAGCAGCAGCGCTTTTACCGGCATGGATTGCTCAAAAGTGATACGTTCAGGCGGATTGAACTCAGTGATCGAGCCGCGCATTGTGCCATCGGCATAGGTTGTGCCGACACCCGGTGACACGGGCGATACCTGGGTCATTCCACCAAACACCCTTGAGCCTGGCAGCCAGCGATCATAGTGAGCGAGATCGGCAATCAGGTCAAAAATCGTCTCGCGCGTGCCATTGATATCGGCAGTAAATCGTAACGAGGGCATATATTTCCCCTCTCTTCCGGTTTTTCAATAAAACACTGCATAGTGTAATGTTCTGACACAGTTCATAATAAACCCTCTCGCCTGGACACCTCGCCGTATGATGCTTGACGTATGTCGCCAGAACTGCTGCCAAACACAGCGGCCGGGCCGGAAGCTGTGGTGGAGAGCAGCCGCCGCGCGTCGTCGCTATGAACCGCAATCTGCTGATCAGTGGGCGGTCCGTCGAGAGGACTACGCGAATTGCCGCGCGGGTCATAGGTGACGACCGTGTAGTCATGGGCAAGTACATGTGCTACTGCCTCAAAGACACCAGCATCGGTGCCTCCACCAGCGATCAGCAGCAACACTGGGCCCGAACCCCGCGTCTCGTAATAGAGCGTCGCTCCAGGGACTTTGAGCGTCTGTGCTTTCATGCGATCCTTCCTTTTTCGCCAGGTTCATCTTGGGGTCCATTCGAGAGAGAGGAATGCTACCAAGCAGGTGCCCAGATTCCAAATTCGTTGTCATCAGGGTCGGTAAACTGCGCCCATTTGCCCCAGGGTTGGGTGGTGAGTTCCTGGGTCAGCCTGACCCCACGAGCTTTGAGCATTGCGCACGTTTCTTCAATGTTGTCGGTATGCAGAACAAAGCCAGTCATGCCTGTTTTATCACTGGCACTTTGGCCGCGCAAGCCGAGGATGATATGCGTCTGTGTGCCAGGGAGAGCAAGTTCAAGCCAGCGCTCCGTTTCGCTCATAGGCTGATCATTAACCTTTTCAAAGCCGAGCTTGTGAACATAAAAATCGAGGGCTTTGTCCTGATCGCTGACGCCTACCGTGACGGTCCCGATTTTCGTAAACATGGTTTCCTTTTTCCTTTCTGTTGATCGAAATCACCGTTTCTCGCTATCGACTGGGTGAAGTCTTCCCAATCGGAAGAGGTGACGTCTTTTTATGTGACTGTGTTCATCAGTATCCTTCCTTCTTGCTCGTCTCTTGTTGGCTTGTCTGTTGTTCGTCAGTCTCTAGGATGCGCGCAATCTCCTCAAGCGCGTCAGCTACCGCGTCTAAGTGCTCTGGGTTCAGTTTGGTCATGATGTGTCGCGCCCACTCTTGGTTGAGGGAATAGATCGTCCTGAGAACTTCTGCTCCTTGCGGCGTCAGTGCAAGCAACTGGGCACGTCGGTCAGCTGGGTTCTCCTGGTAGACAACCAGACCTTCTGTTGCCAGGACATTCGCGACACGCTGCACGCTCTGACGGGTATGGCCCATATTCCGCGCGATCTGCGCGACCGTCTGCGGCTGATCGCCGACTCGACCAAGCACTTGCCACCTGGCGCTACTTTGGCCGATGGATCGCGTCAGCCGATCGCCGTTGCGCATGAGCAACCCGTTGATCCAAAAAATGCTTAACGCGAACCGGCTCAGGGGATCGTTTGGTCTTCCTGTTGACTCCATAGCAAGAGGATACCATATTGACAGCATACTGTCAATATGGTGATCTTGGCTCTTTTCTTCACAGAGCCCATGTGGTGCTGTGCTGAACCTGATGTGGTGTTAGATGGCCTGTTGTCGAGGCTCAATCAGGGGAAGCGAGCGGAAGTTGAATCACATCAGGCTTCCTTTGCGGTTTTTTCCGCGCTGCATAGTCGGGCAATTTTAGGAAAAGCAGCCATTCATCAGGACCGAGTGTCCACAACTTCAATTGTGGCGATTGATAGCCTGTCTCGATGAGACGCGGATTCTTCACCTCGGTGATGCTGACACCGTGCTGATTGTAATCGCGCCTGCACGCTCGTAATTCACGATAATGACGCCAGTTGAGGAGACTGTGCTCTCCGTCACCTTGAACGCCGCCGGGATTGTGCCATCGGCAAACAACCGTTTTCCACCGCCCAACGTCAGCGGAAATATCTTTAGCCAGAACGCATCGACCAAATCATGCTTGATGAGCGTCTGAACGAGATTTCCACTTCCGTACACGTGCAAATCCGGCCCTTGCTGTTGCTTGATGTTGATGACTTTTTCCGCAATGTCTCCGCCTAAAAACACGGAGGGCTGCCATTCGTGAGAAGTCATGGTGTTCGAGGCGACGTACTTGGTCGCTGCATTGACGCCCGGCCATGCGTCCGCATGTTGCGGCCAGTATGATGCCCAAATTTCAAAGGTTTTGCGCCCTACCAACAGATCAAACGGCATGTTCATCTGCCCACGTATGACTGTTCCTCCAACATCGTCGGCATAGGGACCTGTCCACCCGCCATACGCGAAGCCACCACTGGTATCTTCCTCTGGCCCGCCTGGGGATTGTATGACACCATCAAGGGAGACGAAGTTGAGTACAATTACGGCTCTTGGACACATTCAGTGTGCCTGCTTGCTTGAGGGGGAGTTTCTCTTGTGGTAGAATACCTCAGTGAAACCCATGTCAGTCACCCGGAGGCATTCCCATCAATCTTTCTTCTCTTTTTGGATTCCCTTCCACG
>WNFE01006142.1_pt1 | contig 13263 bp, 10 predicted proteins | sample 5400451 | NCBI WGS metagenome assembly WNFE01 (sample SAMN13153344, study PRJNA577476) | soil metagenome | isolation source: 200 cm saprolite under Douglas fir tree site 2 hole 2 | place: USA:California | collected 2015-04-18 | reverse complement strand
TGGGGAGCGGATGCATGAGGATCGCGTCCGGCGGTAACCGCCGCATCATCGCCGGATCCACGACATAGATGCCGCGCACCCGCTCATACGCCGCGGGGGAGGCGAAGCGTTCGCGCTGGATGCGGGTCTGGTAGAGGACGTCGAGCTCGCCAATAGCTTCTCCCAGGTCCGGTTCCTCTCGCAGCGTCACGCCGGCTTCGCGCAGCTGGTCGCGCACGTCCGCCTCCAGCTGGAGTTCCGGCGGGGCGATCAGGACCAGCTCGGTCCCCGCAAAGTAGGCCAGCAGAAGTCCGAGCGATCGCACGGTCCGGCCATGGCGCAGGTCGCCGGCCAGGCCCACCCGCAGCTGATCGAGGCGACCCAGCTCTTGCTGGATGGTGAAGAGATCGAGGAGGGCCTGGGTGGGGTGCTCACCGGCACCGTCGCCGGCATTGATGACCGGGACCCGGCTGGCATCGGCAGCCCGCCGCGCCGCGCCCTTCTCCGGATGGCGCAGGACGATCCCGTCCACGTACTCCGCCACCACTCGGACTGTGTCCTCCAGTGTCTCGCCTTTGGCGGCCGAGGACTCCGACATGGCATCGGCGGCGGAAAGCACCTGCCCGCCCAGGCGTAGCATTGCCGACTCGAAGGAGAACCGGGTGCGCGTGCTGGGCTCGTAGAACAGGCTGGCCAGGATCTTTCCCCCAAGGCGGTGAGCCGCGTCGCCGGGGCGGGTCGCCATCCGCCCTGCCCGCAGGAGCAGGTCGTCGATGGTGGTCCGGTCGAGATCGCGGCTGCTGGCCAGGTGGCCTGGCCGGCGCACGGGGGCGGCGATGACGTCGCGCACGCTCTCTCCTTGCGGCCTCTCTGGACCGTCTTAAAGGATCTGGCGGATAGTCTACTCGATGTTTTCCGGCTACGCGTACTCGGTGCGGGCTCGTTGCTCGACCATGCTCTTGAGGAATTCCTGAAAGGCCGCTGCCGGAATACTGGGGCGGCGGGCCTTGAGCCGGACGATGTTCCACTGCCGGTGGATGGGAAACTCCTCCACGTCCAGGACGCGCAGCTTCCCGGCCTGCAGCTCGAGTTGAATCGCCTGCTGGGAGAGCACCGCTACGCCCAGGCCGGCTTCCACCGCCTGCTTGATGGCCCCGTTGCTCCCCAGCTCCATGGCCACGTGCAGCTGGATGCCCCGGTCGCGCATCAGGCGCTCCAGGGTCAGCCGGGTGCCGGAGGCCGGCTCCCGGATCAGGAACGGCTCCTGGGCCAGCACCGCCAGCGGAATCTGCGCCGTCCCTACCAGGTGGTGGTCGGGCGGGGCGATCACGACCAGTTCGTTGCCCAGGAACGGCTCGATCTCCAGCTCGGGCTCCCGCGACGGTTCCCCCACCACGGCCAGGTCGATCTGGCGCTGCAGTAACCGGTCGCGCACCACCGGCCAGGCGGAGATGTCCATGGCGATGTCCACTTTCGGATACCGGTGCTTGAAGGCGCCCAGGATCGCCGGTAGGACGTAGATGCCGGCGGTGCTGCTGGCGCCCACGCGCAGCGACCCGCGCTCCAGGCCGCGCAACTCGTGCATGGCCAGCATGGTGTCGTCCATGAGCGTCAGGATCTGGCGCGCGTACCCGAAGAGCGTCTCGCCCGGCTGGGTCAGGTGGACCCGACGCCCGGTCTGCTCGAACAGCTCGGCCTTGACCTCTCGCTCGAGCTCCCGCACCAGGTAGGAGACCGACGGCTGGGAGATAAACAGCTTCTTGGCCGCCTGGGAGAAGCTCCCCTCGGCGGCCACCGTGGCGAAGACCTTGAGTTGGTGCAGGGTCATATCAGGTTGCTCTATGGATCCAATCGAAACTATGTATTGGACACTATACCGCTCGGGCTGTTAGCCTAGGTCTCGAGGGCCGATTGTCGGCTCTTATTGCAGTATCGATATCAAGAGGGACGAAATGGAAGTTGTGGTCTACACCCGGCCGGGCGACGAGGATAGCCGGCGCATCAAGGAGCTCCTTTCCGACGTCGGGGTTGCCTTCGAGGAGCACGTCTGTGCCGATGGCAAGCTCAACGGCAAGCAGATGCGGAGCCTCGATATCGGCGTGAGCCAGGTGCCCCTGACGGTAGTCGACGGGGTTGCCATCCCGGGTATGAACCGGGCTCGCATCGAGCAAGCGATCGGCTGGGTCGGCTTCTAGCCTCTCCGCCACCGCCGGTTCGTTAGCTTGCGCGCGTACGATGAGGGCATGCCCGAAATCGGGCGGTTGCTGCTCATCGTGGGCGTCCTGATCGCGGTCGTGGGGCTGGTGTTCATGATCGGGGCCCGCATTCCCTTTCTGGGCCGCCTCCCCGGCGATATTTCCTTCAGCCGGGGCAACACGCAGTTCTACTTTCCGCTGGCGACCAGCATCGTGGTGAGCCTGGTGCTCACGCTGCTGCTGAACCTCTTCTTCCGCGGCCGCTAGCCGGCATAGTCTCGCACCCCCTTGCGAGGAGGCCTTCTCCCTCCCCCTTGCCTTGCGGGGAGGGCAGGGAGGGGGTCTCAAAGTACCCTCGAGAGTGACAGCTCACGCCTTATGCGCCGCGCGCGCGCGGCGCAGCCGTTCGTAGCTCGACGGGGTCTCCCTCCCCCTTGCCCCAGATCCACCGATTGGGAGCGAGGGTCTGATGATGGACGACTTGAAGGCCCCAATCGATCCGAGGAAGCCGGCGAGTCGGTCGGCATGGTGGTTCAGTGGTCAGCGGGAGCCGCAGTTGGTCACTGCTGCGGGCCGGATGGTGATCTCGGGGCCATTGGAGAGCGCGGGGAACCGCGGTCAGGTGATCGAACGCGAATCCGCCGACCGGTTAGGCCAGCGGCGGGGGCGAGTGGAGGTGTCGGAGGATGGTTTCGAACTGCACCTGCCAGGGCCAGCGAGCGGGCAGACGCAACCAGGTCCGTCGTCCGGAGCGGACCACCCGGCCCGGCAGGGACAGCAGGCGATGGCGCCAGGTCTTGGCCTGCCAGCCGACTTCGCCCAGTATCCATCCCAGCCAGCGCAGCACGTTGTGGGCCAGCAGGTTGACCGCCAGCCAGGCCGCGTTGGCGGGAAACCGGCCGGAGGGCAGATGGTTGAGGCCCAGCCCGTTTTTGAGATCTTCAATGTAGGTCTCGACCACCGCGTGCTGGCGGTGATCCGCTTCCAGTTCCACGGCGGACCCCATCCGGTCGGTGATGAAGGCCTGGTACCGGTAGCCGGGGCCCGGCAGGCTCAGTTGGGCGCCGGCGGGCAGCACCCGACGCACGATCAGGCGCACCGCCACCGCCGCCGCGGGACCGCCATGGTGGGTGTTGGCGAAGGCCAGGTAGGCGGTCTCCGCCACCTCGGCGGTACCGTCGCGCCAGTCCGGCATCGGCTGCCAGACGTCCTCCGGGATCTCGGCGATGCGGCGCTCCACCGACGGGTACATCCGCGCCGTGATGGAAAAGCGGGCGGCGTGCCGCTGGCAGGCCTGCACCACGTCTGCCACATAGAAGCCCGAGTCCATGCGGGCCACCAGGGCACCCTGGAAGCCGGCGCGACGGACGCGCCCCAGTCCCTCGCCCACGAAGTGTCCGGTCCCGCGCGCCGGGGCGGCATCGCCACCGCGCAGCCGACCGTGCACCACCTCCCCCCGGCCCGCGGTGAAGGCCAACAACGGTTGGTAGCCGCGCACCTTGGCGTAGGTCCAGGGGGCCCCTTGCTTCTGGACCCCGTAGGTCTCACAGATGGTGGAGTCGAAATCCACCGTCAGCTCCCGGGGCATGGGCCCCAGGCACCAGGCTCGCTGGAGGGCCAGCTCGCTGACCTGGTCCAGCTGCTTGATATGCCCCCAGGTGAAGGCGCGCAGGAAGGTGCCCAGGGTGGAGGGGGCTGCCACCCGGTGGCCCAACACCGCCGCGCTTCCGGGCACCCGCAGGGTGGCCGCGTCGTCAATACAATCGCCGCCGGCCAACACCGAGGCCACCAGGGTCAGCAGCTTCTCGCCCACATGGGCTCGCCCCGGTGCCGGACTGAGGTGGACGTGCTGGTCCAGCAGCTGGTGCAGCCCCAGGAGCTGCATGAGCCGGGCGGGCAGCAGCAGCCCGGCATTGGCGAGGATCCGGTGATCGTTAAAGGTGACGTTGAGGTGCTGGGACGTGTGCGATGATGTCATCACTCGTTAGGTGCTCCTCTGCTGAGACGTGTGGTGGGTTCAACGACGCCATTGTCTCAGTTCAGCGGGGCACCTTTCGCATCTTCTTTCCGATTGCACCCCCGACCCTAATCGGTGGATTCAGGCTTGCGGGGAGGGAGGGGAGGGGGTCTCAAAGACCCTGAGCGTGGGGAGAAACGCGAGCTTAGGCGCTACGCGCGCGGCGCAGCCGTTCGTAGCTCGACGGGGTCTCCCTCCCCCTTGCGGGGAGGGTCGGGGAGTGGGTCTCAAAGACCCTGAGCGTGGGGAGAAACGCGAGCTTAGGCGCTACGCGCGCGGCGCAGTTTTTCGTACAGCTCTTTGGCATCGGGCGTCACGTTCTCGGGAACGCGCAGCTCGAGCGTGACGTACAGGTCGCCCGGCACCCCACCCTTTAACCCGGGGAGCCCCTTGCCTTTGAGACGAAAAACCCGGCCGGCCTGGCTCCCTGCGGGAATGGTCAGCTGCAGCTGCTGCCCGGTCAGGGTGGTGATGGTGACCGTGTCGCCGAGCACGGCCTGGTCGTCGTAGACCGGCAGCGTCATGTACAGATCGCGTCCCTTGGCCGCGAGCTTCGGATGTGGCAGGAGATGCACCCGCAGGTAAAGGTCGCCATGGTGGGCGCTGCCCCGCTGGCCCTCGCCGCGGACGCGCACTCGTGATCCCTCGGTCACGCCGGCCGGGATAGTCACCTGAATCTGGCGGCGGCTGGCGATCACGCCCTGACCGTGACAGGTAGGGCAGGGCTCGCTCTGCATCACCGTCCGGCCCCCGCTCCCCTGCCGGCGGGCCACGAACCCGGAGCCGCCGCAGGTGGGGCAGGTTTCTGGAATTTCAGTCTCGATGGTGCGCTGGGTGCCTTTGGCCGCATCCTCCAGCGAGATCTCGATCGGGTGCTCGATGTCCTCGCCGCGGGTGGCCGCCCGCTGGCCCGCTCCCCCGAAGTCGAACCCGCCCACGCCGCCCTCTCTGCCGAAGAAGGTCTGGAAGAAGTCGCTGAAGTTCTCGAACTCGGCGGAGCTTGGACCGCGGGCCTGGCCCTGGTACTGGCGGGCGAACTCCTGCTCGCGCTCGATCCGCTCCCAGTCCGAACCTAGCTGGTCGTACTTGCTCCGCTTGGTGGTGTCGCTCAGGACCTCATAGGCTTCGTTGATCGTCTTGAAGCGGTCCGACGCCTTGGGGTCCTTGTTGACGTCCGGGTGGTACTGCCGGGCCAGCTTGCGATAGGCGGCCTTGATCTCCTTTTCGGAGGCGGTCCGGGGAACCCCCAGCGTCGCGTAGTAGTCCTTGTATTCCATCGCCGGCTTACCGTCTACGTTGCCCGAAACGGGAGGCGGCCAAACGGCCTAATGGACGCTCTGGGCAGCGAAGTCCCGGCAGTGCGAGACGAATTTCTCCGGGATCAGCGGGTTCTGGCCGAAGTGCAGGTGCACATAGCTGGCCAGCAGATTGGGCCCCACGAAGCCCTCATAGCCGATGACATCGCCCTCGGCATTCGACATCCGGTAGGCCGGCCGAAGCGTCGGATCCTGGTTGGTGATGTGGCTCCAATGAAACTCATGCCCGCGATAGAACTGGCCTTTGGGCGAGAGGATGCTGTCCTCCAGCGTCTGCAGCTGGCGGTAGCCAAACCGATGAAGCTGGCTGTCCATCTCGACATCGACCGGGAGCACGCCGGCCATCGGATGGCCGGTCCCTCCGGCGGTGCGCAGGGTACGGCCGAGGTACATCAGGCCGCCGCACTCGGCGTAGATCGGCATGCCGGTGCGATAGGCGCGATGCAGCGACTCGGCCATGGGGCGGTTCTTGGCTAGCCGCTCCACGAATTCCTCCGGAAACCCTCCACCCAGGTAGGCGCCGGCCGCGTCCGCCGGAAGGTGCGAATCCTCCAGCGGGCTGAAGGGGACGATCTCCGCGCCGTACTCTTCCAGCAGCTCGAGGTTCTCCGGGTAATAGAAGTTGAACGCGTCGTCGTAGGCCACGGCCAGCCGGACCGGGCGAGTGCCGCCGGTTTTCCCCTGGAAGACCTTCTTCGGAACCAGCGGCAACAATTCCGCCTTCTCGGCGATTTTCCAGATGAGGTCCAGGTCGACGCTTCGCTGCACGGCGTCGGCGAGCAGGCCCAGGATGCGCTCCCACTCCGTGTTCTCCGAGACCGGCAGCAGGCCGAGCTGCCGCTCCGGGATGCCGAGGTCGGGCATGGCCGGCAACGCCCCCAGGACGGGCACCCGAGCCAGCTCCCAGACCGCCTCTTCCACCGACCGGCGATGGGCGTCCGACGCCACGTTGTTGAGAAGGACACCGGCCAGCCTGGTGTCCGGTTTGAACATCTTGAAGCCCATGGCGACGGCGGCCGCGCTTTCGGACATCCTGGCCACGTCGATCACCAGGATGATAGGGGCCTTGATCACGTCGGCGACCTCGGCGGTGCTGCCTTCCTTGCCGTCCCCCCGGCCATCGAAGAGACCCATGGCACCTTCCACAATGGCCACGTCCGCACCCAGTGAGCCCTTGGCGAACACCTGCTGCAACGCGCCATGGCCCAGCATCCACGAATCGAGGTTGCGGCAGGGACGTCCTGTGACGTGGGCCAGGTAGGCGGGATCGATGTAGTCGGGTCCAACCTTGAAGGACTGCACCGTCTTACCGCGGCCCTTGAGGGCCGCGATCAGGCCGGCGGTGAGGGTCGTCTTGCCGACGCTGCTCGCCGTGCCCGCGACGACGAACCGTGGGGTTCGGACTTCGTCCAGCATAGGATTTCCTGGTCAGTTCGCTAGCCGAACTTCCCGCCCCTCGGGGCTACGCTAGCACAGGGATCCGGCGGTCGTCTACCTATCTAATGAACTGTTGCGGGACCGCGATTACGGCCGAGGGTGTGGCCGCCTCGGCCGGCCGCAAGTCGCGAAGATGGAGGCGAATCCGGTCGTAGCCGTCCCAGCGCTCGCAGTCCAGCGTGTAGAGGATGTCCAGCCGGCGACCCGGCGGCAGGTGCGAAAGCGCTGGCGCTTTGTCGAAGGCAATGGCCTCCCGAGTCGCCGTGGCATCGCGCAGCTGCACCCGCAGGTGTCGCCCGTCCGAGCCGAACCCCTCCGCCCGAAGCACCTCCACGCTGCGCGACAGCAGGATCGGCTCGCGGTTGCCCAGGCCGAAGGGGGCCAGCATCTGGATCTCCTGGTGCAGGCTGGGCTTGAGATCGGCCAGGGACGCCTTGGCCTCCACCTTGATAGATCGCCGGTAGGCCGCCCCGTCGAGCGCGCTTGCGACGTGCCGGCGAATGGCCTCCGCCAGCGCTTCGAACTGGTCGCGCCGGACGGTCATGCCGGCGGCCATGGCGTGTCCGCCGTATCGGAGGAGCAGCGGCGCGCAGGCGTCCAGGCAGTCGACCAGGTGAAGCCCATCGATGCTCCGGGCCGAGCCGCGCGATTCCTCCTCGGCCAGGTTGAAGACGAAGGCGGGCCGGTAGAACTCCTCGACCAGGCGGCTGGCGGCCAGGCCGATCACGCCCAGCGGCCAGTTGGGCGAGCCGAGTACGATGGCGGGCACGTCGTCGGGCAGGTCGAGCACCTGGGCGCGCGCGTCTTTGACGATCTCGGCCGTCAGCCGCTGTCGCTCGGCGTTCTGCGCCTGCAGCTTCTCGGCCGCCGCCTGGGCGGCCTCTTCGGTCTCCGCCAGGAACAGCTCCAGCGCCAGGACCGCATCCTCCATTCGACCCGCGGCATTGATGCGCGGCGCCAGCTGGAAAGCCAGGTGCTCGGCGGTCACTGGTCCCCGGATGCCGGCGGCCGCCATCAGCGCGGCGCACCCCAGGCTGGGATCGCGGTTCAGCTTTTCCAGGCCGGCCCTGACCAGGGCCCGATTCTCTGACCGCAGCGGGACCACATCCGCCACCGTGCCCAGGGCGACGGCGTCGATGGACGCGGCCGGGTCGAGCCGTCCGACAAACGCGCGGCGCTCCAGCGCTACCAGGAGCTTGTACGCCACGCCGCAGGCTGCCAGCCCATCGAATGGATACCGGCACTCGGCCTGCTTGGGATTGATCAGCGCGTCCACCGGCGGTCGCTCGCTCCCCACCTCGTGATGGTCGGTGACGATCAGCCGCATGTCCGCCGGCCGCTGGCGCGCCACCTCGATGGAGTTGGTGCCACAGTCGCAACTAATGACCAGCCGGGCGCCGCGGGCATGGAGGTCACGCAAGGCCTCGATATTCAGCCCGTAGCCTTCGCTAAAGCGATTGGGGATGTAGGTGAGGACGTCGCCGCCGACGGCGCGCAAGCCGCGGGCCAGCACCGCCGCGGCGGTTACGCCGTCCGCGTCGTAGTCGCCGTACACCGCGATCCGATCGCCCCGATCGACCGCCGCCGCAATCAGGTCGCAGGCAATCCCCATGTCCTTGAGCAGGAACGGATCCGGCGCGCCCTCCAGGTCGGTGCGCATCCACGGCTCGAGCTGCGCCGCCTGCGTAACCCCGCGGCCGTGCAGGATCTGGCGGAACACTGGGGAGAAGGCTTCCAGCCCCGGCTGGGCCCGCAGCGGATCAGGCAGCAGCCAGTGCCGGCGTTCCTTCTTCAACCGCCGGCATTATGCGCGGCCTCCGCGACAGCTGCCTGTCAATATCCCCAGATATTTTTTGGGGTGTGGAAAGGTGCTGGAAACTTTTATTCAGGCTGCTGATTCACTTGCGACGATCACCGGGGGCACGTTCTCCTTGGTCCAGTTCAGAAGGCCAACCACCGCGATCAGGAGCGCCGTGCCGACGAACTGGGCTGGGTAGAGCGGTTGATGGAACCCGTAGGGCGGGGGCGCCGAGGCGATGAACGTGGCGGCCACCGGAAAGGCCATCTCCGCGATGGTGGCCAGCGAGGCCGGGGTACTGGACAGCGCGCGGTAATAGAGGAGCAGGGCGAGGAGTCCGGGAATCAGGGCGATCCCCAGGAACGGCAGGATGTAGGAGGCCTGGTAGTTGCTGAATGCCGCCGAGCCGTTCTGCACGAACAGGATGACGATCAGGACGGGCAGTGCCAGCGTGAAGCGCAAGGCGGTGGTGGTTTGGAAGGACATGGTACCCAGGACGAAGCGCCCCAGCACCGTGCCGCTGGCCCAGAGGGCTGCGGCTCCGAGCGCGAAGAGGCCGGCTTCGAGGCGCCCGTGCTGGAGGTCCGACAGGGGAGCCCTCGGGTTCTGGGCGAAGACCACCATGTATACACCCACCAGGGCGATTGCGGCGATCGGCCAGAACCACGGGCGGCGGCGCTCACCCAGGATCACCCACGCGAGCAGGATGGCGATCAACGGCTGCGTCTGCTGGAGGACAAACGTCTCAGCGAAGTGGTGGTATGAGAACGACTGGGTGAAGAGGACGGTGGCGATTGCCTGCGGCCCAATTCCGATCAGTCCGATCGCGATCCAGCCCTTTGGCCCCAGGCGGCGAATCTCGCCCCAACCCCGCACCAGGACCACGAGGAGGAAGAGCGTGATGAGCGCGTCCTCGACCACGACGATCTGCGAGGCCGTGAGTTTGCCCAGCGGCGGAATCAGCTGGGCCCGGAAGTAGGCATCTGAGGCCCAGAGGACGGCCGCCAGCGCCACGAAGAACATGGAAAAACGGTCGATGAATCCCCTGGTCGACGTCTTTGCCGGTTCGCTCTTCAGCTTCGTGATTGCCATCGACGTCTGCTCCTTGGGCCGTCGGGGCAACGAATGGGACGGGCATCCGTGCCCACTCCCGAGGGTCTTCTTTCATCCCGACTCTACGGTCGGCCCCGGAATCGCACCGGGTCGTGAGGCTTGAGCCTCTCGCGGGCTATACCGCCGATCGGGGATTCACACCCCTGCCCCGAAGACTTGCCGTCAAGAATAGCAGCCCGGCGGCACCATTGCCGCCAAACGATTCAGGGAATGCCGTCGACCGGGGGCTGGACTGGGACGAGCTGATCTCCAACCACGACTCTGATGCGCTGCACCTCGTTGTTGCACATCCCCTGGGCATTCCAGCGCGTGGTCAGGGGCTGCACGTTCTTGGCCGCGTCGGTGGCCCGGCAGCACAGCTCATACTCACCTGCCTGCGCGACCTTCCACGGGTAGCGCCATGATCGCCACGCGAAGTCTCCACCGTCCTCTCCAAGCTCTGCATCCACCCACGAGCGTCCGCCATCCGTGCTGACTTCAACCCGAACAACGCGCCCCTGGCCCGACCACGCCCGACCCTCCAGGATCCACTTCCCGAGGGCAAGCTGGCGCGTTCGCGACAGGAAATCGGGGATGCCCGGCGGCACCATCAGCGAACGGGGCAGGATTCGGGTCACGGGCTCGCCCAGCTCATCCTCTGAACTGGTGACGTGATAGGCGGGCTCCTGTTGGTAGCCACGGAACGGGCGATTCACCACCGTAATCGAGCGAAGCCATTTGACGTGGGTCATCCCGTACCAGCCGGGTACCACCAGACGCAGGGGGAACCCATGTTGTGGCGGGAGTGGCTGCCCGTTGACGGCATAGGCAAGGAAGACGTCCTCGCGAGAGGCCTCCGCCAACGTGAGACTCCGCTCGTACTGCTGCTCGATGCCACGCTGGACTCCCCGATCCAGCCCGGTGAAGACCACTTCAACCGCGTCGTCGAGAGATCCGGCAGCGTCGAGAAGCGGCCGCAGTCTGGTGCCCGTCCACTCGGCATTCCCGACGGCCTCGAACAGCCACGGTTGGCTGATCGGGCGAGGGGAGAGCTTGGCCCGGCCGTTGCCGGCGCATTCCAGGGTCACGGCCCGGGTGACCGCCGGGCGTCCCCGCAAGTCCTCGAGCGTCAAGGTGAGGGGATGGCGCACGTGCCCGCCGATGGCGAGGCGCCACGCGGCTGGATCGACCCGTGGGATGTCGAAGTGGGTCAGCAGATAGTGCAAGCCGACCGGGGTGATCGGGTACTGCAGCGCCTCCAGCGGCATCGAGTGATTCCGCGCCGCGAGCTGCAGCTCTTCGAGCGTGATATCCGGGCCGGTCGACAACTCAGGAACCGGCTCCTGCTGGACCACGGCACTCATCCGAGTCAGGCCACCATACCGCTTGGCGATCCAGCTCGCAAGCCTGGCGCCTAGTGTTTGAAGTGGCGTTCTCCGGTGAAGACCATGGCCATGCCGGCCGCGTCTGCGGCGGCGATGGCCTCCGTGTCCTTCAATGATCCGCCGGGCTGCACGATGGCCCGCACCCCCGCCGCGGCGGCGGTCGCCACCCCGTCGGGATAGGGAAAGAAGCCGTCGCTGGCCAGCGCCGTGCCCGAGGCGTCGCTGCCCGCCCGCTTGACGGCCAGCTCCACCGCCTCGACACGGCTCATCTGCCCGGCGCCGACGCCCACGGCCGCTCCGCGGTGGGCCAGCACGATGGCATTGGACCGCACGTGCTTGACCACCGTCCAGGCGAATTGCAGATCCTGCCACTCCGCCTGGCTGGGTTCGCGCTGCGTGACCACCTTCGCCTCACCCAGGCTCAGGCCAGCCTGATCGGCAGTTTGCACCAGGAACCCGCCGCTGAGCGGACGCGCCTCCAGAGCCGGGATGGCTGGGCCGGGTCCGGGCTCCAACACGCGGAGCTTGGGCCTCTTGCTGAGTGCCTCCAGCGCGCCCGGATCAAAGCCGGGCGCGACCAGCACCTCGAAGAATGTCTGGGTCACTACCGCCGCCGTCGTCGCGTCCAGTGGCCGGTTCAAGGCGACCACGCCCCCAAAGGCCGAGCGCGGGTCGCCGGCCAGCGCGTGCCGGTACGCCGTATCCAGGTCGTCGGCGACCGCGACCCCGCACGGGTTGCCGTGCTTGATGATGGCGGCGGCGGTCCCGGTGAAGTCCGAGACCAGCGCCAGGGCGGCCTGGGCATCCACCAGGTTGTTGTAGGAGAGCTCGAGGCCTTGCCACTGACGTGCCCCAGCGATACCGGCGCCTTCCAGCGTGTGGTACAGCGCCGCAGACTGGTGTGGGTTCTCGCCGTAGCGCAGGTCGCGGACCTTGTGCCCGCCCAACGTGAAGTCCGCGGGCAGGGGCACGCCGGGCCCGCCATTGCGAAGGTGCTGGCCGATGGCGGCGTCGTAGGCCGCGGTATGGGCGAACGCCACGGCCGCCAGGTGCCGGCGAAACTCGGGACGCGGGCCGCCCGGACGCTGCATCTCTTCCAGCACGGCCGGATAATCCTTCGGCCGGACGACCACGAGGACGTGGTCGTAGTTCTTGGCCGCGGCGCGCAGCAGGGCGACCCCGCCAATGTCGATGGCCTCCAGGACGCGGGCCGGTGGCTCTCCCCCCGCCACCGTCTCCTGGAAGGGATAGAGGTTCACCACCACGACGTCGATCAAGGGCAGGCCATGCTCGGCCAGCTCTTGCATGTGTCGCGGGTCATCGCGCAGCGCCAGGATGCCAGCGTGCACGTTGGGATGCAGCGTCTTGACGCGGCCGCCCAGCAATTCGGGAAAACCGGTCAGCTCTTCCACCGAATGCACTGGCACGGTCGCCTCATGGAGCACACGCTCGGTCCCGCCGCTGGCGTACAGCGTCACCCCCATGCCGACCAGCTTCCGAGCCAGCTCCACCACGCCCTCCTTGTCGGAGACGCTGAGCAGGGCATTCACCGCGAGGGGACCAGCCGTCGCTCGGCGAGCCCACGCACCACCGCGGGCAGCAGCTCATGCTCGGCGTCACGGATCCGCCGGTGCAGGGCCTCTGCCGTGTCCCCCGGGAGGACGGCGACCCGGTGCTGGGCCAGGACCGGTCCGGCGTCGACGTCGTTGGTCACCAGGTGGACGGTGCACCCCGTCTCCGAAACGCCGGCCGCCAGGGCCCGGGCGGGCGCGTCCATGGAGCCGGCGAAGGCCGGCAGCAACGATGGGTGCACGTTGATGATGCGTCCCGCGAACTGGTCGACGAAGGCCGGCGACAGGATGGCATCGTAGCCGGCACAAACGATGAGCTCGACCTGGGCGGCCGTCAGCGCGCCGGCCATGGCCAGATCGCGCGCCTCCCGGCTGGGATAGGCCTGCCGCCGAAACACGACGTGGGCGACGCCCGACCGCCGGGCCTGCTGGAGGGCGGGGGCATCACGGTTGGCGCAGACGAGCACCACGCC
>WNFE01012615.1_pt1 | contig 13266 bp, 9 predicted proteins | sample 5400451 | NCBI WGS metagenome assembly WNFE01 (sample SAMN13153344, study PRJNA577476) | soil metagenome | isolation source: 200 cm saprolite under Douglas fir tree site 2 hole 2 | place: USA:California | collected 2015-04-18 | reverse complement strand
CGGTTCGGCTGGCGAGTTCGTTAGCTCCTGCGCGATGTGCTTGATCACGTCGGCGCCTTCGTTAGCAGCATTCTTGATTAACGGAGTCCCGGAAACATCGCCGATGATGTAACAGCCTGGAACGTTCGTCATAAACCTTTCGTTCCGCGTGGGCACGGGTCGAGGCTTGATGATCTTCGTAGTGTTAACGACGATACAGGCTTTCGGATTTACCGGACATGCGATCTGGCAGGAAGTATCTTCCATACACTCGGCGCGCGCCACGGGGACCGCGATATTATTGACCATCGCCAGCACATTATGCGGGCAGGCATCGACGCACGCCTGACAGCCGATACAGCGATCCGCAATTACGACCGGATGCGGATAATCGGGTCCGGCAGGGTCATACTTTTCCAGTAACTCTTTCGAGAGTTGAACTCTCTGCGCGTTCTCGTCAAGGTGTTTCTCAATTGGTTCTTCAAGTAGCTGGCGCGCTCGCCGTGCATCGCGCAGAGCAAACCAAATTCCCGCAAGAGCGAGAAAGACGCTAATTCCGGCCCAACCATACCAGGGCAACCCGCCCAGATATCTTTTTAAGGAAGAAGGCTCGGCGAAGAGCTGATTAATTGTCAGCAGCAGCGCCAGCAGCACCAGGATGATCAGAAGTTGCGACTTTCTCATGGCGTTGCGCTATTTTGCAGTCTCCGAGGTCGGTATCTGTGCCTGCCCGACACGCAGCGAAGATGCCCAGTGCGTATCTCTGATGTGCTGCACATGACAGGAAGTGCAGCTTGGTGTTTCCCTTCCTGCGGCAACTGAAGCTTTCTCGAACGTTTGCCTGTTGTGGCAACGCTCGCAGGTCGTGCGCGGATAGTTGCGATCGACGTTTCGGCCCATGTAGCCGGTCTTGTGACAACTGCTGCATGACATTACCTGGTTAGCGGTATCGATGTCCTGAATCCCGTTAATGCCTGTGACGACACGAACGCGTTGCAGGTGGACGGCGTGAAATTGAGCGTTTCGCCACTGCTGCGTCTGGCTGGAAGTAATTCGGTTCTTCTTCAGGAGTGCTACTACTTCGGGTTTCGCTTCAAGTTCTTCTGAGTCCAGCCCTTTCCAAACCCATACCCCATTGATCACCGGATAGCCGTAAGTTCCTCCGTGCGCAGTGTGAACGCTCTTGCCGTTGTAAAGACTCTTGTTGTCGTCGTTATGGCATTTCGCGCAGGACTTCAGCGCCGCGTTCACGGACCGGAAATCCTCACCTCGATGTTCCGTGTGGCAGGTGGTACAAGTGATGCCTGCCTCACGATGAGCCTGAATGATGGTTGGGGCGAAGCTTTCGGTCTGATGGCACCCGGCGCAGCGTGCATTCATTTTTTCTTTGTTCGCCATGCTTACTCCGATTGCGTGACAGGACGTACAAGCACCGCCATCAGGTTGTTTCGCAATCGCGGGCGTTAAGGCAAAAGTTGTCCTCGTATGCGGGTCGGAAATCGGATCGGGAGAGAAAGCGATTTTATATGTGAAGGCAGCGACCACGGAAAACGATCCCACGACGATCAGAGCCCAAATAAAAATAGCGAAAGGCCAGGGGCGCACGAGATCTCTGGTCGGCATCCAATTGAATTGAATCTTGCCCAAACGTGGGGGTGTTCGCGGGTGCAGCGGCGACGGCCGGCCGGCCTTTTCCCGCGTCCGCTTGTCCCAGAATAGCTTGAGCGCATTGACAACCTCAGATGGACGCGGAATTAGATCCCCGCTCTGCTGCCTTACCGCCAATTGCTTTTTGTGTAGCTCGCTCGTACTACGCGCTACACGTTCACCAACGTTCACCGCAAACTGAAGCACGACCCTGACTGTGAGCGTCTCAGCGGTCTGCTCGATTCTCAGGAAGAAGGGGCCGATCTGAATTTCGTCTCCATTGGTCAGCGCTTCAGCCTCGTTGAAAGGAATCGCACGGCCATTCAGAGTGGTCGCGCTCGATGCGCTGAGATTGATGAGGTAGAAATAACCTTCTATCTTGTTGATCCCCGCGTGCAGTCGCGAGACTGTCGGGTGGTTAAGCCAAACATCGGAATCCGGCAGCCGGCCAATCCGCAATCCTTCGCTGATGATGGTTTTCGGATCTACCGCGCGGTCCTCGCGGGCGATGATGAAAGTGCTTTCGTGCGCTGTGCTCATTAGTAATTAAGCATGACTGCAGTCATCGTACGGTCAACAGAAACACCTGAGTGATGTGGACTAACATCAGCGCCAGCATGATCGAAGCCGCCACGACGTGCGGCGCCAGCCAGAGTTTGAGCAACTGATGCAAGTAGATGAGCGAGTCCACCCGGCGTAAAGTGGCTGTCGCCTCAACCGCTTCCATTAACGAACGACGCGCCTTAGGGTCACTCAACTTTTCCGCATCGTCCTGAAATTCTTCACGCGCCTCAGCCAGTATGCGCGTCAGGTCTTCACGTCGCACGTATTGCCGCAAGAGATAACCAAGCGAGAAAAAGCGCTTGCGCATTTTCACCTTGATCAGATCCCGGAGTTGAGGGTCGCTGGTATCAATCAACCCAAGTTGCTCACGCAATTCCCGGCGGCGGGTTCGCAGGTCTTCAATAAGCAAAGGGTCTCCCTCGATGCTGGTCATGATGCGCGGCACAATGAAGTAGCAACTGATCCCGAAGAGGCCCGCTACGATCGTCACATCGAACGAAACCATCAAGCATGAAGTCAGCAGACCGCCTGAGTCGCGACCGCCGTGTATCAACAGAACAATACCTGCGAGCAGTCCAAGGTAAACGTGCGCTAACTTCCAGTAACGCAGCGGACCGGCTCGTCGCGTGTAAATTTGCTTTCGTCCGGAGTACGTGAAAACGGCTGCAATGCTGATCAAGCCGACGAGGCCGGTAACCCAACGCATGGTCAGCCAGGTTGCATTGAGATGCCCGTCCATCCCGTGCCGCCGCGCCGCCCACAGCACCACCGATGTGATGGCGATGATTGCGAAGATGCCGCAGAAGTGAACGATGCGCGCGGGAACGTCGCGCTTGTGGATGTTTCGTCCAATGGCATGCGTCTGGTCTCTAAAAACAATCCCTATAGCATTTTTCGCTTCACTAAAATACTCACGCGGGTTGACGCGCACCAGCGCGCCGGTCGGACAGTTTTCCTGGCACGAATACGCCGGCTTTTTCGCGCCTTCCGGATTGAGCGGCGTATTTTCACAAAGGTTGCACTTAACTGCAAGCAAATCCTGAGTCTCAGTGACTTCGGGAGGTTCCGCTTGGGGAGCGATGCTGAGCCAGCTTTTGAGCGTGCCGAGAAGACCTAACGATGGGGATACGGCTGGTTTGCGCGGAACCATCGAAATTGCGTTATACGGACACTGCGTCGCGCAATCAGCGCATCCGATACAGGTCTTCGGATCAATATCAATCTGACCTTCGGCGAAACGAGCGATCGCTCCGGTCGGACAGCCGGTCAAACATTCAGGGTCCTGACAGTGTAGGCAGACCGACGGTAATAAAACATGCTGTATCGATGAGCTGTTTGGTTTGACCGGACGGGCGATGTGGATACCGTGCCGCAAGAGCCGTGACTGCCCATGCACCTTATGACAAGCCATCGAGCAATTCCCGCATCGAATGCACAGATCCATGTCCATCACGAGCAGGTTTGTGCCGTCAATGATTCCGGTTGCGATCTCTTTTCCAGCAGCTGCCGTACTCCTGTTGTCTGAGGGCGGTTCAGGCGGTTTCTCATCGGTGTCTGAGAATTGGGGAAAGTGCTCCAATATCATTCTGACTAGCGCGGGGTTGGATCGCAGGTGCAAGATCGAGATTTCCAGCACTTCCGTGCGCGCCATAATTGTAGCAGTGTAGTTCCATCGCGTTTGTTCTTTGCGCCGGAGAGCTTCAAGCCCCAGCCAATTACCCGCGCCGAGAAAATCCAGCCCTACCTCGTGACCTAATTCCGTTACCATGTCAGCTAACCGTGGACCGGAAACCAGACTGCGCATCCGAGTCGGATGCGAACCAAGGTCACGCACACGCTGCGTCCAGCCACTCTTAACAAAAATGAGTCGGTCAATTTCGTCTCCTGCCTGGAAAAGGATGTGATCTTTGGCGTAGACGGTAAACCGCGCAGCCTCTTTCAGCTTTTCGAGTAGTTCGGGGCTGAAGGAGTTGTTGGTTGCCTCGTTTAGCTCTAAAAGCGTCCGATCGAGGCCGTGCCGACGATAATCCCCATCGAGCCGTTGGCCGAACTTCTTCAACTTTCGGAGTAGGCGAAGCGCCGGACGTTGAATCTCCAGCACGGTTGCTTCCACTCCGGCCGGCACGACCACCGTGGCGTTGCGCGGTTGGCCGGCGAGCACAGACATTTCGCCAAAACTGTTTTGCGACTCGATCTCGCCGACCTTGTTGCTTATTCCTTTATCATCGTTGACGTAGACGTCGAGGTTGCCATCGACCAGAATGTAGAAGGTGTTACCTCTCCAGTCGCCTTCATGAATGATCTCTTCACCAGCGCTATACACGTACAGCCGCGCATAGGGACCAACCTTCTTGCCGGTATAGTTCCTGCCATAGACCATCACTTCAAGATCGAGCTCATATTCGAAGTGCTCGTCGTGTTTCTCGACCAACTCAGAGATGATGCCGCTTCGGCTGATGGCTTCGATGACTGCGCCGTGATGTGTGATTTCGCGGGGCATAGGTATGCCTATTTTGGTTTAAGGAATCGTTGGAAGCAATGCCGCCGAAGCTGAGAAGCAATTAGTGCATCGGAACTCCGAGGGATGTTTGACTGGACTCTTCTATCTATTCTTGTTGGTTCCACGCAAACCGAGATCTCGTCAAAATGAATACCGCAGAAACACAGTCGCTACATTGGCGTGCATGCTCGTGAAGCGCGCGTCCAAAAACAAATCTCGCGGCGTATTGGCGTTAAAGCTTCCCCCGGTTACCTGGGTGACGCCATAAGGCACCAGGCTGTTCGTATAGTAATCGCTGACCCGGTACGGTTCGAACCGATAGTTTATTCCCACAGCAAGATCCGCGCGCAACTGGCGAGTGATGGAAATATTGGCTTCCTGCTGACGATTGATCACGTCAGGATAGGGAACGGCGCCGGCGGTGCGCGGAGATTGGGGCAGAATGGGAAAGGGATTGGTTGTGTTCGTTCTGTCCCTTGCAAAGCCGAGACCATAAGACACATCCAGAACAGTTTTCTCGCCCGCGCTCGAAGTGTTGAAGCCAAACTGGAACATGTCGAGATTGATCTTTGAAGCGCGATCCCAACTGTTGTTGATGGGGAATTGTGCACAGCAAGCCCGCACGTTGGTCCCCGCGCCGTTGATCAGATTGCCCATGCCGCCATACCCCGTCTGGTCAAACTCGCGAGAGTAGTTGGCATAGAAAAACGAGTTCTGCAGCCAACTGCCGCCGCCCGCGGCCATCTGGTCGTCGTCCTGCTTTCCGCCCCTTGGAAAGTAATTAACCTGGGCATCAAGCGTGGATTGAGCGCCATAGCGTAGTCCCCAGAAGCCTTTGGCATAATCGTCTCGCAAGTAGCGCCACGAAATCGAGTAATTGAGCTTTTCTGATCGATTCACTTCCAGCGAGATCCCGCCGTCTTTGCGAATCCGGTCGTCCTCGTCAAATCGGCGCAGCATGTTGAACTCGTTTGGGAGTCCGCGAACGAATCCTGCGGCCACTATCGCCAGCGTGGCCTCCCAGCCGGGGCCGCCGCTGATCGGCGAGGCCGCGCTGCCAATGTTCAGGTTTGGGTTGAACACAAGCGGCTGCACCAGGTAGGTGTTGGGAATGCGATGCGAGTAGAGATAATCACCTTTCAGCGATACGCCTCTCCGAGGTTTGTAGTCGAACTTGCCCTCGATACTATGTTCGTTCGACTTGGGAACATCTCGAAATGTGCGGTTCCAGATCTCCCAGTTGTATTCCGCTTCCAAGCCGAACTTTTTGTTCACGTCCCACTGCCACGTGACGGTCGTGTCATGACGAGTGTATGAAGTCGGAAAATTCTCCATCGCCAGGCCATAGTTATCGATCGCCGTGCGCACCGTCGAATCGCCGAACAGCGGCAACCCTGGGAAGGTGACGATCGGGCTTTGATTCTGCATGTCATCGCCGCGGTACTCAATCACGAAGCGCATGTCGTGCCAGGGCTTGCTGGCCAGAGCGACGTCGCCGTTCAGCGTGCGAACGACACCGTTAAGTGATGGTCGCGGCAGCGCGAGTCCAAAGAGGCCCGGTTGGCCCGCAAGTACCCCCGTCAGATTCGCGGTAATCATTGCCGAATTCAAAGTGTACGGCAGGAACGGCACGTTCTGCGTCCCTCTTCCCCAGGTGAACTCACCTCGCAGTTGGGTATCATGCGGGAAATCCACGCTCGCGTGCACACTGAAGCTTTGATAGTCATTGTCAGGCGCCTCAGCTAGTTGGGCTCGGACAAAACGATTGCGTCCAATCGGAAATGTCGGTGGCCCGCTCGACAAGGCATCGGTAACGCGAAACGGATTCTCCCACGTCAGCGTCGGAACGTTATTCCTGAACAGAGAGAGGCTGTAGTCCATTCCAACTCTGAGAGAGGCTGTAGTCCATTCCAACTCTCCACTTGGGACGGGAATACTGAAAGCCGAAGGTTAGATTGGTTGTGTGCTGATTTACCGGCTCGGGCAATTCCATTCCAAGAGACTCCCAGACGCCGTCATTCACGCCGGGGATCGAAGTCGGAAAAATATTTTGACGCGCGAAGGTGCCGGTGTCTCTCGGGCGCGTGCCATTAAGACGCAGGTGTTGCGCGCGAAAATAGAACTCCCAGTTCTTGTTCGGGCGATAGGATTGCGTCACCAAAAGTTGGTCCCAGCGCACGCGCAACGTCACGGTCGGCGAAGCCCCCACTGCCTGGCTCACCAATGCCGGCAACGCGGTACCAAGCGTTTGCGCCGGGTTACCTGCGTTCGGCGCCGCTTCCAACGCGGCGCGCAAAACTGGATCGACAGACAAGAATCCTGGCCCAGTGAGCACATGAAGCGTACGTCCCTTGTCGTAGTAGCGCGGGATCTGATCCCACAAGAATCGCGTTCGGAATTTTCCTATTTTTTCGATTACGGCGCTGTAGCTCTGATCTCGTTCGCGAATTTCCAGCGCCTTGAAGCTCATCAGGTAAGGCGAATCCGCGGACTCATATTTGAACCGAAGATTCCGGAAGGAAAAGCCCTGAGGATAGTCGCGGTACTCCTGAAACTTTCCGGGGCGGTCTCCTTCGACTTGTACACTCTGAGCCGCAATGTCGAAACTACCTTTGAAGTCGCCAAACAGCCTTTTCGGGGTTGTAGGTTTTTTCGGCTCGGGTTTCTTTTGTGCCTCCAGCTCGTTGGTGTCGCCAGGATTGATTTTTTCATCCGGTCCTTGTTGGCTCCGGGCATTCGGTATGGCAAAGAGCGTCAGGACAATGGTCGCCAACAAGCACATCGTGAACTTAACAATAGATCGGATTCGGTTAGCCTGATCCAGTCTCATGTTGGCCTCCTTAACGCGCGAATGCCTTACCAGCAGGATGATTGGAACCATGGACCTGAGTGTGGCAGTTCACACAACCTTTGTTGAAAGTGAAGATGTCGAATCCCGCGACGGTCTGATGCCGCCACAACATATGAATGTGGCACGCCTGGCACAACTCGTGGGTGCGCGTGGTCAACAGACTGACGTTGTTGCTGCCGTGCGGCGTATGACAGGTGAGGCAGTTCTCTCGCACCGGCGCATGTTCCCACAAGAATGGACCGCGCTTATCCGCGTGACATTGATAACAAAGCTGATTGGTGTTGCTGGCCTGAAGCATCTTGCGGCCTTCTCCGCCGTGCGGATCATGACAGGAAGTGCAAGTGACTTTCATGCCAACCGGTTGACTATTCATTAGCTGCGCGTTGCGCGTCGTCACCCAATTCTCACTCCGGAACAAGTGGGTGGAACGCTGGAACAAAGCCTTTCGCTTTTCAGTGTGGCAACCGAGACAAGTTTCGTCGATAGTGAAATTGGCCAGCATCTTCTCCGGCAACTTTGTGTTAATGATTTCTGCGGCCTCAAGCTCTGGCGTGTTAGCGAGATTGGCAAACATTCTGTTCAGCAATTTGACGTGGTGAACGTTGTGGCACGACAAGCAACTCATATCACTTCGGTCATGCTTTCCACCCTTCCAGTTGAAGTGGCTGCGATCCATCGAGTGGCATTGGAGGCAGGACTGATTCGCTGCGGCAGATCCCAGCTTAACGGGATTGCCGACATCTCCTTTGCTGGTGGTCTTGGTACTCGACTCAGCGTGCTTTTCGCTGTTCGCGTGGCAGACTTCGCATTTTGCTGCGCGTGAATCATTTAGGAATTTTGCGCTCTTGCCGTGAGTGTCCAGGGCGAACGACTCCACAATGACCCGGTGGCATTGTTGGCAATCTTTTCCAACTACCGTCTGTTGCCGCGCCGTCGTGGTGGACTGCGCTTCGGCAGGAGGGTTAGCGGGTTTTGCAAAGGTAAAGAACAGCGCCACACTGATCGCCGCAATCAAGAGAGCAACAACACGTATGGCGATCGATAAGGCACCAGTTCGGTGATGTCGTTCGGGCAACGGACCCACCTCCAGTCTTGGGTTACTCCTCAACTAGTCGTGAAAGCGCTAGCTACCTATACGTTCTGATGATTGCAATCTAGCCTCTCAACTCAGAGATATGAGCCTCGTCCTGATTCACTTTTCGTCACCCGAAAGACTCTGCGCTCTACTTGGTGCTGCAGAACGCGCAAGGTGACCTACAACAAATCTGGGGGAATGCCATACCAACCACTGAACAGACTGACTGTTATTAATTTTCCGAGAAGATAATTGAAGTCTTAGATTTTTGCAAGGTTTTTGGTCTGAGATCTGGCCAACTCTTAACCCATGGCGGCAGTTCATTCAATGGCTGCTAGAATCAACATTGAACTGCTTGAGCACAAGGAGCGCGATCGAACACAATCGACAAGTCGGTCAGTCAAGTTAGCGAGGGATCGACCGACCAGTTCACGTTTGATTTAATGGCTCCAACAACGGCCACAAAAAGAAAAGCGTAAAAGCCAGGTCGGCATCCAAAGCCGAAAGTTTGTGACTTAGTTGTGACAGGCCTTGCCGACTCAATAAGCTAAGGCCTGTCTTTACATCAGCTAGACTTCTAAAATTGGCTCCGCAGGTAGGACTCGAACCTACAACCCTTCGGTTAACAGCCGAATGCTCTGCCATTGAGCTACTGCGGAATATCGGCGCGCAACGATTGACTGCCTGACTTGCGCGAACGACTTTTATAACAAAGCGCCGCGAGCACGGTCAAGGCAAGCGTCGGCAAAGGGCAAAGCGGTAAGAGCTAACAGCAAGTGACAAATCTCTAACTTGCGAGTTGCCCGAGGTTGTTTGCTCGTACTCCTCACTCTTTGCCCTTGCCTCTTTGCTCTTTGCACTTTACTTTTGACTTGATGCCGATTCGTCAATGGAAACTTGCGCGCCGTTCGTTGCCTTACGGCGAGCGTACGCTGGTGATGGGCGTGCTCAACGTCACGCCCGACAGCTTCAGCGACGGCGGAGAATTCTTTTTGCTGGAGCGCGCGGTCGCTCATGCCGAGCAGATGATCGCCGAAGCCGCGGACATCATCGACGTCGGTGGTGAATCGACGCGGCCCGGATCTGCATTTGTATCCGAAGGCGAAGAGTTGCAGCGCGTCATTCCCGTGATCGAGCGACTGGCCGCGAAATCGCCGGTGCCGATCTCGATTGATACTACAAAGTCTTCAGTGGCCCGCGCAGCGATCGCCGCGGGCGCGGAGATCGTCAACGACATCTCCGGTCTGCGCTTCGATCCCTTGATTGCCGATGAAGCCGCGAGAGCGAAAGCCGGACTCGTCTTGATGCACTCGCGCGGCACGCCGAAGGACATGCAACAGTTGCCGCCGGTGGATGACATTATGAGTGAGGTGATCGGCGAATTGCGAAACAGCGTATTGGTTGCCGAAGAGCGCGGCGTCGCGCGCGACCGCATCGCGATCGATCCGGGAATCGGCTTTGGCAAAACACTCGCGCAGAATGTTGAGTTGATTGCGAAGCTGGATCAACTCGTGATCGCATTCGCCGAGTTTCCAATTATGATTGGAACCTCGCGAAAATCGTTTTTGGGAAAGCTGCTCGATAACGCGCCCGCCGACCAGCGTCTTCACGGTACGATCGCCAGCGTTGCGGCTTCAGTGCTGAACGGCGCCCACATCGTGCGCGTTCATGATGTGAAGGCGGCGGTTGAGGCGATTAAAGTTGCTTACGCGGTCCGACTGGCTGTTAATCAATAACGGATTAGAACCCACTCTCATCCGCTGACGGCCCGTAGATCGAAGGCACCGGCACGTCAAGCAAACGCAGATAGACACCAAGCTGTGCGCGATGATGGATCAAGTGATTCATCACAAAGCCGCGCATGACTGCCGTTCGCGGGAGCGTGAAGATCGCATTTCCGCCGTGCAGCAGCGACCACTTTCCCTGCCAGTTCTCATCGCTCGCCTTCTCCAGCGCCGCGCGCGCCGACGCGACATTCTTATCAAACGTCTCGAGCAAAGCATCGCGCGACTTCGCCTCCTCCAAACGAAACGGTGGCGCGCCCGGCGGCGCGATATCCAGCTCATCCGCATCGAAAGTATTGGCGGTCCAACTGGGAATGTTTGCCAGGTGCGTAGACAATCCTCCCAGCGACATAGATTTCTCATGCGGCTTCCACGCGAATTTATCGTCAGGAACCCGCTCCAGGGTCTTGCGCGTGTTCGCCATTTCGTGATCGAACTCCGGCAGGATCATTTGACTGATCGGCATGACTTCCTCCATTAACTACGAAACTTACATCAGAACGACGAATTGTCAGAGCGAGTGATTATAAGTATCCTAGCCAGTCTTCATCAAGCAACGGCTTCAGGGTTTAGAGTTCAAGCTTTAGCTTGGAGCTAAATCAACAACCTAAAGGTTGAACTCTGAACGCATGACTCAAAAATACGACGTCATCGTCATCGGCGGCGGCCACAATGGTCTGGTTAACGCCGCATATCTGGCGCGCGCGGGGAAGCGGGTGCTCGTGCTCGAGCGCCGGCACGTGCTCGGTGGTGCGTGCGTGACGGAAGAAGTGTTTCCCGGATTCAAGTTCTCGGTCTGCTCGTACGTCGTTTCCCTGCTTCGCCCTGAAATAATTCGCGAACTCGATCTACCGCGGCATGGCCTTGAGATTCTCCCGCTCGACGGCACGTTCACGCCGATGCCCAGCGGCGACTACCTGTGGCGCGTCAACGATCATGCGAAGACGCGGCGCGAAATTGCGCGGCATTCCCGGCTGGATGCCGAAGCTTACGACGAATATGGCAAGGCGATGATCGAGATGGCCCACTTCATCAAACCCGTAATGAATATGACGCCCCCCGATCCCGCGTCGCTGAATCCGAAAGGCCTGCTCGATCTGCTCGGGATGGGCCGTCGCTTTCAAAAACTTTCGGCGGACGACAAGTACAACCAGGTGCAGTTAATGACGATGAGCGCGGTTGATTTTCTCGATCAGTGGTTCGAGACCGACGTGCTCAAGGCAACGATGTCCGCGTCGGGAATCATCGGCACGTTCCTGGGCGTGCGTTCGCCCGGCACGGCCTACGTTTTGTTGCACCACTACATGGGCGAGATTGACGGCGCGTTTCGTTCGTGGGGTTTGTCACGCGGCGGAACGGGCGCGATCTCGAATGCCATTGCTGACGCGGCGCGCGAAGCCGGCGCCGAGATTCGCACGGAAGCGCCCATCGCGAAGATCATTTTGCAGAACGGGCAGGCGAAAGGCGTCGCGCTGGCCAGCGGAGACGAGATTTATGCCGACGTAATTTCATCCAGCGTCGATCCGCGTTTGACGTTTATGAAGATGGTTGGCGCCGAGCATTTGCCGACGGATTTTGTCGAAGACATTCAACGTTATAAGTTTCGCGGGTCGTCCGGCAAAGTAAATCTCGCACTCGACGCTTTGCCCAATTTCAAATGTATGCCAGGAGCCGGACCGCATCTGCGCGGCGCCATTTCGATCTCGCCCAGCGTCGAATACATGGAGCGAGCCTATGACGATGCGAAGTATGGACGCTATTCACGGCGCCCATATATCGACATGGTGATCCCCACGCTGACCGATCCTTCAGTCGCGCCGCCGGGCAAACACGTGATGTCGTGCTTTGTGCAGTACGCGCCTTACAGCTTGAAGGAAGGCTCGTGGGACGAAAAACGCGAAGAGTTTGGCGATACAGTCATCGATACAATCGCCGAGCACGCCCCCAACATCCGCAGAATCATTCTTCATCGACAGGTCTTAACGCCGCTCGATCTCGAACGCGAGTTCGGCCTGTCGGAGGGAAATATTTTCCAGGGTGAACTTACTCTGGAGCAGCTTTTCTTTTTGCGGCCGGCGCCGGGCTGGGCGCAATATCGCACGCCGATCAGGAGTCTTTACATGTGCGGATCAGCGACACATCCGGGCGGCGGAATCATGGGCGCCAGCGGACGCAATGCGGCGATGGAGATTTTGAAAGACAATTAACCACAGATTCACACGGATAGACACGGATAAGAAAGCAACGTAGACCTTAGTCGTTTTGATCCGTGTAATCCGTGTTCATCTGTGGCCGTTTTTCTGATGCCCACGCGAAAAATAATCATCATCGGCGCCGGCCACAATGGCCTCGTCGCTGCTTTCTATCTCGCGAGGGCGGGACTCAAACCGCTCGTGCTTGAACGTCGCGCGATCGTCGGCGGTGCGTGCGTCACTGAAGAATTCCATCCTGGCTTTCGCGCGTCTCTCGCCAACAGCGCTGGGCCGCTCTTGCCGCAAGTCATCAACGATCTTCAACTCCAACGCCATGGACTTGAATTCATTGACTCGCCGGTTCGGGTTGCGGCCTTGAAACTCGACGGGCCGCCGCTTTGCATTTATGAAGATGCGAAACGCACGGCCGGTGAACTGGCCGCACATTCAAGGCAAGACAGCGAAAAATATTCTGAGTTCGCTTCCTGTTTTGCAAACATCGGTCGCACGCTGAGACCCCTGCTCACGATGACGCCGCCGAACATCGATGCTCCTTCCAAATCTGAATTGTGGAATCTTGGCAAACTCGGGTGGAAGATTCGCGGCCTTGGCAAGAAGGATGAGTATCGTCTGCTTCGTTATGGACCGATGGCCGTTGCTGATCTCGCTTCGGA
>WNFE01002621.1_pt1 | contig 13268 bp, 12 predicted proteins | sample 5400451 | NCBI WGS metagenome assembly WNFE01 (sample SAMN13153344, study PRJNA577476) | soil metagenome | isolation source: 200 cm saprolite under Douglas fir tree site 2 hole 2 | place: USA:California | collected 2015-04-18 | reverse complement strand
GCATCGCACCGTGGGTGATGACCACGCTCGCGACCATGGCGAAAGTCAGCCGCCACCTAATCCGAGCGGATTGGCGATCTTCGGACAGCTCAGAAGGTCTGGCGACCCTTGCCGAGGTAGTTCGTGGTCGCTGCGCGACGCTAAGGTACGTCTCTGTGATTGAGCCTGATGTTCTTCGGACAATTGTTGCGCCGCCCGTGCACTACGACTCGGGTCGGCGCAAGATGAAGCCGGGAAGTTCTAAAGGGTCACAGCCAGGTGCAGAAGTCGGGATCAACACTGCATGCGCTCGCCACCGTGCTGCAGGCATCCCCTGAGGCGGACGTTCTTGTCATCCTCAGCCGGCTCCTGGATTCCCTCCCCATCGGCTTCCACGTCAGCGACTGCGACGGCCGGTTCCACGTCCTCTACGCCAACCGCGTGTGGGAAGGCTGGCTCGCACCCGACAAGCTGCCGGTTGCCGGCAAGACTCTTGAAGAACTCTTTCCGAGCGCCGAGCAGGCCGGCGTCCTCGAGGTCATGCGCGAGGTCTGCTCGACCGCCCGGCCCAAACACCTCAAGGGCTTTGAGTTCCGTGAACTCGGCATTCTCGAGCGGGGCAAGCGTGGCGAGACCAGCCAGTGGGATTGGGAGATCTATCCCTTGAGCGGTCCGACCGGAGCCACCCATTTGCTCAACGTCATCATGGATGTCAGCGGGTCCCGCCCCAAGAGGAATGGGCTGTCGACGGAGATGGGGCAGGCGGAGAACAGTCGCCGTGAAGCGGCTTCGGGGGTGCTGCGCATTTTCGGTCTGGCCCCAGACACGGAGTCCCCAACCAGTCGGGAGAGGCTGAGCGAACGGGAAGAGCAGGTATCAGAGCTCTTAGCCATGGGGTTTACCAATGGCGCCATCGCTCATCAGCTGAATGTCAGTTCGTCGACCATAGCCTCGCACGTCGCCCACATCCTTTCCAAGCTTCGCTTCCGCTCACGCGCGCAGGTGGCCGCCTGGGTCGTTGGGCGCCAGCTTCGGCGGGCCAGAGACAACGACTCGGCCGGCACCCAGGCACGTACCTAGTCCGAACGGAGGATGACAACCGCGCGGCGCTGGCCACATCCTTAGGCAACCCTGGCGGAAAGGATCAGCCGACTCACCGGTCGCGGGCGGGCCGAGACGGGGCTGCGGGCGCCGCAGCAACGCTTCACAAACGCGTTTCGAAACGCGCCCATTGGCATCGCCGTGGCTGACCTCGATGGGCACTTTCTGGACGCGAACCCCGCTCTGTGCCAGCTGCTCGGGTACTCAGAGGCGGAGCTGCTGCTTACCACGGTCCGAGCCATCACCCATCCTCACGACGTCGGCGGCATGTTGGCCGGCACCCGCCAGCTACTGGCGGGGGAGACGCGCCGATTCCAGTCAGAGCAGCGCTACCTCCATGCTGACGGCAGCGTCGGATGGGCGCTGGTCAGCATCTCGCTCATCGGCGACCTCAACGGGCGGCGGCCCCGCTACTACGTGCTGGGAATTGACGATGTCACCCCGCGTCAGAAAATCGAGCGGCTTCGAGCCATCCCCATCGCCCTGACGCGCATGCTGGCGGAAGCCACCGCCTTCGAGGATGCCGCCCGAAGAATCCTGCAGCGGCTCTGCGAGGATCTCGGCTGGGAGGTCGGCCAGCTTTGGATGCTGGATCGCGAAGAAGATGGGCTCCGCATGCGGGACTTCTGGCATGCGCCAGCGCCAGAAGTCGCCAATGTCCAGGAGATCAATCCAGAGACGAGTCTGTTCGCCGGAATCGATGTGCCGGGTCGCGTATGGGCTGGGCGGGAACCGGTGTGGATCGTCGACATGGCCAAGGATCCGAACTTCACTGCGTCTGCAGCTGAATCGAGTCCGCACGGGGCGTTTGGCTTCCCGATCCTGAATGGAAGCAAAGTCACCGGGGTGGTGACCTTCTACAGCCGCGAGGTCTGCCAAACCGATCGGGGTGTTCTCGCACTGGCGACCGACCTGGGAAACCAGATCGGTCAATTCGTTGAGCGGAAGCGTGCCGAGCGAGCCTTACAGGAGACTGCCGAGCATATCCGGGCGGTTCTGGACAACGTTGCCGACGGGATCATCACCACCGACGAGAGCGGCCAGATCGAGTTTTTCAACCGTGCGGCTCAACGGCTCTTTGGCTACCGGTTGGCCGAGGTGCTTGGGCAGGACGCCAAGATGCTCATGGCGGCACCCTATCGCCATGACTTTGTCAGCCACCTCAACGATTACCTTCGACCTGGCAAAAGCCAGGTCTCGGTCTCGGGGTCGCGTGAGCTGTGGGGACAGCGGAAGGATGGGTCGACCTTCCCTATGGAATTCCGTGCCACCGAAATGCTCATGAGCGGCGAGCGACGCTTTGTCGGGATCCTGCACGATGCATCCGAGCAGCGGGCGCAGAAGGACGCGCTCGAATATCAGACGCTTCACGATCCGCTGACGGGCCTGCCAAACCGGACGCTGTTCGGTGATCGGCTGCGTCAGGCCATCCTCAGCGGACAACGGGAAAGGAAACCGTTAGTGCTGCTCATCATGGACATGGATCGCTTCAAGGAGGTCAACGACACCCTCGGGCACCATATTGGCGATCTGCTCTTGCAGCAAGTCGCGCTGCGCCTGGCTGCCACGCTGCGCCAATCGGACACGGTGGCGCGCCTTGGCGGAGACGAGTTCGCGGTGCTCCCGGCGGGGGGGACAGACCTGACGGGTGGATCCCAGGCGGCCAAGAAGATCCTGCAGGCGTTGGAGCAACCCTTCCTGATCGACGGCCGAAACGTCGACGTCCGGGCGAGCATCGGTATTGCCCTCTACCCGGAGCACGGGGATGAGGCCGCCACGCTCATGCGCCACGCGGACGTGGCCATGTACGTGGCCAAACGGACCAAGCGCGGCTACGCGGTCTACGCGCCCCAGCAAGACGAGCACACGGTTGCTCGCCTAGCACTCATTGGCGAGCTGCGTCACGCCATCGGGCATGACGAACTGGTGCTGCACTATCAGCCAACCGTCGCGCTCGCGAGCGGCAAGACGAGTGGGGTGGAAGCCTTGGTGCGCTGGCGGCACCCGAAGCGCGGGCTCATGCCGCCAGACCAGTTCATCCCGGCGGCCGAAGAAACCGAACTGGTCCAACCACTGGCCCGCTGGGTCCTCAATCAGGGCCTCCGCCAGCTGCGGAGCTGGGTCGATGGCGGCATCGAGATCAAGCTAGCGGTGAACCTGTCGGCGTGGAACCTCCATGATCCCGAGTTTCCGGATATGACGGCGGATCTGCTTCAGACCTGGGGTATCGAGCCGGCCTGGCTGAAACTGGAGATTACGGAAAGCAGCATCATGGCCCACTCCGCCATTGAGACCGTCCGACGCCTTAGTGCCCTGGGCGTCGGTCTTTCGATTGACGACTTCGGGACCGGGTACTCTTCCCTGACCTACCTGAAACGCTTGCCCGTGAACGAGATCAAGATCGACAAGTCCTTCATCATCGGCATGATGGAGGACAGCGCGAGTGTCTCCATCGTGCGTCCCATCATTGAATTGGGTCATAACATGGGCCTTCAGGTCGTGGCCGAAGGGGTGGAGAACCGGGAAACCTGGGACCGGCTTGTGGCTTTTGGCTGTGACCTGGCCCAGGGGTATTACCTGTGCCCTCCGATGCCGGCCTCCGATCTGACCCATTGGTTGCGCGAGTCCAGCTGGGGCCTGGAAGAGGGCGACCGCCACCTTCACGCTCGAAGGTCAGCGGCCGCCCTTCAGTCGGATCGGTTAGACGCCTGACGCTACGGGCGCCAGAATCTCCGTGGCGTAGATTTCGAAGACTTCTGTCTTGGCGTCTTTGCCGCCAAGCTTCTGGATGGTCTCCGCACGGAGTCCACTGATCGACGCTTCGCTCTTCTGCAGGTCCATCTCGGTGTCCCACACGGACCCGCCGAACGTCCTGCCGCTCTGACGGTTGATGAAGAAGAGGGCCGTCCGGGCGCCCGGCTGCTTCTCGATCACCGGCACGATGCGCTCCATGAAGTTGGAGACGGCGTCGGAGGCGCGGGTCGGATCGCCATGGACGGTCGTGATGCGTGCCCAGACGCCCGACTTCGCCGGCTTGAACCGCTGGAGCACCGCGACCTCGCAGGCATCGTCCTCGACAATGCTTCCCCCGGTCATGCCCAGGACTCGCTGCGCCTCGGGTCGCACCTGCGGACGAGCCGCGTTCATGGTCGTCTCGGATTCCCAGTAGGAAACGCTCAGACCATCACCGGTCTTCCGATTCCCGGTGAGCGAAGCGCCCGTAAAGCCCGGCTGCTTCTTGAGCAGGGGCAGGATCTCCTGCGTCCAATGGCTTATGTGCTCATCGACCTTGGTTGGATCCCCCTTGATTCGTACGACGCGAACGTAGGCGTGGGCCCGATTCCGCTCTGCTGACATTCGATGTCCTCCTCGTCCGACAACCTTCAGGGATGTCGTGACTGGCTGGCGATCGACTCGGAAGGACCAGGCTCAGGCTCGGTCCTGAGGAAGGGAGGGACGTCAAAGCGTCCCGACGGTGCCTTAACGTGGATTGTACCCCTTCTGGACCGTGCTCAACCCCCGGTCTCAATAGACTGCGCATGGATATGCGCTACCTGGTGGTTGCCACCGACTACGACGGGACCCTCGCCACCAACGGGCTGGTGAGCCCGGAGGCGGTCCATGCCCTGGAGCGCCTGCGCACCTCCGGCCGCCGGCTGATCCTGGTCACCGGGCGCGAGGTCAAAGACCTGTCGCGGATCTTTGGACCCGTGGATCTCTTCGAGTACGTCGTTGCCGAGAATGGGGCGGTGCTCTATCGGCCGGCAGGCCGCCAGACGAAAGTCCTGGCAGACCCTCCTCCCGACCAATTCGTTCGGGCCCTGCTCAAGAAGCGGGTCGAGCCGCTCTCGGTGGGTCAGGTCGTGGTGGCCACCTCGAGCTCCAACGCCACGGCGGTCCTGGAGGTGATTCAGGAACTCGGTCTCGAGCTCCACCCCATTTTCAACAAGGATTCATTGATGGTCCTGCCGCCGGGGGTCGACAAAGCCACGGGGCTGGCCGCAGCCCTGGCCGGCATGGGGGTGTCCCCCCGCCATGTGGTCGGGATTGGCGATGCGGAGAACGACCAGGCCCTCCTCAGCTTCTGTGGGTTCGGAGTCGCCGTGGCAAATGCCGTCCCGCTGCTCAGGGAGCGGGCCGACCTGGTGACGCAAGCAGCGGACGGAGCGGGCGTTGCCGAGCTCGTCGCCAGGCTGTTGGCCACCGACCTGGCCGGTCTGGCCCGCCGGACCTGATCGCGCCGGATCTCAAGCAAGCCCCAGAAGGGTCGCGCGTTACAACCGCAATCTCTGCTATGGACCGTCTAAATCAACCGGCCACCATCCAACAGATCCGGCTGATGTTCGCCGCCTCCAGTCTGCTCGGGCTCTTTATAGGCGTGGGTGTCACCTGGTGGCAGCTGTCCAGTTTCGCCGCCGGGGCCCAGGCGGGCGCGCTGCGCGCCTTCGCGGGCGCGGCTGTGGCCAGGGGCTGCGTGACCATCCTCCTCGTCCCGCTTGAGCAGAGCGGTGTCTGGACCGACTCGCCGGGCAAAGCGCATCCGCTCTCGACGGTTGTCTTCGTGGGCGGCCTGCTGGCCCTGCCGGTCGTCGGCCGGTTAACGCACGAGGCCCTCCCCATCGTGTTCGGCTACGTGGTTGGGTTCGACCTCACCAATCTGGCCGTCCTGCTCAGGCTGGCGTCGCGCCGTGCGGACCTCGCCCGGCGTGAGCGAGCGCGCTAGCTGGTCTCTGCGGGCGACGTGCCAGCCAGGGCTTCCTCCCGGTGGGCGCCGTTGGGCGGAAGCGGTGGGGCGATGACCGGCGCGGTCCGCTCGGGCGGCTTGGGGATCCCGGCGGCGGCGTAGATCTCATCCTGGTCCAGGGTATCCTGCTTCAGCACGGCTTCGGCGAGCCGGTCCAACCGCGATCGATTTTCGGTCAGCAGGCGCACCGCCTCTTTGTGGCACTCGTCCACGATCCGCCGAACCTCTTCGTCCAGCAGCTTGGCGGTCTCTTCGCTGAAGTGGGTGGTGGGATCGCCGTCGCCGCCGGGCTGGGTGATGTTGATGGGACCGAGCCGGGGCGACATGCCCCAGCGCACCACCATCGACCGGGCGACCTGGTTCACCTGCTGGAGGTCGGACTCGGCGCCGGTGGTCACCTGGCCGTAGGCCACCTCTTCCGCCGCCCGGCCGCCCAGCGCCGCTGTGATGCGGCCGCGCAGGTAGCTCTCCGGATAGTTGTAGCGATCGTCAATGGGCTGGCTGTAGGTCGATCCTAGGGACAGTCCGCGGGGCACGATGGTCATCTTCTTCACCGGGTCGGAGCCCGGGATCAGCAGGCCCATCAGCGCGTGCCCGGACTCGTGGTAGGCGATCAAGCGGCGCTCGTCGGGCCCGAGCACGATCGGCCGCTGGAGGCCGAGGACCGAGCGCTCGATGGCATCGGTGAAGTCCCGGCGGGTCACGCTCTCCTGGCCCTTTCGGGCCGCGATCAGGGCCGCCTCGTTGACCACGTTGCGCAGGTCGGCGCCGACGAAGCCGGCCGTCGCCCCGGCGATGTCGGCCAGGTCGACGTCGGGAGCCAGTTTGACCGCCCGCGAGTGCAGGCGGAGGATCGCCTCGCGCCCGGCCCGATCGGGCGGCGCGACCGCCACCCGGCGATCGAAGCGCCCCGGACGCAAGAGGGCGGGGTCCAGGACTTCCGGACGGTTGGTGGCCGCCAGGACCACGACGTTCTGGTTGGGCGTGAAGCCATCCATCTCGGTGAGGATCTGGTTGAGGGTCTGCTCCCGCTCATCATTGCCGCCAAACCCGGTGCCGGCGGCCCTTGACCGTCCGATGGCATCCAGCTCGTCGATGAAGATGATGCTGGGCGAGGCGGCCTTGGCCTGGGCGAACAGGTCACGCACCCGGGAGGCGCCCACCCCCACGATGGCCTCCACGAACTCGGATGCCGAGAGGCTGAAGAATGGACGATTGGACTCGCCGGCGACCGCCCGGGCTAGGAGCGTTTTCCCGGTGCCGGGTGGGCCGACCAGGAGCACGCCATGCGGGATGGTGGCTCCCAGCCGCTGGTACTTTTCGGGCGTGCGCAGGAAGTCGACCACCTCGGCCAGGTCCTCCTTGGCCTCGTCGATGCCGGCGACGTCGTTAAAGGTCGTGCGTCCGGCGGTGTCCGCCGTGTACAGCTTGGCCTGGCTCCGGCCAAAACTGCCAAGGATGCCGCCGGCGCCGCCCCCGGCCCGCTGGCTGATATAGATGAACGCCGCGACCAGCAGGAGCACGGGACCGAATCCGAGCAAGAGAGCGAGCAGCGGCGACTGGCCCGACCCGGGGGCGGTGGCGGTGATGGGAACGTTCTGCTCCTGCAGCAGGGTCCCCAGGTTGTCCTGGGCAAAGAGGGGCCGCTCGGTCTGGAACAGCGCCCCGCTCTGGGACCCGCTGGTGACCGGGCGTTTAAATTCCCCCTGGATGGAATTGCTCTGGGCGGTGATGCTCTTCACGTTGCCGGCGGTGACCTGCTCGACGAAGGTGGTGTAGGGGACCGTGATGCGGGTTGGCCCACTGGTAATGAAGGTGCTGAAAAGGTAGTTGAGCACCAGCAGCGCGACCACGTAGATCCAGAACCCGCGACTTTGCCAGAACGGCCGGCGTGCCGGTGACGGTGACGGGGGGGCGGCGCGGGTCGGGTTGGTAGCCACGTCCCCTTCTCCTCCCGCAATGCTACGGCAAATCCTGCTCCCCCTTCATGGGGGAATGCAGGGAGCGGGTATCCCCGCAATCACGCCACCACCAAGTCCTCCTCCCCTGTAGGGGAGGGCAGGGTGGGGCTGTACCCAGCGATTACGTCACCACCATGACCGCGCCGACCGCCACCTAAAATACGTCTCGGCCGGGATGACGTAATTGGTAGCCGTAGGCGACTTAAAATCGCCAGCCCGAAAGGGCGTCCGGGTTCGACTCCCGGTCCCGGCATTTTTCTACTAGGCGGCAGCGACCCGGGGCGGATTGCCGTGCAAACGCAGGTAGAACCCCTGGGCGATCGCATACGGAACCAGGAGGCTCAGCTCGAACTCGGCCCCCCGCCGGAGGACCCCGGCAAACAGGTCGGGAAGCAGGCGGCGTTGACTGGCTTCCGCGATTCGAAGGATGGCGTAGGCGTCCGACAGCCGGACCCTGGCGGCGGAACCATCCCAGACTGTGGCGCCGTCTTCCAGCTGGCGCCATTCCGCCAGCAGCACGCCCTGGGTCGCGCACAGCGCCAGGGCCTGGACCAGGCGAGACTTGCCGTCGCCGCCCACCTCGACGTGGTGCGCCTCGGCGACGGCGAGCGCACGGGCGACCGCCTCTTCGACCTGTGGCCAGGACTCGCTATCCGCCGCCGCGTGAGTCAGCAGGTCCGGCGCCTCGACGATCCGCTTGGCCCGGCCCAGGGCAAACCCATCGAGTTGTCCACGCAAGGCGGGTGGCAGCGGGAGGTCGGCCAGGGGAGGGGCGTGGCTGGCAAACGTTTCGACCAGCGGCTCCCCGTACAGCATCTCCGGATCCTGGGGGGGCGGGGGCAATTCCTGGTGCTGGATGGCGGGCTTCCAGCCGACGCCCCAGCCGGTCCGGCGCTGCGGTGGCCGCTTGACCACCAGCACGGCCGCGGCCACCCCGAAGGCGAGCACGACCAGGCCCCAGAAGATGCCGAACACTAGCATGACGACGATCCCGGCCGCCAGCGCGATGGCCAGGATGACAGCGCGACTCCGTTTGGTCACATACGTTCAACGGAAATCGAGGGTCAATCCCCCGCAAAACCCTCCCTCCAGATCTCCCCGCCAAGGGGGAGAACACGGTGGTTACCCCGTGTTACGTGGCGTCTTCGGTGCCGGGGTATGGTGGCTGCTTGCCACGCCGGATCAATTGATCCTGAGCCCTGGTAATGGTCTCCTGCACCTTCGGGCGTGCGCTCTCCACCATCCCCTGGGCCTGGTCCAGCATGGGCTGCACCTCGCCCCGCAAGTGCTCCAGGCGCGAGCTCAAGTCCTGGCGTAGCTGCCGCCCTTCCCTGGGGGCATAGAGGAGCGCTGCCGCGGCTCCCAGCATCATCCCGTGCACGACGCCGCGCAGGTATCCCATGGTCGTCCTCCTTCAGCGAGTGGCCCGCCTGGTCCCGCGATTGTAGCACCGGCCGCGCTTCAATCTGATAGTGCGGCTATCAGGTGAAGCCGGTGCTAAGCCGCTGGCCGAACCTGCGGGAGAGGCCGCAGCCTGGCCACTGCCCGGCCGGTCTGGGTGAGCAGGACGATGCCCTGCCCGACCAGGTCCAGGGCGGACCGCAGAAGGACCGCGGCCACGCAGGCCACGCTGTACAGGATCACCTCAGCGATCCGGCTACGAAGGAAGGGCACCCCCGCCGCGACGCCTCCAATCAGGATGCCCGCCACGCAGATGGCGGCCAGCAGCTCGATGCCCCGCATGGCCAGCCACTCCCGTACGCCCATCACAAGAATACGTATAACCCAACTATCAAGATAAAGTCAACAAGAATGCGTTTCCGGGCCCTCACCTCCGCCTATAAGTCGACGTGCTCGCCGATGCCGCGGCTGCGAGCCCGCTCCAGCACAGTGGCGCCCAGCGCGATGTCTTCAAGGGCGAGGCCGACCGACTTGAAGAGCGTGATCTCCTGCGGATCGGAGCGCTTCGCGGTGCCGGCGATCACTTCGCGCAGAGAGTGGACCCGGGCCCAGTCCAGCATCCCGTCGGCCTCGGCCAGGAGAAGGTCGCCGGCCTCCACCCGGGCGGCAGAGGCGTCGTCGGCCACCACCAAGCCAGCCCGCGAAACGGTCTCGCCATCCACTTCCCGGCGTTGGGGCCAGTTCGACCCGGCAACATTCAGGTGCTGCCCGGGACGGAGCCAGGCACCCGGGAAGAGGGGAGACCCGGCGCTGGTGATGGTCGTGATGATGTCGGCGGCTTCCACCGCCTCGCGTGGGTCGCCGCCGGCGGTGGCGCGGATCCCGTTGGCCGCCAGGTCCGTCAACAATCGCTCCCGCCGGCCGGGATCCCGGCTCAGCACTCGCACCTCCTGGAGCGGCCGAACGCTGGCGATGGCCAGCACCTGGGTCAGGGCCTGGGTGCCGGCCCCAAAGATCGTCAGCCGCCTGGCATCGGGCCGCGCCAGGTAGCGCGTAGCCAGGCCCGAGGCGGCACCGGTGCGCACGCGGCCCAGATGATCGCCCTCTACGATGCCCACCAGCTCCCCCGAGCTGGCGTCAAAGAGCTGGACCCAGAATCGGGCGTCGTGCCGGTGATGGGTGTATGCCTTGAAACCGACGATGCCCCGGGTCGGGAGCGCGGCGCTCATGGTGGCCAGCACGACGCCACCGGCCACCCGGCGGCGCGGCTGATTGTCGGCGCCCCCGGCGGCCCAGTCGCGGAACGCCGCGTCCAGCAGGTCGATTGCCTCGGGGACCGTGATCAGCGGGCGCACATCGGCCTCCCGCAGGAGCAATACCATTCGACGATTATGGGAGGCGTGCTGCCGCCCACCCTGCGCGCGCGAGTCGCCGCCGCGCGGGTGGCGCACCTGGCGACCGCCCATCGGGGCAAGCCGGCGCTGGTCCCCATTAGCTTTGCGCTGGTCGGCGACCGCCTCTACTCGGCCATCGACGCCAAGCCGAAGCGCGTGCCGCCCGAGCAGCTACGCCGCGTGCGCTACCTGCGCGCCAATCCGCGGGCGGCCGTCCTGGTCGATCACTATGAAGAGGACTGGCGCCGGCTCTGGTTCGTCCTGCTGGAAGGCCCGGTGCGGTTGCTCGAGCGGGGGGCCGAGCAGGGCCGGGCCATCGCCGCGCTCCGTAAGAAGTACCCGCAATACGTCGCCATGCCGCTGGCGGCCGACGCGCTGGTCATTGCTCTTGACGTGGGGAACTGGCGAGAGTGGCGATCGGCGCCTCCACGGAACTCGCCCTAACTCGAATCCGGGGTCGTTGCCCGGAATCCGGCCCTAGGCTGCTTGCTTCTGGGTGGCTTTGCGGGCGGTAGCGCGCTCGATCCGCTTCTCCCGGGCCTTACGGCCGCGGCGCACGTGTGGCTTCATCCGGCGCGTATAACTGGCCGCCTTGGCGATGCCTGCGGGAGCTGTGACTCACTTGAAGGTGCCTGCGGCAGCATGTAACTGGTTGGCGGGCCCGGGACTGGCGGCGCAGGGTATCAGGGCTCGGTAACATGGGTTCCTAGTGAGTGACCCCCGGCCCATCGGCGTCTTCGACTCGGGCGTCGGCGGGTTGACGGTCCTGCGGGAGCTGCAGCAGCAGCTGCCGGCCGAGTCGACCATCTACTTCGCCGACCTCGGCCACTTCCCCTATGGCCCGCGCTTCCAGGGGCAGGTCCGGCAGTTCTCGCTCCGCATCATCCGCTTCCTGGAAGAGCTCGACGTGAAGCTGGTGGTGATCGCCTGCAACACGGCCACCGCGGCGGCCCTCAACGCCGCCCGGGAGACCTTCGACATTCCGATCGTGGGGGTGATCACGCCCGGCGCCCAGGCGGCCGTCCAGGCCACCCGCAACAAGAAGATCGCGGTCATCTCCACGGAAGGGACCAAGCAGAGCGGCGAATACCTGCACGCCATCAAGGAGGCCAATCCCACCATCGGCGTCCTGCCGGTGGCGGCGCCGGGCCTGGTGGAGTTGGTCGAAGGCGGCCAGGCCCAATCGCCCGAGGCCGAAGCCGCCCTCCGCGCGACGCTGGCCGAGATCATCGAGTACGCACCCGACACGCTCATCCTCGGCTGCACGCATTACCCGCTGCTGCGCCCCCTGATCCAGAAGGTGACCGAGGGCAAGATGACCATCGTCGACTCGGCCCACACCACGGCCGCGCGGGTGGCCCGGGTGCTGGCCGCCAACGGGCTGGCCGCCGCCGGCGACGAGCCAGCCGGGCACCAGATCTACGTCACCGGGTCGCCCGAGCAGTTCCTGAAAACGGCCCACATCCTGTTCGAAGACGCCCTTCCACCGATCCAGACCGTGGGCCTCGAGCTGGTGGAGCAGATCGGGTCGCGCGAGGCGGTCGGCTAACGTTACGGTCCATAGCCCGGATCCACCGGCTGGCCACGGCCGGCCCGCCACAATCGGGCCACCGCTGGATAGGAATTGCCCCAGTGGGCTCCCTACGATAGGGTTAGGCGAGCGCATGAGTGTGACCCGCACGGATTTCCTCGCCCCGGTCCAGGCTGAGCTCGATGACTTCGAGCGACGCCTGCACGCGGTGGTCCGCGCCGACATGGGTCCCCTGGCCGACGCCATGCAGCAAATCCTGGATGCCGGCGGCAAACGGATCCGGCCGGCACTAGTCATCCTGGCCGCCCATCTGGGCCAGCCCCGCATCGAGGATGTCTTCAGCACGGCCATGGCGATCGAGTTCATCCACAACGCCACCCTCATCCACGACGACCTGATCGACCATGCGCCCACCCGGCGCGGACTCCCCACCATCCACGAGGTGCTGGGTCCCGGCCCGGCGGTCATCATCGGCGACTACTACTTCGCCAAGGCCGCCAATCTGATGGCCCAGGTCGGGGATCCCAACATCGACGTCCGCCTCTCGCAGGCCGTGATGACGATCTGCTACGGGGAGATGCTCCAGTTCACCACCCAGCGCAAGTACGAGCAGACCGAGGAGGAGTATTACGCCAAGATCGGGCGGAAGACCGCGGTCCTGATGGCGACCTCGACCTTCTGTGGCGCAGTGACCAGCGACCAGCCGAAGGAGGCGGTGGCGGCGTTGGAGCGCTACGGCCACCTGCTCGGGATGGCATTCCAGATCGCGGACGATGTGCTGGACTACCTGGCCACGGAAGCCGAAGTCGGCAAGCCGGTCGGCAATGACCTCAAGGAAGGGACCGTCACCCTGCCCCTGATGCTGGCTCTCCAGGACCCGGGCGTCGACGGCGGGCTGCGGCGGGTGCTGGACCGGCCCGTTCTGCGTGACGCCGACTACGCCGAGGTGGTCTCCATCGTCCGCCACTCACGGGCCATCGACGAGTCGTACGAGGTGGCCCGCCGGTTCGGCGAGCAGGCCCGCGCGGCGCTGGAGGTGTTCCCGCCGTCGACCTACAAGGACGCGCTGGAGGAACTGACCCATTACGTCGTTCGCCGCCGCAAATAGCCGGCCGTGGTCAGACGGCCGCCGGATCACCCGCCTGGTGTGGTAGCGT
>WNFE01002979.1_pt1 | contig 13269 bp, 13 predicted proteins | sample 5400451 | NCBI WGS metagenome assembly WNFE01 (sample SAMN13153344, study PRJNA577476) | soil metagenome | isolation source: 200 cm saprolite under Douglas fir tree site 2 hole 2 | place: USA:California | collected 2015-04-18 | reverse complement strand
GTCTCGAAGTGGACTTGCCGGCCGACTTCGCGCATTACGCGGCTTACAAAGGCTCGGTCGCGATCAACGGCATCAGTCTCACCATCGCTGAGCTCCTGGCAAAGAGCTTTGCCGTTTGGATCATTCCGCACACCAAACGGCACACGAACATCGACAATATCCAGCCGGGCGAGCTGGTGAACGTCGAATTCGACATTCTGGCCAAATATGTCGAGCGCATGCTGGCACGCTACGCGCCTCAGGATTGATCGGGCGCAGGGCGGCCGAACGGTTGCTCTATATATTATATAGTACACTCTTATTTCGCCCCCGAGGGAGCGCGTAAGCGGCCCAAAGCGAAAGCGCCAGTCAGAAACGCGTCGATCAAGACTTGCAGCTGCGTGTTTAGTTCCTGTCGTCGCGCGAGCGTGCTACAAAAGGAGCAACTGTCGCTCTCCTCTGATTTCCAGAATCGTTAAGTATATGATATCGCGCAGACCGGTCAAAGTGCCACGTCCAACGCGCGTGAAGCCGGCATTGGTCGGCGTCATCGCTTCGTTCCCTGAGTTGCACGCAGCCGTTCAAACGAAACAACCACCGGATCTTTTCGAGCTTCGTCTCGATTGTCTTTTGCCAATCACCGATCGACTCGAAAAAGAACTTTCGCGCCTGCCTGCGCCGTTCATCGTGACTGCGCGCGATCCGCGCGAAGGCGGTGCCAATAATCTCTCGCCGGACGAGCGCCTCGAGTTGCTCCTGCATTTTCTCCCGTGCGCTAAATACATCGACGTCGAGCTGCGTTCGGCGCGCACATTCAAACCGTTGCTTGCGCGCGCGAAGAGCCAAAATGTGCGGCTGATTCTTTCGTTCCATGATCTCAAGTCCGCACCATCGGCGCGCAGCTTGCGTGCCAAGGCGTCATTGGCGAAAGCGCTCGGCGCCGACGTTTTCAAAGTCGCCTGCCGCACAGATTCACCTGCTCAACTCGCTCGACTCATCGATTTCACAATGGCAAAAGATGTCGATCTTGCCATGAGCGTGATGGGCATCGGCAAGCTCGGTGGAATTTCACGGCTCTTGCTCGCTCGTTGCGGCTCTGTCCTCAATTACGGCTCGCTCCACCGCTCACAAATTGAGGGACAATTGCCGATCGACCTGTTGCGTTCCGCGCTGCGGCGTTGAAATTGTTTCAGGGACGGAAAAATGAAAAACGGGTCGGTAACTTTGCCGGATCAGATACCGGTGATGCCTTTGGCCAGTGCGGTGCTTTTTCCGCACGCATTGCTGCCGCTTTACATTTTCGAATCGCGCTACCGCGAGATGCTCGAGCACGCGCTCCAGCGTGATCGCATGTTCAGCGTCACGCTGATCAAGCCGAGCTGTCCAGAATGGCACGCGCCGGAGGATTTTTTTCATTTTGCCACCGTCGGCCTCATCCGCGCCTGCGTCGGTCGCGGCGATGGCACTTTGAATCTGGTCCTGCAAGGTTTGCACCGTGTCCGTTTCGCCAGTTTCCAACAGGAAACGCCTTTCCCGATTGCGAAGATCGACATCGTCGAGTCGACCAACACCGCGACAGTTGAAACGGAAGCGCTTGGCGAAAAAGTTCTCGAGCTTTATCGAAAGTTGAAACGGGCCGAGCGTCAGCTTCCGCCAAAGGTCGATCGTTACCTGGCTCAGCTCGGCGATTTGGAAATGCTCGCCGACCTGGTCGCTTCAACTTTCGTCGACGATCCGCTTCGACGACAGCAGATGCTGGAAGAAGCTTCGCTTAACAGGCGATTGCGGTTACTGATCACTTATTTGCAGGACGAGATCGGGAGCGCGATGGCGTGATCACTTCGCGATGATTCGCGCGTATTCTTCCATCAAGTAACGGTCCGTCATTCCCGCGACGTAATCGCAAACCGTCCGGTGCAATCCTTCCTGGTCGATCCGTTTGGTCGCGACCTCCCCGAGCTGGCGTGGATCGGCCACATAACTTTCGAGAACTTTTCGCAACATCTCGCAGGCGCGCTGGTTCACTTTCGCCACCCGCGGATGATAATAAACATTCGCGTAGAGAAATTTTTGCAGCGCGGCGTTCGCACGATGCAACTCCGCGCTATAACGAATGAGCGGCGCCAGCTGTTTGCGAACATCGTCGGAACTTTTCGGATTCGCGGCGGAAATCGATTTCGCGCTCGTCGCCACAACGTCCTGCACCTGCACGTCGATGATGTCGCGAATGATCAACTTGTGCAGCTCCGGCTCGCGCGCGTCGCGATAACGCGATAGCACATTCTGTTGGCTGCGTTGCCAGACCTCGTTCTCGTCCAACTGCGCGGCGGTCAGAATTTCAAAATCGACTGCGTCGTCGAGATCGTGACTGTAATACGTGATCTCGTCCGCCAGATTTGCGATTTGCGCTTCCAGCGACGGACATTTGTATTTCTCCCCGCCGGGCGAAGTGGCCTGGTAAAAGTCCTGATGCTTTTGCAAACCTTCGCGCACTTCAAAGGTTAAATTCAGTCCCGCAAAATCCGGATACGCATTTTCGAGCAACTCGACCACGCGCAAGCTTTGCCGATTGTGCTCGAAACCGCCGTGATCGCGCATGCACTCGGCTAGGATTTCTTCGCCGGAATGCCCAAACGGGGTGTGTCCGAGATCATGCGCCAGCGCAATCGCTTCCGCCAGATCTTCGTTGAGCGCGAGCGCGCGCGCGATCGTTCGGCTGATCGACGCGACTTCGATTGAATGCGTCAGCCGCGTCCGGAGATGGTCGCCCGTCCCATTCAAAAAAACCTGCGTCTTGTATTCGAGCCGGCGAAACGCGCGCGAATGAATGATCCGCGCGCGGTCGCGCTGAAACTCCGTCCGGTAGGCGTGACTCTGCTCCGAAAACTTTCGCCCGCGCGAGTCGCCCGATTTTTGCGCGAACGGCGCGAGCGTAGCGCGCTCAGTCGCTTCCATTTCCTCGCGCGTTTTCCAGGCCTCTTTCACCATCGCATCATTTGTTCGATGTCGATCTTGTAACTTCCAACTTCTCGCGCAAGGCGCGCTGCGCCCGCCGCACTTCCAGCCTGAGCACGAGGAGATCAAAAAGCGCGAGCAGCATCGCCGTAAACGTGAGCCAGATGCAAACGATCCAAAATAAAATCACGCGCCATGGGTGCTCGTGCGGATTCAATGCTGGCTGCAAAAATGTAAAACCTGAAATCAGCAGCACCAGCGCGAAAGCGAGCAGAAACAGCATCGCTTTACGCCGCGTGTTTTGGTCCCGAATCACGCCGCGGGTAACGTGCACGACAAAGGAGACGGTCTGCAAATCTTTTTGCTCGGACGAATTTTCCATCACGCGATTTGCCAGCGAACGCGTGCTGGCTACTTATCGATCTTACGATTCACAAAAACCAAATCAAATATGCCAAAGAAAGCTCGCACGGAAAAAGCGCTCACCCCTGAACGCTTGATGGAACTTAGTTTCGCTTACGCGTCGCCGCTCGTCATCGGCAGCGCCGTTAACAACAAGGTTTTCGATTCGCTTGAAAGCGGACCAAAGACCGCCGGGCAGCTCGCTACCGAAACCGGCGCTTCCGAACGCGGTCTGCGCATCATCATGAACGCGCTCATCGGCCTTGGCCTGCTGAAAAAAGATCGACAGGGAAAATATTCGCTCACGGCCGAGAGCAGCGCATTTCTCGTGGGCAACAAACCGGCGACGCTCGCCGGATTTTTCGGGACGATCGCGCCGCAGCTCATTTCGAGATGGCTGCGGCTGACCGACGTGGTACGCAACGGCCGCCCGGCCGTAAGCGTTAATCAGGAGACCGATGGCACAGAATTCTTCAGCCAGCTGGTCGAGACAATCATTCCGATGAGCTATCCCAGTGCGCAGAAACTCGGCGACCATTTGAAGCTCGCCAAAACAAAAACCGACGTGCGCGTGCTCGATCTTGCCTCCGGCTCGGGAATTTGGGGAATCGCGCTCACGCAAAAATCTCCGCATGTGCGCGTGACCGCAGTTGATTGGGCCGGAATGATCCCGACCACCAGGCGAATCACCGAAAAATTCCGCGCGCGCGGCCAGTTCAATTTTATCGAAGGCGATTTGCTGGAAGCGAATTTCGGCAGTGGCTACGACATCGCCACACTTGGCCACATTTTGCACAGCGAAGGCGAAGAACGCAGCCGCCAATTGCTCAAGAAAACTTTCCGCGCATTAAAATCCGGAGGCACCATCGCCATCGCCGAGTGGTTGGTGAACGACGCCCGCACCGAGCCGGCGCCTTCCCTCATGTTCGCCGTCCAAATGCTCGTGAATACGGAGAAAGGCGACACCTTCAGTTTCAACGAAATAAAAAGCTGGCTCGAAGAAGCTGGCTTCAAAAGAGTGCGTAAACTCGAAGCGCCCGGTCCTTCACCCCTCGTGCTCGCGACGAAACCTTAAACCAATTATTAAAACGGCTTCTCAGGAACAATTCGGGCTGCTTTCATAGCTGGAAGTGAGAAAATCGAAAACGAAGACCGGATCCCGTAAAAAGAAACCGGTCGTCAAGACGAAGGAGATCCAGGGTCCGGTTTTAAAAGAGCGACTGAAGGCGGAATTCGCGCGAGCGGTCAAAAGCGCGAAATCCTACGTCGAAAATCCTCAGCGATTGCAGTCGCTCTTCGATGAAGCGGCAAAGCAGGCCGCGACGATGCCGAAAGAACCATTTCAAGAAACGTGGCCGTACTTTCAAGCGATGCTGCGTTTAATTCGCGCTTATTCCCAAGGCGCCTATCGCGACGTGCCCGAAAACACTATGGTCGTTATCATCGCTGCCATCATTTACGTTGTGAATCCGCTTGATGTGATTCCGGATGCACTTCCCGCGCTCGGTTTTCTTGATGATGCAACTGTTCTTGCGCTGGCCGTGCGGAGAGCGCGCCAAGCGCTAGATAACTTCATGACTTGGGAAACGACCGCGTCCTAGACCAGGAGCAGCGCGGGATTTTCGAGAAGGTGCCGGAGCTCTTTCAGGTACTCCGCGCCGAGTGCGCCGTCGATCACGCGATGATCGCAGCTCATCGTGATCGACATGCGGTGGCCGACGACGATCTGGTCGCAATCGTCGATCGTTGGGACTTTCGTAACTTTGCCGACGGCGAGGATGAAGCCTTGCGGCGGATTGATCACGGCCGAAAAACTGTCGATGCCCATCCCACCAAGATTTGAGACGGTAAATGTGCCGCCTTGGAATTCTTCCGGCTTCATCCGCTTGTTCCGTGCGCGATTCGCCAAATCTTTTACTAGCTCGCTGATCTCGCGGAGCGATTTGTTTTGCGCCGCGCGAATCACGGGCGTGAGCAATCCATCTTCAATCGCGACCGCGATTCCAAGATCGACATCGGCATATTGCACAATCGCGTCACCATCGAATGACGCATTTACTCGCGGAACTTTCACCGCCGCTTGGACCGCGGCTTTCAAAACAAAATCGTTCACCGTGATCTTCGCCGTGTCCGCGCCTTCGCCGGCCGATTTCAGTTCCTCGCGCGCAGCCATGAGCGGCGCGGCGTTGATCTCGATCGTTAGATAAAAATGCGGTACCGGCCCAAGACTCTCGACCAAACGCTGCGCGATGATTTTGCGCATCCCGGAAAGTTGAATTCGCGCGCCTTCGCCGGCTTTGATTGATTGAGCTGAAGGTTTCGCCGCGGCTGGGGCTTTTTGCGGTGCACCTCCTTTTGATTTCGCCGCCGCTCGGACATCGGTCTCAGTCACGCGACCGTCGGGGCCAGTCCCTTTGACGCTGCCAAGATCGACACCGAGCTCCGCCGCAACTCGTCGCGCGACTGGCGACGCTTTCACGCGCGCTTCTTCATCTGTCGTCTGTGGTGGCAGCCGTCCCGGCTGCTCTTGCGCAGGAGAGACGCCTGCCTCCACCGCTTTCTTTTCAGACTTCGCCGGTTTTTCTTTTGGTTCCGCTTTCGGCTTTTCCTCCTTTTTCGGCGCTTCTTCGCCTTCTCCGCCGATGAACGCGATCTTGTCGCCGACGTTCACCTTCCCGCCTTCTTCAACATAAATTTCGCCGAGCGTGCCATCCTCGGGCGATTCCCATTCCATGGTCGCCTTGTCGGTTTCGATCTCAGCAATCACTTCGCCGGCCGAAACTTTGTCGCCCTTCTTTTTCTTCCACGAGACGAGGGTGCCTTCCGTCATCGTGTCGCTCAGCTTCGGCATTTGAATCTCAGGCATAAGCAGAAGTGACCAGTGAGTCCGAGCCGGACCGGGATTTGTGACAAGCGACCAGATTCATGCGTAACAGACCTTTTTCACGGCAGCGATTAATTTGCCGGCATTTGGCAGAACGAATTTCTCAAGCCGCTCGTTGTAAGGCATCGGTACATCTTCTTGAGAAACGCGCGCGATCGGAGCATCGAGCTCATCAAAAACGTCTTTCTGGATGCGGTAGCAAACTTCCGCGCCGACCCCGCAGAATGGTCGATCCTGCTCCACGATCACGACCCGATGCGTTTTCGAGACGGAGTCGAAAATCGTTTTCTCGTCGAGCGGTTTGATCGAACGAAGATCGACAATCTCCGCGGAAATATCTTCCTCCTCGAGCTGGGCGGCGACAGCGAGCGCAAGGGGCACCGTTTGAGCGTAACAGATGATCGAGACGTCGCTGCCTTGGCGTTTTACTTCCGCCCGGCCGAGCGGAATGAGCAGTTCTTCGTCCGGCGGTTCGACCATTCCCTTCGAGCTGTAGAGAAGCTCAGCTTCTAAAACGAGAACGGGATTGTCATCGCGCACGGCGGTTTTCAACAAACCTTTGGCATCGCGCGGTGTGGCCGGAGTGCATACTTTCAATCCCGGCGCGTTTGCATAAAGCGACTCAGTCGCGTGCGAGTGAGTCGCGCCGAGCTGATGCGCCGGTCCATTCGGCCCGCGAAAAGTGATCGGGATGTTGAACTGGCCGCCGGACATCATGAACATATTTGGCGCGTTGTTCACGACCTGATCGAAAGCTACGAAAGAGAAGCTGAAAGTCATGAACTCGATGATCGGTCGCAATCCGACCATGGCCGCGCCGATACCGAGTCCGGCGAAACCGTTTTCGCTGATCGGAGTATCGACGATCCGTTTCGGCCCGAACCGCTCGAGCAGCCCCTGGCTCACTTTGTAAGCACCCTGGTATTCCGCCACTTCCTCGCCCATCAGAAAAACATTCGGATCGCGTGCCAATTCTTCGGCGAGCGCTTCGTTCAGAGCCTGGCGGTAAGTGATCTCCCTCACGCTTTTTCTCGGTTGAAGTAGACGTAGTCGTAAACTTTTTCGACCGGCAACTCTAGGCTGCTCTCAGCGAATTTCACCGACGCCAGCACAGTCTCCTTCGCTTTCTTATCGAGCGCATCGAATTGTTCGTTGGTCAGGTTGCCTTCGCGCGTTAGCTGCGCGCGCAAACGAATGATAGGATCGTCGAGCCGATATTTTTCCAGCTCTTCTTTGGTTCGATAACTTGCTGGATCAGACATCGAGTGGCCACGATAACGATAGGTTCGGATTTCAACGAAAGCCGGATGCGGATCTTTACGGATTGAGGTGACGATCTCGCTCAATTTGTCGCGCACTTCGCGGAAGTTCATTCCATCGACGATTTCGCTGGGGATGTCGTAGCCTTCGGCACGATCGACGATTTGCTTCAACGATGTCGATCTTTTCACTGAGGTGCCCATGGCAAAGAGATTGTTTTCGCAAATCAAGACTACTGGCAGTTTGTAGAGTGCGATCAGGTTCAACGCTTCGTGGAATGAGCCTTGATTGATCGCGCCATCGCCGAAAAAGCAAAGTGTGACCCGGTCTTCTTCACGATATCTCGAGGCGAACGCCATTCCCGCCGCCAGTGGAACGTGCGCGCCGACGATCGCGTGGCCGCCGTACATGTGATTTTTCTTGTTGAAAAAATGCATCGAACCGCCGAGCCCTTGGGAACAGCCCGTTGCCTTTCCGAAAAGTTCAGCCATGCACGCATTCGCACTCGTGCCGCGCGCGAGGGCGTGCCCGTGATCGCGATAGGCAGTGATGATGTAATCGTCATCTCGCACGGCCGCGACTGCACCGGCGACCACCGCTTCCTGTCCAATGTAAAGATGGCAGAAGCCGCCGATCTTCTGCGCTTGATATTGCTGGCTCGCGCGTTCCTCGAAACGCCGGATCAGCAGCATCAGCGCGAGCATCTCGACCTCGTCGCGTTGCTCGGGCCGCTGCATCGAAATCTACGCGACGCGAGGCAAAGCGGCTCCAGCGCGCGCCCGGCTGGTCTTTCGCCCGAAGTTCATACACGCGACGAAAAGCAGCGTGAAGAACAGATCGCCAAGGATTGAGTTACGGAAAAACATCCAGGTCGGTGTCGCGCTGTATTCGGGCAAACCGACGGTGAGTGCTTGAATCAGCCCGGCAAAATTTTTCACGTAACCCGGATCGCTCAGCCACGAGAACGAGTTGGTGATCAAATAGAAGATTGCCGATCCGACGATGGAAGCTGGAAGCAAAGTTTTGAGCGAGGCCCGGTGTTGCAAGGCTAGTCCAATTAACCCCACCAGCGCGAGCGCGAGATAGCGACCAATAATGTGCGATTCAATAAGCGACGCGCCATAATAATAGTTCAGGAACAAATCCGAAACAAACAGCGCGGCGAGCGAGACGGAAAATTTGAACTTCGGTGGAAAATAAGCCGCGCCGCAAACTGCGATCGCAGCGAGCGGTGCAAAGTTCGACAACCACGTCGCACCGGAGTGAATTAAGAGTGCCGCCGCGATGCGATAGGCGACGGCCGCCAAAATAAGAATAAGCGCCGGAATCATTGAGAGAAATTTAGCCGTCCTAGGAGAGTTGCAAAGCTGATTTGGGAACGCGTTTTAGACCTTCACCGTATCGCCCGTCCGTTGCTGCCACAGATGAATCTCATCGGTCAGTCGTTTGATCGTGTCGCTCTGGCTCGCGTCGAAATAAAGATTGTGGCGCTCGTCGGGATCGTCCCGCAAGGTGTAGAGCTCGTTCTTATCTTTGTCGCGAAGACAAAGCTTCCAACCGTCGGGCGTGACAATGGCGCGGGTCGACTCGCCGAGCGCTTGCTTGATCTGCTCTTTGTCCGCGAGCTTGGTGTGTTTGTTGATTTTTTCTTTGCCCGGCGCCCATTCGATAAATACCGGCTCGGGCGGCATGGTCTCGCCTCGAATCAAAGCGGCCCTGCTTTTTCCAACGCATTGTAGATCGGGCGTTTTGCCAAGGAGATCGAGGATGGTCGGCGCAAAGTCGATATGGCTGATTGGTTGCGCTACCCGCAACGAGGGCTGTCGGCCTGGTATCCGGACCAGATACGGCACGCCGGCCGACTGTTCGAACATGAAGCGTTTACCCAACAAACCATGAGCGCTCATCATGTCGCCGTGGTCGCTCGTTAAGACAGCGATTGTGCGATCAGTCAGCCCGAGTTCGTCCAATTTCGACAAGATTGTGCCGATGCAATGATCGATCTCGGTGATGAGACCGAAATATTTTTGTTTGATCTCACGATACCGGTCAGCGCTGTGAAAGCGATTGCGATAAACCTCTTCTCGCAAGCGATAGTGCAGAGGCATGTCCGCGCCGAATCTGTCATTATTGCTCGTGTCCAATGAAATAGATTCCAGCGGATGTTCGTCATTGAACGGACCGGTGTAAGGCGGGTGCGGTTCGATGAAGGCGACGAAGGCGATAAATGGTCTGTCGCGATAAACTTCCAAAAATTCACACGTCTTGATCTCGACAAATTTCGGCTTCGAGAGTTCGTAGGGCACGTTGCGCGAGAATGTCCGACTGAAATATTTTCCGTGATCAGGCTTTTCCCCTTTCGCGATCAGGAATTTAGTATAATCGGTAACGCCTTCAATTTTGTGATCGCTCAGAGCGCTCTTGAAAGATTCTTCGATGGAAACCCAATCTTCGAAACCGCGCTGGGCGGAAAATTCATCGCCGAGATGCCATTTCCCAAAATAGCCGGCGCGATAGTCGGAATCGGCGAGCAACTCGGGGAGGCATTTAAATTTGTGGGCGAGCGAGGCCTGGTTATTCGTGCAGCCGTTGGCGTGCGGCCAAGTTCCGCTCATTAATGATGAGCGCGAGGGTGCGCAGATTGGCTGCGTCACGTAGGCGCGCTCAAAGACTGTCGATTGGGAGGCAAGTTTGTGAATGTTCGGAGCATGAACGGCGCTCGCGCTTTCACCAAAAACAGTGTCCGCGCGCAATTGGTCCGGAAGAAAAACAATCAAGTTCGGCTTGGGCGGAAGTTTGGCCGGTTGCGCTCGAATGCGCGCGGTTAAGGCAAGGCCGGCGGAACCAAACGCAGCAGTGCGAATGAAATGACGGCGCGAGAAGTCAGAATTCACAGGAACTCAAAGCTTAGACGCCCAGCGCGATCTGCAAAGTGCATTCACCGCGGATGGTGACGCGGCTACGGACGGCTTAAGTTACTTCCTGCCGCCGCTGGCGATCAAGGCGTTGAGTTGTGCCTTGCGGCGATCAGCGGCGTTGCGATGAATGATGCCGCGCTTGGCTGCTTTATCGAGCGCGGAAATCAGGCTGCGAATTTGTTCGACGTCAGGCTTCGCTCCACCCCGAATGCGCCTTTGTAGGGTACGCAAACGCGTCCGCACGCTGCGGTTTTGGTTAGCGCGGGTGAGCGATTGCCGGGAACGTTTCGCTGCGGATTTGGTATTGGCCATGGTATTGCCGAAAATTTACGGGGCGTGGACGCTCGCGCAGACCGCCAAAATGTCAAGATATCGATCTTGAATCAGGCACGCGGACCGGATGCGATCTTAGTTTGGGAAGAATCTCGTTTTGGTCCGGAAGCAGGAGCGTCAAAACCGTAAACCTCGGGGTCGGCCATCTTCGAAGATTTCGGCAATCGATCCTGAACAATCTCAACGGGAGCGCCGAGCGGAAGCTGGTTGTAAAGTGCGGTCACGTCGCTCGATCTCATGCGGATGCAGCCGAAGCTGGCTGGCCGACCAATCGTTCTCTCCTCGTTAGTTCCGTGAATGTAAATGCAGCGCTTGAAAGCATGCGCGTTCGTGGCTTGCAATCCACGCAGCCAAATAATGCGCGTCATCACCGGATCGCGGCCGGGAGTATTCGGCGTCAGAATCTCGCCGGTCCAGCGACGATTATGAAAGACGGCTCCAAACGGCGCGTGGTCGCCGATTTTTCGCGCAACCTGCAATAATCCAAGCGGAGTGGTGAGACTGCCCCAGGTATCGCCCAAGCCATATTTCGACGTCGAAACCGGATACGTCGCTGCAATCGCTCCGTTCTCGATCAGCATTAGCTTTTGGTCCCGCACACTGATGACGACCCGAGTGGAAAGAGTCGGGGCCGGAATGGTAACGGCCCGAAGGGGCAAAGCGCACAAAATCAACACACCGACGAGGGCGAAGGAACGAAACATCCGCGCTCTACTACTCCAAAAACCCGCTTTGTCACGCGGGAATTGGAGAGGGCGAGCGCGAAGCGCCGAAGGTAAATTTCGGCGACCAAGGCAGGAGCGACGAAAGCGAGACATAGAAAAAGCCACCTTGAAACATGAGCAGGAATGGTACCGACAAGAACTGCCCATGAGTTATTGCGAACCAGACGAAGTAGCTGAAATAGATCGCGAAAGCCATTTCCACGAACGGCAAAGTCGATTTCAGCGCGCGATATCTACAGGTCCGCCAAGACTGCGATCGTTGTTCGATCCCGTACTTCGGCGTTCGTGTGAAATCCGATTTGTGATTGAAGATCGCTTCCAGGACCGCACGCGCGTTGTTAAGCGAGAGACCGATTCCGAGCGCGAGCAAGCACGGAAGGAGCAACATTTGTTTCATCCAAGTGCGCGGATGAAGCTCGCGTTGCGCACAAACGTAGAAGACCGCTACTGACACTGACGCAGTGAGAAAAATCGGGACGTCGATCAAGAAAGTGCGGACCCAGCCCGATTGCGGCCCGCCGGTAGAGGGATGCAAAAGCACGCACAAACAGGCCAGAAGCAGGTATGCAAAATTCGAGACCAAGTGGCCAGTCGCTTCAGCTTTAATCGCGAATGGAAGCTCGCTCCGCCAAATCCGCGGCAGCAACTTCTTGCAGGTTTGAATGGAGCCTTTTGTCCAACGGTGCTGTTGTGATTTGAAACCGTTCATGTCGACCGGCAACTCCGCCGGCGTGACAACGTCGGGAAGGAAAATAAACTTCCATCCCACCAGCTGCGCGCGATAACTCAGATCGAGATCTTCACAAAGGGTGTCGTGCTGCCAACCGCCGGCTTAAAAACATGGCCTGCATGCGCGTGAGCAGCGAGTAGCCTCGATTCAAATGGCCCCAGCGACTTTGGATCATCCCGATTTTCGGATCGGTGAAAAAATGGATTGTGCGCTGGAGCAAATCTGGCGGCGCTACGAAATCGGCGTCGAGAATGCAGATGAACTCGCCGGCCGCCGATTCAAGTCCGACCGCAAGTGCACCTGCCTTGAATCCCGTCCGGTCGACCCGGTGAATGAGCTGAACATCGAAACCGCGCTGACGCAATTCCTTAACGCTGGAAGCGGTCACTTCCCGAGTGTCATCAGTAGAATCATCCAGGACCTGGATTTGGAGCAGGTTTCTCGGGTAATCCACTTCGCTGACCGAACGCAGAAGGCGCTCCACCACGTAAACTTCATTAAAAATCGGAAGCTGCACCGTTACCTTTGGCAGCTGGCGAAACTGGCCGGCTGGAACAGCCGCACGTTTGCGGTTCTTCAGGAAAAGATAAATGATGAAATACCGGTGAACGCCATAGGCAGAGAGACCGATGAGCACGGCGAGGTAACACGCCGTCCAAATCACGTAGCCGAGGCTTCCTTGCATAAGGTTGGCTGCCAGTTACTAAGACAGCAGGTGCGCATGATGGCGCTTCCGTCGCCAGCGTCAAATCAAAAATGGCGCGCTTGCCTCGGCAAAACGGAGCCAAAGCGCATCAAAATTCGCACGATGTCGATCTTAATCGCGGCACTGCTCGTATCGACAGCAATCGCCGCGAATCAGGAGGAGCCAAACGAAGATAAACAGCACGAGCGCGAAGAGCTCGGCGTCAATCCCTACACCACGCCTTCAATCGAACGGATCTTTGCCCAACTCGATCAGCTTCGACCGCTGCCGTTCGATCAATTGAAGCACAAACTTCCGCAATCGATCACCGCCGGGCGCGAGCAGAAAGGATTGATCTTTGGCGGATTGATTGCGGATGGTTTTCTGATTGTCGAAGC
>WNFE01002619.1_pt1 | contig 13276 bp, 10 predicted proteins | sample 5400451 | NCBI WGS metagenome assembly WNFE01 (sample SAMN13153344, study PRJNA577476) | soil metagenome | isolation source: 200 cm saprolite under Douglas fir tree site 2 hole 2 | place: USA:California | collected 2015-04-18 | reverse complement strand
TATGCTGGAGCGAGGTGGAGGCACAATTGTCTCTCTCTCTTCGGTATCAGGACAAAGAGGCGGTGGCGTTTTTGGCACATCCGCCTACAGCGCGGCCAAAGCAGGAATTATGGGTCTGACCAAAGCTCTCGCTCGTGAGTTGACACCACGCGGCATTCGCGTCAACTGTGTTGCACCCTCCATGGTTGATACTGATATCGCTGGAGATTTACTCACACCGGAACGCAAGGTCGAGCTTGCAAAGGGCACACTAGTAGGTCGCCTTGCCACCGTTGAGGATGTAGCCAATTGTATTCTCTTCCTCGCTTCAGATGAAAGTGCCTATTTAACCGGTGTCACGCTGGACGTTAATGGCGGTATGCATATGCACTAATGCTTGCTAACAGGCTAAAAGAAGGTAGGGGCGTCCTCGTGGTCGTTCGAAAGAAAGCGTAGTACAGATGGTTACTTTAACCGGGTTATTGGCCGACTTACCACCCGAGCCAAACGAGGCAAGCTTGTTTGCTGAAATACAGCAAGAGGTAGCCGGGAGCCAGCGCAAACTGGTTGTGATCGACGACGACCCAACCGGCACTCAAACCGTGCATGACATTGAGTTATTTACCACCTGGGATCGGCAAACACTCGCTGAAGCCCTGCAAAACAAATCTCGGCTGTTCTATTTACTTACAAACTCGCGTAGCATGCCCGAAAGTGATGCGGTTCAGTTAAACCACGAAACTGCCCAACAACTTGCAGCGGCTTCAGAAGAGACGAAGATTGGTTTTGTTGTCGCTAGCCGGAGCGACTCCACTTTAAGAGGCCACTATCCAGCGGAAATACAAGCGCTTGAAAGTAGTTTAACCTCCTCTGGTGGGGATAGTTTTGATGGTCATCTCGTTGTGCCAGCCTTTTTCGAGGGCGGGCGCTATACTATTAACGATACCCATTATGTCGCTACCTCCACTGCCAACTCTGATACTCTTCAGCCTGCAAGTGAGACACCATTTGCCAGGGATAGCGTTTTCGGTTACAAAACGGCATACCTGCCTGCCTGGATAGAGGCAAAGAGTAGTGGCTATTGGAAAGCTGATCAAGTGATGAGCATAGGACTGGAGGTAATTCGTCAGGGTGGACCAGAAGCAGTAGCGTCCAAATTGCAAACGGTCGAGGGAAGTATGCCAGTAGTGATCAACGCAGCTGGCTATGGCGATCTGGCAGTGGCCGTGCTGGGTCTGCTACGGGCAGAAGCGGCAGGTAAGCGTTTCTTGTACCGAACGGCGGCGAGTTTCGTCAGATTGAGAGGTGCTGTCGAGAGGAAGCCCCCGTTGGAAACCAAAGAGATTATGCGTGGCTCTCAATCAGTAGAAGGTGGAGGGGTAGTCGTAGTTGGATCGTATGTGCCAGATAGTAGTACGCAGCTTGAGAACTTATTGACCTTATCTAAGGTGATAGGCATCGAGCTTCCTGTTGAGCGGGTGATACGCAACGCTGCTGAATCGGAAACAATCAGTCGTGAAGTAGGTCAGCAACTCGAAGCGGCAATAAAGGTTGGACGTATTGGAGTACTCTATACCAGTCGCAAGCTGGTGACGAGCACAAACCGAACTGAAAATCTCGAGATTGGGAACAAGGTATCGCATGCCTTGATCGCTGCCCTCCACCAGGTGAAGAGCAGACCGCGTTTTATCATTGCTAAAGGCGGTATTACAAGCCATGATGTGGCGCAAAAGGGCCTGGGGGCAGCACGAGCACATGTGTTAGGGCAACTTTTTCCAGGTGTTCCAGTCTGGAGATTAGAGAGCGGACCACAGTCAAGATTCGCAGGTGTGCCATATATCGTGTTCCCTGGAAATGTGGGTGGCCCTGAGAGCCTGATGCAGGCCGTGAAGCTGCTCAGTGGCGAGAATAACAACCTGTAGAGGCCACACATTCGGGAAATGATGAGGCGACCCCTTGCGGTTACCCCAGACAAACCTTTTCGTGTTGCAGCCGTGAATTGCAAACCAAAGCGGGAGAACGTATCAGCATGCTTGTGAACACCATCGAACTTGTACAGGAAGCTCGTCGTAGGGGGGTAGCAATAGGAGCTTTCAATACCTACAATCTGGAATTAACGCGGGCTATCGTAGTGGCTGCCGAAAAATACGGCCAACCTATCATCCTGCAACTTGGCGTACAAGCAATCAGGGCTAGCGGTGAACCTCTGGCAGTGGCAACACTGACGGCGGCGCGAATTGCACGTGTCCCGGTAGCTGTTCACCTGGATCATTGTCCAGATATAGGCCTGATTGAGGCATGTTTTGCCTGGGGTTTTTCGTCAGCTCTGGCCGATGGATCGCATCTGCCATTTGCCGAGAACATTGCCTTCACTAAAAGAGCCGTGGAGCTTGCCGCACGCTATGGCGGGACGATTGAGTCCGAGCTTGGGTATTTGGCCGGAACAGAAGACGGATTAACAGTCGAAGAGATAGAGTCTTCCCTTACTGATCCGACTCAAGCCCATGAATATATCACCACGACCGGGGCAGCTATGTTAGCTGTATCAATTGGCAATGTGCACGGCTATGTACCCGTCTCCCCGCCACTCGACTTTGAGAGGCTGGCGCAAATAGCTGCTCAGGTGGATGTGCCGCTGGTTCTGCACGGCGCAAGTGGCATATCACGAGGAGACATCCAACATGCAATACACATCGGAATTGCCAAGCTGAATATCAATACCGAGGTACGGATGGCCTTCCTCAGAGCAATAGCCAGCTGGGGAGTGCGAATTGGACCTGAGCCAGACCTTCGCAAGAAGGGTCAAGATTTACTCGACCTTATGCAAGAGACTATGGCTGCTGCTCAAGGAGTCGTTGAACAGACTATCCGGACCTGTAACTTCTTGCTCAATGCACATAACTAAAAAGGGAGCAGCTTGATCAACAAGGAAATAGTGCGAAAGCAGGACCTGCCTACTTTGACAGAGCTAGCTCGCCAATTTGTGGGAGCCTGCGCTCCAAGTTGATCATCGTTGATGGAGTCACCACTCATAAGGAGCAAATCACATGGTTATTAAGCTCAGTCACGAGCAGCTCAGCGCGTTACGCCGCATTGATAGTCCGACAATCTCCAACGCCATCGAAACCTTCAAGTTGCGTCCGCGTGTTGCAGGGTACGTGGGCTACGATATCCGCTGTATCTTCCCGGAATTGCCTCCCACTGTTGGCTATGCCGTCACCTGCACCGTTGATAGCACCACCGAGGGACGTCAGGGCATCGGCTTCCAAAAGCTGTACGAACTGCTGGCGAACGCTCCTAAACCAGCCATTGTGGTCATGCAGGATGCCGGCACGGACCGCCTTCACTCCTGCCATGCTGGTGAGGTTATGTCTACGCGCATGAAGCAACTGGGAGCCATTGGCATCCTCACAGACGGTGGCTTGCGCGATGTCAGGGAAGTCCGTGCGCTTGGCGGCTTCCAGTACTTCTGTGCCGGGCTTGTCGTCTCCCATGGTAACCCCGTCTGCGTGAGCGTCGGAGGTGAAGTGACGATCTCTGGTATGCGCATCTGTACGGGTGACCTGCTGCACGGAGACGTCAACGGTGTTGTGCATATCCCCGATGAGTGTACAGACCAGGTGGCTGAGGCTGCTTACCGCATCTGGGCCGAGGAAGGGGAAACCTTGCGCCGTATCGCGCGTCCCGAATTCACCACCTTCTCCGGCCCAGAGGTTAAACATTGAAAAAGAGTTCGTAGGGACGACCCTTGTCGTCTCCCTGGAAACGGAGACTAATAATGCGCGTACTCATAACGGATTTCCTGGCGGAGTCAGACTTCGAACGCGAGGTACTGCCTGGTGTGGAGGTTGACGCGCTACTTTCCCTAATCGGTCACCCACCCACACCTGCTGATCTCGTGCGCGCTATCGGAGAACGACCTGCTGCGGTCTTGATCACCTGGTACGAGATGTTTTTTGATCCCACTACGCTTGCTGCGCTGAGCCGTGCTGGCGTAGTGGGCATCGTACGAGCAGGCGTCGGCTTCGACAACATTGACCTGATGGGGGCCAGAGCTACGGGCATCACGGTCTGCAATGTGCCCGACTACGGCACCGACGAAGTGGCAGATCATACCATGGCGCTACTCTTATGGTGCTTACGTTGCCTACGTGCTGCCCCACCCACCGCAGCTCCTCCAACTGCATGGTGGGGTACGGCCCGCTTTGCCTCCATCCTGCGATTGCAGGAATGCACCCTGGGCCTCCTCGGCTTTGGTCGTATTGGACAGGCGACCGCCAGGCGAGCGCAAAGCTTCGGCCTTAACGTGCGCTGGTACGATCCCTACGTGCCGCGTGGACAGGATAAGGTCACACGAACAACCCGCGTGGAGAACCTGCCCGATCTCCTACAGGACTGCGATGCGTTCAGCATCCACTGCTCACTCAACCCTGAGACGCGTCATATGATCGATGCAGCGGCTTTGGCCCTACTCCCACCTCATGCCGTGGTGGTTAATACTGCGCGTGGCCCCGTGATTGAGGAGCAAGCCCTGTACGAGGCTCTGCGCGCAGGGCGGCTTGCTGCTGCGGCATTAGATGTGCTTCAGCAGGAACCACCTGTGGAGAACGTTCTGTTCAATGCCTATCTGCGCGGTGAGCTGCAGAACTTACTGCTCACTTCGCACATTGCCTGGTACTCACAGCAAAGCGCGAGAGAGTTACGCCGCAAGGCGGCAGAAGAGGCTGGCCGCCTCCTACGTGGAGATCCTCCATATAACGTCGTTACATAGAAGAAGGCGAGTGTGTCGGCTACTCCACTCATCTGTTCGCAAAAACAGCTCTTGAAAGGCGTAGAAGTCGTGGTCAAAAAGGTGGGGCGCGACCCGCTGAGACTGTCTCTGGAATGAAAGGATGAAAGGGTGAAAAACCTGCGCGTCGGTCCGCTAGTGCGAGCCATTAGCTCCAACGAAGTCGCCATCTGGACAGAATGGAGCCATCGCTGTGAAGTGACGCTGACTGCCACCCCGACCGACCATCAGCAAGAACCTGGCACGTTTTCGGTACGCTCACAAACGGTCAAGATAGGAGGACGCTACTATGCCCTCTCCCGGTTAACTGGCCTGCTACCAGCCACCTGGTACGACTACCAGGTGAGCGATGCGGTGCAAGAGAGAGGGCCCTCATCTCCGGCAGAGGGGACAACCATACAATGTTTCCGCACGTTCGATCTTCCCGATGCTGGCAGCGCCCTGCGGCTGGCCTATGGCTCATGCCGCAAGTTGTCCACCGTTGAGCCGGATGCATTGAGCGCGCTTGGTCCCTGGCTGCTCCGTTCTCTTGACCAGCGAGAGTCGCTGTGGCCCCGCTTATTATTGCTCGTTGGGGATCAAATCTATGCGGATGACCGCTTGGGAAGGCCTGAACAGGCACATTCCTCGGCTCAACATGCTCACGCGTCCCAAATAGTTGCGGCGCAACCGTTTGAGGAGTTTGCACGCATGTACGAAGAGGCGTGGGCAGGTGATGAGGGGATACGCCAGGTGCTCGCTGTTCTGCCCACCTACATGATCTTTGATGATCATGAAATCGCCAATGGCTGGAACATTTCGCCTACGTGGCGAGCGCACGCTCTGCAGCAAGGGCTTGAACAAACGCTTGTGGATGGATTGGTAGCGTATTGGGTGTACCAGGGCTGGGGCAATATCGGTCTGCGGCGTGCAGACGAGCATACGTTGCTTGCCATCATGCAACACGCAGCGCACAACGGCGAGGATGCGCTGGAAGCCTTGCGAGAGTGCATGCGCCAAGTGGTCTACGAGGAAACTACCCCCCGGTGGTATTATGATATTCTGACGACGCCACCGATCTTTGTCGCCGATGTACGCGCCAGTCGTCCCGCTCTTTCGCATGGGACCGATCCTGCTGACGTTGTTCCCCGCATTATGAACCAGGAACAAATGGAGCAGCTGCGCGCCTGGTTGCAGGCACACAATGCATCAACCGCCTTGCTTGTGTCATCGGTACCCGCGATCCTGCCTCCCTTGATTGGCTTCGCTGAATACATGACAGGCGTACCACTTCTTCAGGGCGCATCTTCTGGTGCGTTACGCCGATTGGGACGTGTGCTGGCAGACGGACAACAGAAACTTGCTCGGCGCATGAGCTTTGATCACTGGCCGCGCTTTAACGCAACCTGGCGTGAACTTATCGCATTACTCGCCTCGCGCAAGCGGGATATCGTCATATTGTCGGGCGATGTGCACTTCTCTTATGCTATGACTGCACGTCGCGCCTTCTTCCCCACGCAGGGACATGCGGTGTTGTACCAGCTCGTAGCCAGCCCTTTCCGGAATACGTTGGAACGGCGGGATAAGCGCCTGGTACTCGTACAGGCCTGGATAAAACGAGCGGTCTATGGCGGATTACATACCCGCGTGCTCCCTCTTATACGGACAGAAGGGGCAAAGCGGGTCCCATCTGACATGCTGTGCCAAAATGTCGTCGCGCTGGTCACATGCTGGCCTCAAAGACGGGAGGTGGGAAAGTATTGTATTCGGCAAGTCTACCTGGGCGTCGAGAAGGAGACGTTGAAAGAGATAGCTTTTACGATGGTGAGCCGTGAGTAAACTGGCAGGTGGATTTCGAGGACTTGCCACATTGCCTTATCTCCGGAGGTTGAGGGCAGGACAAGCCTGATTTTGAAGGGGGGCGGATTAATACCTGTGCTGGCTACATATGATATCCAACGAGAAAAATGATAGTTTACCTCTTCAATTACCTTGTCATTTGACCCCTTCTATTCAAATTAAGTCAGGATAGGGAGAATATCCTTGCTCTTGCAGCCAGAAACTCATGTACTATAAAGCATACATCTGTCTTGCTTGTTCCCTTCATCAAGGTAAATGACAAGAAACTGCTTGTTGATTCTCTGAACATACGGAGGCACTCTGCGCATGCCTCTGGCAGTCGCATCTTCAGATATGCAGAAGAACGTATGCACTTCTTCGATAGTCATGATGGAGCCCACCCAAGATCGCGAAGGAGAGGACCTTGCCGCCTTCGCGATCTGGTGGCATTGGCCCAGCTTGTGGCTCGGGAATCTGCTGCTTGATCCCTTGATGCGGCCTGGCTCGGTTGAAGGAGTGCACATACGCGCCCAGCACCCGCTGGAGCTGCTTCTCATGGAGGATGAGCAGATGATCGAGGCACTCACGTCGTCCACTTCCCAGGAACCGCTCACAGATGGCATGCGCTCGCGGAGCGTAAGAAGGAGTGTTGAGCATCTCAATGGGACTCGTCTTGGCTAGCCGCGCGAAACCCACCCCAAACTTGCCATCGTTCTCACGGATGAGGTACTTCGGCCCCACGCCATAGGCGGTGGCTTCTCGAAGAGGTACGTGCAGTCCAAGCATCGGTAGGACATCGTGTGACGCCGATGTGGATCACTCGCCGCGAGTGCAGGAGGGTGATGAAGAATGCGAAAAGCGAACGGAAGAAGAGGTCAGTGACTGGGAGAAAGTCGCAGGCCCAGATCTCTTTGGCATGGTTGCGCAGGAAGATCCTCCAGTTCTGGCGACTTAGTCGAGTCGTAGGCCCCTGTCTCAGATATTTCTGGATCGTACGTTTGCTGACGTGAAGCCCCAACTTTAATAATTCGCCGCGGATCCGTTCTGCTCCCCAGAGCCGATTTTGCGCCGCCATTTCCTTGATCAACGCTATGGATTCTGTGGGGATCTTTGGTTTGGAAGGTGCTACCCTGGATTTGTACTTCCAGAAGAGCCGAAATCCCTGGCGATGCCACCGCAGCAGCGTCTCTGGCTGAACGATGAGAAGTGCTTGCTTCCAGGTTCGAACTGCTCTTGCCAGAAGCACCAGGAGCATCCGATCCGCTCTGGTGCATGCGGGTCGTTTGACGCGTCGGCGGAGGATAATTAATTGCTGGCGCAGGAGCGCGTTTTCTGCCACGAGTTCCGACTTGCTTTTGGCAGCCTCTGTCAGGACCCCCAACAGGAGAGAGGTGGCGGTGTCCGGTTTGGTCCAGTCGATGAAGCGGTAGTGGAGTACTACAACGAGGTCCACTATGCTGCTGCGATGTTGGTGCTAAATGGTGCTGACCACCTCACCATTCAGGGCAATGGCGGTGGGTATCTCGGGTACCTCACAGCTTGGCTGATGTACCAGTTGCAGGGTGACCAGTACGCTGGCGGCGCCTTTGTAGCCGACCCTCCGGAGGTCAATACGAACCCGAGCTGGAGCTGGCAGGCAGAGAAGGACCTCTCCTAGGAGAAAATTCAAAACCGGGGTGCGGCATTGAGGCGCATATATCGTGCTGGCTACTTGGTGCATCTAATTCACGCCAGATTTGGTCATCAGGGAACGAGGATGAGCTTGCGACGGGCAAAGGCAGCCTGGCGCTCCCAGGCCTCGGCGACTCGCGCAAGCGGCACCGTTTCTCTCTCGACCGTGCAGCGGCCAGCAGCTGCGTGCGTTATGATTTCAGTGAGGGCTTCCGCTTTCTGCTCGTGGGTCAGCGCATTGTTGGTATAGCCAAGGATGGCATGCAGCCGACTGCGCAAGATGGCCGACTCAAAGCGCACGGTGGGTCCGGCGGCAGAGCCGATGTTGATCAGCCTTCCCTCAGTGCCAAGCACTCGAACGGCAGCTTCCGCCGGGAGGCCCCACACGGGGTCGATGACGAGGTGCAAGGGACCGTCACAGGCTGCTGCGATGCGTCTGCTGATCTCGTCCACGTCGTCGCCGGTGAGGTCGACGACAGCTTCTGCGCCGAGCGAGAGCGCACGTGTGCGCGCAGCCTCGTCCCGTGAGGCTGCAATCACACGGCCTGCCCCAAGCAATCTGGCAGCTTGCACCGCCACCTGTCCGACCGCGCCGCTGGCACCGAGAACAAGCACCTGCTCCCCAGGCTGGAGGTGACCGCGCCAGGTGAGCGCCATCCACGCAGCAATCGCAGACAGTCCGAGTGCTGCGGCAAGATCGTTATCGATCTGGTCGGGGAGCACGAGCGCTGACGACTCATCGATAACGCAGTAGAGCGCCATGCTGCCATCTCCAGGCTTCATGCCGGCATCGCAGGAGAACCACACCCGTTGTCCGGGCGCGAACCCATCTGCCTCCATCACGATGCCGACGCCCTGCACACCTGGAATATAGGGGAGTTGTGGCGCACCGAAGTAGGACTTGCCAGATGCACACAACAAATCTAACGGGCTGATGGGAGCTGCCATGACCCGTACCAGCGCCTGTCCTCTCGTGCGGAGAGGAAGAGGCAAAAAGAGATATTCAGGTGAAGCAGCGTGTGTACGGATTACTGCTGCGGGCATCTCGGTGTGGCTCATCATCTCCTCTCCTCAACGGTCAGTATCGCCGTGTGCGGCTGTTCCTGTATGAATGTTACTCCTGTGGAGATGGAGGCAACTATGCCCCATTCCCCTGTTTCTGTGCTGCCTGCGCACGCGCCTGGTCGGTGTAGGTGTACGGGTTATCTCTCAGCTCGACCACGGCCTTCTCAGGATTCATGGCCTCGTTCCAGGCTTGCTCGCCCATCTGCGCCCGCGCATAGTCAACCGTCTTCGCGACGGCCTGCTTGGCTCTGGTGAGATCAACACCGAGAAGATGATGGTCGTACTTGACGACGTTGCCATCGACCATCACCGTATGCACGTCTCCGCGCCCTGCCTGAAACACGACATGCCCGTGGGGATTGAGCAGCGGAAACATCACCGGAGATTGATCATTCTTAATCAGGACGAGATCGGCCTGCTTGCTCGGGGTGACACTGCCGATAAAGCTATCCATCCCCAACGCTTGAGCACCGCCGAGCGTCGCCCAGGTCACGACCTGCTCTGCGCGTAGATGGCTGAGCGTGACGGTTTCGTTGAGCTTGTGCGCCTCCAGATGCTCGCGGGTCCGGTCCGCGTTGAGTGTCGCGCGCATCGCGGAGAACAGGTCTGCACTCCACCATACGCTTGTGTCCATCGAAAGGGAAACTGGGATGTTATGCCGCCGGAGCAGCCACGTGGGCGGGTAGCCTTGACCAGCGTTTTGCTCGCTCTCTGCGGAGATCGATGCGTGGCCACCTGTGGCCGCGATGCGATGGTACGAGTCCTCGGACAGTGTTGCGGCATGCACATAGATGGTGGATGGGGTCATGAATCCATGTTCGTACATCAAACGGATGCTGTTATCGGTGGTAGCGCCCCGCACACCGGCGTGGGTCGTCACGGGCAGATTGAACTCACGCGCGACCTCGAACGCGGCTTTCTCGGGAAATGCCGGATCGCCGGTGACGTCGAAGGCAAGCTGCATGCGCAGCATATCTCCACGTCCGTCAATACGGCGCCGAATGAAATCTGCGAACTCAGGAGCCTTTGTCCATTGCCAGGGAGCGCCGAGCAGGTTGCCATACGCGAGGACGAAGCGGCCCGGAATCGCTTCAAGCGCATCAACCGCTGCATCCGCATGTGCGACTGTCTGCAAACCGTGAGACCAGTCGACCGTCGTTGTAACACCGGCGTCGATGGCTTCGATCGCGGCAAGGAGATTCCCGGCATAAATATCTTCAGGACGGAAGATCTTGCCCCAATTCAGATAATAGAATTGGAAATAGTTTGTGAGCGTCCAGTCGGCGCCGAACCCACGAAGCGCCGTCTGCCACATGTGGCGGTGGGTGTCAACCATCCCTGGCATGAGGATGCCGTCGGTTGCATCGATCTCCACCGTGCCATCTGGCACGACGAGTTGTCGTCCGACATCTGCGATGCGGTTGGCCACGACGAGGACATCGCCACCCTCGATTATCCCAAGCGACGGGTCAATGGTCAGCACGGTGGCGTTGCGGAACACCACCGGGCGGCCTGGCGCAAAGCGATTACTGTCTGCTGTTGAGATCTGGCTCATTGTACTCACCTCATTGTGTCTTGGCCGCCGGACGCCTCTGCCTGCGTCCTGGTAGCCGTATTGCGATACCTACCTTACAAAGGGTTGACGCTGGCGTTCAATCTTGTCCGTATGACGGACAGTCGTCCACTGATAAGATATTACACAATTGACGAGTCCATGTCAAGGATGACGTCAAAATTGAGGTGCAACGATTTCCTGACGAGACTCACTAGTGAAGGCCGGGTCGATACCCTCTCAGAGTGGTGGAGGCGAGAAGGTGCAAACTGATCTGGACATCGGGCACCGTTTCTGCTACGATGGGCGTAGAGAAAAAACTGGCGTATTCACTTGCACCTTGTGCGCAGGTGGGCGTAGATGTGCTAGCGGGAGAAATGATGCGCGGCGAAACAGGACCAGACTTCATCGAGGCACTGGCACGTGGCCTGGATGTCATCCGGGCGTTCGGACCCAACCGGTCAACAATGACTCTGAGCGAGGTGGCCGGGGCCACCGGCCTTGCTCGACCGACGGCACGCCGGATGCTGCTCACGCTTGAGGAACTGGGGTATGTCCGCGCGGCGCAGGGTGGCTTTGCCCTCACCCCACGAGTTCTGGATCTCGGCATGGCCTATATTGGATCGATCAGCATCTGGGATATCGCGCGACCCCACATGCAACAGCTCGTGGGACGCACGCATGAGTCATCGTCCATTGCACAACTCGACGGATCAGACATTGTTTACATTGCGCGCGTGGCGGTGCCGAAAATCATTACCATTACTGTAACCATCGGTACACGCTTTCCAGCCCTTCAGACCTCGCTTGGAAAAGTGTTGCTCGCCGAACTGCCGCCAGACGAACTGGAACAAGTGCTTGCCGAGCCGAGTCGCTCTGGTATCGCACCCCTCTGGAGGCCAGACGCTGAAGAGCGCGACCGTGTGCTGTGCGAGGTACGTACAAGAGGATGGGCGCTCGCCGATGAACACCTGGCCTATGGCATTCGCTCGATTGCAGCTCCCCTGCGCGATGGCACCAATCATGTGGTCGCTGCGCTTAACGTCACCGTTCACGCGGCAGAGACAAGCATTGAGACCCTGACTGGGAAGTATCTTCCACTGCTCTTGCAGACCACTGCGGCGATAAGCGCAGATTGGGCGCGTTGGCAGAGCCGTCCACAGGTGATCGTTGGCACCAATCCATCACATATACCTATCTAAAAAGCTCTGACCTTAGATATTACCCGTTGTGTCCCTTGACACGATCGCTCGCTATCGTCTATACTGGTTTTTGTCGGACAATGGTCCGTCATACGGACAAGCATCAACGCGTGAAGGCGATTGGTCACAATGAAAGAGCGCACACGCACGGCTCGCGCCGATCATGCGCCATCACTTTACCGGAAGGCGTGAACCCAATGCAGGAGCAGAACAACGAGAAGAACACGCAGGGCGCCGAACGCCGACCTGGCCCGCTCGACGGCCTGCTAATCGCCGACTTCTCACGCGTGCTCGCCGGCCCGTATTGCACCATGCTGCTTGGTGACCTCAGCGCAACGGTGATTAAGGTCGAGGGCCCTGCAGGGGATGATACTCGTACCTGGATGCCCCCGGACCGCGACGGTGTGGCGACCTACTACCTGGCAATCAACCGCAACAAGCGCTCAGTCGTTCTCGATTTCAATGACCCCTCAGATCTGCGACTGGCCCACGAACTGGCTGCCCGCGCCGATGTCTTCATCGAAAATTTCAAGCCCGGCGGCCTCAAGCGCTTCGGCCTGGATTATGACGCAGTCCAGCAGCGAAATGCCGGAATCATCTACGCCTCCATCAGTGGTTTTGGGACGGCGCAGGGAGCATCTCTTCCCGGCTACGACCTCATCGTGCAAGCGATGTCCGGATTAATGAGTCTGACGGGTAGCCCCGATGGCCCTGCCTATCGCTCCGGCATCTCGGTGTTCGATGTGATAGCCGGGCTGCATGCGGCCATCGGCATCCTGGCGGCCCTCAATCATCGCAATCACACAGGTGAAGGCCAGCATGTGGAAGTCAGCTTGTACGCCTCGGCACTCTCAGGAATGGTCAACCAAACGTCCGCTTATGTGGCTGGTGGTGTCATTCCTGGTCGCATGGGGAACGCCCATCCCAGCCTGTTTCCTTACGAGTCGCTGCCGACAGCGGATCGAGACCTTATTGTCGCTGCCGGGAATAATGGGCAGTTCAGCAAACTCTGCGAGGTTCTCGACCTTCCTGAGCTGCCGCATGATCCCAGGTTTGCGAACACCCGGGATCGCACCCGCAATCGCGAGGCTTTGCGCCCGCTGCTGGTTGAACGGCTGCGCACCAGAACAGCAGATGAGTGGTTTCGCAGATTGAGCGCCGCAGGTGTGCCGTGCGGCCCGATCAACAATATTGAAGGGG
>WNFE01005927.1_pt1 | contig 13277 bp, 14 predicted proteins | sample 5400451 | NCBI WGS metagenome assembly WNFE01 (sample SAMN13153344, study PRJNA577476) | soil metagenome | isolation source: 200 cm saprolite under Douglas fir tree site 2 hole 2 | place: USA:California | collected 2015-04-18 | reverse complement strand
CGCGCTCGTGCGAATGGCCATGGAATCTGTCACCCGGTACTCAACTCCGCCGCCAACTGCCCAGGCGTAGCCAGTCGCCCATCCCCCGAGCAGGATTAACCCGCCATTAGTGAGAATCGGACCACTCACCTTGGCGCCCCCCACCAGCACATGAACGTAAGAATCAAAACCTCGGTGCGCCGCGGGATGGAAAACGGGACCCGCGAGGTAGCTAAAAGACAGCACTGTGCCGCCCCGTGCCCAGTACATTGGAGGCTCGTGCATAACCCACATCAGCCTTTATGCCTAGTCGAGAAAAACCGATCGTGAAGCTGGCATCCGCGGCCCGTAAGCCCAGTCGCTTGGACTGGTTCTCCCCTTGACCTTACGCCCGCGATTGACGATTGCGCTGAAGCAGGCGCAGTGCACAGCAGGCAACAAAATAATATGGGGAAGATGATCCTCATGGGAAAAAGCGCCACCCTTCAGTTCCGTGGGGTGGGGGGCACGGGTTTGTCATAGGCCTTAGCCGGCTGACCGTCCAGTGCCGCAGCCTAGAGACTCTCCAGGATGCGCGCTGTCCACTTTTGGACAGTCAGCGGAGATGCCTTGGCCGGATGAGGTAGTTAGGTCCTTCTGTTCCACCTACGTAGCTGGAGAGTACTCCCGGCTGACGTAATTTGTAGATCGCCGGATTCTGCGGGATAGAAAAACAGCCGATGAATTCCGGACCTGTTCTGGCGGTTGCGATGCTTGCGTCGGGGCTGACGCTGCCTTGGTGAGGGCGGCGGGAGAGCCTGACAGGCGCTTACTCGTGAAGGACGACACTGAGGAGAGAATTGTTAACGTGAAGTCAAACCTTCCCACCTTCGGACGCAAACGCAATTCGGGCAGCTTCCAGCCGGGTGGCCCAGTGCGCGGCGCTGGCTGTCGGAAGATGCGCCGGCAGGTGATCGGGTCAAGCGCGGCGGTGCTTGCCCTCGTCCACAATGGACGCTTTGCGTCCACCGATGCCGGTGCTTCCTCTCTCCAGCGACGCATACCGAGCCACCCGCAGGGGTTTTGGCTGGCCTCCAGGTAGCAGCGATGCCTACTCGGAACTCTTGGAGCCAAAGCGCTTCAATCGCGCGCTTGCGGCTCAACTTATCCGTGCCCTTGCTGCTCAACTCTACGGCCGGCGCGCCGACCGCTTCTGCGCCGCGGCCACCGGCGTGCCATCTTCCGGGTCCTCCGCCGACGCGCTGGCGCTCGCGCTCGAAAACGCCGACCGCAGCACATCGTTCGCAAAGAAATTTTTCCCGTCGATCGGCACCATCATGATTTGCAGCTTGTCGGAAAGCCGCTCGGCAATAATTTTCTGGATCAGCATCGGATTCGACTTCAGCACCGCCGCTTCAAATTTCATGCGCTCGGCATCCGCCGCGGCGGTCACGCGAATGCGGTTCGCCTCCGCGTCCGAAAGATTTTTCTGCCGCTCCAGTTCCGCTTTGCTGTCGATGATTTTCGCCTGCGCCGCCGCTTCCGCGTTCTGCAGCGTAGCTTCCTTGCGCGCCTGCGCTTCCAGCTTGCTTTGCTCGATCTGCTTCTGCTTCAGCGGCAGTGTGTACTGCATGGAATCCGATTCCGCCTTGGCCTGCAGCACGCGCACTTGCGCCTGCGCCTCGGCCTGCTTCACGTCGCGAGACTTCTGCGCCTCCGCTTCCAGCTCCGCGATTTTCACCTGCTTCTGCTTGATTTCCGTCTCCGTGCCCAGCCGTTCATTTTCCTGCTCTTTCAGCAGCAATCCTTCGAGTCCCTGCGCGTATTCTTCCGGCAGCTTCAAATCGCGCAGCAACACTTCGCGCACAATGATTCCGTCGCTAGCCAGCCGCGAAGTGATCGCATTCGACGCGGACAGCCGCAATTCCTCACGCTTCGTCGCGAAAATTTCGCGCGTGATGTAATTCGGCGCCAGTTGCCGGTAAATCGTAGCCACCGTCGGCGCGACAACTTCGTCGCCAACCGCACGCGGCAAATTGGCATGAATGTAATTCAGCCGCTGCGGATCCAACCGGTAGCGCACGCTTACCGCCAGCCCAATGTTTAATCCCTCGCGCGCCTGCACCGTGAGCACTTCCGGTTGCGCGCCGGCGCTCGCTGCCGTCGCCGCGCCGGACCCGCCGCCGCGCGCAGGGCTAGCCGCTGTCGTGTAGACCTGCTCGCGCGTGTCATACAGCTCCACGTTATCGACCAGCGGAGTGATGAGATGCACGCCGGGATACAACGTGCCGGGCCGCGCTCCCCAAATTTGGCTGACGCGCACGCCCGCGAATCCATCTGGCACGAGCGCAATGCTGTAGGTCAGCAAAAGCGGCAGCACTCCCGCCGCAGCGAGCCGCTGGGCGAGTCCCCAGCGGATTGGGCGTAAAGGGCGGCCAACCTCCGCGTTCGAATCATCCCGCGCGCCTTCGCTTAGCGCTGCGCCGGCTAATTCTCCGGCTGCGTCTCCTGTCGTTTTGTCGCGGCGGCGGCCCAGGAGGCGGCGCAGTTGCGAGGAAAGATAAACGTCATAAACCACCAGCGCGCCGGAACTGCCGAATAGGCCGATACCGAGAATGACCAGCAAATATTTCAGGGCCAGCATTTACTTGCTCCCTTCTTTAAGTGAAGCGCTGGAGCGCGCGATCGGGCGTTGGCGAGGCGCGGCGACAGAAGGCGCGGCGGCCGGGCGCATCATTTCCACGGTGGCGCGGAGAAGCAGCCAGTACACTGCGACCGCGGCGGCGCCGGCAATCAGCGTGGCGAGAACCAACATCGCTAAATTCACCAGAATCCACATGAGTGCATTCCTCCGTGACTGCGGTTCGAATGTGGATATGGCACGGTGGACGCCATTCGAAAGCCATTCACAATAAAGGAGTTAGGCGGCGGGTGCTGCTGGTGCTTCGTGGCGGGGGGAACACGGCGTGGGTGGGCGGACGCGGTGGGGCGGCGCGTCCGTTTGGTGCCGCCGCGAATCAGAGGTAGTGTATTAGTTCGAGATTGTGGCAGCGGAAGAATCAGTTGCGCGCGAGGCAAAGCAAAGAATGCCGACAAGTCCCGGACTTCGCATCGGACGCATCCTCGGGATACCCATCTACGTTCACGCGAGTTGGATGATTATTTTTGTGCTGATCACCATGTCGCTGGCGATGCAGTTTACGCAGGAACATCCGCAATGGACTTCGGTGCAGCACTGGGCGGTGGGGATCGCTACCAGCTTGCTGTTTTTTGCGTCCGTAGTTTTCCACGAACTGTCGCATAGCATGGTCGCGCGCATTTACAAGATTCGCGTGATTTCGATCACCCTATTTGTATTTGGCGGGGTGGCGCGCATCGGGCGCGAACCGGCGAAAGCCATTCAGGAATTCAACATCGCGATTGCTGGCCCGATTGCGAGCCTTTTTCTGGCCGCCGGCTTTTACAGCTTGACGCTGTTTTTCCCGTACGCGCAAATGACTGGCGCGCTGGCGGCGTGGCTGTGGCAAACCAATGCGGCGCTTGCCCTTTTTAATTTGTTGCCCGGCTTTCCTTTGGATGGAGGCAGAATCTTCCGCGCTATTGTGTGGGGAGTGACTAAAGATTTCTCGCGGGCAACGAAAGTCGCTGGAACAAGCGGTAAAGTTGTGGCGTACGGAATGATCGTTTTCGGCGCGTGGTACGCGATGAGAGGTCAATGGACTTCGGGCCTATGGCTCGCGTTCATCGGCTGGTTCTTGCTGAATGCGGCGCAGGAGAGCGTGGCGCAGGTGGCGATTCGCGAAACGCTGAGCGGGCTGCACGCCGCGGACGTGATGAGTCACGAGGTGCCGACTGTGCCGCGCAACATGTCGCTGGAGGAGTACGGGCAGGAAGTGGCGCGCACGGGACGGCGTTGTCATCTGGTGACCACGGATGATCGGCTGGTGGGCATGATCAACGTACACACGCTGAATTCCGTCCCGCGCGACGAGTGGGCACATATGTCGGTGCAGGGCGTAATGATTCCCCGCGACAAAATCTTGTGGGCCAGGCCGGAAGAGCCGCTGCTGGGACTGCTGGAGCGGCTGGTTTCCGCGGACGTGAATCAAATGCCGGTGGTGAGCGACGCGGAAAATGATGGTGCGCACATCATCGGGATGATCACCCGCGATTCGATTTTGCGGGTAATGCAGGCGCGCAGCGAAGTTGGTTCGCTCACGCCTACGCGCTAGGCGGAATCCGCCTCAGAAAGAGATCAAGCGCGGCTATGGGTCATTTTTCGCGCGACGCGCGAAAGCGGAATCCGCCGGGACGGTAATCGACGGTAACGCCGGTGAAGCCGGAAGTGGTCAATCGCGCGGCCAGCGCGGCCGGGGGCACTGGCACAAACGTACTGTTCGTATGAATGACGCGATGCAGCCATCCGTCTTGAATTTCAAAGGCAATGAAACGGCCGCCGGGACGCAACACGCGGTGAACTTCCGCGAAGGTGCGATCCTGCTGTTCGCCGGACCGCAAATGATGCAAGACTAGGACCGCGACGGCCGAGGAGAAGGTGCGGTCGGCAAAGGGCAGGGCTGCCGCATCGCCTTGCACGACGCCGGCGCCGTTTCCGACCTTTTGCGCAAGCCGGGAGGCAAACGCATAGTCGTATTCGAGGCTGGTTACGCGAGGAACGCGTTTTCGCAATTCGGCGGTGGCAGCGCCCGGGCCAGCCCCGATTTCGAGAAGGTGATTGCCCAGATCGGCGCGGCCTAACAGCCAGGGTAGCAATCGCTTGCGAGTCAACCAACGCCAGAAGGATGTAGAGCAGTACCAGTTTTCAAGCACGTTCATTTGTTATTGCCACCGGCGAAAGAAAGATACCAGTAGAAGGTAACAGTTTTTGGCAAGCTGGGGCGCAGCACTGCTGCGCCCCTACTAGGGACGCCAGCGTTCAGCGGTTGCCGGCGGCCATCATGGATTCGGGGTAGCGATTGCCGGCGGCGCCGTGGGAGGCGACTTCGTCGATGCGGCTGGCAAAAGCGTGGAGGATCAGTAGGAGAGTCGATAAAATAAAATCGTGACTCCAAAAAAAGCGCGACCTAAAAGCATCACCGAGTACATCAGTGCCGCCCCCAAAGAGGCGCAGAAGAAATTGCGCGAAATGCGTGCGTGTATTCGCGCATCCGCACCCGGGGCCAAGGAAAGCCTGAAGTGGGGGATGCCCGCCTTTTCCTATCGGAGGATCCTGGTTACGTTCGCCGCGTTCCAACATCACATCGGCTTCTATCCCACGCCGTCAGCCGTGAGAGCCTTCGCGAATGATCTTTCGAAATTTGCCACGGCTAAAGGGTCGATCCAGTTTCCGCTGGAGAAGCCGCTACCTCTACCGCTGATCCGCAAAATCACCGCCTTCCGCGTTCGAGAGAGTATTGAGAAAGACAGGAAATGGAGGACGTGACGGTGCCGCGAGGGCTAACGCCTGATTGGTCGCAGGAAAAAGGGGTCGACGTCGATGGAAAGTGCTTTTCTCCTGGTGTTCGCCCCGCGAGGCGGCATTGCATCCCATTCTGCGGGCTAGGCTTATTGGCGCAAACCCTTTGGTTGTAGCCATTTACGCGTTGGCAGCATCTAAGTAAATGCTAACAAAACATTCACGCTTTATACGCATAGCACCCATTAAAATAATTCGTAGGGTGCCCGGCCCAAAATGCGGTTAAGGTTAGTTGTAGCCCAGGAAAGGGAGTACTAGAACATGGTAAAGCAGTTTCTTCTGGCCAGTGACTTCGACCAGACGCTCAGCTTTAACGACTCCGGGGTCGTGCTGAGCGAACTCATCGGCTTTCACGGCTTCCACGACAAGGTGGCCGGACTGTCGCAAATGAACCTCGTGCAGCAGGGCGCGGAGCTCAGCTACCTGATTTTGCACGATCCGGAGTTCCGGCGCGTACGCCGCGACGACCTCATCGAGACCGGCAAGCGTATTCGCTTGAAGCACGACGTGGCGCTATTTGCGCGCGCGCTCGACAATCTTGCCGACGACTACAAGTTTTCGTTTTACGTCATCTCCGCCGCGCCGCAGGAAATCATCCAGTCGGCGTTGGAAGGAATTGTGCCGCCCAATCACATTGTCGGGACGCGCTTCCGGTACAACGATGCCACCGGCGAAGTGGAGTCCATCATTCGGGCTTCCGCTGGCTGGGGCAAAATCACGGTGCTGGAAGAGATGCGCGCGGAGCTGGGCATCAGCCACGACCACATCATTTACATGGGCGACGGCAGTTCGGATTTGCCGGTGATGATGCACGTCAACCAACACGACGGACTGACCATAGCGGTATCTGAAGCGAAGTACATCACGAAGGTCGCGCGGCGCACGGTGCTGAGCGACAACGCGATGAGCGTGCTGGTACCGGTCCTGGAAGAAGTGCTGCGGTGGGATTCGGTTCGCATCCGCCGCATGTTTGCCAGTTACGGACTGACGCTGCGGGAGTGGGACAAGACGCGCACGGACATGCTGACGATCCAGGATTCCGCGCTACCCGTCCCGGTAGCCGCGGCCGGCCAACCACACTAAAGACATCGCAGAGCAGTGCGGCACAGCGATTGCCGGGCGTCACCGCTTCGCGGAGGGCGCCCGGCAATTTTCATCTGTCGGCTAACCGGTCTTTTCTGTACTCTGGAGATGCCCACCCAGAGGCCAAGTGAGCATTATGAAAGCATCACCTCGCGCTGCAATCCTTGCAGCGGCTCTTTTCACGCCAAACTGGTATGGTCTGGAATTCGCGAACTCCGCCGCTGCGGCGAAAGAACCGCAAACAGCCACATCGTCGAAGCCGACGGTCTATGTTTCGGATTTCGAGCTAGACGCGCTGCCATCCGAGTCACTAAACAGAGCGGCTCCCGCGCCGCAAGCTGGCGCACAAGCGCCGGACGATGATCCTCGGAAGCAGGCCAGCCGGCTGGTCGAACTGATGTCGACAAAGTTGGTCGCTGCTTTGCGGAAGGCCGGCTACACGGCTGTGCGCTTGCAACCGGGCGCCGCGCGACCGGACAGCGGCGTGCGCATTCGCGGGCTGTTCGCGGAGATAGATAACGAAAATCATTGGCGCCGTGCGGTCATCCGCACCGTTTCAGACTCCGGAAAGATGGAAGCCCTGGTCAGTGTCGCGAACCTGGCTAAACCGGATCAGGCGCTGTACGAGATTGCGAATGTGCCCGGAAACGAAAACAAGCCCGGCGCAGTGATCACGCTAAGCCCGTACGTGCCGCTGACGAAATTCGACCTCAGCAAGGATGCGAACGAGGACGTGTTCAAGAGCATAGCGCCGCGCATCGTCAATGACTTAACTGCTTTGCTGAACGCCAATCCCTCCGCGATGTCTCGATAAGTTCACGTTGTCTGCTTTTTGGGGATTGCCGGTGCCCCGGGGTTACGAAGCAAAATATCGTGCAAGCCCATCCCAATAGTGGGTTTTCCATCCGGTGGCGAGGTGCTCGGCGGTGCCCTGCGGGAAGCCGGTGTGGTCGAAGACGATCTTGGTGTCTGAACCCTGGTCCTTGAGCACGAAGCGGGCAATTGAGTATTCGCCGGGCGCCCACTCCGAACGCCACGCTTGCACGATGCGCTCGCCAGGAACCAACTCGATGTGGCGGCCGGTGATGACCCCGCCGAAAAGTGAAAACGCGCCGCCTGCTTGGCGACTGATTTCGGTGGCTAGTCCTCCGCTTAACTTCCGAAACTGTTCGGTGTCGGTGAGCACTTCGTAGACGCGTTTGCGATTTGCTTTGATGACGACTTCCTGGTGGATAGCTTCGGCGGTATGCGAGATCCCTTCCGCATCCGGGGCGCCGGGATGCGAACTCGACGCGAATTTAAAACCCACTGCAGGCAACAGGGAAGTGAGAGTACGGGAGAAATGTCTGCGAGAGATGGTGTGGAGATTGAGCATTAAGGTGGATCCTTTCGATTTGGCTCAAACGGCTGCTAAAGAACGCGTTTACAGTCGCTTGCAAAACTAAACAACTATGTTTAGTATTCTTATAGCGGGGTAGCCATGGCGGTGTCAAGCGGAAAACAGAGTTTTTTGGAGGGCGAGAGTCAACTGGACTTGATCTTTCGGGCGCTGAGCCACCAGACGCGGCGCGCACTGCTCGCGAGGCTGGCGGAAAGACCAGCGATGGTGACGGAGCTAGCGCAACCGTTCGCGATGTCACTCCCGGCGGTATCGAGGCACATCCGCGTGCTGGAGAAAGCGGGCTTGGTAGCGCGCACCGTTGACGGGCGGGTTCACCATTGTTCGTTGAGCGCGACGCCGCTGAAGGACGTCGAGCTGTGGCTGCGCCAATACCGGCGATTCTGGGAAGGCACGCTGGAATCGCTGGCTCGTTATGTCGAGGACGACGCCGAGAAACAAACTTGAGGGGGCTAGTGCAGGGCAAGCGGGTTGACGGCGAGGGGAGCGAAAAATGGTGACACTGGTTGTCCGCAAGACCATTCGAGCGAAAGCGGAGCGCCTCTTCGCGGCGTGGACCATTCCGGCACAGCTCAAACGGTGGTGGGGACCGCAAGGGGTGAAATGCATTGAAGCAGAAGTCGATTTGCGGCGGGGCGGACGTTACCGGATTGCGAATCAATTACCGGACGGAAAAATTGTGTCGATCACCGGGGAATTTGAAGTGATCGAGGCGCCGCGCAAGCTGGTTTATACCTGGCGGATCGAGCCGGAGACGGAGAGTTTCGAGCGGGTGACGGTGCAATTTGAGCCGAGCGGCGACGACACCGAAGTGATCGTGACGCATGAGCACATTGCGAGCGAGGAACTCCGCAAGATGCACGAGCAGGGTTGGTTCGGCTGCCTGGAAGGCTTGGCGAAATTTGTGGAGGGCGAGTGACGCCGCGAGGCGGCTCAATTTTTTGCTGGGTTGCAACTATGGCGCGCAACTTTTGCGAAAAGCGAGTGTTCGTGGGTTTAAGGATGTGTGTAATCGTAGCAAAGTGGTATCGCTGTACGAGTGAGTAAATATTGCCTATTGAATTCGTTGCAGTCACAGGAGTAGCTTCCCATCATATCTCCGCGAAGAAATTTTCCGGAGAAAACTTAGGGTGGGTCCTGGCAGTGCGCTGATCATGCTCGTTTTCCGATCCTCGTCATCGTGCCTGGCCTGCGAACCGGGAGGTAGCACATGCGGCGAATCTCTGCGTATTTGGCTATTTCTGTGTTGTTTCTGGGCGTGCAGGCGAGCACGAAGGCGCAAGACATTCTTGTGCCGGCGGGCACGCTGCTGCGTTGCACTTTGGATGAACCAGACTTTTCCTCGAAAACGGCGGACATTGGCGATCCGGTGGTCTGTCATCTGGCTGCGCTGCGGCAATTCGGCAAGACGGTGTTTCCACGCGGCAGTTATTTGGGTGGACACCTGGAAGCCGACAAAGAGCCGGGGCATTTTGTGGGGAAAGGTTATTTGAAGATCGAATTTGACCGCATTGGCTTCCCGGACAGCGATATTCCCGTGCCAAGCAAAATCATCGCGGCCAAAGGATACAAAGTAGATAGGAAGGGCGACATCGTCGGCAAGGGGCACGCGACGCGCGACACGGTGGAATGGCTGATTCCGCCGCTGTGGCCGTGGAAAGTTTTGACGCTGCCGAGGCGCGGGCCGCGTCCGACGCTGAAAGGCGAAGAGCAAATTACCGTGCGACTGATGGACGATATTGATGTGCCGCGACAGGGCGCTTCCCTACGTTCTTATGAGCGTCCGCCTGCGCCGGCCTCGTATCATTCGCAATCGTTCCGCAAGCCGGTGTCGCTGAAGAATTCGGAAAAGCCGGCGAACGACGCGCCCGATATTTCCGAAATTGGCTATGAGGCGACGAACACGGCTCCGGCTGATGCTGCCACTACAAACGCATCCGCCACATCAGAAGCGCCTGCGCAGATGGTCCGCACAAGTTCGGTGGTTACCGGCCAGCCCGCGCGGGTGCGGCTGATCGCGCTGAAGTCCGAGAACGTGTACGCAGTGACGAATTACCGGATCAACGGCGGCAGCTTGAGCTACGTGCTGGCGAGCGGTGGGACGGGTTCGGTGGATTTGACGGAAGTGGATTGGCGTACGACTTCGCGGCTGAATGCGGAGCCCGTTTCGGCAAGCCAAAGTAACGGCCACGCCTACTGATCGGCGGACAGAGCTGAGGTGCGCAGCGCTGCTGCGTCCCGCGCGTAGAGAGAGAAAAGGCTAATCGGCGGCCACAACGGAAGCGACCGGCTGGCGAGCGGCGATGTCCGTGACTATGGTGCGAGAGCCGGCGTAGAGGACCGCGGCGAGCACCACTGACAAGACCGGGATAATCAGCATCGCTTGTTGGAGGCCGATGGCTCGAAGAGCTTCGGTGACATTGACCGAGCCTGCCTGCGCGGCCGCGCGATGAGCAAGGAAGTCGCTGAGCCGACCGGTGAGCAGAGGTCCGAAGGAGGCACCGCACATGTACATGGCCATGAAGTAGATGGCCATGGTGGCCCCGCGCTGGTTGGGGGCGACCAGATCTTGAATGGCGGAATAAACGAGGCCGTAGTAGCTGGTGAGCAAGGAGTAGGTCAGCGTCAGGAAAACGACGGCGGCGAGCAGGGAGCCGGCGGGCTGAAGTACACCGATGCAGGCGAGAGGCGCGGCGACCAGCGAACTCATAGAGGCGATTCGCAGGCGGCCATCTTTCCGGCGACTCGCGATGACGTCGCCGAAGTAACCAGCGATGACGCAGCCGGTGAGTCCTCCGGTGAGATAAACGATGCCGCTAGCGATTCCGGAGGTGGCGAGCGAGAGTCCGTGAATACGGCTCAAAAACGCGGGAAGAAATGTGGCGATGGCGTACATATTGAAATTCAAGAGCGCGCCGGAGGCTATAATCCACCAGAGGGTGGGAACGCGCAGGATGGCCCACATGGAGCCGCGGGACAGAGGCGCGGGATGAATTTCACTGGCGCCGCGGTGGGGCTCGGGCAGCAGCAGCAATGCGGGAACCAGAAGCAGCGCGGGGGCAGCGGCCAGGACCATTGGGAAAGAGGTCGCCGAGCCAACTGGTTGCGGCGGGGGCGCAGCCTGCCTCGCCGACGCCGACGCCAATACGTGAGAACAGCAGCATGGCGAAGCTGCCGGCGAGGGCGGCGGACGCGGTCAGCGAAGACCAAATGACGATGGCCACGGCCAGGAGTTTCTTGCGGCTGGCGGAATCCGCGATGCGGCCCAACGGCAGGCCAACGATTGCGTAAATCCAGATAAAGGCACTGCCGAGGAGACCGATTTGCGTGTCGGTGAGATGGAACTCTTTGCGGATGGGCTCGGTGAGCGCGCCGGGAACGTGGCGGTCGTAGAAATTCAGAACGTTAACGGCAAACAGAACCACGGCGGAGAGCAAGAGGCGATTGCGTTGGCTTTTCTGAGCCACGGCGCATGCTATCACGGGGAGCGAGTTTGAGGGATACGTTAGGAGGCAGAGAAGCGCGACGGAGACGGGTGGAATAAGGAGAGACGCTGCCAGAGTTCCACCAAGGCGTGGCCGGCAGGGAGAAGCGAAGTCCAAAAGATGGGATAGCGGTACCGGGTCTCAAACGGACTTATGTAATAGGCCAGCGGAAATAAGAGCCATGTGGTACCGATCACACGACCCGCTGGGTTCGTTCCGATCATCAGCCAGAAGCCCCGGAAGGAGAGCAACGTGACGGCCCAGACGACTGCGGTTTCCCAAAGATTGTCGAGATCCGGAAACCAGAACAAACGAAGTCTACGAACACTCAGTGCTAAGAAAGCGGCTCGATTGGAGGAGATCCAGTCCAAGGCTTCGTGCAGCTTGGTGCGATTGAACTGGACCTCTCCCGCAGCGACAAGCTGAGCGGCGATCGCTGCATTGACGTTGGGGCCACTGCGGGCGAGGCAGCCTGATTTGATGATTTCGCGAAGGGTGGGAGTGGCACAGGGATTGTTACCGCCTTGCAGTTGGAGTCCGAGACAGTCGCGGACGAAAATGAGCGCGCCAAAGCGGGCATAGTTTCGGGCAATCCAGGGCGAAATGATGACCAAGGCTATGGCCGCAATGATGACGGAATGCCGGACGCACCTCGCCCGTTCTCCTTGGCGTTGCGCCCAAATCCAGCATAGTGGCCAACCAAGGAGTAACAATACGAAGACCGGATTAGTCAGGATCAGAACGCCCCACAAGGCCCCTGCTACGAGAGTTGCCACGCTACTCTGGGTCCCGAGGCTGCGCTCCGTAACGAGAAACGCTGACAGCAAGAGCAAGCCGGCAAAGAACGATTCCCAACGCGTGTCTATGGGAGTGTAAAGGGAAAGGGTTCCCAAAACTGCGGCGACGATCCCAGGCAGGACACCGAGCCGCAAGCGAACTGATAGCAAAGGCAGAAGGCCCATTTGAAGAGCAAAAAAAAGCACGTTGCAAGCCCAGGCGACCTGCAGGGCGGCGTGGCCTATGCCGAAAGCGCGCAGAATCAAGGAATACAGAAATGGATATACGGGAGCAACGTGCGCCGTTAGGCCCGTCTTCATCGTGGCGAAGGGATCGGCGAAAGTACCATGGGCGGCAAGAGAGCGAGCTACAAGAACAGCCTCTGAGCCGGATGAGACGTCAAGGTCATTGAGATGCCCTTCGGGCAGTAAGGTCAACAGAACGAAGCTGGCCGCAGTAACGACGATGCACCAATGTGCCAAAGTCCACATAGGAAATCGTTCGAAGAGCAAATCCTGGGGGACAGCCTTAACGGAGTCAGACACGCGGATCTTGTGTTTCAAGCCAAACCGCCTCACAGACGTTGAGATGCTGGAAAAACATGCTTACTTATTTTCGCGCGCGTCTTGGTCTATCACAGAGAAAGAATTTGCGAGGTTTTCAAGGGCAGCAAGGCCGGGGAACGAAGATGAGAAGACGACACCTCGGTCGAGGCTTGCAGAAACTCGTGACTCACAAAAAATACCACCCTCACGCTCCGACATGAGGGTGGGTGAAGGGTCTATAAATTCAGCTTGACTGGCCGGCGGCCTTGGCCATTTGCTTGGACCATTCTTCGGAGCGGCGCTGCATCTCTTCCGGAGCAACGTCCTCGATGTGCGTGGCGATGCCCCACTGATGGCCGAAGGGGTCGGTGAACTTGCCGTAGCGGTCTCCCCAAAACATGTTACTGGGCTGCATATCCGCGCGGGCGCCGGCTTTTACAGCGCGATTGAACGCGGTGTCCACGTCTTGGGAATAGACGAACAGAGAGGACGACTGCAGAGCGGTAGGGCTGGGCGCGGCGGACATTCCGGGGTATTCATCACCGATCATGAAG
>WNFE01002617.1_pt1 | contig 13280 bp, 14 predicted proteins | sample 5400451 | NCBI WGS metagenome assembly WNFE01 (sample SAMN13153344, study PRJNA577476) | soil metagenome | isolation source: 200 cm saprolite under Douglas fir tree site 2 hole 2 | place: USA:California | collected 2015-04-18 | reverse complement strand
ATGCCCGTCCCATCCGTAGCCGAATGGGAGTGGCTCAACTGGAAGTTCCCGCGGCCGGTCAAGGCCGGCGAAACGATCTATGCGCGCTGGACGCTCACTCAGAAGCGGCCACCGGTGGGCGGCGCGCCCACAGCCATCGTGGTCTGGCGGGTGGATGTGCACACCAGCGACGGGGCGCTGTGTGCCGAGGGAGAGGTGGGGGCCAGCGTGCGGCGCAAGACGCAAGCCGCGCGGCCTCGTAACGCCGAAGCCACGCCGGCCGGGCCGGCGCCAACACAGACCTCACCATCGCGCCGGCGCCGCGGTCGCCGCCCGGCTGCCTCCACCGCGGCGGCCGCTTCCCCGCCACCACCCGTCGAAGCTCCGGCCATGGCCGTGGCCACTGCGCCCTCAGGGTCCGTCGAAAAGGCCGGCGCCGCCAGGCGACGGCGCAGGCGCCGCCCGCGGGCAAGCTCTGCGCCAGGTCGCGACGGTCAGCCGGCCGCGCCGGCTCCACCGGCCGAAGCCGCGCCCCCGCAGCCGGCGCCCGTGGCCGCGAGCGCTTCGGGATCCCATCCCTCGGCCGGCCGGCTGAGCCGGGTCATCAACCGTCTCCGCCGCCCCTAACCCCCTCCCACCTTCAGGGGGGAGGGTTGGCAGAGGGGTGCGCCGGGAGCTGGCCTCGCCAGGCCCGGCGCCTCAGGGGGGGAGTTCCCCCTCTTCAACGAGAGGGGCGTGGGCTGGTGTCAGCGTTACGCGGGTGGTTCCAGGGCCTCGATGTATTCGATCACGCGACGGGTGAGCTGCGATGGGGTCGAGGCTCCGCTGGTGACGCCCACCTTCTTGGCCCCCTTCAGCCAGGCGACGTCGAGGTCCTCTAGCCGGTCGACCAGGTAGGCCGGCTTCTGCCCGAGCTTCTTCACGACCTCGACGAGGCGCAGCGAGTTCGACGACCGCGAGCTCCCGACGACGATCACCACGTCGACGTCCTTAGCCGCCTCCACCGCCGCCTCCTGACGCTCCTGGGTGGCGCGGCAGATCTCGTTGTGAACCTCAGCCCGCGGGTAGCGTGACCTGACGCGATCGATCAGGTCCTCCGTGTCCCATACCGAGAGGGTGGTCTGGCATGTGACCGCGATCCGATCCCCGTTCAGGTCGAGAGCGTCGATGTCTGCGGCGTCCTGGACGAGGTGCACCTTCCCCGGCGCCTCGCCAACGACTCCTTCGGGTTCGGGGTGTCCTTTGCGTCCGATGTAGACGACCTCATACCCTTTGCCGGCGAGGTCGGCGACGAGCTCGTGGGTGCGCACCACGTCAGAGCACGTGGCGTCGATCGCATTGAGACCGAGCTCGGCGGCGCGCTGTTTGACCTGGGGCGACACGCCATGGGCGGTGAAGATGACCGTGCCGCCCTGGATCTCCTCCAGCCCGGCGAGCCGGTCGGGCGGATCGACGAGCGCGATTCCCTGCGCTTGTAGGTCGTCGGTCGCGTGGGTGTTGTGGACGAGCATGCCCAGCATGTGCACCGGTCCGGCGGTTTCCTCGCGGACACGCTTGGCGATCCGGAACGCATCCACCACGCCGTGGCAGTACCCGCGCGGGGTGATCTTGACGACCTCCATCGACTCGAGTCTACGCGGGGGTGATTCCTAGTCGATACCCGCGAACAGGTCGCCCTCCGGTAGCTCGGAACCTGGCTTGCCGCGAGCCAGCTGGAAGTACTCCGTGCCGAAAGCCAGCCGGTAGATCTCCTCGGCGATGCTCGCGAACCACGAGTTGGGGTCGTTCTGGCTCACGTGGGCTCCGAACGCAGCTCGTTTGCGATCGACATACTCGCCGACGTCAACTTTCGTCGTGATCAGCTCATCCGGAGTGCCCTGGATTCGCGAGCCGATGTTGTCGCGGCGCGCCTCTTCCGGCAGCGACTCGGCGAATGCTTTCATCGCGGAGCGCGGGATCACCGTGTAGTAGAGCTTGCGCGGGCGCCAGCCTTCCTTCTCCAGGAGGTCGAGTGCAGCGTTGGTGACTTCGTGGGCCTTGATGTGGTCGGGGTGGCCGTAGGTCCCGTCTTCGGCATATGTGACCACGACCTCAGGCCTCTCCTCGCGCAGGATCGCCTCCAGCCGCCCGGCCGCCTCATCGAGTGGGGCCTGGTGAAACGACTCAGGGTTCTCGTTGTCCGCGGTCCCAACCATGCCGGAATCCCGATAGCCAAGGAACACCGAGCGGTTGACGCCAAGAATTCGGGCGGCCTCCTCCAGCTCCCTGGTGCGCACCTCGCCGAGGTGGGGACGGGTGGCCTTCTCGTCCATGTTGTGGATCTCGCCGACCTCGCCGCGGGTCGCCGTCACCAGCAGCACCCGATGCCCGTCCGCGCGGGCCTTCATCATCACGCCGCCGGTCGATATCGCCTCGTCATCGGGGTGGGCGTGCACAAGGAGCAGCGTGCTCATGATCCGACCAACACGTCGGCGAGCTGCTTGATTCCACCGCGGCCCGGGCCGGGGATGGTGCGGTCCGCCGCCGCCTGGACTTCGGGCGGCGAGCCTTCGATCGCCACCCCAAGGCCTGCCCACGCGATCATCGAGGCGTCGTTGCGGCCGTCGCCGACCGCCACCGTCTCCGCCCGGAGAACGCCCAGCCGCTCGCAAACGAACTGCAGAGCCGACGCCTTGTCGCTTTCGACGCTGGTGAACTCGAGGTAGGTCGGCATCGACGTGGCGGCGATGAGCCGGCCTGCCCAGCGCCGCCGGACCTCCGGCAGCAGCTTTTCCAGCCCCGCGCTCGAGGCGACGATGACCAGCTTTGGCGTCGTCGCGCCCATCGCTTCGTCGAGGTCGCCCACCACATGGATCTCCATACCCGCGTGCTCGGAGTATTCATGCGCCTCCGGCCGATCGCGCTCGATCAGCAGCAGGTCGTCGCGATAAGCCTGGACGTGAAGGTCGCGCTCACGCGCGAAGCGGATGACCTCCATCGCCAGGTCGTGCGCGATGCCATGGTCGAGGATGGTTTCGCCGTCCGGCATGCGAACCTGCGCGCCCTGGTAGCAGATGATCGGCCCGTCCAACCCCAACTGCCGCACCCACGGCAGCGCCCCCGGGAAAGGGCGCCCGGTGCATGCGATGACCTCGACCCCGGCTGCCTTGATCCGCGCCAAAGCTTCGCCGTCTCGCGGGTCGAGGTTGAGGCGCGGATCGATGATCGTGCCGTCCAGATCGAGGGCTAGCAAGCGGAATCGGGTCCGAAGCGCTATCGCTTGACCTCGGGGTTGACCAGGTTCGGCGGGCGACCGCCCCGCACCCCGGTGGCCATGTTGCGCGCCGCCATCGCCGACATCTCCGAGCGGGTTCGAGTTGTCGCGCTCGCGATGTGTGGGGCGAGCACGACGTTTGGCATCACCACGAGGCCTGGGTGCACCGCCGGTTCGCGCTCATACACGTCGAGACCGGCGCCCGCGATCTTCTTGGCGTTCAGGGCCTCCACCAGCGCCGCCTCGTCTACCACCGGCCCCCGGGAGGTGTTGATGAGGATCGCCGTCTTCTTCATCTGGCCGTACTGCGGCGTGCTCAGCAGGTGGTGCGTCTCCTGGGTCAGAGGAACATGCACCGACACGAAGTCGGATTCCGCGAGCAGCCTGCCCAGGTCGACTCGCGAGGCGCCCAGCTGCTGTTCGGCATCGGGCGGCAGTGGATTCGGGTCGTAGTAGAGCACGCGCATGTTGAAGCCCTTGGCGCGGTGCGCGACCCCGCGGCCGATGCGGCCGACGCCGATGAGGCCCAAAGTAGCGCCGAACACATCGGCACCGAGCATCATGTCGATCGCCCAACCCCGGAACTGGCCGGACCGGGTGAACGCGTCCGCTTCGACCACTCTCCGCGCCGTCGCCATCAGCAGCGTGAACGCGAAATCGGCGGTGGCGTCGTCGAGCACTCCGGGGGTGTTGGTCACCATGACTTTGTGCGCGGTAGCGGCGGCGACGTCGATGTTGTCGAAACCAACCGCGACGTTGCTCACGATCTTGAGCCCAGGAGTGGACAGCACCGTATCGCCAATCGGATCCATGAGCTGGCTGACAATTCCGACGCAGCCCTCCGCAGCCTGGCGGATGCTGGCCTCGTCAAGCGGGCGGTCAGGCGGATAGGGAATCACCTCACCGGCCTCGGTCAGGATGGCCGGGCCAGGGTCGAGGATGTAGTGCATGAGAAGGATCCGTGGCTTGCCCCGCGTGCTCATGGATTCAACCCCAACTCCTTTGCGATTGGCTTCAGGGCATCGCGGACGTTCTCCACGTGCTCGTCGAAGGGTATACCGAGGGCCTCGGCTCCGGCTATCAGCTCTTCGCGATGCACGCCGCGCGCGAAAGCCTTGTCCTTCATCTTCTTGCGCACCGTGCTTGGCTCCACCGCGCTCAGCGACTTGTCCGGCTTGACGAGCGCGCAGGCGATGATGAAGCCGCACATCTCGTCCACGGCGTTGAGCGTCTTGCGGATGTTCGAGTCGCGCGGGACATTCAGGTAGTCGGCATGGGAGGCGATGTCATCGAGGATGTCCTCCGGCCAACCCTTCTCGCGCAGCATCGCGATCCCGCGCATCGGGTGCAGCTCCGGGGTCGACCCGGACTCGTAGTCCCAGTCGTGGATCACACCCAGCACCGCCCAGCGTTCTTCGTCCTCTCCGAAACGCCGCGCGTATGCGCGCATCGCAGCCTCGACGCTGCGCATGTGCCGGCGCAGCTGCTCCGACTGCGTCATGGAGGTCACCAGCTCCCAGGCCTCGTCACGGGTCGGAGTGGTCAGGGCTTGCTCCACCGAAAGAGCTTGTACCGGCGGGCGAGACGCAGCAGCCAAAGCGCCGAGATGAGCACGCCGATATACAGCAAAGCCTCGAGGACCTGCAGGGTGCCCACGACGGCGCCTGGGAGACTAGACCGAAAACCGGTAATGACGCCGTAGTTGAGGCCGGCCAATCCTCCCGTCGCCGTCAGTGCTCCGACGGCCCTGAAGTAGATCGCCGGCGCGCGCTGCAGGCGCTGCGTTTCTCCTTTGGTGAACCCGCGGCCCAGCGGCGGCGGGTAATTACGGCCGGTCAGCAAGAGACCGCCGCCATAGACGGCGAGCAGCAGTCCAAGAACAATCAAGAACACGTAACTCACAGGATCTCCTTCAGGGCCCCCAGCAATCGGTTGTGCTGCTCGCGCGTGCCGATGGTGATGCGGAACCAGCCGGCGATCGGCTCCCGATCGTAATGCCGGATCAGCACACGGCGCTCGCGAAGGGCGTCGGCGACGGCTGCCGCCGAGACGCCCAGGGATGGCTTTACGAACACAAAGTTGGCCGCCGATGCCGAGTGCTCGAAACCCTCTTCACGCAGCTGATCTTCGAGCCAGGCGCGCTCGGCGACCACGTAGTCGACGATCTTGCGGTGGTGCGCCTCATCTTTGATCGCGGCGACCGCGGCGACGATCGCCAGTCGGTCCATGTTGTAGGAATCCTTGACCGCATCCAGCGCCGCGATCAGCTGAGGGCTGCCCAGGGCAAAGCCGATGCGCATGCCCGCCAGCGCGTACGACTTCGACATGGTCCGGAGGATAAGGAGGTTGGGGTGCCTGCCAATCAGCTCGAGCTGAGACTCTGCGGCAAAGTCGACGTAAGCCTCGTCGAGGACCACCACGCCGCGGGATCGACCCAGGACATGCTCGACCGACCTCCGTCCGTGGTGTGTCCCCGTCGGCGAGTTCGGGTTGACGAGGAACTTGAGGGGTGCCGGGTCCTCGACGAAATCGGTGGTCCAGGTCCACCCTTCGGCGGTGGGATGGACCGACGGCGTCGCCTCGTGCACTCGACACAGGGGCTCCAGCAGCGGATATGTGGGGGTCGAGTACGCCACCCGGTCGCCAGCGCCGGCGAACGCGCGAAAGCACATCTCGATCAGCTCGTCGCCGCCGTTCCCGAGTGCAACCTGGTTGGTGTCTAGCCCGAAGTGCTCAGCGATCGCCGACCTCGCGGGCGCCGCGGTGGGGCTCGGATACAGGCGCAGAGACTCGCCGGCCGCGGCCCTGATCGCTTCGATGACCTTCGGAGAAGGCGGCAGCGGCGACTCGTTGGTGTTGAGCTTGACCCAGTCCTCGCCGTCGGGCGGCTGCTCGCCGGGCACGTATGGCTGGTAGCCCTCGAGGGCCTTTTTCAGGAAGCTTTGCGACATTCGAGCAGGAAGGTCTCAAACGCGAGGCGCGGGCTGACGTTCTGCTCCAGGTAGCCGAGCGTGTCGTAGGAAAGCTCGAGGAGGCGAGCCCATCGGCCCTGTTCCGGGCCGCGACTGGACAGCATGCGGCGGCGCAGCTCGATCTGCCAGCTGGCGATCGCGAACAACGCGGGGTCTTCGACCTCACCTTCGCTGCGACGCCATGCCATCTGGCTGCCATCGAGCTCCGCCGCGACCCGAAGCGGTACGTCGGCCGGCGCGCCGAAGACTTCCTCGAGGCGCCGCGTCCACTCCTCGTGAAGGTCGATCACCGCCTCGTCGCCGGCCACGCGCAAAGCCCAGCCCGGGCGGCCCCGAGCGAGCTCTGCCAGCAGGCGGGCGCGCCCAGGTTCGACATCGAGGTTCAGGAGCAACCGCTCGATCTCGGGCGCCGGGACGGGGTGGAAGAAGATGCGCTGGCATCGCGAAACCACGGTGGGCAGCACGACGAATGGGTTGAGGCTGGGGCTGGTGAGGATGATCACGCGACGCGGATGCGGCTCCTCGAGTGTCTTCAAGAGCACACCCTGGTCCTGGTCGCGCAGCCGGCCGACGTTGGTGACCAGGGCCACGCGGCGCGTGCCCACGGCAGGCTTGAGGTTGAGAAACGCCTGGAGCGACAGCTCGTGGAACTCAGGCGGCTTGTCGGGCAACAGCCTGATCTCGTTGATCGAAAGCGCTTTGATCCGGTCGTCCTCCCAGTAATCGGGGTGCCGGTGCAGGCCCGCTTCAGGCAGCAGCGCCGCCGCGAGGGCGCGCGCGGTGGTCGCCTTGCCGAGGCCGGCCTCGCCGACGAAGAGATATGCATGCGCCAGTCGCTCGGAGTCGATCTGCGATCGGAGCTGATCCAGGGCTCGCGCGTGCCCGGCGATGCCGGCAAAAGGATCGGCCACTATGGATGACTTTAGAGCTTGGCGGGCTCGCTGCCCGTGAGGGCGGCTCTCGTTTCGCGCTCGCGCGCGAGCCTCTGCGCGCGGCCCTGCAGCCACACCTCGCGGATGCGCTGCAGCGCGGTCAGGTTGGTCAGGATCGCCAGCAGGATCACGACGCCAGTGAGCACGGCCCCGCCGAAGATCAGTCCCACCACGGTCACCACGACCCGCTCCGGCCGCGCGAACAGACCGCTCTCGCATGTGAACCCGAGGCTCTGGGCCCGAGCCCGCACGTAGCTGACCAGGAAGGAGCCGCCGAGCGCCGCGGCGGTCGCCAGGATCAGCCAGCGCTGGAGCGGTCCGCCTGCGCTCACGAAATACGCGATCAGCCCGAGGTACATCGCGCCTTCCGAGTAGCGGTCCAACGTGGAGTCCAGGAACGCGCCGTAGGCGTAGCTGCGCCCTGTCGAGCGTGCGAGGGCGCCGTCGAGAATGTCAAAGGTGCCCGCGAAAGCCAGCACGACCCCGCCCCACCGAAGCTGGCCGAACGCTGTGAGCACCGCGGCGGCGAAGGTGAGCGCGGTGCCGACCACGGTGATCTGGTTCGGGGTCACAGGCAGCCGCTGGATCGCGGACATGAGCGCCTCTGCGTGGCGACGGACCCACGCCTCAAACCGCGTCGTGAACATTGATCACCTCTCGCGATCCGACGACCCCTCGCTGGGCGCGCAGCTGGCGCGCTTCCTTGTAGACAGCCACGACCTGAGAGGCAACCTCCTCCCAGGCATAGCGGCGAGCCTTCTCCAGACCGTAGGCGCCCATCCGGAGCCGCAGCTCTTGATCGCGCGCCAGGACGACGAGCGCCGCGCCGAGCTCCGCCCACCCTTTCGGGCTCACGGTCAGGCTGTCGCGACCAGGCTCCAGCACAGACATGTAGCCATCGATCTCGGTGGCGACGACCGGCAAGGCGGTCGCCATCGCCTCGAGCAGAACGATCCCAAAACTCTCAGCGCCAGTCGCCGGCGCGCAGAAGATGTCGGCGCTGCAGTAATAGCGAGGCAAAACGGAATCGGGGACGTAACCGGCCAGCACCACATCGGGCAGGCGGTGCCTGGAGATGTATGACTCGACGCTGCTCCGAAGCGGACCGTCGCCCACGACGATGAGCCGGCTGTTCGGAACCCGTGGCTTCATGAACTCGTAGCCGCGCAGGAGGTCTCCGAGCCCCTTGCGCTTCTCCAGCCGGCCGACGAAGAGGATGTTGATGCGGTCGTCTCGCAGGTGGCGGATCGGCGTCTGCCCAGGATGGAATGTGCTGATGTCGATGCCATTGGGAATGACCTGCAGAGGGAAGTCGGGAAAGTAGCGGTGCACGAAAGCCTTCGCCGGCTCGCTCACCGCAATCCCGCGATGCAATTGCGCCAGGTACGGCTCCAGTAGCGGGCGACCGTAGTAGTAACCGATGTTGGATTTGGCGAATGCGTGGAACGTGCCGACGTTCGCCGCCTGCGACATTCGAAGCAGAGTCATCGGGAGCGCCGGCATGAGCGGTTCGTGAAAATGAAGGACGTCGAAGTGTTCACGCTCGACGATCGCGGCCACGCGGTCGGCGAGGTGAAAGCTGAGCGTGATCCGCGCGACCGACTCGTTGACCGGGAGGGCGATCGGGGTTCCGATCCGGTAGAACTCGGCAGTGTCGAAGTCCACATCGGCGCGACTGGAGGGAGCGAAGATCCGCACCTCGTGGTCAAGTCTCCGGAGCTGGCGGGCGAGATGGCGCACGTGATCGGTCACGCCGCCCGGCGACGCAAAGTCGTACGGCGAGACTAGCCCGATCTTCACGGAGCCCCCTCCCAGATTCGGTGCGGGACGTGCCATTGCTCCGGGTGCCGGCGGATGAATCCCTCAATGTGCCGCAGCAGCTCCTGTGTCACCCGCACCTCATCGGCCCTCGGGTCTTCGGTGGGCTGGGCTATCACCGGAGGCGCCGTCTCGGCCCTGTAGGTGTCGTCGGGCAGCCGGTAGACGCAGGCCGGCAAGAGTGGCGTTCCCATGCGCAGCGCGATCGCCGCGGGACCCATCGGAATCGGCGCCGGCCGCCCGAAGAACGGCATCAGGTGGCCCGTCCCGGTGATGTCGCGATCGATCGCGGTGATGACCATCTCCTGTTCCTGCAGGGCCTGGGTCACCTTGCGCAGGCCGCCGAGATGCAGAGGCAACACGCTGATACCCAGGCGCGCCCTCGTATCGCGATACCACTCGAAGAGGGCCCTCGGCTCCAGCTCTTCGGCAAACAGGCTGACGGGCGAGACCGTCGCCGACCAGATCGCGGACGCGACCTCGTACGAGCCCATGTGGCACGAGACGACCAGCACGCCCTTGCCCATCGCGCGGGCATGCGCAAGGTTCTCCAGGCCATCCACGTGCATCAGCGGGCGCATGGCTTCGACATTCATACGAGGCAGCATCATCAGGTCGGCGTAAGCCTTGGCATGGTTGCGAAAGTTCACCCACGACAGCTTCCGCAGCTCGACCGGCGTGAGCTCTGGGCAAACGATGGCGAGGTTGTAATCCAGCCGCGGCCGCGCGAGCGGTGAGAACATCCAGGCGAATCGGGCGGCCAACACGGCCAGTGCGTACGCCCACGATCGGGGCAAACGCTCCACCACCGACTGCATCGCCTTGAAAGCGCGCCAGCGCCATTCACTCACTCCTCAATTCCGATCAGGGGCCCGAACATGGGCCGAAACGCATACCACTGGTCGGGTCGCTCTCTGATGAATTCCTCGAAGCGATCGATCACACGCTGCATGAGGCGCTCTTTGGTTTCGCCCTCGTGCACGGCAAGGGGAGGATCGAGGTGGATATGGTGGCGACCCGGCGCCGTGGCGTACTGGGTGGCGGGCATCAGTGCGGCTCCCGTTTTGAGCGCAAGTGCGGCAGGGCCGCCGGGCACGATCGCGCGCCGGCCGAAAAAGCGTATCTCCGTGCCAGGTCCCTGCTCGAGGTCGCAAAGAAGGGCCACGATGTGGTTGGCGCGAAGCGCGTCGGTAAGCGCACGTACCGCCGCACGACCCAGCATGATCACACTCAGGCCGAACCCCTGCCGGGTCTGGACCACCGCGCCGTTCAACGATCCGGGGAAGCGTTCTGCGACGGCGGAAATCTTGTACCCGAGCGCAGCCGCGTACGAGCCCGCCACGTCCCACGACCCCATGTGCGGCACCGCCATGATCACGCCCCGACCGCGTGCCAACGCGGCATCGAGGTGCTCGCGCCCGTCGACGTTAGTGCGCTCGATGAGCTCTTTCGGTGTGAGGCTGCCCATCAACACGAAGTCGACGAGCATCCGTCCGTAGTTCTGGAATGCGCGCCTGGCCACGCGCGCGACCTGCGGGTCCGAGCGCTCGCGGCCCAGGACGGCGGCGTAGTTGTCCAGCGCCGCCCGGCGCTGGCTCGTGCTGAGCCAGTACCAGGCCGTCCCGCCCGGGGCTGCCGCGGCATGACGGAAACCCGCCGGGACCACCCGCAGGATCCGTGCACCCGCGTGGTAGCTAGCGGCGAGCAGCGGCGGTCGCGGGCTTCGTTCGCCCGATGCGGCGGGCGCGGCCGTTGGGTGCGGCCTTGGCCTTACCAGCATCAATGAACTCCTCCACCAGGCCTTTCGCCTCGGAGTCGCTGTACTGCACCGGGGGCGATTTCATGAAGTACGAGCTCGGGCCTTCGAGCGCGCCTCCGATGCCACGGTCGAGAGCAAGCTTGATGCAGCGAACGGCATCGATGACGATGCCTGCGGAGTTCGGAGAGTCGTGCACCTCGAGCTTCAGCTCGACGTTGAGGGGCACGTCTCCGAAGGTGCGGCCTTCGAGGCGGATGTACGCCCACTTGCGGTCGTTCAACCAGGGCACGTAGTCGGACGGGCCGATGTGGACGTTGTCCGCGCCGATGTCGTAGTCGAGCTGGGAGGTCACTGAGCGAGTCTTCGAGAGCTTCTTGGACATCAGCCGATCGCGCTCCAGCATGTTCAGGAAGTCGGTGTTGCCACCGAAGTTGAGCTGGTAGGTGCGCTCGAGCTTGACGCCGCGATCGCGGAAGAGACGTGTAAGGACGCGATGGATGATGGTCGCGCCGACCTGGGACTTGATGTCGTCACCGATGATCGGCAGCTTCTTTTCTTCGAAGCGCTTCTGCCAGTAAGGCTCGCGGGCGATGAAGACAGGGATGCAGTTGACGAAGCCGACACCCGCCTGCAGCGCCTGCTCGACATACCACTTCGTGGCCTCTTCGGAGCCGACCGGCAGGTAGCTCACCAGCACGTCGGCTTTGGTCTTCTTGAGGATGCCGACCACGTCGGACGTCTCCCCGGGAGCCTTGACGACGATGTCCGCGAGGTATTTGCCGATGCCGTCGTGCGTCATGCCGCGCTGGACCTTCACGCCGGTTCGAGGCACGTCGGTGAACTTCACGGTGTTGTTCGGACCCGCGAAGATCGCCTCCGAGAGGTCGAGACCAACCTTCTTCTTATCCACGTCGAACGCGGCCACGAACTCGATGTCACTGATGTGGTAGCCACCGAGGTTTACATGCATCAGCCCGGGAACGAAGCTCTTGGGCGAGGCGTCGCGGTAGTAGTGGACGCCCTGCACGAACGATGACGCGCAGTTGCCCACACCCACTATCGCGACACGCACCTTGCCGTTGTGCTGACCGTTCCTGTGGCCGTTCGATTGGCCGTTCTTCATGCCCCAACCTCCTCGCGAACTTTCATCCGATCTTCGATTCCAAGCATCTGGTCCAGGTGCGCGCGCTCGCGCGCGATGTTCTCGACGTCCAGGGAGCAGTAGACCTGGCGGCCGTCGCGCCGCGTCCGAACCACGCCGCCGACCCGCAGCATGCGCAGGTGCCAGGAGATTCGCGGCTGGCTCATGCGCAGGTGCTCCGCGAGGTCGTTGACGCTCACCTCGCCGACCTTCCCCAGCCGCTCCAAAATGCGCAGGCGGGTGGGGTTGGCAAAGGCCAGAAAGTGGTCGGGAAGCTCGTGATTCGGGTTCGGTAGAAACATAAAGGTTGCTTTATGGGATTCTAATACATAAAGGACCCGTTATGTGTGGCGCGTGTTGGCTTAACGCGTTTCGGATGCCCCGGAACAACTCACAATTCGTGTCCGATCGTGAACGAGGTGAGAGGAGGGGATTGGGTCCGCCGGCTCGTGCCGGCGCTCTTGCTGTGCTGTCTGATAGCCGTCTTGTGGCCGCGGGTGGCTCTTGCTGACTCGCTGGTACTCGCCCCGACTCACGGCCAACCCACCGCCGCGCTCACAGCGACTTATACATATGGCACTGGAGCCAACTGCCCGGTTGGGAAAGTCTCAATCAGCTTCTGGTGGAACTCGCTCAATACTCCGATCGGAAGCGTCCCCGTGAGCATCGATTCCCTCAAGAACTGCACTGCCGTCCTGAAGTTCATTCCGGCTCAGGTCAAGGGGGCGGTGACCTCCCCGAACAAATACTCCGTTCTCGCCAGCCCTCCTGGTGCTCCGACGCCCCTTAGCGCCACATACATCATCGACCCGCCACCACCGCCACCTCCGTCCCCATCGCCCACGCCGTCGCCCTCACCCAGCCCGTCGCCAAGTCCCTCACCTTCGCCAACGCCACCCCCTCCGCCGCCGGCTTCGACGGCACCCGTTCCAACCCCGTCGATTGCGCCCCCACCGCCCCCGCCTCCCAGCCCTAGCACCGCGGCTCCGCCATCGCCCAGTCCCGCCGTTTGTCTCGTTTCGACGACGACCACGCCGCCCGCGAGCCCCGGCGGCCAGGACTTCGCGCTCGTAGTCGGGCTCGTCCTCGCGGGCGCGTTTCCAATCGGAGCGGTTGCGTTCGTCTTGTCGCCCGATGGCTGGCGGCGCGATCGGCGCCTCGCGCGGCTCGCGGCATTACTCGGCCTGGCGGCAATCGTCATCACGATCGATTGCGGCCGACCAGTCTCCCGTCCAACCTTGCCGACCCCGGTTCAAGCGGTCCAGACGCCGTCGCCGGGTTGCCCATCACCGGCCGCCTAAAGCTAGGGGCGGCGGACGAGCTCCAGGAACTCGGCGCGAGTGCGCGCGTCCTTGCGGAAGGTGCCGAGCAGGCAGGACGTGATCATCTGGCCCCCGAGCTGCTGCACGCCACGCATCTCCAGGCA
>WNFE01002614.1_pt1 | contig 13283 bp, 12 predicted proteins | sample 5400451 | NCBI WGS metagenome assembly WNFE01 (sample SAMN13153344, study PRJNA577476) | soil metagenome | isolation source: 200 cm saprolite under Douglas fir tree site 2 hole 2 | place: USA:California | collected 2015-04-18 | reverse complement strand
CACAAAGCGTGACGATCTCGGCGACCTCGTCGGTCGCCTGCGCGAACACCACCGCATCGGGCGGCGCCGGCGCATGGTAGCTCTCGTCCTTGCCGTGCTGCTCCAGCACCGACGCCGCCGTCGACACCCGCGCGCCGAAGCGCTCCCGCAGCCGGTCGATCACGGCCTGGTTCGGGTGGTTGCGGCGGAGGGGCGCTGTCATCGAGGCGGGCCTTTCGCGGAATTGAAACAGTCTAGGGTGAAGGCCCGACCAAGCCAATATGGCGGCCCGACATCGGCTGTTCTACGCCGCGCCGCCGGGAATCGCGCGGGGAGCGCAAAACGGGCGGAGAGATTCGTGCGCGCGACGGCGGCCGCGCGACAGATTTGCGCAGCGGCGAGCGGCGCCTTGCAAATTCCTTGCGAATTGCTGCCGGCGCCTCGCAAGCGATTGACCTGACCACCGACATTAAGCGTTTGTTGTGGGGGAGACGTCAAAGATCAAGACGTTTTTGGGGAGTGCCATGACGCTGGCGGCAGTCACTCTCGACGACAAATACACGCTCGACAAGGGGCGTATCTATCTCACGGGCATCCAGGCGCTGGTTCGCCTGCCGATGATGCAGCGGCAGAGGGACGCCGCCGCCGGGCTCAACACCGCGGGATTCATCTCCGGCTATCGCGGCTCGCCGCTGAGCGGCCTCGACCAGAACCTCTGGCAAGCCGAGCGCTTCCTCGAGCAGCACCACATCCGCTTCCTCCCGGGCATCAACGAGGATCTGGCGGCGACCGCGGTGTGGGGCAGCCAGCAGACCAACCTCTTTCCCGATGCTAAGTATGACGGCGTCTTCGCCCTGTGGTACGGCAAGGGTCCCGGCGTCGACCGCACTGGCGACGTGTTCAAGCATGCCAATGCCACCGGCACCGCCCGCCACGGCGGTGTGCTGGTCCTCGCCGGCGACGATCACGCCGCCAAGTCCTCGACGCTGCCGCACCAGTCCGAATACGGCTTCATCGACGCCTCGATCCCGGTGCTGAACCCGGCCGGCGTGCAGGATATCCTCGATCTCGGCCTCTACGGCTGGGCGATGTCCCGCTTTTCCGGCTGCTGGATCGCCTTCAAGACCATCGCCGAGGCCGCCGACAGCTCCGCCTCGGTCCTGGTCGATCCCGCGCGCGTCGACGTCGTGACGCCTGCCGACTTCGCGCTGCCGCCGGGCGGGCTCAACATCCGCTGGCCCGACTACAACGCGCTGGAGATCGAGCGGCGGCTGCGCCAATGGAAGCTGCCGGCGGTGCAGGCCTTCGCGCACGCCAATCGGCTTGATCGCGTGACCCTGGACAGCCCGCGCCCGCGCCTCGGCATCGCTGCAACCGGCAAGTCCTATCTCGACCTGCGCCAGGCGCTGGCCGATCTCGGCATCGACGACGCCCTGGCCGCGGCCATCGGTTTGCGCCTTTACAAGGTGGCGCTGACATGGCCGCTCGAGCCCGAGGGCGCCCGCCGCTTCGCCGCCGGTCTCGAGGAGATCCTGGTCGTCGAAGAGAAGCGTCCGGTCATCGAGCAGCAGCTCAAGGACGTGCTCTACGGCAGCGATGCACGGCCGCGCATCGTCGGCAAGGAGGACGAGCGCGGCGCGCCGCTGCTGTCATCCACCGGCGAGCTCGATCCCATGCAGGTCGCGCGCGTCGTGGCGCAGCGCATCCAGCGCTTCCACACCTCGCCGCGCATCGCCGACCGCCTCGCCTATCTCGCCGCCAAGGAGCGTCAGCTCGCCGGCGCCAAGGCGCCGCTCGAGCGCATTCCCTATTTCTGCTCGGGCTGCCCGCACAACACCTCGACGCGCGTGCCCGAAGGCAGCCGCGCCACCGCCGGCATCGGCTGCCACTACATGGCGATCTGGATGGATCGCGACACCGCGACCTATACCCAGATGGGCGGCGAAGGCGTGCCTTGGCTCGGCCAGGCGCCGTTCACGAATACGCCGCACATCTTCGCCAATCTCGGCGACGGCACCTACTACCATTCCGGCACCCTGGCGATCCGCGCCGCGGTCGCCGCCGGCGCCACCATGACCTACAAGATCCTCTACAACGACGCCGTGGCGATGACCGGCGGCCAGCCGATCGAAGGCCAGCTCACCGTGCCGCAGATCACGCAGCAGCTGGCCGCCGAGGGCGTGAAGCGCATCGTCGTCGTCAGCGACGAGCCCGACAAATACCCGGTCGATGCCGGCTTTGCCCCGGGCGTCCAGACATTCCATCGCGAGCGGCTCGATGAGGTGCAGCGCGATCTTCGCGACGAGCCCGGTGTGAGCGTGCTGGTCTACGACCAGACCTGCGCCGCCGAGAAGCGCCGCCGCCGCAAGCGCGGGCAGTTCCCCGATCCGCCGAAGCGCGTCTTCATCAACGACCTCGTCTGCGAAGGTTGCGGCGATTGCTCGCGCACCTCGAACTGCCTCTCGGTGGTGCCGGTCGAGACCGAGTTTGGCCGCAAGCGCGCCATCGACCAGTCGAGCTGCAACAAGGATTACTCCTGCGTCGAAGGCTTCTGCCCGAGCTTCGTCACCGTGCATGGCGGGGCGCTGCGCCGGCACCATGAGGCGAAAGACAGCGACGAGATCCCGCCGCTTCCGGCGCCGGCGCTCCCGGCGCTCGCCGAGCCCTACAACATCCTCGTTGCCGGCGTCGGCGGCACGGGCGTGGTGACCATCGGCGCGCTGCTTGGCATGGCCGCGCATCTCGAAGGCAAGGGCTGCTCCATTCTCGACATGACCGGGCTGGCGCAGAAGGGTGGCGCCGTGCTGAGCCATATCCGCATCGCCGGCGCACCCGACGACATTCACGCCGTGCGCATCACCACCGGCAGCGCACATCTGCTGCTCGGCTGCGACATCGTCGTCGCGGCCGCACCCGACGGCCTGTCGCGGCTGCGCGACGGCGCCGCGCGGGCGGTCGTGAACCGGCACGAGACCATCACCGGCGCGTTCACCCGCGACCCCGACATCGCCTTCCCGGGAGGGGAGCTCGCCCAGCGCATCGCCGCCGCCGTCGGGCGCGAGAATGCGGATTTCATCGAAGCCACGCGGCTTGCGACGGCCCTGCTCGGCGATGCGATCGCGACGAACCTGTTCCTGCTCGGCTACGCCTATCAAAAGGGCTTGATCCCCATCGCGGCCGAAGCGATCGAGCGCGCCATCGATTTGAACGCGGTCGCCGTCGATTCCAATCGCCGCGCCTTCCGCTGGGGCCGCTGGGCGGCGGTCGATCGCGAAGCGGTCGAGCGCATCGCCGCGCCGGCGCCGGAGGGCGGCGAACGGCCGTCACAAGATCTCGACGAGCTGGTCGCGCGGCGCGTGGCTTTTCTCACCGACTATCAGGACGCCGCCTACGCCGTGCGGTATCGGCGCCTCGTGCGCCGCGCGCTCGGCGCCGAGGAGTTGAAGGCGGCGGGCGCGACCGGGCTCGCCGAGGCGGTCGCGCGCAACTTCTTCAAGCTGATGGCCTACAAGGACGAGTACGAGGTGGCGCGGCTCTACACCAGCGGCGAGTTCCTGAAGAAATTGCGCCGCCAGTTCGAAGGCGATTTCACGCTCGAGTTCCACCTCGCCCCGCCGCTCCTCGCCAAGCGCGACGCGGCGACAGGTCATCTCAAGAAGGGCCGCTATGGGCCGTGGATGATGCGTGCCTTCGCGCTCTTGGCGAAGCTCAAATTGCTGCGCGGCACACCGCTCGATCCGTTCGGCCGCAGCGAGGAGCGCCGGACCGAGCGCCGTCTTATCGAAGAGTACGAGGCGATGCTGGACGAGCTGATCGCCGGCCTCTCGCCGGAGAATCACGCGCTCGCGGTCGAGCTCGCGGCGATACCGGGGCAGATTCGCGGCTTCGGCCACGTCAAGCTGGCGAACTTGGCCACAGCGCGCGCCCGGCAGCAGGAGCTGCTCGCCGCTTTCCGCTCAGCGCCCGCGCCGCACGCGATCGCCGCGGAGTAAACCCCGGGGGATGCCTCGGCTCGAGCGTTGACGCGGTTGGGGCGAGCCGCTGGTGCGGACACGGCGCTTCGTCTAGCGTTGCGGAGCAGCCGAGGCAGCGATGGCGACATGAGCGATCCACCCGGCGGCTTCGCGCCGCTCTTCCGCACGAGCCCTTTCCTCGACGCCGTCGGCCCCTTCTACTACCGCCGCGATGGCGAGCGGCTGGTCATCGCCCTGCGCATCGTGGAGAAGCATGCCAATGCGCGGGGCGTCGCGCATGGCGGGCTGCTCATGACGCTCGCCGACATCGCGCTCGGCTACAACACGGCGTATCGGGAAGACCCGCCGGCGACTTTGGTGACGGCAAGCCTCACGGCCGACTTCGCCGGCACGGCCAAGCTCGGCGATTGGGTAGAGGCGCATGTCGATGTCCAGAAGAGCGGCAGGCGGCTCGCCTTCGCAAACGCTTACCTTGCGGTGGGTGATGAGCGCATCCTGCGCGCCAGCGCAGTCTTCGCGCGCAGCGCCGCCAAGCCGGCCGAGTAGCCGTTACTCCGCGGCCGCTTCGCTCTGGAGATCGGGGATCATGCCGAGGGCGCGCTTGTAGACGTCGAGCAGCGTCTCCTGCTCGTCGAGCTCGTCCTGGTCCATCTTCCGGATCTTGACGATCTGCCGCATGATCTTGACATCGAAGCCGACGCCCTTGGCTTCGGCGTAGACTTCCTTGATGTCCTCGGCCAGCGCGCGCTTTTCTTCCTCGAGCCGCTCGACGCGCTCGATGAAGGATTTCAAGCGCTCACCGGCGATGCCGCCGACATCCGGCATGGAGTCCCCCGCGTTTTGTCTCTTTGCGTCGACCCTATCGAAGCGCGCGCGACGGCGCAAGACAGTGCGCGCGAGGTGCGACGTTTGCGTATCCCATCAGTGCTTGTGACCGGCGCCGGAAACCGGTTTCTTGTCGTCCTTCTGGTACTTTGCCTTCCACTGTTCATACGGCATGCCATAAACCACCTCGCGCGCCGCCGCATCGGCGAGCGGAATGCGGCGCTCTTCTGCCGCTTCGCGGTACCAGCGCGACAGGCAGTTGCGGCAGAAGCCGGCGAGATTCATCAGGTCGAGGTTCTGTACATCCGTGCGCTCGCGCAGATGTTGCACCAAGCGGCGGAAGGCCGCCGCCTCGAGCTCGGTTTGCGTCTTGTCGTCCATGGGGTCTCTCCGTGGTGAGGCGCGCCCTCCTAGTGTGGCGACGCCGGACGGCGATTGCCAGAGGCCGGCGGAGCAGAGGACAGGACGGAAACCTCGCTCGGGGTTGTGATCCGGCGTCGCGCCATCCTATCTTCTGCCGGCGGCTTGGGCGAGACGTCCCGCACCGCGTGCGACAAGGATGACCGTGAACCCTTCCCGGCTCGACCAACCCCGCGCGTTCCTGCGCGCGCTGTTCGATGCGGCGCTGCATGCCGCCGATCCGGCGCGCGCGCTGCCGCCGCGCCTGCCGCCGCCACCGCGCGGGCGGACGGTCGTGGTCGGCGCCGGAAAGGCAGCCGCCGCCATGGCGAAGGCGGTCGAGCAGCACTGGCGCGGCCCGCTCTCCGGCCTCGTCATCACCCGCTACGGCCATGCTGTGGCCTGCCCTCGCATCGAAGTAGTGGAGGCGAGCCATCCGGTGCCCGACGCTGCCGGCGGCGCCGCCGCGGCGCGCATTCTCGAGAAAGTGCGCGGCCTGACGGCCGATGATCTCGTCCTGGTGCTCGCCTCGGGTGGCGGCTCGGCGCTGATGGCGCTGCCGGCGCCCGGCATCGCGCTTGACGACAAGCGCACGGTGACGCGCGGTTTGCTGCGCAGCGGCGCGACGATCGGCGAGATCAACTGCGTGCGCAAGCATCTCTCCGCCATCAAGGGCGGCCGCCTCGCCGCGGCCGCCGCGCCGGCACATGTCGTCACCCTGGCGATCTCCGACGTTCCCGGCGACGATCCCGCCATCATCGCATCGGGGCCGACGGTGCCCGACCCGTCGACTTTTGCCCAGGCGCGCGCCATCCTCGCCAAGTATGCCATCGATCCGCCCGCCGCCATCGCCGCGCATCTCGCCGCCGCCGCGGAAGAGACGCCCAAGCCCGGCGATGCCCGCCTTGCCCGCAGCGAGGTCGTGCTGATCGCGACGCCGCAGGATGCGCTTGCCGCGGCTGCGGCGGCCGCGCGCGCCGCCGGCGTCACGCCGCTCGTGCTCGGCGATGCGATCGAGGGCGAGGCGCGCGACGTCGCGCTGGTTCACGCCGGCATCGCCCGCCAAACCGCCGCAGGCCGGCTTCTCGTCGGCGACACTGCGTTGCCGCGCCCGGCGGTGCTGTTGTCGGGCGGCGAGACGACCGTCACGGTGCGTGGATCGGGGCGCGGCGGGCGCAATGCGGAGTTCCTGCTCGCCCTCGCCGTGGCGCTCGATCGGCATCCGGCGATCCATGCACTCGCCGCCGACACCGACGGCGTCGACGGCACGGAAGACAATGCCGGGGCCTTCTATGCCCCCGATACGCTGCCGCGGGCCGAGGCGCTCGGCCTCGATCTGCGCGCGCGCCTTGCCGACAATGACGGCTACGGCGCCTTCCACGCGCTCGGCGACCTGCTTGTCACCGGGCCAACGCTAACCAATGTCAACGACTTCCGCGCAATCCTGGTTTTACCGCCGGGTGACCGCCCTCGCGCCTGAAGGAACAAGACATGCGCCGTCAACGCAGCGCCAAGATCGTCGCCACGCTCGGACCGGCGACCTCCTCGCCCGAGAAGATCAGCGCGCTTTTCCGCGCCGGGGTCGATGTTTTCCGGCTCAATTTCAGCCACGGCCAGAGCGAGGACCACCGCGCGCGGCTGGAGACGATCCGCGCGCTCGAGAAGGAGACCGGGCGACCCATCGGCATCCTCGCGGACATGCAGGGCCCGAAGCTGCGCCTCGGCACCTTCGCCGAAGGGCGGGTGCGGCTTGCCGCCGGCAAGCATTTCCGCCTCGATCTCGACAAGCAGCCGGGCGATGGCGCGCGCGCACCGCTGCCGCACCCGGAGATCTTCGCCGCGCTCGAGCCGGGCACGGAGCTCCTGCTCAACGACGGCAATGTGCGCCTCAAGGTCGAATCTTGCGGCGAACGATTCGCGGAGACCGCGGTGCTCGTTGGCGGTGAGCTGTCCGATCGCAAGGGGGTCAACGTGCCCAACGCGGTACTGCCGGTGACGGCGCTGACGCCCAAGGACCGCAGCGATCTCGCCTTCGCGCTCGACATGGGCGTCGATTGGGTGGCGCTGTCCTTCGTGCAGCGGCCCGAGGATGTGGCCGAGGCGCGCAAGCTGGTCGCCGGACGCGCCGGCATCATGGTCAAGCTGGAGAAGCCGGCGGCGATACGGCGCCTCGCCGAGATCGTCGAGCTCAGCGACGCCCTCATGGTCGCGCGCGGCGATCTCGGCGTGGAGATGCCGCCCGAGGACGTGCCGCCCGTGCAGAAGCAGATCGTCCATGCCTGCCGCGTCGCGGGAAAGCCCGTCATCGTCGCGACGCAGATGCTCGAATCGATGATCCACGCGCCGGTGCCGACCCGCGCCGAGGCGTCGGATGTGGCGACCGCCATCTATGACGGCGCCGACGCCGTGATGCTGTCGGCGGAAACGGCGGCGGGCGAATACCCGATCGAGGCGGTGACGATCATGGACCGCATCATCCGCCGCGTGCAGGCCGATCCGCTCTACGACGCCAACCTCCATGCCAATGCCTTCGCGCAAACCGAGCATACCGCGTCCGACGCGATCAGCGTCGCGGCGCGCCAGGTCGCGGACACCATCGGCGCCGCCGCGATCGTGTCCTACACCACCTCGGGCGCGACCGCGCTGCGCGCCGCGCGCGAGCGGCCGAAGGCGCCGATCCTGGCGCTCACCTCGAATCTGCAGACGGCGCGGCGCCTGGCGCTGGTGTGGGGGTTGCATTGCGTGCATACGCGCGACATCAGCAATTTCTCGGACATGGTGCACCGCGCCACGCGCATCACCCATCGCGAGGGCTTCGCCGACCGCGGGCAGCGCATCGTCGTCACCGCGGGCGTGCCCTTCGGCACGCCCGGCGCCACCAATGTGCTGCGCATCGCCTGGGTCGAGAACTAGGCGGCGAGTGCTACAGGTTTCAACACCTGGCGCCGGCACCCGAGGCGCGGTTTGGCGCTGCCGCGGCGCCGGAGCGCGCAAATCTGCGGAAACGCCGCGCGCGCCGGCGCGATTGTGTCACGTGAAACCTACAACTCCGCTTCCCATTGCTACAGCTCTGCATGATGCGGCGGACCATTGCCGCACCAGCAACGGCTCACCGGCGCACCAGCCCAAACCCATTCCCTGCCTAGCCCGTCATTGCGAGGCGCCCGCAGGGCGCCGAAGCAATTCCCGCCAGCATGGCGCGATGCTTGACGGAGATTGCTTCGCTGCGCTCGCAATGACGGGCTAGGGAGGCAATGACGGGCTAGGGAGGGGGTGCGGCAAGGCATCACTGCCCGAGGCAGATCGCCAGCGCGTCGGCCAGGCCGCCCATCAGAGTGAAATAGAGCTCGGGCCCGGCGCGCAGCGCCGCCCCTTCGGGATCGAGCACCGCGGTGCGGGCGCGCGTGCCTTCGATCACCGTCTGCACCAGAAGCGGCTCGAATTGCGGCTCGCTGAAGACGCAAGCCGCGCCGACCCGCGCCACCTTGGCACGGATGGCCTGGATCCGTTGCGCGCCGGGCAGGTGCTCGGGGCTGACGGTGATCGAGCCGATCGCGAAGAGCCCATAGCGCCGGTCGAAATACTGGTAGGCGTCGTGGAAGACGACGAAGGGCAAGCCGCGCACCGCCTCCAGGCGCTGTCGCAAGCGGGCGTCGAGCGCGTCCAGGCGCCGCTCGAGCGCCGCGGCATTGCTCCGGTAGCGCTCCGCGTTGCCGGGGTCGAGCGCCGCGAGCCTTGCCCGGGCTAGGCGCACGATGGCCTTGGCGTTCACCGGGTCGAGCCAGAGATGGCCGTCCTGCTCCAGCGCGGAAGCCGCCGGCGCGTGGTCGTGCTCATCCTCTTCCCAATCGCCGCCTTCGCGCGCCGGCAGAAGTGCGATCCCCGGCGCGCGGTCGAGCTCGACGATCTCTGCCTTGCCGGCGAGCGAGGCGATCGGCTTGGTAAGAAAGCCCTCGAGGATAGGGCCGACCCAGAAGACGATGTCGGCCGCCTCGAGCTTGCGCGCATCGGATGGCCGGAGCGTATAGACATGCGGCGAGCTGCTGCCGGCGACGATGAGCGCCGGCTCGCCGATGCCGGCCATGATTCCGGCGAGGAGCGAGTGGATCGGCTTGATGCTGACCACCACCTGCGGCGCCGCCGCGGCGGCAGGCAACGGCAGGACCGCTGCACCAAGCAGCGCGGCGGCAACCGCAATCACCCTGCGCCGTCGCAACATCTTCGCCCCTGTCGAGCCGCTTGCCACTAGCACGATATGTTATATCATAACATCGTCCAGACAAGGCGACGAGGCATCCCATGGCCCGCTCCCGCCCACGGCTGTCCGGTTCGAGCTTTTCACGCCGCAAGGCGGCCGATCGCGATCAGGGCAAACCGCTCCGGTCGTCATGGCCGGGCCGCCCGGAGGGCGAGTCCCGGCCATCCACGCCTTCCGACGCGCCCAAAAAAGGCGTGGATGCCCGGCACAAGGCCGGGCACGACGACAGAGAGGTGTCGACAGCACACACAACCGATTTCGCCCAACCGGACAGCCGTGGCTCCCGCCCGCCGACAACGAGCCCCTTCCAGACCGCGGGTCACGACCACGACAGCTGCGTCGACGGCGCGCTCGACCGCGCCGCGCAGCTCTGCGAGGAGCGTGGCGCGCGCCTGACCGAGCTGCGGCGCGACGTGCTGCGGCTGATCTGGCGCGGGCACGAGCCGGTCGGCGCCTATGCTCTCCTCGAGGCGTTGCGCCGCTCGCATTCGGGCGCCGCGCCGCCCACCGTCTATCGCGCGCTCGAATTCCTGATCGAGCACGGCCTCATCCATCGCATCGAATCGCTCAACGCCTATGTCGGCTGCGCGCGGCCGGAGCGGCCGCATGTGAGCCAATTCCTGATCTGCGGCGCGTGCAGCGCCGCGGCCGAGCTCGATGATCCCACGATCGCCGCCGCCGTGCTGCGCCGCGCCGGCGAGCTGGGATTCGCGGTCGAGCGTCAGACCATCGAAGTGCGCGGCCTGTGCCCCCGCTGCCAGCATTGAGCCCTGAGGACGCGATGAGCGCAGCGCCACCGCCGCTGGTCGAGCTGGCCGGCCTCCATGTCGCTTTCGGTGCGCGCGTCGCGCTGAGCGACGTCTCGCTCGCGCTTCGCGCCGGCGAGATCGTCACCATCATCGGCCCCAACGGCGCCGGCAAGACGACGCTGCTGCGCGTCGCGCTGGGCCTGCAGCGCGCCGATGCCGGCCTGGTGCGCCGCCGGCCGGGCCTGCGCGTCGGCTATGTGCCGCAGCGCCTCGCCATCGACGAGACGCTGCCGCTGACGGTGCGCCGCTTCCTGGCGCTGGTCCCCGGGGCGCGGCGGCAGGCGATGCCGGCGGCGCTGGCCGAAACCGGCGCGGGCCATGCGCTCGACCTGCCGCTGCAGACCCTCTCGGGCGGCGAGCTGCAGCGGGTGCTGCTGGCGCGGGCGCTGCTGCGCGAGCCGGAGCTCCTGGTGCTGGACGAGCCGGTCCAGGGCGTCGACATCACCGGCCAGGCCGAGCTGTTCGCGCTCATCCGCCGCATCCGCGACACGCGCGGCTGCGGCGTGCTGCTGGTCTCGCACGACCTGCATCTGGTGATGGCCGCCACCGACCGCGTGATCTGCCTCAACCACCATGTCTGCTGCAGCGGGCATCCCGATACGGTGAGAAGCGACCCCGCCTATCGTGCGCTGTTCGGCGCGGCGATCGACGGCTTCGCCGTCTACGCCCACCATCATGATCATCGCCACGACGCCACCGAGGCGGCGCCTCATCATGGATGACTTCGTGCTCCGCGCCGTGCTGGCCGGGCTCGGCGTCGCCGCGGTGGCGGGCCCGCTCGGTTCTTTCGTGGTGTGGCGGCCACGGCCTATTTCGGCGACGCGCTGGCGCATTCGGCGCTAGGTGCTTGTCCCCGGCAGGACGGACCGCTCGACGGCCGACACATCCCGGCATCCCTCAAACAATGCGAGAACCTTTCTCGCGGCGCTCTGACCCTCAGGTCGGGGATCATCCTGTGGCAGCGTTTGTAGGCTCACTGTTTGCCCGCAGCGATCATATCGAGCAAGTCCTCAAACACCTTGGGCAACCTCGCGCGTTCCTGCTCTTGCTTTGGCAGATAGTCAGAGGGCGGCCTAAACTCCGGAACGTACGTAGGGTCGTCAGGAACAACAATTGTCCGTCCAACGCCTCCCGGCGGCGTCGGCACTTCGTAGCCTTTGGAGAAATCCGACTTTGCCCACTCTGCGCTCCCGCCGGAGCAAACGAAATAGTCCTCCTTGCGGAGCGGCGCTGTCCTTGCCTCCAATCCTATTGCGATATCGATGATATGGTTTCTCTTCTTGACGGGCAGCCGGGCCAAGTACTGCCACGCAGTCGAGCCCCAGTCTGACAAATTCATGTCGGTCCGATGGGCGGGCGCGGTCGGATCAGCGCACTTCGTTCCATCGACAGCGATAACCGCAAAGGCATAGGCCACGATCATCGCTGCCGTTTCATTCAAATCGCCGCCGACACGAATGCCAATCCGTTGCAGGTTTGCGGCGTAGGGGTACGCGATGAAGATTGTCTCTCCTTCGACCAAGCTCTTTTTCGACCAATCGAGTGACCGCTTGGCCTCTTCGCCGGTCGTCCAAGTCTCGAGGGTCAGGCGGAGCCGTAAATAATTTCGCCTCTCGAGGTAGTAAGAGGCTTTTGCCTCCAAGGGCATCGCTCGCACCGCATCACTCTCGGGCGCTTCTCTTGCTAACATCGGCTCGGTGAATGCGTTTCGCCGAGCGCCATCATCTGACGCCCTCTGCAGGCTCGCGCAGGCGGCGACCATGGAGAAAACCAAGACGGCAAGCGAAAGCTTCAAACGCAAAGGTGCCATCATAATTGGTTGGTCTGAGAGTGGGCGATCAAGGCGGAGTATTTGGCTACGGCGGCGTATATGCCGATTTGCAGCTCGGTCAAGTCGTGATAACTCCGCTCGGAGCGATCGGAGGATATCGCCGCGGCGGCAGCGAGGATCTTGGGGGTGCTTTTCAGTTTCGTCTCAGTGTCGCCATGTCCTCCGAGTTCGGCAATCGGTCGCGCATCGGCGTACAGTATGCTCACATTTCAAACGCAGATATCTACACCGTCAATCCCGGCGAGAACGAGTTGCTGCTGACCTATGCCATACCGCTGCCATTCTAGCTGCTTGTCCCGCCATCCTTGGGCCGGTGAATGGCCCCGACCTGTGGTGTGGCGATCGGCACGCTGGGCACGCCGCCGACCGAGGCGCAGCACTGAACGATTGGCTCCGGCGGTGCCGGCGCCTGCATCGCCTCGCGCGCCCGCGGTGCCGTCGCGCTACCGTCGATGTTTTCTCGCTCCCGGCGGCTCCAGCGGCCCGGGCAGCGCACGCTCGGCCTCTTGCTCCAGCTTCGCCTCCTGCGCGCGCAAAACGACCAGGAGAACGACGATCGCGATCACGGCGGCGACCCCAAGCGCGATCCCGACCGGCTTTGCCAGGCGCTCCACTTCCCGTCCTAGCCAGAAGGCGGCCATGCCATAGGCGCTGGCCCAGACCACGCCGCCGGCCGCGTTGAAGACCAGGAAGCGCGGCCAATCCATGCGGTTGGCGCCGGCAAGGAAGGCGGCGAGCGCGCGCAACACCGGGACGAACCGGCCGAAGAAGACGACCTTGCCGCCGTGGCGCAGGAACAGGTATTGGCCGAGCTTGATGCGGCGCGCCGACAGCCCGATGTAGCGGCCATAGCGCAACAGCAGGCGGTAGCCGAGAGCGCGGCCCAACCAGAAGCCGATGTTGTCGCCCATGATGCCGCCGGCCGCGGCGGCGGCGATCACCAGGCCGATGTTGAGGTCGTGCGTCGTGCCGGCATAGATCGCCGCCGCGATCAGCATCGTTTCGCCGGGCACCGGAATGCCGATGCTCTCGAGCGCAACGGTCACGCCGACGGCCCAATAGCCGTCCCTTGCGATCAGCGGCGCTATATCACCGGGCGAGAGCAAAGCTCGACCACGCGACCCGCGCCGTGGCGTTGGCCGAGCGCCCAGCGTCGGATGAGTTCCCGGGGCGGCGGTAGGCCGCGAAGGAACTGCTCTAGCTCGTCG
>WNFE01002613.1_pt1 | contig 13284 bp, 10 predicted proteins | sample 5400451 | NCBI WGS metagenome assembly WNFE01 (sample SAMN13153344, study PRJNA577476) | soil metagenome | isolation source: 200 cm saprolite under Douglas fir tree site 2 hole 2 | place: USA:California | collected 2015-04-18 | reverse complement strand
GTAACGCCCAGGTTGTTATCGTCCACGCCGTCCACGACGAAGTTGTTCTCTCTGGGCCGGGTACCTCCGACCGAGCCGCCAACTCCAACCGTGCCCCCGGGTTGAGCGATCACGTTAGGTGCCAGCATAGCCAAGTTGAAGGGGCTACCGTTCTGAATGCCGCCAGCCGCCGGAAGATTCGCCACTTGGCTGGAGTCGTAGTCGTTGCTTAGCGTTGAAGAGGCAGTTTGTACTTCGACGCTCGATGCATTTACCTCGACCGTTTCGGTGGCCGTCCCCAAATCCAGCCTGGCGTCTGCCACATTATCTTGATCGGCCTGCACCACCACGCCTGACCTGACGACCTTCTTGAATCCAGTGGCTTCGACCGTGACCGCATACTTTCCGGGAAGGACGCTAGGAAAGGTGTACGTTCCCGCGGAAGTGGTCGTCATCGTAAAGGAAACACCGGTATCTTCGTTCGTGGCCGTTACCCTGGCATTTGCCACTGAGCTGCCGGCAGGATCTAAGACTTGACCTCGAAGCGTGCCGGTGACCCTCTGAGCGAACGCTACGTTTGCCCCAAACGCGCACACCCACGCGAACAATAGGACCTGTGTCAACTTGCGCATAAGATTCTCCTCCGAGGACTCGTTTATGCGGAACTCCTAATTCCCCGCGACGTCTCATTCAGTTGAGCAAAACAATAGGACGAGCCCGCACAAAACGGTGCCAACCAAATTGGCAGGCGAATGCCCAGCTGGAAAAACTTCTGCCTTATTTGTCGCTCAGGAGCGGGTTAAGCCGTAAGCATCTGTTTATTCAGATACTTGCGATAGGTTGCGTCCGGCGTGAGGGTGAAATTTACGAGACGGCAGGCCTAAACGCCATCTGGAATCTCTAAAACTTATACAGTTTCCACGATATGGCTTCGTGGATTTGTAGAACACCGCTTTCTGGCGCGAAAAGGGGAAACTTACCCTGGGTTTTTCTCGTATTCCAGATAAACACTTCGGCGGTTCATACGTCTATTGGAGTAAAAGGCGGGGTGTATGGGACCCAATTTAAGCTCAACACTGGAGCCTGACTTGGCAGCGGGGCCCAGTCGCGTTCTTGCATTAACCTCGCGGTATATCCGCTTTGGACCCTTCCAGGTTGATCAGCACCGCCAGGAAGTGAGCAAGAATGGGGCGCGGCTGAAACTGCAGGGCAAGGTGTATCAAGTTTTGCTGGCGCTTATTGAAAAGCAAGGTGAGGTAGTGACGCGGGAGGAGTTGCGGCTGCGGCTGTGGCCTGCGGACACACATGTCAATTACGACGCAAACGTCAACACCACGTTGAACAAGCTGCGCCAGGCGCTGGGGGATTCCACGGACAAGCCCCTATACATTGAAACCATTCCACGCAAGGGCTATTGCCTTGTTGTTCGGCCGGAATTCGCTGACGTGCCGGTGGCGGTTGTCCGCGTGGCTCCGGCAGATGGGGTGAATGGCAAGCCGCAAACGGAGAGTGCGAAATCAGCCAACACGGATATATGGATAACGCTGGGCATCATCGGCCTGATATTGGGAGGCATGCTGCTGGGCGCAGCCATTACCAAGCTCTGGATTTACCACTTCGCGCCCACGCCGGGCGGCTTCTGGTTCTGACTTCTCTTACCTAGTTCCTGCAGCTTGTTTGCGCTGGAAAGCGATTTCCTTCGTGCGCCCAGCGTCCAGCGCAAATGCGGAGGCGGGTTGCTTCGCGTCGCGCTGAAAACGCAGTATGACCCTGGACTTGCCCACCTCGAATTCATCGGCGCCGATAGCGCGCAACGCGTCGGCCGAGAAATTGTTTACGCGCGGCGATCCCGAGGAATCGACAACCGAGAGCACTTTGATTCGGCCGTCCGCCACCCCCAGGCGGTAAACGACGCCGAGTTCCTCGCTCCAATACTCGCCGGAGTAATTTCTCAGCTGGTCCGTGTCCACTGCGATCTCGCTCTTTTCCTTGTTCTCGCTCTCTGTCGATTTGTTCTCCTTGGGCTTCATTAAACTGCCTAGATAGATGTCGGCAACCTGCTGGGCGCGCCTGGTGGGGCCGGCGTCTCCGACATTGCAAAGACACGCGACCGAAAAATGCTGCTCCGGAAAGCGCAGCAGCTCCGCGCGGTAGCCGCCCCACGCGCCGCCGTGGTTTACGGTCTGCAGGCCGCGGTAATCCTGTAGACGGAGGCCCTTGGCGTAGTCCAGAACCTTGCCATTGTTCAGCTTGCCGCGTTCCTGGATCTCGCCGAGGAATTCCTTGCCGCCGACGCGAGGACTGTAGAAGTTTTCGTCCCACTTCAGCAGGTCTTCGACGGATGTATGCACGGCGCCGTCGCCGGTTTGCTCGAAATACGAAACATCGAGCGTATAGCCGTCCTTGTTCTCTCGTTCCTCATAAGCCAGCGCGCGATTGGCGATGAGCGCGGCGTGGTTATCGCGATATTGCGTGTGCGTCATTTCCAGCGGGGCGAAAATATTCTCGCCGGCGAATTCGCGCAGGGTCTTGCCACTGACGCGCTGGACAATCACGGAGAGCAGGAAAAATCCGGTGTTGCTGTAGAGAAAGTCGCTGCCCGGAGCGAAGTTGAGGGCCTTCTGGCGGGTAATCAGCGCGAGAGCGTCGGCGTCGGTGGTCACGCTGTCGGTATTAATTCCGGCAAGCTCCATCAGGCTCAGGTAATCGCGGAGGCCGCTGGTGTGATTCAGCAAATGCAGAATGGTGATTTTCTGGCCGTAGGAAGGCAACTCCGGAATGTACTTCCGGACGTCATCGGTGACGGAAAGCTTACCTTGTTTCTCGAGCAGCAGAATGCTCGCGGCGGTGAATTGCTTCGACGTTGAGCCAATGTCGAAGACGGATTGCGGGGTGATGGCGACATTCTCTTCGATGTTCGCCAGGCCGTAGCCCTTGGTGTAGATGATTTTGCCGTCGCGATAAACGGCCAGGGCGCAGCCGGGCGAGCCAGGTTTCGTGAGGTCGCTGAAGACTTCATCGACCGCGGCAGCCGACTTTTCGTCGGAGTTTGCCGCATAGCCCGCGCCAACTACGCTCAACGAACAGAGAAGTGCGGCGACCCTGTTGGACGCTTGTCCCCATGCTGCCATCGTCTCAACCCCTTCCGGGCGAAAATACTCTAGTACCCAAGATCGCGCCTGCTTTCGCTGCTGAAATATATCACGCGGCGGAACGCTTCATGCAGTGCCGCCACGAATACTCATTTTGTCAGCACGCTCAAGAGTGTGGGCAGCTCGCCGCACTCGAAACATTTTCATGTACACTTTGCGTCCATGCTCACCGCCATTACGCGCGCCGTCAGTCCCGGCATAGTTAATTGCGAGTTGACCCATGTTGTCCGGCAGAGCATCGAGCTTGCCAAGGCCGAGGAGCAGCATCGCGCCTACCAGGCGCTTCTCGAAAAGTGCGGCGCGCGCGTCATTTCTCTTCCGGCGGAGCCGGCGCTTCCCGATTCGATGTTCGTCGAAGATCCCGCGATCGTCCTTGACGAATTGGCGATCGTTTTTCCGCTAGGCACCGAGACGCGGCGTCCGGAAGCAGCCTCGATCGCGCAAGCGCTCGCCAAAGTTCGCAAACTTGCTCGCGTGGAGTTGCCAGGACAGGTTGAGGGAGGCGACGTTCTGCGCATCGGGCGGAGCTTGTTCGCCGGGCTTTCCAGCCGCACCAATGCCGAGGGCATTCGCCAGCTTGCGTCTATCGTCGCACCGTACGGTTACCAGGTGGTCAGCGTTGCGGTAACGGACTGCCTGCATTTGAAATCCGCCGTTACTTACGTCGGACGCAACACGCTGCTGGCGAATCGAGCTTGGTTTGACACGAAGCCGTTCGCCGGCTTTGCGTGGATCGATGTCGCCGCGGAGGAGCCGCACGCAGCCAACGCGCTGGCGATTGGCGGCACGGTGATTTTCCCGGCGTCGTTTCCGCGGACGCGTGCTCGCCTGGAAGCGCTTGGATTTCACGTCACGCTGCTCGATATCTCCGAACTTCAGAAAGCCGAGTCTGGCCTCACGTGCTCGAGCCTGTTGTTCGATACGTCCACCGCCTGACGTTGGAGGCTGTAGGTCCCGGACTTGCCCACCGAGCGTGGATGGTTAATCGGTCGGACGCATCGCTTGCCCGCTTCGTCTTTTATTCGCTTGGGAGTGGAGCGTGCCTATGCTAAGCTGTCTATCCGTATGATTTTGTCCACCACCACGAAGCGAATTACCGGCGCGACGTCGTCGATGTCGACTACCTCGACTAAGACTACGTCCACCAAGAAGGCTTCCGGCGCGTGGAGAAACAGCTAGCAAGCTAGAAAAAGTTTCCAACCCACCGCCGAAGCGAACCTGGCGGTGGGTTTTCTTATTTCAGCCCCCTCCAGAGTCGCTCCCGCGGGAAAAACAGGAGCGGCAGGCATGATCCCGGAGAACATAGAAGAAGAATTGCTGGCGGAACGCCACTTGGCGGGCGCCCGCGCGGCTGCGCACGATGCCCAGGCGAGCTCGCCGGCCGTTCGTGAACCGCTGGTGGCCTTCAAATTCGGCGGCAGCTCCTTGCTGGGTGCCGAGCGCATGCTGCATGCGGCCGGTCTCGTCCGGCCCGCAGCGCAATCGATGCAGGTTGTGGTGGTGGTTTCGGCGATGAAGGGCGTCACCGATCGCTTGCTGGGAATTGCGCAGGCGCTTGCTGAACGCAAGCACGAACGGGCGCGCGCGGAAGCGGAATCCGTCTTGCGTTTGCATCTCGATGCGCTGTGCGACTTGGCTCTCGATTCAGATGAGCACGATCGCGTCGCGCGCGAACTCAACTCTCTCGGCCGCGATCTGCTTCACGAAGTCTCCACGCGCCGCGAAGGCGTATCGGCGGCCACGGCAGCGGAGCTATTTGACCGGCTGGCATCCTTCGGGGAGCGCTTCAGCTCGCGGCTGTTCGCTGCGGCGCTCGCGCGTTCCGGCGTGCCCGCCGTTCCTGTTTCGTCCTCCGAATTTGTGCTGACCTGCGATACCTTTCGCGATGCCAAGCCGCGTCTGGAGCAAACCAGGCAGCGGGGCCGCGAGGTTTTACTTCCGCTGCTTGCCGACGGCATCGTGCCGGTGGTCACCGGCTTCATCGGAGCGACTCCGGATGGGCGCATTACGACGCTGGGACGCAACAGCTCCGATTTCTCCGGCGCGATCATCGCTCATGTCGTGGACGCGGATGAGCTGGTGATTTGGACCGACGTCGACGGAATCTACACCGCGAATCCGAACGAGTCAGTACAGGCCCGCCTCTTGCACGATCTCAGCTACGAAGACGCGCACGCCCTGGCCTTGAGCGGGGCGAAGGTGCTGCATCCGCGCGTTCTGCCGCTGGCCGAGGAGACGGAGATGACCGTATGGGTGCGCAATACGTTCAAGCCGCACGTGCGCGGGACGCGCATCGGCCCCGCACAACAGGAGGAAGTGGTATGAGCTCGCCAAAGCCTCGATTTGAGAAGAAGCTCCGCGCCGGCGTGCTTGGCGCGACTGGCTTGGTCGGTCAGCGTCTTGTGAGTCTGCTCGCGGAGCACCCGTGGTTTGAACTTACCGAAGTCGCGGCTTCGGAGCGCTCGTCCGGCAAAACGTATGCAGAGGCAGTGTGCTGGCATCTGGATGCGCCCATTCCGGCGGCTGCGCGAGACTTGGTGGTCAAAAGCCTGGATCCTTCACTTCAGTGCGACTTTGTTTTCTCGGCGCTCGATTCTTCGGTTGCAGGCGGTGCCGAAGAAGATTTTGCGCGCGCTGGATATCCGGTGGTCAGCAACTCCCGAAATCACCGCATGGATCCGGATGTACCGCTGCTGATTCCGGAGGTGAACGCCGCGCATCTCGACGCGATTCCGCTGCAGCGGAAAAATCGCGGCTACGATACGGGCTTCATCGTCACCAATCCAAACTGTTCCACCGCAGGTCTCGTCCTGGTCCTCAAGCCGCTTGCGGACGCGTTTGGACTGGAAAAGATTTTCGTTGTCACACTGCAGGCCATGTCCGGCGCTGGGTATCCCGGCGTGGCTTCCCTGGACATTCAAGGGAACGTGGTTCCCTTCATCGGCGGCGAAGAGGAAAAGATGGAGTCCGAGCCGCAAAAACTGCTAGGCAAGTGGAATGGCGAGCGTTTTGTGGACGCGGGCCTGGGTATCAGCGCGCACTGCAACCGCGTGCCGGTGATTGACGGCCATCTGGAGTGCGTCAGCGTCAGCCTGAAAAAGATCGCTTCTCTCCTCGAGGTGTGCGAAGCGCTTCGCAATTTCGAGGTTAGCTCTGAACTGGCCAGCTTGCCGTCTGCGCTGCGCAATCCAGTGGTCGTGCTCGAAGAGCAAGATCGCCCGCAGCCGCGCCGCGACGTAAATGTCGGCAACGGCATGGCCGCCGTGGTCGGCCGCGTCCGCGAATGCCCGCTCCTCGACGTGAAGCTGACGCTACTCTCCCACAACCTAGTACGAGGCGCCGCCGGCGCGGCCCTGCTCAACGCCGAGCTCCTAGCCGCCCGCGGCTTTCTGCGCCCGATAGCTAAGGCAAGAGAAGAATCCGCCGCCGAACCGGTCCCCCGCTAACGCACACGAGGTAATAGCATGCAGACGGTGATATCCATTCCTGATGATCTATTCGCCGCGGCGCGACCCCTCGCACGAAAGACTAAGAAGTCCTTGAGTCGCCTATTCACTGATGCTTTGCAGGAGTACTTGACGCGCCATCGCACAGACCAGGTCACGAAGGCAATGAACAACGCTCTAGTCAAATTGGGCGCTGCCGAGGTTCACTTCGATTCGACTTCAGCGGGGCGTATTTTGGAACGAAGCGATTGGTAGTTTCAGGAATTGAGATTTTACTGAGGAAAGCTTCTGGTGGCTATTGCCTGCCGATTTCGTTCAATCAGTAATTCGTTTTTCCAAACTTACCCCGGACGCGAACCGTTGAAACAGCTCGCTCATTCGCTGCGTCCAGCGCTCGAGTCCCTCTTTGCCTCCAAACGAAATGATGATCGCTAACACCTGCTTCGTTTCGCTGGTTACCATGGTGCGTTCCGAATCGCTCGTCGGGCTTCCGTGCGGGCCGAGCGCATCGCAAAAGACCGGCAATCCGTCGAGATTCAAATCGTATTTGCCGATTCCCTTGTAAGTTTCGCCAGCGCGCCCCGCGCGAAACACAATGTCTCCCTGCACGTGAGCCAGGTCGTACAAACCGATCGACAAACGGCTCTCGACAGAAACCAAATTGATGATGTCTACCACTGCGTTGATGCGCGGCAGGCCTTTTCCGGCAATCACGCGGCGCAGCAGCGCCTCCGCCGAACCGCGATAGCGCGCTGGATCCTTGCCCAAGGCTTTATACGCCGCACGCGTTGCAAGAATCCGCGGCGATTCCAGCGCCGCCCGCGGCTCCGGCAACCTCAAAATTGCCTGCTCGCAATTATTCAACTCAGCGATCAGGGCAGGGGGCGAGGGTGGCGCCTCGACTTGAGCCGAAACACAGCCCAGCGCAGTCTTTGGACACTTCGCCTTCAGCGCATCATCGATGGTTAGGTGCATAGGTTCCTGGTCTATTTTCTTCCCGCGAAACGCACCCGCGCGGTGAAGGCTCGGCCCTGCCCGCCCTCAAACGTTCCAAAATTCGGCGCATCGATATTATTCACCACCACATTCGGATTTTCCCGGTTGAACGCGTTGACCATTTCGATTCGCGCGGCCCACAAGTACCCGCGAAGCGCGAATTTCTTCTCCAGCGCCACGTTCAAGTTCGCATACGCAGGGAAACGAGACGAATTCGCCGCTCCCACCAGCTGCTGCTGCAAATTCACCACGCTGAACGGGTAGCCGGTGCGGTACTCGAAAAAATAGCTGAACTGAACTTTCCAGATATGCGTCGGAGTCCAGCCCCACGTCAGCAGCCGGTTTGGCGCATCCCACGCCAGGGGCGCGGATTGTTGCGCGGCGAAAAAAATGGAGCCCTGCCCGGGATTCAGCACCTCATTCGAATGCGCTCGCGACCGTGTGTACGCTCCGTAGATCTCCGTCGTTTCCGAGAGCACGTGCCGCGCTGCAAAGGTCACCGACCGGTAGCGATCCTTGCGGTTGTCCTCCAGCAGAAAAATCCCTCCGGCTTGCGCCGGTGTCTGATCGACATACGCAAACCCGTGATAGCCGGTGCGCGCCAGCAGCTCGATGCTCGCCAGCGTTTTGCGGCCAATCTTCTGCTGCCATCCCGCGCTCGTGGTCGTAAAGCGCGGCTGCCGCAAACCGCGCGCGGACAGCACGAATTGGCTAACCACCGGCCCCAGCACCACGACTTTCCCGGTGCTGTCATAGAAGTTGTCAATCTGCTGCTGGTCCAGCGCTTGCTCAATCACCGCAAGATTCAACGGCGCATTGTAAATTCCCCAGCCCATCGACAGTTTCGCGCGGTCATCTCCAAATGGCAGCACATTTCCAGACAGCCGCGGCTCCAGCATCGCGCTCCCCGTAAAGCGGTCCCAATCCGTGCGCACCCCTCCTTGCAGCACCAGCCGCTTGGAAGGCGACCAGTTGTCCTGCGCATACGCGCCGGCCTGCGTGTTGGACGCTTGCGGGCTCGCCGCTCCGGCGAAAGTGGACCGCCGCACGAGCGTGCCGTCCGCGCGCAGCGCCTGGATTTCTCCGCGCGTCGCCGCTTGCCGGAACTCCAGCCCCGCGATGTTCGCCCCGGCGCTAACCTGGTGCGTCCCGTGCCAGTGCCGCGACGCCGCAATAAGATTGAAGAAGCCTTGCACGCGAGTGCCATGCTCGTGCAACCGCTCGAAAAAATTTCCGCTCGTTCCATTCACTAGCAAAACGTAAGGCGCCGTGCCCTGCGGAAAGAAATCTTGCGTTTCGCCGTCCGCCGCGACACCCAGCTCGATCAACGTGTCATACAGCCAGATCTGATCTTTCAGCGAAGCGAACCTGCGGTCCTGGTGCAAGTCAAACGTTGTGGATTCTGGGTCCAGAGCATCCAGCCCCAGGCTCTGATCCTGCATGCGGTTGTACAGAAAACTGCCGTGCAAAATATGCTTTGGGCTGAAGTTGTATTGCAAGCGGAAGAGGTTGTCCCCGGCCCATTGGGTGGCGACGTTGGAACCTGCGGGCAGTTCTTTCACCAGGGAAAAGACGTGCAGCAGGCTGATGGCGTCCGAAAACCAGAAGCGGCCGCGCTCGATGGGGCCCGAAAAAGTAAAACGCGGATACCAATTCCCCAGGTGCACGCCCTGTTGAATGTTAATGCCGGGAGTGGGGTTGGTCGTGCCGAAGCGCCATTTGTCGTCACCATCTGGCGTCTCCAGATTTAGCACGCTCGCGCCGGAGTGCGCGTAGCCCGCGCCGATGCGGCTGGTCTGCACTTCCGCGCTGCGCGTGGCATCCACGTTAAATCGCGCGCCCAGCGCGTTGTTCACCGGATCGCCGATTTCGAATCCGTCCAACAGGTATTGCGTTTCTCCGGAGCGCGCGCCCGCGATGTGCAAGCTGCCGGCATTATCCCGCACCACTTCCGGCAAGGCCGTAAGGCTCTCCTGCAAGACATGCGAGTTCGGGACGGGAATATCGCGAATTTCGCGCGCGGTAATCGATTCGCGCTGCGCGGTGTCTTGCGTATCGATCTGATTCGCCACCGCGGTCACCTGAACCTGCTCGTGCAGTTCTTCCGCGTGTTTCAATGTCAACGTGACGTCGTTGGATCCGGAGCGCAGCGTGATCGTTTGGCCGGCGAGAACGAAGAAACCTTCCTTGCGCGCTTCCACTTTGTAATCGTCGGCAGGAATGTTGCGCAGCACAAAACGTCCCGCGCCATCCGTTTCGGCGCGAAAGGTCTGTGCGGTGCTGCTCTGGAGCGATATTTTCGCGGCGGCGATGGGCACGCCATTTTCGTCCACAATGACGCCCGCGCAGTCAGCGGAATCTGTGGCCGATATTTTCGCCGCGGTGATTCCGCACAAGAAAGCAAACAGCACCGCGATTCGAGCAACTGAGCGCATGCTTTATCGTGGCACAGCCGGCGACGGCTGTGCAGCGTTTTTAGGAAGCTTCGCGACAGCAATCCTACCGGGAGATCAGGAGGATTTCCTGCGCTTGGCTTTTCGCGCATTGTTTGACTTCGGTTTTCGAGCGGGTTTCGGCGGCTCGAAAATCCACGCCGGCGGGTCGCTGGCAGGAAAAGAGTCCTTGGAAGCTTCTTCGACCGGATCTAGACTCTGCGAAACCTCCTCGGCATTTCGCGGGTCGCGCTCCTCCGATTTCGGCGATGAAGACTCACGTTTTTCGACAGGTTTAGCCATTGCCATTTTATTTTACATCGATAGCTTGCCTTGCGTAACAAGACGAAACGCCCGGTATTTGTCTGTGAAAGTACTGGTTTTGCGTATGGATGGTAGGCTCGTGGGGACTCGAACCCCAGACCTCCACCGTGTCAAGGTGGCGCTCTAACCAACTGAGCTACGAGCCTAGAATCCGATTATTTTAGCACGATGCCTGCTAGTAGCGCCTCCTCCGTCGAACCCTCCCTTGGACACTGCGGGGACAAATGTCAGAGCGTACGAGATTTGGCGCGTTCATGGGATAAACTTTAGCGTCGCCGCCTCGGGAATAACAGGACGACGTTTGTTGTTTGAGGCGGCCCTGGAAAAATGTCGAGCGAAGCCAAACTGAGCGCAATTTCTGCGGACCGAGCCACCGACGGTGGCGCGAAAACGGTTTTTAAGGTTTTGCTGGCGATCAGTTTTTGTCATTTGCTGAATGACACAGTGCAATCGCTGCTGCCGGCGATTTATCCGCTGCTGCGAGACACCTTCCATTTGGACTTTGGGCAGATCGGGCTGATTTCGTTCACGTCGACGTTCACCGCATCGCTGTTGCAGCCGCTGGTGGGGTTGTACAGCGATCGGCATCACAAACCGTATTTCCTGGCGATTGGCATGGCCATCACGCTGATCGGGTTGGTGACGCTGTCGCTGGCGCCGAGTTACGCGACGGTGCTCGTGGCCGCGGCGCTGGTGGGGATGGGGTCGTCGGTATTTCATCCGGAGTCGTCACGCGTGGCGCGCATGGCTTCGGGCGGGCAGCACGGCATGGCGCAATCGCTGTTCCAGGTCGGAGGCAACGCAGGATCGGCATTGGGGCCGCTGCTGGCGACGTTTGTACTGCCGCGCGGGCAACGAAGCATCGCCTGGTTTTCGTTCCTGGCGCTGCTGGGGATGATCCTCCTGGTGGACATCGGCGCCTGGACCAAGAAACGCAGAGCGGCACAGGCGGAGTTGCGGACGGCGCCGCTCGCTGCGCACGTTATGCCGATGCATGCCGAGCCGCACGCGCATCTGCCGCGGAAAAAGATTTTGTGGTCGCTGGCGGTTTTGGTGACGCTGATGTTCTCGAAATTTTTCTATCTGGCGAGCCTCGGCTCCTATTACACGTTTTATTTGATGGACAGGTTTCACGTGTCCATCCGCAGCGCGGAATTTCATCTGTTTGCATTCCTCGGCGCGGTCGCCGCGGGCACATTCTTCGGCGGGCCGGTGGGCGACCGCATGGGGCGCAAAGTGGTGATCTGGTATTCGATTCTGGGCGTGCTGCCGTTCACGCTGCTGCTGCCGTACGCGAATTTGTTCTGGACGGGAATTTTGAGCGTGGTGATTGGACTGATTCTGGCCTCGGCGTTTTCAACGATTCTGGTTTTCGCGCAGGAGCTCGTGCCGGGAAAAGTGGGCACGGTTTCGGGATTTTTCTTTGGGCTGGCGTTTGGGTTAGGCGGAATCGGCGCGGCGCTGCTTGGAAAATTGGCCGATGCGACGAGCATCCGTTTCGTGTACCACGTGTGTTCGTTTCTGCCCGCGGTGGGAATCCTGACGGCGTTCCTGCCGAATTTGAATCCTGTGGAACGCAAAGGCGAGCGATGAAGTTGAGAAAGCGAAGCTACAGGGAAGGGCCGGGCTGGCCGCCCTGGCACTTGGGGCACTTGCGGCTGTGGATGTAATTGCCGTTGGCGCCGTAGTGATGGCCGCACGCGCGGCATTTGAGTTCGTAAATCCAGTGACCACGTCCGGCGCCGGCTTTGCGGGTGTTCCGGATGACTTCCTGATCGCGTGGATTGATATAGCCGGGCTTGGTTGTTCCCTTGTCCGGGAACATGCTGTATTGCTCTTCCTTGGTGCGTACGCGCTTGGGAAGTCTGGGCATGGCGGTTGGCGGTGATTATAGCGTGAGCGGGGAAAAAAAGTGGCAGTCGATTCGCCCAGGGTGACTGGCTACTTACGTACTCCTCTTATCGGACGTCGCTGCGTATTTTCCTGACGAGCAATCCGTCAATGCCGCCTTGCGCACCTTGATTCACGCGGCGAAGAGGCCTCTCCGCCGCGCACCGTCTGAGTGTAGCGCCGGGCTTGGCCCCGGTTTGTGGGGACTCCCGCGTTTTTTGCGGGGAGAGCCCGGCATCTCTCAATAGCCGCATCCTTTGAAAAACCAAACTCCAATCGGTGCGCCGCACAATTCAAAAGCCTGTCCCACCCGCCGCGAAAAGGCGCGAATTTGACTAGTGTGTTAAAAGTGTGTATTATGAGCCGTGAGCAGCCGCGAGGTGATCCAGCGTTTACGGGAAGACGGCTGGTATGAAGTTGCGCATGAGGGGAGTCACAAGCAGTTTAAGCACAGTACGAAAAAGGGAAGAGTTACCGTGCCGCATCCGGTCCGTGACATCCCCATCGGCACGCTTAGAAGCATCGAAAAACAAGCAAACATCAGGCTGAGGTAAGTATGGACTACATCGCATATTTGCATAAAGACGGTAAATCTGATTTTGGCGTTAGCTTCCCTGATTTTCCCGGCTGCGTAACAGCAGGAAAGTCCCTCGACGAGGCTAGCCGTAGGGCTCCAGAAGCGTTGGCGTTTCATATAGCCGGTATGCTGGAAGACGGAGAAAAGATTCCGAAGCCGTCAAAGATGGATGATTTGGTTAGCGATCCCGATAGACAAAATGCGGTAGCGTTTCTAGTCGCCCCGGACTTCCACAAGGCGAAAACCGTTCGCGTCAATGTTACTGCGCGCGAGAATCAGATGGAGCTGATCGACCGTCTAGCTGCGCGAGCGGGCCTGACGCGCTCGGCGTATATGGTGCAATCAGCAACGTCAGGCGTTGCCTATAAGAAACGAGATGGGTCCACACGCCGGCGAATCAATGTACACGCGAAGCGGGTGAAGTCGCCCAAGACGAAAGGGAAGTAGGGGAAGTTAGTGGTAAACACGTGGAAAGACCGCACCCCTTG
>WNFE01002610.1_pt1 | contig 13291 bp, 10 predicted proteins | sample 5400451 | NCBI WGS metagenome assembly WNFE01 (sample SAMN13153344, study PRJNA577476) | soil metagenome | isolation source: 200 cm saprolite under Douglas fir tree site 2 hole 2 | place: USA:California | collected 2015-04-18 | reverse complement strand
TCAGTGAGCTCGTCCCGGACTTCTTGCGCGGGCCGATTCGCATTTACGATCGTCATGCGGTCAGGCGCTTCGGCGGCGAGTGCCAGAAATCCCCGGCGCACCTTTCGATGAAAACGTTCTGTCTCACGGTCGAGCCGATTCTGTTGTCCACGATCGGCTCGCCGCCTGGCTAAGCCCACTGAAATTGGGAGGTCGAGTACGACGGTGAGATCCGGAGTGAGCCCGCCGGTCGCGACCTCGTTGGCCGCCCTCAACCACTGAAGATCAAGGCCGCGGCCGAATCCTTGATAGGCAAACGTGGAATCGGAAAACCGGTCGCATAACACCACGGTGCCGCGCTTCAGTGCCGGCATGATGAGATGCGTGACGTGCTGACATCTCGCAGCGAGTATCAGCAGGGCTTCGGCCTGAGGCGTGACTGGTTCGTGCGACGACGCTGTGAGGAGAATATGGCGGATCGCTTCTGCGGTAGCGGTGCCACCCGGTTCTCTGGTTTGGAATACGCGGTACCCTGTCTGAGTCAGCACCTCCGCGAGGTGGAGAATCTGGGTGCTTTTCCCACTGCCTTCGACCCCCTCCAGTGTGATGAACAGGCCACGAGTCTGTTGCTTCTTCGTCCCCATTGCTCTGTCCCCATCGCCGGTGAAGAAAACGGGCGGGATGGTATTCCAAGTTGTTGAAAATAGCAAGAAAAGGCTTGCGAGGCCCTCGTAATTCTCTGTATGATAACGATCTACTTCCGTCCGCCGATATTTATGCTGAAAACCTTGCTAAAACGCTACTTTCTGACGGGCTTGCTCGTGATTATCCCCATCTGGGGAACCGTCCTCATTTTGAAGGCTCTTTTCGTGGCTGTCGATGGGATTCTCGGGGATCTCCTGGTTCGGTTGGTGCCGAGCCATTATGCGCCGGGGCTGGGGATTCTTGCGTTGATCGTCTTGGTCTTTGCGGCCGGGCTGTTTGCCACCAATTTTATGGGCCGGCGAATCGTGAAGTGGTGGGAGGACTGGTTGAATCGTGTGCCGCTCGTACGAGGAATCTACTCGACGTTGAAATCCATGATGGATATTTTGTCATTCTCGGAACATGCGTCATACAACCGCGTCGTGCTGATCCAATTTCCCAAGAATGGTCACTATTGTATTGCCTTCGTGACGGGCGTGACCAAAGGGGAGATGCAAGATCTCGCGCAGGAGCCGCTGATTCACGTGTATGTGCCGACGTCACCGAATCCGACCTCCGGCTATTTCCTGTTGGTGCCGGAACATGAAGTCACATCCGTCGACATGAGCGTAGAAGAGGCGATGAAGCTCATCGTCTCAGGCGGGCTCTGCTCACCGTCCACGTCCCTGGCATCGGCCGTGACTGCCGCGACGAAGTGGGGTACGGTCAAACAGCCTGAAAGGGGGGTGCCGATCGGATGAGTCGCTCACGAGCCACTGAAGTCTCGACGGTGAAGAAGCCGGTCAGCCCAGGCCAGCAGGGGAAGATTGCCGGCCTTGCGGTGGTCGTGATGGCTGCCGGGCTTGGGAAACGCATGTGCTCAAAGCAGGCGAAGGTGCTGCATCCGGTGGCCGGCCAGGCGATGGTGCTCTATTCGGTTGGGCTCGGATTGCGCGTCGCCGGGGATCGTGTGGCTGTCGTGGTGGGACATCAGGCTGATCTGGTTCGCCAGGTGATCGGCCGCGCGACGTCAGGAAAGCGCGGCGGCTCTTCAGTTGCGATTGTTGAACAACGAGAGCAGTTGGGCACAGGGCATGCGGTCTTGCAGAGCCGCCCGGTGTTTGCGGTGGGCAAGCGGGGCGCTCCATCCAGGTATCTCATTCTGAACGGCGATACGCCGCTGCTTCAGGAAAGGACCGTGCGCGAACTCCTTCGCGTTCATGAAGCGGAACGCGCGACCGTGACCATTCTTACCGCGGTGCTCGCAGACGCAAGCGGATACGGACGGGTCGTGCGTGCGCACTCAGCCGAGCGGGGCGTCTCTCGCATCGTCGAGGATTGTGACGCCAATGCAGAGGCGCAAGCGATCCGTGAAATCAACGTGGGCACCTATGTGGTCGACGGGGAGTTTCTATTCAGCGCGTTGGAAAAACTCGATCCCAGCAACGCCCAAGGGGAATATTATTTGACGGAGATCATCCATCTCGCGGCGGAGCAGGGGCATCGTGTGGCCGCTGTGGTGCTCGACAATCCCGACGAAGGACTCGGCGTGAATACGCGCCGACAGCTCACCGAGGCTGAGCAGGTGGTGCGGCAGCAGATTCGGGACCGCTGGCTGGATGCCGGGGTGACGATGATCGATCCGGCCTCAACTTGGATTGACGCCACAGTCACGATCGGGAGAGACACGGTACTGTATCCCAACGTGACACTCGAAGGGACAACGGCCATCGGGGAAGATTGTGTGCTGCGTTCCTATACCCGACTGACGGATTGCACCGTTGGCAATGGCGTCGAGATTCTCGATCACTGCGTATTTGCCGATTCTCACATTGAGGACGACTCACACCTGGGCCCGTTCGTCCATCTGCGTCCCGGTGTGGTGGTGCGGAAGAAGGCCAAGGTCGGGAACTTTGTCGAGATGAAAAAAACCGATCTGGGCGAAGGATCGAAGGCAAACCATCTGAGCTACCTGGGGGACACAAAGATTGGGAAAGGGGTCAACATTGGCGCCGGCACCATCACCTGTAACTACGATGGTGTGCGGAAGTATCAGACGGTGATCGGGGATGGGGTCTTTCTCGGCAGCGATTCGCAATTGATCGCACCGGTGACAGTGGGGGCGGGAGCCATCATCGCAGCCGGCACCACGGTCACGAAGGATGTGCCGGCGGATGCCTTGGTGATTGGGCGGGTGCCTCAAGTAAATCGTGCAGGATGGGCTGCGCGCCGGCGGGCGCTGCAAACCGGCGTAAATCGTGAAACGCTAACCGTGAAACGTAAAACGAAGTCCACTCGCCTCACGCCTCACGCCTCGCGCCTCACGAAGAAACGACCGCTGGCTTCAAAGGGTAGGCAAGTGAAGAAACGCAGTAGGGGTTAAGTATGTGTGGAATTGTCGGATACGTAGGCGATCAGGAGGCGGTGCCGATTCTGATCGGCGGCCTCGCCAAGCTGGAGTATCGAGGCTACGATTCAGCCGGCGTCGCGGTGCTGCAAGGCGGGAAGATTGAAGTTCGGCGCAGTGTCGGCAAACTCGCCAATCTTCAGAAGTTGCTCAAGGAGAAAGAACTCAAGGGCACTGTGGGAATCGGCCACACGCGATGGGCGACCCACGGGAAGCCCTCAGAGCAAAACGCCCATCCGCACCGCTCGAAAGGCTGCGTGCTCGTGCACAACGGTATCATCGAAAACTATCAGCCGTTGAAACAGCAATTGGCGAAAGAGGGCTACAAGTTTCATTCGGAAACGGACACGGAAGTCGTGGCGCATCTGATCGATAAATATCTCCAGCGGAGCATGACGCTGGCCGAGGCGGTACGAGCCGCCACGAAGGATGTGCGCGGGAGTTATGCGCTTGCCGTCATTTCGGAACGGGAACCGGGGACGATGATCGCGGCGCGCTCCGGATGTCCGCTGGTCGTGGGCACAACCGCCAAGGCGTCCTTTGTCGCGTCCGACGTCATGGCCATGCTGGCCCATACCCGTGACGTGACTTACCTCGAAGAGGGCGATGTGGCGGTCGTGACCGCGACTGACATCCATTTCACCGATATCGAGGGTCAGCCTATTAAACGGAAATCGACGAAGATCACCTGGGACGCCTCCGCAGCGGAGAAGAGCGGATTCCCGCACTTCATGTTGAAGGAGATTCACGAACAGCCGCAGACAATTCTCGACACCATGCGCGGGCGCTACTCCTACGATACCGGCGAGGCGGATCTGCCGGATATCGGATTGACGGCGAAACAGTTTGCCGCCGTCGGACGGATCTGGATCGTAGCCTGTGGGACCTCGTGGCACGCGGGGCTGGTGGGGAAGTATCTGTTGGAAGAGATGGTCCGTACGCCGGTTCAGGTCGATATCGCCAGCGAATTCCGCTACCGCGATCCGCTCGTCGGTAAAGACGATCTCTTTATCACGATCTCGCAGTCCGGCGAGACGGCTGACACGCTGGCTGCCGCGCGTGAAGCGAAGAAAAAAGGGGCGCGTGTGGTCTCGATCGTGAACGTGGTGGGCAGTACCCTGGCTCGCGAATCAGACGGCGTCCTCTACACGCATTGTGGGCCTGAAATCGGCGTCGCCTCGACCAAAGCCTTCACCGCACAGCTCACAGCGCTCTATATGCTGGCGCTGCATTTGGGCCGCGTGCGCGGGACCTTGTCTGTCGCCGACGGCAAGGCCTGGCTCGATCGCCTCGTCCGGCTTCCGGCATTGGTCGAGCAGGTGCTCGGTCGCGAGGCGGAGATTGTCGCGATTGCCAAGCGGTACTATAAAAAACGGAACTTCTTGTTCCTCGGTCGCGGCATCAACTATCCAATCGCGCTTGAAGGAGCATTGAAGTTGAAAGAAGTTTCCTATATCCATGCCGAAGGCTATGCCGCGGGAGAGATGAAGCATGGCCCGATCGCGCTCATCGACAAAGAGATGCCGGTGGTTGTGTTGGCGCCGAAGGACCGGTTGTACGAAAAGACCGTGAGTAATCTGATGGAAGTGAAGGCCCGGCGCGCGCCGGTTATTGCCTTGGTCGCGGAAGGCGAGCGGGAATTGGGGAAGATCGCCGATGCGGTGTTCACGATTCCCGACACACATCCACTGCTCTCGCCGATTTTGTTTACGATTCCACTGCAGCTCTTGGCATATCATATTGCAGTGCTGAGAGGCGCGGATGTGGATCAGCCACGGAACCTGGCAAAAAGTGTCACGGTCGAATAGCTGAGGAACATTGATGCAGATCAGTCATGTATCCAACGAAAATAAAGTTCTTACCTAAACAATAAGGTTTTTACCTCACGGGCACGATCAGTGACATGAATACGGAAATCGGTTAAATAAGTCAGTCTTCTAGGGGATCGTGTGTCAAAACGGGAGGGTCCTATTCCCCGAGTAGGAGCCTGACGAATTGCGTGAGACAAAGAGTTTATTTCTCTAGAATGGCGGGGATATCCTTGCAAAAAACAAGGACTTCAGGCGAGGTCAGGTAAAAACTTTATTTTTGGTGGGAATGCAGGCGTCTCTTTCTCTTCTGCTGCATCTTCTTTTCGCTGGATTCGCATAATTCAACACCACAACAGCTCACCGATTTCCCGACGATACACCGCTTTCCGAAGAAGGGGTTAGCGCGACATAAGTGGGAACAGCCGCTCTGTCGCACAGGGACAGTCCTCGTTCAGGTGGGGTCATGCATTCTCGCCGACCTGTTCCTATTTAGTCGTCACACGAGGTGAACGCTGATGAAATCCTATTTCGCAGCTTTTTGTGCAGTGGGCGGTCTCCTTTTCTCTGCGCCGCTAGCCGTTTTGGCTGAAGAGGCGCGGCCTTTAATTAAGTTGCTCCCCGTTGTGTCTCGCGGCATTCTTTCCATGTTATCCTTTTCGCCCAGTCTCAAGTCCCCTGTATTTCTTACCCATGCAGGGGACCAGTCGGAACGGATGTTCATCGTCGAGCAACCAGGGACTATCAGAATATTGGAGCGAGGAAGACTGCTGGAGGCGCCGTTTCTCGATATCAAGGACCGCGTCATTTTCAGAGGTGAACAAGGGCTGCTGGGCTTGGCATTCCATCCCGAGTATCGCCGCAACGGACGCTTCTTCGTGAATTACACAAGAAAGGATGACGGCGCTACGGTGATTGCGGAGTACCGTCGAAGCGATCAGGTGGACCATGCGGGACATGAGGAACGGGTCCTGGTTTTGATCCCCCAGCCTTATCCCAATCACAATGGCGGCATGATCGCGTTCGGCCCCGACGGGTATCTCTACATTGGGATGGGGGACGGTGGATCTGGGGGCGATCCACAGAATCGCGCTCAAAACAAGGATGAGTTATTGGGGAAACTGCTTCGGATCGACGTTAATAGTCGTGTTCCCTATGGCATTCCCGGAGACAACCCCTATGTAAGAGGCGAGGAACGGCCTGAAGTCTTCGCCAAGGGGCTGAGAAATCCCTGGCGTTTTTCGTTTGATCGTGAAACTGGGGATCTTTGGCTGGCCGACGTCGGGGAGGACAGATGGGAGGAAGTCAATGTAGTGAGGAAGGGCGGAAATTATGGCTGGCGAGTCATGGAGGGGTTTCATTGCTATGATCTTCAGGATCCTTGTCGCAAGGAAAATTTTATTCCCCCCGTACTTGAGTATGACCATCAGGGTGGCCGTTGTTCCATCATTGGAGGTTATGTGTACCGGGGGAGAGCTATTCCAGCGCTCGTCGGCGTCTACCTCTATGGGGACTACTGCAGCGGCGAGATTTTTGCGGCTCGCACGGCCCAGGGCGGACGGGTGGGTGACGAACCATGGCTTCTCGTCAAGGCCAAGGTGCCTATCTCCTCTTTCGGGGAGGACGATACGGGCGAGATCTATGTGCTTGATCACAAAGGGGCTGTCTATCAGCTTGCACCGGGTTCCCAGTAGTCTGTTAATCTTCAAATGGTTGGTCTAGCCGTATTCAGGCAATCTCGTGCAGCCATTTATCACGGTGAGCTGCATCCATTGCAGCCAAATGGTAATTACGGCAGGGTCACATGTGATAACGCTCTTCCCATCCCGATCTAAGCCTTCCTTATAGAAAAGGAACTAACTTTGAGAATCAAGGTGGGTCTGCGAGGAGATAAGTTGTCCCGGATCGCGGATTGTTATCCGCCAAAATTACAAGACGAGGTCATTGTCCAGAGATTCAGTGTGCCCTTCGCGTATAATGTGCACTTTACGAATAGGGCTCTGGCGCCGTCCAATCGATTACTGGTAAATGCCATTTGTCTCAACAAGACAAGTGAGTTGCGTAGGGTATTTGGGATCGTTGATGAAGGACTGTCGAAAGCTCGTCCAGGCTTATCCAGTGAGCTGAGAAATTATTTTAAAGCGCATCGGGATTTCATGAGACTCGTTGCTCCGCCTCTTTGTGTTCCTGGGGGGGAGAAGGTAAAGGATGACCCACACTGGCTCTTACAGATACACAAAGAGCTTCACCGCTTTCACATTGATCGCCACTCGATTGTCTTGACAGTCGGTGGCGGGGCCGTTCTTGATATGGCCGGATTCGCCGCCGCTACAACACATAGAGGTGTGCGAAATGTTCGAGTGCCAACAACTCTTCTGTCCCAGGCCGATGGAGGGTTGGGAGTAAAAACGGGGATTAATAGGTTTAAGGTTAAAAATTTTCTAGGTACGTTCGCTGTCCCAGTTGCGGTGGTCAACGATTATGATTTCCTTCGCACGCTTCCGCCGCGACATCTAATCTCTGGGATGGCCGAAGCCGTCAAGGTGGCGCTGATACGTGATCAGGAGTTTTTTGACTGGCTTCTTGATCATTCAACCTCGCTTCGGTCCCATCAACCATCCATGGTGGCAAATCTTATTAAGTGGTCTGCGACCCTTCATCTTAACCATATTGCCCTTGCCGGTGACCCATTCGAGTCTGGCAGTGCCAGGCCGCTCGATTTTGGCCACTGGGCTGCGCACAAGCTCGAATCGATGACCTCTTATCGGCTGCACCATGGCGAAGCGGTCGCCATCGGCATCGCCATCGATTCACGATACTCGACGGAGATTGGGTTGTTGAGCGAACAGGCCCTCGATCAAATTCTTTCCCTGCTTGATCGGTTGGGACTCCCGTCGTGGCATCGCACACTCGATCTCAAGGGGCCGGACGGGCGGCTGAAGATTCTCCGTGGCCTGGACGAATTCACAGAACACATCGGCGGCGACCTGACCGTCACCCTGCTGAAACGGATCGGCGAAGGCACTGAGGTCGATCGGATCGATCACGTCGTGCTCCGGCGAGCACTCTCCTGGCTCAAGAAAAGGCATTCGAGCCGATGCGCCTCGAAATAGCGGGCCGTCCCCACCTGACTTACTGCACGAACATCCATCCGGGGGAAACTTGGTTCGAGATTCGCCGCAATCTCGAACAGTACGTCCTGCGAGTCCGCGAAAAAGTCGCTCATAACTGCGCTTTTGGGATCGGTTTGCGACTCTCGGGCCAGGCCGCACATGCGCTCTCCGAGCCGAAGACATTAGAGGATTTTCGCAGGTTCCTCCGAGACCACAATCTCTATGTGTTCACGATCAATGGATTCCCGCACGGCACCTTCCACGGGGCACGGATCAAAGAGAAGGTGTACTTGCCGGACTGGCTCGACGAGGAAAGGCTTCACTATGCCGACCAGCTGGCGCGCATTCTTACGACCTTGCTAGCCGACCATCCCGATATCGACGGCAGCATCAGTACAGTTCCGGGGGCGTTCAAATCGCGCGTCCAATCACCGGGCGATGTCTCCCGTATAGCCAGCCGGCTTCTGCAGCATGCCGCAACCCTACACAGACTGAAAGAAGAGACGGGCCGGAGAATTGTCTGTGCGCTGGAACCGGAACCCTGCTGTCTACTCGAAACGATTTCCGACACAATCGTCTTCTTCAAGAATCATCTCTTCTCGCCGTCGGCGGTCGCAGAGTTGTCTAGACTAACCGGCCTCACCACCAGCCAGGCCGAGGAAGCCCTTCATCGGCACCTCGGCGTATGCGTGGACGCGTGCCATGCTGCTGTGGAGTTCGAGGACCCGGATGAGGTGTTCTCAGGGCTCCGGGCCGCCGGCATCGGTATCGCAAAGATCCAGCTCAGCGCCGGACTCCGCATCCCGCAGGTCAACCGCGAGGCGCTCGACTCGCTGCGTCCGTTTGCGGAACCGACCTACATGCACCAGGTCGTGGAACGGCGGGGCACGGAGTTGATCCGCTATGAAGATCTGCCGCAGGCACTCCAAACTGCCGGCAGTGCACCCGAAAAGGAGGCCGACGAGAAGGAATGGCGCATTCACTTTCATGTTCCGTTTTTCCTCGACAGGCTTGGCCCATTCGAGAATACACAGCCCTTCCTCTCCCGCCTGCTTCGGCTTCAAGTCGAACAGGCTCCGACGGTCCACTTGGAAATCGAAACCTACACCTGGGACGTCCTCCCTGAAGAATATCGTGGGATACCTGTGGTCGATGCCATCACCCGTGAGATGCAATGGGTGATAGGATCGCTCACACAATGAACTGGACAGTGGCGCTCCGGCTCGGCCGTGTCTCGAATCTCCCCACCGTGTGGACGAATGTCTTGGCCGGCACAGTGTTGGCCGGTTCCACACCGACGCCATTCCCGCTGGGCCTTCTGCTTCTTGCCATCTCTCTTTTTTACGTGGCCGGCATGTATTTGAACGACGCGTTCGATCGGCACTTCGACGCAGCTGCCTACCCGCAACGGCCTATCCCCTCCGGCGCCGTCGCAGCCGGAACCGTCTTCACGGTGGGGTTTCTGGGACTCGGAGTCGGTGAACTGCTGTTGATCGTCGTGGGATATGGAGTGGAGGGAGGTCGGGGATGGCCGCCGGTGATCGTGGGGCTTTGCCTGGCAGCGACCATCGTTTATTACAACGCGAACCACAAGGGCAATCCGCTCGGGCCGCTCTTGATGAGCCTCTGTCGGGCGCAGGTCTACCTGACCACGGCCCTGGCCGTCGCCCCCGAATTGTCTCAACGGGTATGGTGGGGAGCAGGCCTGCTCGTGGCCTATATTCTGGGGTTGAGCTATGTGGCGCGGCAGGAAACGCTGGCCCATCTGACGAACCTCTGGCCGCTGGCGTTGCTGGCCGCGCCTTTTGTCTATGGCCTGCCTGGAGCGCTACGCAGCATAGGACCCTCTGTGATCTACATGAGCTTTGTTGCATGGGTCGTTTACGCCGAGTGGCGGCTGATGAGGCGAACTCAGACGGATATTCGGGAGGGAGTCTCGGCACTTATCGCGGGGATCGGCCTTCTCGATGCGTTACTGATCGCGCTGGCCGGCAACCTCTGGCTCGCAGCCATAGCTGTCGGTGGCGCCCTCCTCACACGTCTGGCTCACCGGTTCGTTCCTGGGACCTGATCTCCGAACACATGGCGCAGAATCAGCGTCTTGACGTCCGTCGCAGCCACCGCGCTGGCCGGCAGGTAGCCTGCGTCCGAGGCGATAAACAAGGGCCCTTCTTCCGCCTTGTCCGTCACCCGCCCGTGCGACCCTTTGGGCAGCGTGGCATCCAGCCCGATCACGTCCATGAACATGCGGAACCCAAGTTTCTTCTGCAGCAGGCGCCGGGCTATGCGGAATTTAGGCAGGCGCAACGTCGGATCGATGAACAGCTCGACCGGGTCGAAGCCGGGTTTCCGATGGATATCCACGGTGCGCGCAAAATCCGGCGCCCGTTCATCATCTCGCCAATAGTAGTAGGTAAACCATCGATCCGCCAGCGAGAGCGCAACCAACTCGCCTGAACGTGGATGATCGAGGCTATGCCGCCGTTTGCTCTCGGCGTCGAGCACCAGTTCGATACCCGGCACACCTTCTAGCAAACGTTTGACCTCGGGAATCCTATAGGGTGACTTCACATACACATGGGCAATCTGGTGGTCGGCCACCGCAAAAGCCTCGGATGCACCCGCGTTTAACAACTCCCGACCGAGTTCCTCGCGCACAGCCAGGAGGCCGGCCTCGCGCAACATACGGTTGATGTGCACTGGGCCGCTCACCTTGGTGATCCCATACTCGGAAAGCACGATGACGTGCGTGCCATCCTTTTGCACATGCTCGATGAGTTCGCCGCAGAGGGCATCGATTCGGTGTACATCGTCCCGGATCGCCGGATGGTTGGGACCGAGGCGCTGCAGGTTGTAATCGAGATGCGGCAGATAGACCAGGGTGAGGATTGGCTTGTGCTGGTCGTAGACATATCGCGCACAGTCTTTGATCCACTGACTCGAGACAATGTCGGCCCCCGGTCCCCAGAATCGAAATAGGGGAAACTCGCCGAGTTGCTGATTCAGTTCCTCGCGGAGCCCCCACGGCTGCGTATAGATATCAGGAAGCTTCCTCCCGTCGGCAAGATAAATCGGTCTTGGCGTGACCGTATAATCTGCCGAGGAGTGCATGTTGTACCACCAGAAGAGTTTCGCGCAGGTGAACCGAGAGTCTAGTTTCCTCGCAGTGTCCCAGATCTTCTCGCCCTCGACGAGCAGGTTGGATTGTCTCCAGAGAAACACCTCCGCCAGATCGCGGAAGTACCAGCCGTTGGCCACGATGCCGTGCTCACGCGGCAGAAGGCCGGTTGTGAACGTGGCCTGAACGGAACAGGTGACGGCGGGCGTGACCGTCGTCAACGGTCGCACGCCGCCTTGCCGGGCCAGTGCTGTCAGGTGCGGCGCATCCCGACCGAGCAAGTCGGGCGTGAGGCCGGCGACGTTAAGAACGAGAACGCGGTTCATAAGAATCGCGAGAGGTGTCCACGACGGGGGGCTGACCGCGAAGGACCGAATTGCCCTCCCATAGTTGACGCTGATCGACGAACGGCCTGGCCTCCGAGGCGTTGAGATCGAGGCGACCGGATTGGCGGAAGAAGTTCACGGGATTGTCCCAGGCGATTCGGATGATGATGCTTTGAGGTATGCCCGCGTCGACCATCGCCTGCACCGTCTTCGGCACCTTCAGCGGATCGCTCACACCCCAGTCCGCCGCGCTGTTGATGACTACCCGTTCTCCACCGTACTGTTTCACGAGTTGGACCATCCGTTGCTCATCCATCTTGGTTTTGGGATAGATCGAATGGCCGGCCCAGCAGCCACTGGGGAGAACCAGAGGAAGCGTCTCTTCATTGTTATGATCGATCAGCACTAGCTCAGGCTTGATACCCGATGCGCGCACGAGAGCCAGCGTCCGTTCCGTACCGCGTTTCTTATCCCGGTGCGGTGTATGAATCAACACCGGCAAATTAAACTCCTTCGCGAGTTCAATCTGGGCTGAGAAATATTTTGCTTCGGCCTCGGTCTGGTCATCAAAACCAATCTCGCCGACCGCCACGACGCCGTCTTTCTCCAGATAACGCGGTAACAGATCAATTACGCCCTGGGCTACTCTTGGGTTGTTCGCTTCCTTCGGGTTCAGAGCCAGGGTGCAGAAATGGCGGATTCCGAATTGGCTCGCCCGAAACCGTTCCCATCCTAGCAATGACAGGAAATAATCTTCAAACGTGCCGACATGAGTGCGAGGCTGACCCACCCAGAATGCAGGCTCCACAATCGCCGCAATACCGGCCGTCGCCATTGCGGCATAGTCATCAGTAGTGCGGGAGGTCATGTGAATGTGCGGATCGAAGATCATCATCTCGTACCATCCTTGGCTATGGATTCATGATCAAAGCCACATCCTCATGCACCGGACGGCCGGCGGCGGTCCGCTCCTTGATATGGTCACTGACCATACCTTTGAGCGCCGGTGTGACTCGATCGGACAGGCCCACAATACGCTGGAGAGACACACTGGTAAAGATAGCTTTCAACACCAGTTGGTTGAAGTTCGACTCCGGGAAATAGCAACTTGGATAGGGGTTCTCACAGGCGATCGCTTCAAAGACCGTCTGCACGTTCGCCCGGCACGCCTCCACCGCCGTGGCGAGAAACCGGCCCGCACCCGGCAGGAGCGACAGCGTGCGCAAGAGAGCTTCCCGCTCCCTGCTATCACCACGCATGAATAGTTCGTCGATGAACTCCACCTGCTCTTCCGCCGGTAGCCGTTCAAGGGCAAACAATAAGAGCGCAGCTCGCCCGAATTCATGAAGGGGACGCCCCTGAAAAGCCAGGAACCTGGCCGCGTTCTCACTATCAATTTCCTGGTGGGCGAACTCCAGCCGGTCGCTACCGACCATACGCGCTAACTTACTATAGGCCTTGGATAACTCGCTCCTGGACGAGGGCGTGGACTGTGTGCCCAACACCGAATCCCACCATGCCATGCTATGCGGGGCACACCGCCGTCGGACTAGGTCGAGATAGGAGTTTTCTAGTAGGCTCAAAGGTCAGACTTAGTCAGGGATGTTGCCGCATCCTTCACCAGCTGTCTCGATCGGAGGAGGTTTAAGCTCATATGCTTATCCTCCTCAAGTTGGAAGTTGTCAAGATGTCGAATCGAGGCTTCTGAAAATCTGCGGAAGTGAACCGACGAGCACCGTCTCACGTCTGCCCGAACCCCCCTCGGTATCGGCGGTGGGATCCTCGTGTTCCTGTCAACGCCCGCCTGGTGTCATTGTCCCGGCACCATCGGCAACCTGGAATTGCACGTTCCATAG
>WNFE01002607.1_pt1 | contig 13300 bp, 17 predicted proteins | sample 5400451 | NCBI WGS metagenome assembly WNFE01 (sample SAMN13153344, study PRJNA577476) | soil metagenome | isolation source: 200 cm saprolite under Douglas fir tree site 2 hole 2 | place: USA:California | collected 2015-04-18 | reverse complement strand
AATCGAAGCAGTTACCAACTTTCCTCTTGAGAATGGGAATAAGAGTTGAGCACGCAATTTGTGACGAAGCCTCGACTGTCGCGTGGTTTACTTTGGATGTATTAAACGGAGATACGTGTTGTATGAGTTCACTTCAAATTACCATTCTCCCAGCCCCGGAAATCCTCAAAAACGATGTTGAGTGCTTGAGGATAGCTGTATATAGCGGTCAGGAGGCAGTGGCAATAAAGGTCTCTCCCAATGGAGTGCCTGGTCTTGTCTTTCACCAGAACAACGGGCGGTCTGCTCTTGAACAGATCATCACCCATTCGGGGCACACGTCCTGCCCACCTCCCTTATTTCTCTATGGACCAGGGATAGAGCCAAGTGTCATGCATTTCAAAAGCGGATCGTCTACGACGATGCAAGTGATTTTCAAGCCGCACGCCCTCAAAACCCTCCTTGGGATCAACGCCTCGCGACTTTCCAATGGGTGGACAGACCTGCATGCATTTTGGGCCGAGGATCTGGAGAGTCAACTGCTTGAAGCCAAGAACGAGCAGGAACGGATGATTTTCCTCACCAGCTTCTTAGTGGCTAAGTTCAAGCAGGCGAAACCGAGAGATCCGTTAGTCGAAGAAAGTCTCCGTTTGATCCACAACCACATTGGTTCTCTTCATGTCAAAGATTTGCTTGACTCCTTGCATATCTCCGAACGCCAGTTTGAAAGACGATTCGCCCAGACAGTGGGTCTTTCCCCCCAAGTATATCTTCGGGTGAAGCGGTTTAATGAAGCGATACGACTCATCAAAACCAGACGGTTTGAAAGACTGACAGATGTTGCATGTGCCCTCAACTTCTCTGACCAGTCTCATTTTATTCGCGACATCAAAGCCTTTTCTGGCATGACTCCCACAAGCCTTTCTCAAAAGGTGGATGACTTCTATCACGATCAAGCAGGATATTCTTCTGTCTGAACATGACGGTTTTTTACAAGTATGGAAGTGGGTTGCCAAAGTATAATACAACGAGATTGAGATAGAAATTAGGAGGGAACTACTCATGAGCAAAGTCGTTGTATTCACGAATCTGACACTCGACGGGGTTATGCAGGCGCCGGGGAGGCCGGACGAGGACCGCCGCGGCGGCTTCGAGCACGGCGGCTGGGCGGTGCCATACGCCGCGATGACACAGGCCGGAGAAAGCATGGCCAATACCGGTGCCCTGCTGCTAGGCCGACGGACCTACGAGGACTTCTACGCCGTCTGGCCCAAGCGGAAGGACAGCCCCTTCTCGGCGATGCTAGACAACATTCAGAAGTACGTTGCGTCAACGACGCTCTCTGAGCCGCTCTCATGGAGCAACTCCACGCTGCTTTCGGGGGACGCCGCGGAGGCCGTGGCCAGGCTCAAAGGAGAGCCGGGCAAGGATCTCGTGGTAATGGGCAGTGGAGAGCTGGTCCAGTCGCTGATGCGGCGCGGCCTCGTTGACAGGTATGTGCTCCTGATCCACCCCCTGGTTCTGGGATCAGGGCGCCGCCTCTTCCCCGACGGCGGTGCATTCGCCGCTCTCCGGCTCGTCGCGACCTCGACGACGAACAACGGCGTCGTGATCGCGACCTACCAGCCGACCTAACCAACAGCGAGGAAGACCACCAAGGTAGCAACGCATTTACCAAGTAGCGAGGGTGGCTGTCAACGCAGACGCTTAAATTTTTAGATGAAGCTGAACCGGGATTCTGACCATCCCGGTTTCGATCGAGACTTTGCCGCCCACTTGCGTTCCACGGGAGCCGATCTCCCTGTCACATCGGGTGGGTTTCACTCGTCATTACTATGACGAAACACAACGAAAGAATGTGACCGATGGACGAACACGAATGGCTGGCGGAGCAATTCGAGGCCGAGCGTCCCCACCTGCGAGCGGTGGCCTACCGGCTGCTCGGCGACCTGACCGGGGCGGAGGACGCCGTACAGGAGTCCTGGCTCCACCTCAGCCGCTCTGACACGAGAGGCATAGAGAACCTGGGCGGTTGGCTGACGACGGTGGTCGCGCGGGTGTGCCTGGACATGCTGCGCTCGCGCAACTCGCGGCGCGAGGAGCCCCTGGGAGCGTACATACCCGACCCGATCATGAGCCGCGAGGGCGAGATCGACCCCGAGCACGAAGTGCTTCTAGCCGACTCGGTCGGTCTCGCGCTGCTCGTGGTACTCGACACCTTGAATCCCGCCGAGCGCCTCGCGTTCGTGCTGCACGACCTGTTCGCTGTGCCCTTCGACGAGATTGCGAGAGTAGTGGGGTGCTCCCCGACCGCGGCAAGGCAGCTCGCGAGCCGCGCGCGACGCCGGGTGCGGGGGGCGGCGACGGTGAAGGACACCGATCTCACCCGCCAGCGCGAAATGGTCGACGCCTTCCTCGCCGTGTCGCGCGGCGGCGACTTCGATGCGCTTCTCGCGGTGCTCGACCCAGACGTCGTGCTCCGAGCCGACCGCGCAGCCGTGCATGCGGGCGCATCGAGGGAGGTCCGCGGTGCGGCGGCCGTGGTCGGCACCTTCTCTGGGCGCGCCCGGTTCGCACAACCGGCGCTCGTGAACGGAGCCGTGGGAGCCGTGTGGGCTCCGCGCGGACGGCCGCGTGTTGTATTCGGCTTCACGATCACGCGCGGGAAGATCGTCGAAATCGACATACTCGCCGACCCTACGCGACTTCGCCAGCTCGACCTGGCGGTCCTTGCATGACACTTCAATTCAGCGTTGGGCTATTCACTGTCCCCGACTCGAATTGCCAGAGTTGGGAACCATCGGTCGCACGTAAGGCGGTGAGCTTCGAGTTGGTTAAGGGAAAACAGTCACTGGCATTGCCAGCGGTGCCTGCGTACACCGTTGCACCGTCTACCAGGAGGCCGACTTGCTGGAGAGCATGGTGCCAGAGCAGCGAACCGCTACCGGCCTGCCATGCGTCCAGAGCATGTTGTGAGAGTGCATAGGCTATTCCGCCAGACACATCGAGCACGGTATGCGATTGCCCCAGCGTGTGATTCCAGAGGACGGCTCCAGTGCTCCCCTTGAGCGCATACAGACGCTCTTTGTAGGTCTCGATATGCTCGCGATTGACATACAATGCACTACCATCCGGTCCGGCGTAGACGACACTGTTGACCAGCGTAAGCGCATATTGCTCGCTGCTGGGGAACTGCCAGCGCCAGACCTGTGTGCCGTCGCTGGCGCGCAGAGCATACACTTGATCTGAACTCACATAGACCATGCTGTTCCCCACGACCAGCGGGCCTGCCTTGGCAAAGTTCCAGACTACCTTCCCATCACTAGCGTTCAGCGCTGTCGTCTGGTTCGAGATGGCATAGACGAGGCCGTTTTCTAGCATCATCGTCAAGGGCATGCCCGCCGGAGGGAGAGCACCGATGTCATCTTGCCAGAGCTGGGAGCCATCGCTCTCGCGCAGGGCTGTGATGCGGGAATACTCCGCTGCCACATAGGCGACGCCGCCCCCCGCCAGCACGATTGAGGGGAAATGGTCTGCATCGATCTGGTGTTGCCACAGGCGTCTGCAGTCACTGGCCCGCAGCGTGTACAGCGTCAGGTTGTTGCTCGAGGTGAAGTAGACGAGGCCGTCGACGACAGCGATGATACTTGAAACGTCTTTGCTCATATCATAGTGCCAGAGCACGCTTCCATCGCTGGCATGCAGTGCATAGAAGGTGTCGCCTGTGCCCTGAACATAGGTGATGCCATGCTCTACCGCCAGCAGGATCCCGGCTTGATACTTCCAGAGCAGAGAGCCATCGCTGCTCCGCAAGGCATAGAGAGATGCGGAGCGGTCCGATTGCAGGTAGACCAATCCACCTACCGTGGTGAGCGAGGGGTAGCCTGTGGGAGGCGAAATGGAGCAAGCAGGGTTGGGAGGAGTGCCGCAGGCAGCACTCAGCAAAGACAGCACACAGAACAGCAGCGTGGCCAGCACGAGGGGAGTTTGAGTAGAGGGAGAAGGACACAATCGATGCATAGGAGGTTCTCTTTCTCAGCGTAGTATGTCTCTGTACCCGATACGTTTTGATACATTGTACTCGCTATAGTATATTGACTGTTTCTTTTTGGCTTGAGTTCCAGAGGAGGTTCGCTTTAGGTGCCCTTTTCCCCGAGAGCAATCCATGCCGGGAGAGCAGCTATCAAGTGCGACAACACGCTGGTCGTGCCTTCGACGAAGACCTGGACGTTGCCGTAGGCTTCACCGCCCTGCTCGCCTACCAGGTCGCTGACACCCCGCAGGATGAGGCAGCGCGTCTTATTTCTCTGTGCGACGAAGGCAATGGCGCCCGATTCCCAATCTCCCGCCACCGCTCCGAATGTCGTTTTCAGGCGGGCAATCTCTTCCACCACCAGGTCGCGGTCAGCGGAGACCAGCAGAGTCCGCTGAACCTTGTGGGGATAGTTCTCACCGAGCCAGGAGAGGTCTATATCCGTCGCGTAGTGGGCAAGAGCAGCCTCGCCCCCGATCATCTGCTCGAGAATGTCGTAGACGATGGTGCGCTCTACCAGGATGATCGTGCCCTTTTCTATCTCGCCAGCGAAGCCGCCGCAGGTGCCCAGGTTGATCAGCAGCGCGGGAGACCAGTGGTCAATGACATATTGAGCCGAAGCCGCTGCTGCGATTTTTCCCCAACCACCGTGAAAGAACAGCACTGGCTCTACCCGTTCACCAATATCCAGGTCAACGACAAACCACTCGCCAAAGGGCGATGGCAGCGTCTGGGCACCTGGATAAAACGTGCGTATGACCTTCCATTCGACGTTAGCAGAGATAATTACGACCACTCTGATACTGAGGGAATGTGACATGAGAGTATTCCTTGTACAAGGTGTATCTTCCAACCCCGTGCTGTCATAAGCTTGTTCTTCTTGTATTTTATGACAAAAGTCGGTGTACTTACCTGGTCAACTGGGAGGCTTGTTCCAAGGCAATAGCAAAGGCATGGATACTCCCAAAACGTTGTTTGGGGTCCTTGGCGAGTGTTGTCAGCACCACGTGCTCCACGTCGGGTGTGATCGCCGGTACCCTCTCATGCAATGACGGCGGGGGAACAATCGCGTGTTGCGCAGCAATTTCGGTAAATGAGCCGTGAAAGGGGCGATCTCCGCTGAGCCACTCATAGACGATGACGCCCAATGCATACTGATCGCTGGCCGGGCGCGGCTTGCCGTGGATTTGTTCCGGCGCCATGTAGGCGATCGTGCCAGCCATATCTTGCGTGCTCTGGTAGCGCGAACTCTGGGCGACAAGCGCGATACTGAAGTCGCTGAGCAAGACCTCGCCGCGTCATCCCACGAGTATGTTCTCCGGTTTGACATCGCGATGAATGAACTTCTCATCGTGGGCATATTGCAGAGCCTCAGCGACTTGCTTGACGTAGGCGACGATGGTTGGGAGGGGGAGGATGCTCCCCTTGGGATGACGCTGGCGCAGCGTGCCACCCGGGGCATAGCTCATGACCAGGAAAGGGGTGCTATTGATGACGTCGAAATCGAAGACACGCACTATCTGGGGATGTTCGAGACTGGCGATGATGTGAGCTTCCTTCTGGAAACTCTCCACTTCATTCTCGTTGGCTAGGCGCGTGTGCAGGATTTTGACGGCAGCAGAGGTGCCCAGACGCAGATGCTCGCCCAGGTAGACTTCTGCGAAACCACCCCGTCCCAGGAGGCGGACAAGACGATAGTTACCGAGCTGTTGGCCGACACGGTCTTCCGACTTCGCCCCTGCCTCCGGGCGCTCTTGTGGTTTCCCAGGGATGATCTCGGGATGTTTGATTTCTTCCTTGTTACTCAACACGCGTCTTGCCTGGCTCACGGCCGGTCGGTGGGTGGCGAGTCGAAGGGGAGGTGCTGCTGTTGTGGCCGTCGCGGTGGGAAGCGTTTGTCGATGATATCCAGACCGCCCAGCGCCTCGATCTGCTCGTAGGCTGTGCGTACCTCGTGCAGGCGCAAACCCAGGCGTTCGCTCACTTGCTTGATAGCAACGACCTGCGTTGCCTCGTCCGGCATCTTTCCTTGCGAGATCTGCAGCGCCTGGGCATAGATCAGGTCGACTGCAACCATGCGCATTGTCAGACTCGCATCAGGTGTGGTGATGATCCCCATGATCGTCTGCAGGAGCTGATGATATTCCAGGCACGCCTGCAATAGCTCGTCAGGGTCGAGCTGTACCAGTTCTTCTGGCGTGAAATGGAGTGAGTGGAAGGCATGGTACGTGCCTGCCACTGCTTTTTCCGGTTCCATTGGTTGTGTCCTCCTCTGTTGCTTACTGGTCTCGACATCCCGGCTTGAACACACCCTGGGAAGCGAGCTATCCTCTTCTCTCTCGCATCATCGGAGCATGTCTCCTGATCGAGAGCAGCAAAGACCTTCTTATTTTACACGCTGACCTCAAGCAGTTCCTGCCAGCGGGTGGTGTAGCGCGGATCAGGTGTCCATACGCGTGCAAGCGCTCGTGTTGGATGTGGGTCAGGTCAAGCCAGGCTTCATCGATGGTTACGGGTAGGATGAAAAGGGACCGTCAGGGAAGTACGCAACGTAGCTCTGGAGGCCCCCGACGCACGTTGCGTACATGGTGATGGAGAGAAGCCAACAGTCTTCCGCAACGTTACTCCTTGCTCTCACAGTTGTCACATTGTGTAGATCACGATCGTAAGAAAGGAGCTTCGTATGGTCCGAGCTGTCTGGGCTCTGATACAGGGGACGCGCCGCCTCTACCTGGTGGATGATGCCTGTACGTTCCTGGAGCCTGTGAAGCGCTACCTGGAGGCGCTCGATATCCAGGGCAAGTCCCCCAACACACTGGAGAGCTACTGCCGGCATCTCAAGCATTACTTCACCTTCTTGGAAGAGGCACACCTGGACTGGCGTGCCGTCACCCCTGATGACCTGCTGCGTTTCGTCGAATGGCTGCGCAATCCCTACCGCCAGCTGCAGGTGCATCCACTTCACCTGACGAGCCGCCTGAGCGAGCGTAGCGTCAACACCATCCTGGCCGCTGTCGCCGGCTTCTACCGCTACCAGGTGCAGCGCGGGCAAGTGCTGACCAACCCCGTCCTGTACGAGGAGGTCTCCAACCGCTTCAGCCGCTTCAAACCCTTTCTCGTGCATACCAGCCGGGGAAAGATGACCAGGCGCGGCTTGAAGCTGAAGGAGCCCGAGCTCCGCATCCGGCCCATTGGCGATGAGGCATTTGCCGGTGACCAGAGAAGTCGAGGCCGCCATCCTGGCGCAGCAGGAACTGGTGAAGGACATTCCTGATGTGTATGGCAAGCGGTATCTCTTCCGCATTGCGGACGGCCTGTACTCGTATACGCGCTTCTGGGCGCATCTCAATTACCTGGCACGGGATGTGCCCATCCTGGGGCCGAGCGGGCAGGTGTTTCACTTCCGCCCGCACGAATTCCGCCACACGGTCGGCACGGACATGATCAACAACGGCATGGGCCTGGCCGACGTGATGACCTACCTCGACCACCAGAGTGCCGAGATGACGCGCAATTACACGCAGATCTACGACGAGACCCTCAGGCGCACATTCAAGGAACTGGTCCTCTCTGGGCGAGCCGTTGGGGCATCGCTTTGCAGGCCTTACGGGAGCAAATCACCAGCGGCGACGAGAGCGAACTGGATTGGGTGGTCGCTAACCTCCGCAAGCTGTCACTGGCCTGGGGACAATGCTTGCATCACGCCAAGGCCCCCAAATGTCCTGGACGCGGCAGAATGTGTGCTTTACCAAAGACAACGGTCCCTGCCACAAGCTGGTCACCACGCCGGAGCATGCACCGGTCATTGCGGCAACACTCGAGGATCTGAGAAAAAGCCGGCAGATCGCCAAAGAAAAAGGCTGGGAGCTGTACGCCAACGATCTTGGCGACCAGATTCGCGGCATGGAGCAGGTGCTTAGAGAACTCGCGTTGCCAGCAGACGAGCACCCCGAGAACCGGGGAGGAAAGAAAGCATCCAATGAAACGGAACACTGACGCCATGGTTCGCTTTGCGGCAGAAAAGAGCCACAACGCCCGCAGCCGCGTCCTGGCGGCTTTGCAAGAGCTGCAGCAAGGAGGTGAGCCCATCACGTTTGCTGCGGTGTGCCAGGCCGCCCAGGTCTCGAAAACGTTTTTGTACGATCCGCGCCAGGCAGACCTGGCAACCGAAATTCGGCGCTTGCGCGATCTCCCTCCATCCCATGGAAAGGAAACGCACATGGCGCCACGTGTCGGAAAAAGCGACGCTGCCAAAGATGCGCAAATCGCACGCCTCCAGGAGCGAGTGCGCATGCTGGAACGCGAGGTATCTCGCTTACGTGAGGAAAACGCTGTGCTCTACGGGCGGCTGGCGGAACGGGCATGAAGATCTTGATGAGGCAGGTACCACCTGCCTCATCGCTCTTCCTACCCTACCGGAAATCCGCTCTCTTGATCCTTCCAAAAAATGAAAAGGTGAGGTCACGCTCGCGTCTGACGTAATTACAGCAGAGGGACAGGGACGGTGGAAAGGAGAGTGATATCGTCGAACCCTGGTACGATCAGCAAGGTTCACCTGCTATCTCTTAAGAGGAAGGAGCGTGGTGCTATGCGATCCTCAGATCCAGCGAAGAGAGGGATGCCGCATCCTGCACTGCACTACTCCCGGCGTGACTTTCTCGTCGTCTGTCTCGGTTTCTTGGGAGCTTCCTGCGCCAGCTCCACCACGCATACACATCCCGTTGCTCCCCTTTCCACTCCTACCGCTCCTCCCAGGACGCCTCAAACCATGGCTACACCTGCTGCGAGTTACCACGGAACCTACAGCAGTCAAGGAGGACAAATCTGGGGCGTCAGTTGGTCGCCTGATGGCACACGCATCGCTTCAGCGAGCGCAAATGGCACGGTCCAAGTATGGGATCCGAATAGCGGGCACACGCTGTTGACCTACACCGGTCACAGCAGGAGAGTGCAAACGGTGGCATGGTCGCCCGATGGCAGGCACCTCGCCTCTGCCGGTGACGACAAAAGCGTGCAGGTGTGGGATGCCACCACCGGGACCTTACGGGTCACCTATCACGGTCATACCAATGATGTGCTTGGCGTCGCATGGTCGCCTGATAGTAGGCGGATCTCTTCTGGGAGTGATGATGGGACGGCCCAGGTGTGGGACGCAGTGACAGGAAAGACGCAGTTGATCTACAAGGGACATACCAGTTTCGTCAAACACGTCCCCTGGTCGCCCGATGGGAGGCGGGTCGCCTCGGCCTTTGGCAATGATCTGTCCCAAAATGGCTTTGAAACGGCAGGGGTGTGGGATGCAACGACAGGGAAGGCGCTGCTGGCCTACAATGGTCATGGTCCTTCCACCAGTCACGTGGCCGATGGAGTCTTAGGCCTGGCGTGGTCACGTGATGGCACACGCATCGCTTCTGGAGGGGCAGATGCGACAGCGCAGATCTGGGACGCGAGCACCGGGCGTACGCTGGCAGTGGAGAAGAGAGACCGCCTGCCTGTGTGGGATGTGGCCTGGTCACCCAGCGGCAAGCGCCTCGCCGTGGCAAGTTGGGATGGCACGGTGATTATCTGGCAGCCACCAGTGTGAAGCGTCTGCTGGAGGAATTTTCGAACTGGGTGGGACGCGGCTTCGGCTCAACGTCGCCCTGCTGCCTGGCCCCTGGTTTTTGGCAGAACCCACCAACTCCGAAAGCTTGTAATTGCTGGGTATTGGGTGTAGCATGTGCAAGAGAGCGGAGTAACGTTGCGTACACAGCAACACCTTGATTTTCCTCACCTCATCACACTGTACTCCCCGTAACGATGGAGTAGACCTCGACCAGGGGAGAAAAGGTGGCTAAGGCGGTCATGACACGATTGGACAGGTCGGCGTAGAGCGTGTAGTTGGACGAGAACAGCAGGATGTGGTGCTGTTCCACCAGGTGGCGGATCTGGAACAAGGGCGTGCCCATCTTGATCCCCAAAGCTTTCACTTCGTTGCTGCGTGCCACCACACAGCCATCATTGTTGGAGAGGACGATCACCGGCCTGTGGCGAATGGCCGCGTTGAAAGCCCGCTCACAGGACACATAGAAATTGTTGCAGTCCACCAGGGCAAAAACCCGCCTCATGAGCCCAGTCTCCCGAAACGGTCCAGCACAGAGGCAAGCAGCGGATGGATGACAAAGGTGACGACCCCCCACACGTGAAAATCCAGCCGGTGCGTCACGTCGAGAGGCAGATACGCAGGGTGCGCAGCATGATGGAGCCAGGCAGCACCTCCAGGCGCCTGATCGTGCAGGTGTCACCCAGGATGGCAACAATCACCTGCTGGTCTGCCAGTTCAGGGGTACGGTCAACCACGACAATATCTTTCTTCTAGTAGATGACTCCATACTCGGTTTTCCCTCCTTTCAGGGGGCAGCACGCTCCATTCATACGTCTGTTTTGAACAGAATTGCACAAGCAGGTGCTGAGTGATAGCCCACTACAAAAACTGGAGTGCCTCGCCCGCGAGCCAGCGCTCCAACCATTCCTCTAATGAAGCCGCAACATATCTGAGGATGTATCCTTGACCGCCTCCAGTACCTTGGAAAACATGCTCGGTGCTCGCGTCGATATGTGTGCAAATGCCACACCCCCAGTCACATAACGGGAGAAGGCGCTCAGGCCAGACACCAGCAGGAAGATCATTCCACCTGTTCAGGCGTCGGATTGATCCGGATCTTGTGCGCGGTTTTCATCGGCAAGTGCCTTGTTCAATGCTTTGCGGTAATTCCGCAGTCCATCTAACCGACTACTAAAACAATGGGTAATCGCCATCAAGTCCTGAACTAACTCTTGCTCCGGAGAAAGCGTCTCGGTATTCATCACCACCAGTTCTGTGTGATGGGTTTGACATAAATGAGCCAATAGCTTGTAGCCAAATCTGACCAACCGATCCTGATGGGCCAGGACTACCTTCTCAACTTCCCCTGCCACAATCCTATCAACAAGCTTGAGAAATTGTTCGCGCTCGAAATTGAGACCGCCCCCGATCAGGCTTGTTTGAAGAGATTCCTTGCAGGGGATTGGTGTTCCAGAAGTTGAACGAATTGCTGGGTTTCTGGCCAGCCAGCTTGCTCGGGTTGTTCGTGTTTGTGTGCCTGTTGTCTAGCCCATTCAGGCTTGAAAATGTGGGTGGAGAGGAGCATCGGAGGAATGTGAAGCGATATGAAGTGATACACCATCTGTTGGACTGGTGACTTTCTTAAGGAATACTGCTATACTGGTTTTTGCAAAGTGTGCGCACCACTCGGGTCCACGCCTGTCTGGGACATGCCAGGCGACCCCAGATCACCTCTCCTCTTCTCTCCCTCTATGAGAGCACACGCGCTGGCGCATGACGAACAACTTGCTCAGGCTCTCCTGGCGCCTGTCCCAAGAAGTGAGGCGAGTTGAAGTGACATGTCACCTGATGTACGCTGACTTCTCCTGAGCATCGATCTATACTCTTGAACAAGGATGTGGGTGGCGGCCCATCGAGAGCAATATCTGAGCCCGATGCGGCGTTGCAAGTCCTGCATCGGATGGCTCAGAGATACCGGAGGACACCTATGGAGTTACAAGAGCAGATCCCAACCGGAACAGAGGTTCGCAATCTCGAGCACGTGGGTTTTTCGAGCGAGGAGATCGCCAGCCTCTTCAGAGTCAAAGCGCGCTATCAGCGAGGTGCCTATCACGAGGCCACTCCTGAATACAAGCGACTGGCGTTTGTGCGCTGGCTCTACCTCCAGGGTCGCCTGCAGAGCTAAGGGATTCAAAAAGAATTACGTATCCGTTGAAGCGAGTGTAGCGCAAGAAATATCCACAAACCAGCGCTCAAGACCGATCAAGCGCTGCACGTGCGTTTCCACTTCGGCCATGGCCTTCTTGGTTAAGCGGACCCCCGTGTGATAGACGGTGGTGAGCAACTGCACCACTGGGGATTTGCCTTTCCAGGTCATGGTCTGAGCAAACTTGACGACCGTCTCCACCGTGTCTAAGACATCTCCATTCCAGTGGGTCTCCAAGATGCCCCAACACCGTTCGACCGGATTGTATTTGCTGTGATAGGGAGGATAGTAGGCCAATTTGATCGTGAGCTGAGACGTCTGGGCAAAGGCCACAAGCCGGTTCAGAAACTGAGTGCGATGGCTCTGATTCTCGGGTCCGTTATCCAGGTTGATCACCAGTGTCCTGACCTGCTCAAAGCGTGCTCTCACACTCTGCCACCACTGTTCCAACACATCGACCAGGCAATCACTGGTGACTTTGGAGGTCACACAAGCCAGAAAGAGTTCATCGGACTGGGGAACCAGAATGCCTACCGGGGTCACCCTGGCGGTCGGCTTAAAATCGTGGTCAGCCGCTTTGACGCGCACGCGCTTCTTGCCGCCGCGTGAGAAGTCTCCCACCTTCACGCTGGCTTTGGCATCCAGGGAAATGCGCACTACCTGTGCATCTGTATCGGCTACCGCATTGACCTCGCTGAGCTGCTCGAAGATGGCATCGGTGGCCGCCAGCTTTTTTTGGGTTTGCTTTTGACCACTTTCATGGGATAGTAGCCTAATCGATTCAGTTTGGTCGCGATGCTGGTGGCCGTGGGCAACTCCTCTTCGCGGTAGCCTTTCTGAGCGATCAGTTGACGGCGCACCTCGGGAGCGCTCAAGCGCGTGTACAGCCGATTCGTTTTGAATTGTGGGTCCGTTTGGCTTTGCCCGTCGACAATCGCTTTCAGATCCACCAACAGATTGGGCAAGTGTTCTTCAGCCAATTTGCGGCCTCGGGCACCAAACGCATCCAGACACGTGATGCCGCTGTCGATTTCGTGCATCCCTTTGCGAATCGTCTTGCGGTTCCAGCCGAATTCGCGCTCGACTCGGCTGGCGCCACCAGGGCCGAGGGCTTTGACCGTGCGCGCCATAAATTGACGGCGGCCACTCCCCTTGAGTTGCTTGGCCGTATCGATCAATAAGTTCTTCAGGTCGTCCGTCAGTTCCATGCTTTCCCTCCAAACCGTTGTGGTTTGGAGTATATCACACTCTCCTGGATATTTTTATCTTTTTGATTCCCTTACATCTCGCGCGTATGCGAGCAGCAACGTATAAACCGCCCAGGCCTTCTCCCACTCCGCGTTCAGTTCGTAGGCGCGCCCCAGGTGGGTGTAGAGATGCTCGACTTCCAGCGCAGGGAGCATGCTCGAGAGGACGAGTCCATGCACTCGCTCGGCCAGCAAATGCCGTGCCTGCTCGTAGAGGGAGATGGCATCGCGCACCGCTACTACCCGCATCG
>WNFE01002606.1_pt1 | contig 13307 bp, 12 predicted proteins | sample 5400451 | NCBI WGS metagenome assembly WNFE01 (sample SAMN13153344, study PRJNA577476) | soil metagenome | isolation source: 200 cm saprolite under Douglas fir tree site 2 hole 2 | place: USA:California | collected 2015-04-18 | reverse complement strand
CGAAGCCTCTTTGTGCGTGCAGGACTCGCGCGTAGCCGTAGGCGCTGCTGATTTCCCGGGTGAACGGTTCGCGCAAGCAATCGCCACCGAGGCCAGATGCCGTCGATTTGCACTGTGCCATCGTGTCGAACCTGCATGACAGCATGTTGGAAGTAACCTGCCGGTAACAGTGGTCATAGGCGCTCGCCGGAGTCGAAGCGGGGATGACAGCGAACGTCAGTGCCCCGAAAGCGGCACCCGATTTTGAAAACCGTTTCACGAGTTTTTCGTCTCTCTAATAGTTGCTGACCGACCGGACCAGATTGGTTCGGCCGCCTAGTGTGCCTGTTCGGCATAAGCCAGTTCTTCGGGCGAGTTCTTGCTGAGATCGGCCTTGAGAAAACTCTCGGTTTCCGGCAGCGCGAGGTGGTAGTCGGCCAGCGGCTCCATTCTCAGCCGCAACTTCGAGGCTGAACAGTCGAGGAGATGTCCGCCGTGCCGGCGATCCTCGGAGATGAAATGAAGATGATATCCCGGAATGCTGAACGCGCTGGAGAAGCCGGGAGACCACAAGCCAACGAGCGTCCCTTCGATGTTCTCGAAGTGAAATTCGCTTTGAGATTTGGCGGCCTCTACGAGGCGTGCACCTTCTTGCGGTGGACTGACCGCTCGGGCGCGAACGGCCGAGAAGTGGCCATCAAGACGAACCGCGTAGAAGATGTTCGCAGAATTGCGCAAGCCATCGCACTGAGCCGTCAGCTCGGCGAGCGTCGCCAAGGGCCCGATTTCGACGTCGATCTGCGGAGCAAATCGGGTTACGACTGCGAAGGGGGCCCCGGCATCATCAGGCGCTTCCGACACATGGCCGGTGCCTCGAACCTGATAGACGCGCCCTTCGACGATGACCATCTCGCCGTCAAGATCGGCGAAGGTACCGAGACCAAAATCGCCGTGGTCGAGAATGGTTTTTACGCTGACGGCGCGAGAGTAAACGCCGGCCACCAGCGCGCCGGATGTAGAGACTTGAAATAGGGTGTGCACCTTCGTTCCGAGGTGTCCGGCGAGGGCCGCGGTGATGTAGGCGGATTCGTCGCTACCGACGCGCGCGACTTCTTCGTCGAGCGCGGTCTTGAGGGACCTCGGAATGTCTATGGTCACGGTTGGCATTTGGTACCTCGTGCTTTCAAAGCGAGTCCGACTCTCCACGCACTCGTCGACCCGACGCGACCGTGCTTGCGCGCGTCACCTGAGCCGACACCTTAAGAAGACTACGCGCACAGTGCGTGTTCAAAGCTCGACTGTGACTATGCCGGGAATGCAGGTAGTCATCTTTCGTGAAACGATCATCGCTGTGACGATTCTTGCGCCACGTCCGAAAGCGTCGCGGAACGTTCGAGAACCCTGCAGCATCGAACAAAGCGATGAAAAATATCGGTTCAAGCGCGGCAAAATTCTAACCGCTATCCTGAACTTCCACTCAGCATTGAATTTGGCGGGCCGCCAGTCACCTTGATGTGCCGTTCAGAGCCGCCGAAGGCGTCAAAGGCACGATTGGGTCACACCCTGTCTAAGCAAGGAAATTGAGCGCGCGAACTTAAGTCCGTCGGAAACTCTGCTCGCTTGCTATCCCTTGACCGCCCGGCGCCATGCGCGTGGACTCACGCCGACAATTCGGGTGAAGTGATGACTAAAATGGCTCTGATCGCAGAAGCCGCACTCCGCAGCGATGTCTGTGAGCGACAGCCGGTCATTGCGCAGCCTTTCCTTCGATAGGACGATGCGCTGCTCAATTAGCCAGCCGTGCGGCGCAACCCCCACCGTGCGGCGGAAGGTGCGCGAGAAATGAGCCACTGACAGACCGCACTCCCGCGCCACCTGCTTTAGCGGCACACCCTGAAGGTTGGCACGAAGCAATTCTTTTGCCCGTCGCTCCTGCCAGGGCGCGAGCACACCTCGCATCAGCCGCGACTCCGGCCGCATGCCTCCGTAGGTCTGAGCGATATGCACCCCAAACGCCATGAGGACGTGGTCTACAAAGAGCGGATTGGCTTGATCGGGATGGCTGAGGGCGGGGATCAGCAAGTTCCCCAGTCTGGAAATCACGACGTCGTTGACGCCCGCTCCGGGCCTATAGCCCAGGTCGCGAATTCGCGGCGCGTTGGCATCGTCGGCAATCGCGTCCAGCGCCGCACGGGGGAGATAGAACGCCAGGGTGTGATAGGGCTTGTCGAGGAGTCTTCTGGGTTCTCGTTTCAGATCCGAAAAAATGAGTTCGCCGGCCCGCAAATCGCACACCGGAGCTTGTCGGCCTTCCTCCCAATATTTGCAACTTGGACGATCGCGGAGTTGCAAACCGATGATAAAAGCATCTTCCTTCCGCAGCGAGCCGCTCATTTCCGGAAGTGGATTGTCACATCGAACCTCCGTGACGGCAATGTCAGCTTTACGCAATGCGCGGCTAACGATCGCGGGTGCATTCTCGACCTGAAATCGCTCGCCTAGTCGTTTTCCAAAGGCATCGGTCATGGCTATTCGCCTCCGCTGAGGTGTCGGTGTAAGTTTTCTCCCCCTGTACAAGAACGCGGGTAACAACTCGCAGAATGGAGCAGATTGTTACCGCCGCGATAAAATCGGATAAGTTCGGTGTTTGGCCTGGTCTTCTAGCTGCGAGCTTTCATTTCCCAATCAGGTCGCGGTCAGGATGGCTTTCGGCTCGAGGAATGCTTCGAGTCCGTAGACACCATTCTCACGGCCGATCCCGGACTGCTTGACGCCTCCGAAGGGGGCAAGCGGTTCGTGAGTCAGCGTATTCACCTGCACTCTGCCAGCGTCTATTTGCGCGGCGACGCGCAGCGCCCGCTGCATGTCGGCGGAGAACACGTAACCCTGGAGACCATAGGTCGTATCGTTCGCGATCGAGATCGCCTCCTCCTCATTGTCGTATGGCAGGATCGATAGAACTGGTCCAAAAATCTCTTCTTGAGCGATCTGCATGTCGTTGCGAACATCGGTGAAGACCGTGGGACGGACAAACCAGCCGCACCGCAGGTGGTCGGGACGGCCCTCGCCTCCGGCAAGGAGACGGGCGCCTGCCGCGACGCCGGTGCGGATGTAGCGCTGTACGCGCTCCCATTGTTTCTGGCTGACCATCGGCCCGATGACCGCGTCCGGATCGTCGGGAGGACCGACCCTCGTGGCCTCCACCCTGCGCCGGATCAATTCTTCCGCCGCCGGCTGAATGCTGCGCGGCACCAGGATGCGCGTACCAGCGAGACACGCCTGGCCGCTGTTGATGAAGCCGGCCGCGACTGCCATGGGAATGGCCTTCTCGAGATTGGCGTCGTCGAGAACGATCGTCGGCGACTTGCCCCCCAACTCCAGGGTAACGCGCTTGCAGGTCTCGGCGCCAGCGCGCAGGATCTGCTTTCCGACAGCGGTCGAGCCGGTGAATGAGATCTTGGCGACGTCCGGATGTGAAGCAAGTACGGCGCCAACCGTTTCGCCGCGACCCGTAAGGATGTTGACGACGCCGGGCGGCAGTCCTGCCGCAAGGAGAGCGTCGACGACGACATCGGTCTGGAAGGCGCTCATCTCGCTGGGCTTCACGACCGAAGCGCACCCCGCGGCTAGCGCGTACGCGACTTTCGAGCAGATGAAGCCCGCGTTGCTGTTCCAGGGCGTGATGAGGCCGGCCACCCCGATCGGTCTCATCACGACGTCCGCGGTGCCGGCTTTCCGTTCAAATTCGTAGGATTCGAGAATCTTGATGGCATCGGCGAGCGACTGCATCGCGTGGCGGGCGGCGGCCTCGGCGCGCTTTTCGGGAGCGCCATACTCCAGCATCGAGGCCAGCATGATCGCCTTCTGTCGGCGTTCGATTTCCGCATGCAATTGCCTGAGCATATCGATACGTTCGGCCTTCGACGTACGAGAAAGCGGGGCCTGAGCCGTCTTTGCGGCAGCGATAGCCGCCCGAGCGTCTTCCTCATCCGCCAACCGCACCTGGCCTATGACTTCCTCCTCAGACGGGTTGAACAGATGGAAGAGTTCCGTGCCGTGGGGCACCACTAGTTTTCCGCCGACGTAGACTCGATCGATCTTGCGCATTTCGGATTCCTTTCGTCCGACACATAGCGCTCCCGGATTGACCGCATAACCGATCCATTTCAGGATGACGTGGTGCAGGAAATCGAACAATGAAACCCGGGTTGGCCGAACTCACTGCGGTGCTGGCTGTCGCGCGGCAGCGCAATTTCCGCGCGGCGGCCGACGAACTCGGGATGTCTCGTTCCGCGCTGAGCCATGCGGTCTCCGCCCTCGAGCGGCGGATCGGCGTGCGGCTATTTAACCGGACCACGCGTAGCGTCTCGCTCACGGAAGCCGGCGAACAGTTCGTCGCCAGCGTTTCGCCGGCTCTCAAGCAAATCGAAGATGCGGTCATGGCCGCGAGTAGCCGCCAAGCTACGCCGTCAGGCGCGCTGCGGATCAACGCTTCCGTCGCAGCCGCGCTTCAGATGTGGCCCATCTTCGAGGAATATGTTCGGCGGTATCCCGCAGTTACCCTCGATCTCGCAACCGGCGGACGCTTCGTCGACGTCGTGGACGAGGGATTTGACGCCGGCGTCAGGCTTGCGGAAAACGTGCCCAAGGACATGATTGCGATACCCATCGGCCCGCGGCAGAGCTTCGCGGTCGTCGGGTCGGCAGCATATTTTCGGAAGTACCCCAAACCGAAGTCTCCGGCCGACCTGAAGGATCATCGTTGCATTCGGAGGCGCCTCCCCAGCGGGTCCATTTTCAGATGGGGGTTCGAAAGGCGAGGCGAGCGATTTCTCCTCGACGTTGACGGGGTCCTGACATTGGACGAACCAGCCCTGGTGCAAAAGGCGGCGTTGGCCGGCTTGGGCCTTGCGTATCTAAACCTGTTGCAAGTGCATCCAGACATTAAAAGGAACCGTCTAGTTCGTGTTCTCGATGAGTGGACAGAGCCTTTCGACGGCATATGCCTCTACTATCCGGGACGACGGCACGTTCCGGCGCCGCTGCGCGCCCTCGTCGACCTGATCAAAGAGATCAGGAGCGTTTAGTTGCGCCAGAAGTAGCCGGAATCACGCATTAGGCACTTTCGGGCGACATCTCACTGCCAGAGGGAAACTCATGCGACCGGCACATGCATGACTGTCTAATCAGTCGCCAACGCTCCGCAACTGGCGTTCGATGAGGATTGGTCCATCCTTCACCAAGATCGGCAAAGCCGTTCTCTATCCGCTGGAAGAGCTCGATCGCTGGGATCGCAGAAACCTAGTCGTTTGCCGACCTTCACGATCGCTCTCTTTGGAGGAAGCGGCGGAGTGACACGTGACTGCGCTGAGCGGGTTGATCTAGCCGAGATGGATATCGATTCGGAATCCGTGCTACAACGTGATCGTGGAGTCTCGTGAAGGCAACTGCATGACACTTCGGGGCTATCACGATCTGTAACGAGGAACTAACCCCAATTACATACCCCTTCCGAACTTAAGAAATCACTAGTAGCTTGCTTCTAAAAGAGATTCTTCCTTCAAGTGTGTTGATGCACAACCATCCCTCCGGCGACCCGACGCCCTCGCAGGCCGACATCCAGATGACCAAGGCCATCATCGACATCGCCGCCCCGCTCGGCATCTCCGTGCACGACCACATCATCGTCGGCAAGAACGGGCACGCGAGTTTGAAGGGGATGCGGTTGATTTGAAAGCCGGAAAGCCGACGCGCTGCTCGCTCCCAGCTAAAATATCGAAAACAACCCCATGCAAAGCAGCCCGGGGCGCTGTCATGGATGCCTTACCCACAAAAACATTTTGACACGTCGGGCAAATCAGGGGCACTAATCCATTATCGCGCAATCTCAAAGACCGCCCATGGCGCGGGACGGGATCACGGCCAATTGCGCGGCATCGGCTGCGCAGGAACCGGAAATGGCTGCCCCGAAGCTCCGAACAGATTGCTACGAGAGCCATGCCGAACGTCAGCAACACGCCGTAAAGATAGGCTATTTACGGTTGCTGCTTGTTCAGCTCGTACATCATCCCGTACATATCTGAAACGCTGTAGCTATCGGCTATCTTTCCATCCCTGATATGGAAGAACGATATCTGCGCTCGTCGAATCTTTTTGCCTGTAGGGGGGATGCCCAGGAATTCTCCGGTATGAACGCCGGTCATTGCAAACCTCACGGCGACGGTATCACCTTCCGCGATGATTTCCTCCAACTCGAAGCGAGCGTCCTGCAAGACCGCATGCCGGTTCCTGAGGTCTGCGACATGCTCAGTGAAGCTTGATACACCCTTCAATCCCGGCGTGACGTTTCGCTTGTAGTCGTCATGAAAACATCCGTCCAAAGCCGAAAGATCACCGGAGCTGAATCCAACCATGCACTTCAAGACGAGAGCCTTCATCTCGGCTGGCGACATCTGCTTTTCGCTTGAACCCGACATCGATCTCTCCAACTTGTCTTTATCATTCTGTAATATTCCGTTCAGTTGCCGGGCGCGACCGCCAGCACTACCGCCGCCGCCTCCGCTTCCGGGACCACATCGTGATCGTAGAGGTGCTTGCGAAACGCGGCATGTGCGGTGATCTCGGCGTCCCTAACCCCGAGGTCGGAATAGGCCGAGTCGTATCGCAGCCCGTTCTCGCGCGCGCCACGCTGGATCTCCGCCACGCGTTCGCGTCGCAAGCGCTGGTAAGCGAGCAAGGCAGCGGGAGCCGTTCGCCGGTCCGCGCGCGCCAGGATGGTCGCGAGCGCCATACCATCCTCGATCGATTGATTGGCGCCTTGCCCAAGGTGCGGAAGCATTGGATGCGCGGCATCGCCGAGCAGGCTCAGCCTTCCCTTGGTCCAGATCGGAAGTGGTTCGCGATCGTACAGCGCCCATCGGAAGGTCGATTGAACTTCCTTCAGCAAATGCTGGATGCGCGGGTCCCAGCCTGCGAACTCGCCTCGAAGAGCATCGGGCTCGCCGGATGCCGACCAGGATTCTTTCATCTCCTCGTCCGCCGGCACAAACCCGACATAGCTGATGAGCTTTCCGGCGCGTACAGGAAGAGCAATGAAATGCTTTCCCTTGCCGAGCCACATTTGCCAGCGGTCGGTCGGCCAATGCGGCGCGTGCTCGTGCGGCACCAGGCCCCGATATGCAACGGACCCTGAGAAGACCGGCCGAGACCGAGGGCACACATGAGGACGAAGCCCGGAGTGGATGCCGTCGGCTGCGATCACGACGTCGGCTTCGATGAAGGCGCCGCCGGCGAACGAGACCCGAGCGACGTCCCCCTTCTGTTCAAAGCCGATGCAACGCCCAGCATGTATCGTGCCATTGGGCAGCGCATCGGCTAACATCGCAACGAGGTCGGCGCGGTGCATCCCGAACGTCGCATTCCAGCCCGAGGAGTCCGTCACCTGAACGGAGGCAATCGGCGTCCCGTCATGTCGGAAGTAGCGGGAATCCACGCCAACCCGCGCACCCCATCTCAACACGGCCGGCGCCAACCCCACCCTTTGCAAGTGGCGCACGCTGTTGGGAGTGAGGAACAGGCCGGCCCCGACCTCACCGAGGGTTGCAGCCTGCTCGTATAACGACACTCGAAGACCGTGTGCGATCAGCGCGTTCGCGGCGAACAAGCCGCCGATCCCGCCTCCGACAATCGCGACATGAAGCGGCGTCTGCATGATCCCCAATCTCCGCACCAGACGACCTGAAGAAAATCGTTTCGTCGGCGCTTCTGCAGTCAGCTCGGCTTCATACCCGCGAACTTGACCACCTTGGCCCACTTCTCGGTTTCCTCGGCGATGAGCTTGCCGAACTCCCCGGGCGACAGCGCAAGGACGGCGCCGCCAAAGTTGGCGAGGCGCGCCTTGATACCGGGGTCGGCAAGACCAGCATTGATCTCCTTGTTGAGCTTATCGACGAGATCGGTCGGAGTGTTCCTTGGCGCGCCAACGCCGAACCAGGCGCTCGACTCGTAACCCGGCAGGAACTCACCGACAGTCGGCGTGTCCGGCAATGTCGGGGAGCGCGTCGCTGTGGTAACGGCCAATGCACGCAGCGTGCCGGACCTGATGTATTCGATCGTCCCTGTCGTCGGGAGGAACGTTACATGCACCTGCCCTCCAATGAGGTCGGTCAGCGCCGGGGCACCGCCACGATAGGGCACGTGGAGCAGGTCGACGCCTGCCATCATCTTGAAAAGCTCGCCGGATACGTGGCTCGCGGTGCCGTTACCGGCCGACGCCATATTGACCTTGCCGGCGTTCGTCTTGGCGTAAGCGATAAAGTCCGGAATCGTCTTGGCCGGAAACAATGGATTTACCAGCATCACGAAGGGCTCGCGATCAATGCCGGCGACCGGCGCAATATCGCGCATGACATTGAAATTCGGCATGTCGTAGAGCGATGCATTGATCGCGTGAGCGTTCGTTACCAGGAGAAGAGTGTAGCCATCAGCGGCCGCATGCACCACAGCGTCGGCGGCGATATTGCCGCCAGCGCCCACCCGATTCTCGATGACGAAGGGCTGGCCAAGCCGTTCCGAGAGCCATTGTGCAATGAGGCGCGCAAGTATATCGGCCGCGCCGCCGGCAGCCAAGCCGACGATCGTACGCACTGGGCGGATCGGATAGGCCTGCGCCCAAGCGAAGCGCGGCACGGCAGCGACCGCGGCAAGCTGCAGGAATGCGCGACGGGGAAGTTTCATGGCGCGCCTTTGACGGATGTCGAAAACGACCACCGCGGGAGCCCGATTGCGGCTTTGCGAAGCTGATGAACATCTCCTTAGCATTCACCAGATGAAACTAAAAATAGACAATAGTTTCTTTAGAAGATACTTTTAGTTGGCAATGGACACGAGATTCCTTGAAACCTTCCTGATGGCGGTCGATCACGGTTCGATTGCCGAAACTGCACGCCGGCTCAATTTGACGGCGGCGGCGGTCGCAAAGCGAATCCGCGCTCTTGAAAGTGAGATCGGTGCCGTTCTGGTCACTCGTTCGGGCCGGACGATCAGGCCAACAGAAGCAGGAGCCGCGATCGTCGAGCGCGCGAGGCGCTTCCTGATCGAGGCGCGCGATTTCAAGGCCATCGCCGCAACGGATCGACCGTCGGGACAATTGCGCATAGGCGCATTTCCGTCGGCTTTATCAGGACTGTTGCCGGACATTCTGGCCTTGATGAAGGAGAAGTATCCGCAGATCGATATCCAGATCGCGAGCGGCGTCTCGTCAGAACTATATCGCAAGGTGCTCGACGGTGATGATCTCGACGCAGCAATCATCGGTCAGCCGCCATTTGTGATCCCAAAGAGCTGCAATTGGCGTTTGCTGCGAGAAGAGCCACTAATTCTACTGACGAGAGCGCCAGCGGCATCTCGAAAACCGCGCGTGATCTTGTCATCGGAACCGTTCATTCGATTGGACCGCAACGTTTGGCCAGGACGCCTCGTGGACGGCTATCTCCGCAAAACGGGGATTCGGCCACGCGAGCTGTTCGAGATCGATGGGGGTGCGGTGATCGCCATCATGGTGGATCGAGGACTCGGCGTGTCGATCCTGCCGGATCTGGCGCCGCCGTGGCCGGAAGGTTTATCACTCGTTAAACTGCCGTTGCCCGATGCCGCTCCCTTTGCCCGGCGCATCGGCGTTGTCTGGGCGAGGGCTTCGCTTCGCCTTCGTTTGGTGGAGGCATTCCTGGAGCAGGCAGAAGTGGTGCGAGCGCGGGGACCCGTACGGAAGCCTGTTAATTCGGGAGCGAGGGTGCGGTGATGATCATGCGAAGTGCTGCAGGTTTCCGACGCGCCGGGAGAAACGCTTGTTGACGCCCGCTTGCCGACATTGCGTCAGTGATCTGCCGTGCCATAAGGTCTCCCAACTGGATGCAGCGTGATGCGGCGGGATAATCACGAACGAGCACTTCGTACCGCTCCCAATCGCGGCCCCACTGATGGCCTCCAAAGTCAAGAGTCCCGTGAAATCAGGGTGTTCGATGGCATGGTGGTCTCATGCACAAACATCCCACTCGCCGCCCATCTGCACGCACAATCATGGTTCATCATTCCCAAGCAGTGATTGAACGTGATTCTTATAGCCTCGGATGCTTTCCAGCAGACCTGCCAACAGGATTTGCGTGCCAACGAAAGGGCTCGCCTATCCACGCCCGTACTGGCGATTGGTCGAAGGCCTATTCCGCGACTGGCGCAGAGTGACCACTGCTCTCCGAAGGCATGTGTCAAGATATTTCGTACAGAGAAGGAGTTCGAAAAGGGTTAGAAATTCAAGGACTTGCGAGACCGGTGTCCATCACTTCAGACTCGCAAGAAATCCGCGTAAGCACTGCGTAAGCAGCAGATGCACCCGTAGCTCAGCTGGATAGAGCGCTACCCTCCGAAGGTAGAGGCCACACGTTCGAATCGTGTCGGGTGCGCCAGCAACATTGATGCGCGATCTCGATTGTCTGCCCGACAATCAAAAGCAAAGCTCATCACAGACTTACCAAGAAGACGCTGACAACGCAGGCGCACGAGGGGCGGCCTAGATCGCCGTCGATGCGCTTTGCGCGCCAGGATGAGATCGGCGGTCGAAGGCATCAACCGTGCAACGTAATCCGATTGATAGGTTCAAATCGGGGACCCGCAACACCCGCTTCTTGCGTTTGCTCGAGCGAAAAATCTCGAGGCTCGTGGCGTGGTAGGTTCGAATATCCACAGTGTCCGAAGCGGTGAAGAGTTGCTAACCTCTTGATTTTTCTTATCGTGTCCAGCGTTTCTGTCACGTTCTCTTCACCGTCACTTCAACCAATTCGAGCGGTGCCCCAATGCTACCGCGTTCGCTTTATCCCGAAATCCACGGTCCTATTGGTAAAGGCCAATTTCTGAGAGCGAGGTTTCGACAGCGCCGTCCTTTTTCCGCGACGTTCCTCCACCAGGGAAGCTGTCCGCCACACGCTTCGTGGCTTTCTCGATTAAACGGTTGGCGTCCACGGGTATCAGATCCGGCGAAGTGATGGCTGTCAGCCGAAAAGCCGTCAACGCATCCTTTGCCATCTTGAGGTCGTTCGATCGGATCGCGGATTGCAGCGCGGCATATCGCTCCTTCAAATCCGGCATTTCGCCAAAGTCTGCTTTCTGAAGGGTACGACGAATAGAGAATACGCAGTACGCGCGATCGAGAGGCTCACCCTTCAGAAGCAACTTACGGTCGTTTGGATCTATGGAAAGATTTTTTGGGTCGAGTTCACCTTTTGGCGCCGCGACAATAGCGAAGGCGCACGCCCTTGTGAGCTGCAGTGTACCGTCGATGGCGACTTCCAGGGCCGTATCTTCAGTCTGGCCCGCAATCAGATCCATTCCTTTGGAGATTAGCGGAAGGAAGGGTTTGGCTTGACCAATAAAGCTGATGCCAGCCGCGTTTGATATTTCTGACAGAAAATCCACTATTGGTGTTAAGAGATTTCCAGACTTTACAGCAAAGAGTCCAAGTTCAACGTTCAGGTTGCCACCTCGCCAACCGTCATCCGCTCAGTCTACCACGGTGATAGCGGCAGCAGCGAATAGCTCCGGTGACCAGAACCGGGCTTGCGACGTTGGGCTCATCAACACTCATGACACCGAACTTTCAAAACGGATTCATACGCATCGAAACACCGGGTGGCTCTCGTGAGATCGAGATTTGCTCAGTGCACCGCAGTCACGGGCCGGAAGAGATCGATGTGAGCGGCCACGAATTCCTGCACCGTCATCGGCGGCTTGCCGGTCACGCGACCGATGATGTCGTCTGTCCCGGCAAAAATGCCGTCCTGATAGTCTTGCGCCACCGCGCACAGGTGCTGAATCAGGAAGGGAGGCATCACGCCGGCGCTCTCGAGACGCTGGCGGTAGGCGTCGATCGAAATCGGCTCATATCCGACCGGTCGCCCGATCACTTGACCGACCGCTTCGGCGATGCTGGCTTGATTCATCTCAATGGGCCCGAACAGCGGATAGACCTTGCCCTTGTGAGGCGCAGGATCGGCCAGGATCGCCGCGATGAAACGCGCCTGGTCTTCGGCAGCAATTGGGGCGTGCCGTCCGTTGCCAAGCGGTTGGCTGATCACGCTGCGTTCCAATATGCGCTTGCGGTTGTGAGGATAGGTGAGCCACTGAGCGAAAAACGTCGGGCGTATGTGGACTGTCGGAACTCCTGACCAATCAAACACGCGCTCGGCGATCCAATGATCGCGTGCCGCATGGCTTTTGGAGTCTTCGCGCGCCGAGATCTGGGACATGTTCACGACACCATTGAGCCCTGCTTCCTTGGATGCCTGGGCGAAATAGGCGGTGGCATCAATCAATCCCGGACGGATCGGATAGACGAAATACGCGGCATCAACGCCTCGGGTCGCATGACGCACCGCCTCGAAATCCAAGAGGTCGCCGACAATGACCTCAGCGCCGCGGGCTCTGAGTTTCTCCGACCTCTCATCGACCTTATGCACGAGGGCGCGGATCTCAAAGCCCTGGCTGATCAGGAGGTCCGTCGCGTAGCGGCCGGTCTCTCCCGTCGCGCCGGTAACAAGAATGCATCGGCTCATTGCCCTCTCCTCATGCTTTTGATGGGTCGTAAATATCCGCCGCCCACAGGGTCATCGGCTCGACCGACGAGCAGATGCGACGACTGATGCGACCAGCGATCGGACGAGGTCGGCTGCGAAGCCTTTCCCTCGAGGCGCGGTATCCACACAAAACCGCGACGATCGCCGCGAACGCATCCAGCCGCATGAGCATCATCGCCCCCTCACGTCACACAAAGGCGTCGCGATGCTTGGCGACAAAAGCCTCGACTGTAAGCGGCGGCTGCCCTCCGATCTTTTCGACGAATTCGTTGGTTCCGGCGAATATTCCGTTGGTATGGTCGATGGCGACCTCCCGCAGATGCTGCACCAGGAACTCGCTGCCCGGCCTGCCCGTAATCCGATCGGCCTCCGGATAGAGCGACCCCGCGTCATTACGCGGCGGCCTTCCCGCCGAGGCGCCGGCCACTACCTCCGCCCACTTCTCGATCGGCATGGACTGGTAGGTGATTTCGCGGCCGAGCACTCCGCCAACGAGTTTGGCAATCTCATCGTGCGTCAGCTCGACGGGGCCATAGAGCGGATAAATCTTGCCGCGGTGCGGTTCTGGATTTTCGAGGATGCCGACAATGACGCGGCCCTGATCCTCGCCCGCAATGGGCGCATGCCGCCCTGTCGTGAACGGCGCGTACATGACGCCCTGCCGGATCATCGGGGCCAAATAGAGCAGCCATTCAGCAAAATAGG
>WNFE01002604.1_pt1 | contig 13312 bp, 14 predicted proteins | sample 5400451 | NCBI WGS metagenome assembly WNFE01 (sample SAMN13153344, study PRJNA577476) | soil metagenome | isolation source: 200 cm saprolite under Douglas fir tree site 2 hole 2 | place: USA:California | collected 2015-04-18 | reverse complement strand
ATCGACCACCTTGCGGTCTTCATCGCTGAGCTTGTGCCAGTGCTTTTCGACGATTCGCTTGAGCTCTCCCTCGTAGAGCCTGGCGTCGTACTCGTCAGGGCGAATCGGGAAGTAGATGCTCAACGTGCGGTCCGACGCCGCTCGCAGGCTGGGGAAGAATGCCAGCAGGTAAGGGATCTCTGTCGGGTGGGGCCGCGTCACCTCTCGACCTTCGCACATAACCGGCCGTCTGTGCGGCGGAACCGGATGTCCGAGCCTTAGTTGGCCTCCATCGCCTGGGGCAAACCGGCCGACGCCAGGTCCGCGACGAACTGCGACGCGGTCTCGTACCGCTCCGCCGGGGCTTTCGCCAATGCCTTGTCGAGAATGACGGCGATCTCCACGCTCAGCTCGGGGTTGATCTCTCGCGCGGGGGGTAGAGGATCCTGCACCTGCGCCATGAGGGTCGCTCCGGGTGTGTTGCCTTGGAACGGAACGCGACCGGTGAGCATCTGGTAGGCCACGACCCCAAGCGAATAACGGTCTGCGGCGGGTCCAGCCCCGTCGCCTTGCACCAGCTCTGGGGCCATGTATTCCGGGGTGCCAAGCACCTGGCCGGTGACGGTGATCGTGTCACCTCCGAGGACCTTGGCCAGTCCGAAGTCAGTGAGGACCGGGGTGCCGTCGCTCAACATCATGATGTTCGATGGCTTGATGTCGCGGTGCAGGACGCCCTGCGAGTGCGCGTAGTCGAGGGCCGAGGCCACCGGCGTGAGCACCAGCAGCGCGTCAGCGATTGCCATCACGCCATCGAGGCGTTGGGCCAGAGTCCCTCCGTCCACAAACTCGCAGACGATGTACGGAACGCCTTCTTCCTCGCCGTAGGCGAACACCGTGAGGATGTTGTTGTGGCGAAGCTTGGCGACTGCAACCGCCTCGACCTGGAAGCGAACCCGGTAGTCCTTGTCTTCGGCGAAGAACTCGGGCAGGACTTTGATCGCCACGTGGCGAGTGAGCGGCTCCTCATAGGCCTTGTAGACCGTGGCCATGCCGCCCCGGCCGATCTGTTCGACGATCAGATATGAACCTAGGGTCGTCCCCGGGCTAATGCTCAGCTTTTTCTCCTTCCCCCACCGTGCGCCCCGTGCCAACGACCATTTTCGTCGAAGAACGACCAAGTAGAACCGTTATAAGCAGTGAGTTACCCGATAAGAAATATCGAGATCGTCAAAGAGCGCGTCAAAAATGAGAGTGGATTCAGATCAGCGCCCGGTTACGGCCAGAGCAGGTGGCCCAGCACCATCCCGATGAGTACCGCGAAGACGTATGTGCCCCTCGGGAACCGCCGCACGAATGCGCGCACCCCATTGCTCATCGGGTCTCTGCCCCTTCTCAAGGCGATGGCCTCTTCGAGCATCAGCAGGAAGGCGATCCCGACGCCGGCTGTCGTGATCAGGGCAAGGATCGCCTCGGGCGAGAGGTTCACGGCTGGCCGTCCGATGGTGACGTCCGGCCGCGAGCGGGGCCCCACAGGAAGTGCCCTAGAAGGATGCCGATCACGACTGAGACGGCAAACGCCCACGCGGGGTGGTCGTGCACAGCGGGCCGTATATAGTCGGTGATCGGCGTGTGGTGCGTGATGATCGCCCAGCTCTCGTAAACGAGGAGCAGGAAGAGCACCCCGAACAGGGCAGTGACGAGCCATGAGAATAGGTTGCTCAGCGCAGTCATCGCAAGCCCAACGGCGACGAATCCTACTGGTTACGTAGCCTTGTGTCGACTTGATTGCCGCCGGCGACCGCATCCATCTGACCCGGGCGGCACTCGTGGCGATCGCCGCGATCTTCTTCCTGATGGGAATCCTCGCCTCCGCGTACGGTCCCCTCCTCGAGCACCTCTCGCGCCGATTCGAGGTCAGCCTATCGGTTGCCGGCGGGGTCTTGAGCGTCCACTCCTTCGGCGCCCTGTTGGGAGTCCTCGTTTCCATGCGCGCGCTGCAGCGCTTGCCGAGCCGCACGTTCGTGATCGGCGCGCTGACCTGTCTCGGCCTCGGGTGCGCAGGGGTCGCCCTGGCGCCGTCGTGGCCGGCTTTCTTGGCCGGCGTGCTCGTCCTCGGCGCTGGCTGGGGCGCTCTCGACATCGGCTGCAACCAGCTGGTAGCGCACAGCGAAGGCCTCAGGCGGACCGCAGTGCTCAACGCGCTAAACGGTGCGTACGCCGTCGGCGCGATCGCGGGTCCCATTCTGGTGTCGACCGTCGGCCGCAGCCACATTGGCTTGTTCTATGGCGGCGGTGCGGCGCTTGCGGCGCTGCTCGTGCCGCTCGCCGCCCAGGTGTCAGGGCGGTTGCCATTCATGGCCGGCCGGAGCACCGGCAAATCGATGGGACTGCTAGCGATTTTCATGGTCGCCTTCGCCCTGTACGTCGGCCTCGAGACTGGCATCGGCGGCTGGATGCCGTCCCACCTCGAGTCCCTCGGCCTTCAGTCTTTTACCGCGGCGACGCTGACGTCTGGTTTCTGGCTGGCGCTCGCGACGGGCCGCTTACTCGCCGCCCTCGTGCCCGCCGAAATGCCCGAGCGCGTGATCGTGATGATCGGGTCGGCCGTGGCCGCCATTGCCCTGCTCGCCGCAGTCATCCCGATCGCGGCGCCGGTCGCTTACATCCTCGCCGGCCTGGCGATCGCGCCGATCTTTCCAACTGGCATTGTTTGGCTCGCGAAGCTCAGGCCGGGTGACGCACGCGCCACCTCATGGCTCTTTCCTGCTTCGATGCTGGGCGGGGCGGTCGTCCCCGGCGGAATCAGCCTTGTGATCGGCCGTTTCGGCATTGGCCTGACGCCGGTCGTGCTGTCGATCGTCGCATTGGGTTGCCTGGCGTCGTTCAGGCTGGCTGCTGTTCGCCGGAAGTGAGCTGGTAATTCGGGGTCGCCGGGGGATCGTGTCGTAACCCCTGTGCGCCTCGTTTCCCTCTTGATGCGGCGGTTTGCCATTGTCCTCACGGCGATCGCCATCATCGGTTGCGGCTCGGCTGCGGGCACTGCGGGCGTGCAGCCGTCGCCTCCGATGTCGCTTTTGCACTCCCCGTCACCGTCGCCCGCGCCAACCCCGCTGGCGACGCTGCCTTGCAGCATGCCGGTAATCCTGCGGGTCGACCAGGGCGGTAATCGCGAAGTGCTCGGTTACGTTTCGCTGCCTTCGGGCGCGACGACCGACGACCCCAGCGACGCGATCGTCAAACTGGCGGACTACCCGGTCGGCGGCGCCACAACACCGATCTGGGGAACCATGGCTTCGCCGCATCTGACTGGTGTCGCTTTCGCGACCTTCTCCCCAGCCGCCGGGAGGTGGTTGCCGGCGCCGCCACAGCTCGTCTCACCTGACGGGCTGCACTACACATACCTCCATCCAGACGGCAGGATTCGACTGGCAGCTGCCGACGGCTCCCAGGTCAAGATCTCGAATCCAAACAGCCTCACTCCTCTCGCCTACGCGGGCTCGGGCGTTGTGCTTGTGCAGAACCTGGCCGCCGCCAACGGACTCTGGCTGCTGAACCCGGCCACCCAATCCATCACACCCATCACGCCGCCGGCGGGGACCGAAGACTGGCTCGAAGTGTCGTCGATCACTCCGACGCCGAGCTCGAGTGGCGGAATGTTCGTCTATGGCCTCGACTCGCCGGGCGGTCTGGGCGCTCCCCCATCGACAGCCGTGATCGCGGCGCAACTCGTTGCGGGCACCCCGGTCAAAACCATTTACGCCGCAGCTCCAGGAACCATCAGCCTCATCGCCGCCGATCGGGACGGCGGACTGCTCGCGATGGTGGCGGGCTCTGTGTCGAGCCTCGTGTACGTCAGCCCGCTCACACGACCAGCACCCGTGACCCCGCCGGCCGGCGTGGATCCCGAACAGATCGGCCGGCGCGTCCATGCCGACGCGCACGGGATCTGGTTCCTGGGCAGCACGGGAATTTTCCTCTTCAACGCCCCATCGGGCTTGCAGAAGATCGCACCCGGGACGACTGCCGACATCGTGCCGGCCGGGGACTGTGCTTAGACGAATCGGCGGTTGGCTTCTGGTCGTCGCCGGCATCCTGGTGATCCTGGCCGGCGTGATCGCGATCGCCGCCAGCTACGACCCGACCACGCCAGACGCATAAGTTCTGGTCGACAAGACCATAACTATCTGATAGAGTAACAGTCGTGGCGACTAAAACCCGAGAGGCGCGTCGGGTGCCGGAATACAACTCCTCGCGCTACCCGGCCTTCGCGGTGACGGTGGACGTGGTGATCCTGACCATGTCCGGCAGCCGGCTTCATGTCCTGCTCGTGCGTCGTGGCGTGCCGCCGTATGAGGGGATGTGGGCGATCCCGGGCGGCTTCAAGCGTCCAAGCGAGTCGCTGAACGAGGCGGCGAAGCGCGAGCTCGCCGGGGAAACCGGCGTGGATAGCGCCAGCTTGCTGACCCAGTTCGGCGCCTACGGCGATCCTGGGCGCGACCCGCGAATGAACGTCGTCACGGTGGCCTACCTCGCCGTGCTGCGAGAAGTCGGTGCGATCGTGCCCGGCACAGACGCCGCAGAGGCAGCTCTGATTCCGGTGTCCGATGTTCTGAACGGAAAGATCCTGCTGGCGTTCGACCACGCGCGGATCGTCAGCGATGCGGTCGAGCGCGTTCGTGTCGACCTCGACCTCACTGGCGCCGCGACAGCGTTCGTCGGACCAACGTTCACCTTCGCCGAGCTGAGAGCGGTCTACGAGGCGGTCTGGGGCGTCCAGCTCGACGGCGCGAACTTTCGGAGAAGCCTCGTCGGCGAAGACGGTTGGGTGATCCCGACCGGACGCCGGGCTCGGCCCGGCGCCAACGGTGGCAAGCCGGCGGAGCTCTATCGCGCCGGGCGGATGTGGAAGCACGGCAGTCCAATCCGGCGCTCGCAGCCGAACGCCAGGCGGAAGGGAGACTCATGAGAGCAGTTGTCTACGACCGGTACGGGCCGCCGGCCGTCCAGCGACTCGAAGACGTCGAGAAGCCGGTCCCGAAAGAGGACGAGGTGCTCATCAAGATCCGCGCCACGACGGTCACCCGCACGGACTGTGGGTTGCGAGGAGCCCAGCCCTTCATCACCCGTTTCTTCACAGGGGTCTGGCGACCGAAGCAGAGGATCGGCGGTTCAGAGCTGTCAGGAGAGGTCGAAGCGGCCGGCGCGGCCGTCCGCGAGTTCGCAGTCGGTGACCGCGTCTTCGGCACCACGCCAGCGTTCAGGTTCGGGACGCACGCCGAGTACATCTGCCTGAGGGAGCGCGACCCGATCGCACACAAGCCAAACGGAATCAGCTTTGAAGAGGCCGCTGCGGTCTGCGACGGAGCGATTTTGGCTCTGATGGGCATGCGGCCCGCAGGTGTCCAGAGGGGTCAGCGGGTCCTCGTCTACGGCGCGTCCGGATCCATCGGCACAGCGTGTGTACAGCTGGCCAAGTACTTCGGCGCCGATGTCACCTCAGTGTGCAGCACCAAGAACCTCGAGCTCGTGAAGTCGCTCGGAGCCGACCGGGTGATCGACTACACGCAGGAAGACTTCACCAAGAACGGCGAGACGTACGACGTCATCCTCGACGCCGTTGGCAAGCTCTCGTTCAGCCGGTGCCGTAGCTCGTTAAAGCCAGGCGGCAGGTACAACCCAAGCGATGGGCTCCAGAACGTCGTCCTGGCGCCGCTGACCCAGTTGATCGGGGGCAAGAAGGTGATCTTCCCCATCCCACCTCGATATACGAAAACGGACGTCCTTTTCCTCAAGGAGCTCATCGAGGCCGGGAAATACCGAGCGGTCATCGACCGGTGCTACCCGCTCGAGGCAGTTGTCGAGGCGACGGAGTACGTCGAGACGTTGCACAAGACCGGGAATGTCGTCTTGACGGTCAAAAAATCAAATCAGGAGAGATGAACAACATGGTGACCAGCTATCCGGTGGAATTCGACGTCGACTACCCCGCGCGGCCGCTTGATCGGCTCACAACGGCCTTCCGCATCTTGGTGGCGATCCCTATCGCGATTGTGCTCAGCACGCTGTCCGGCGAGACCTATAACGGCACAAATCACTCAACGACCTACGTCTTGGCGAGCGGAGGCGGTCTGCTCTTCCTCCCGCCCCTGCTGATGATCGTCTTCCGTCAGAAGTACCCGCGCTGGTGGTTCGACTGGAACATCAATTTCCTGAGATTCTCAAACCGAGTCACTGCCTACCTGGCCCTGCTCGATGATCGCTATCCGTCAACCGACGATGAGCAGGCCGTCCATCTCAACTTCGCGTATCCGGATGTACAGCACTTGAACCGGTGGCTGCCGTTGATCAAGTGGCTCCTTGCCATCCCGCACTACGTCCTTCTCTTCTTTCTTTTCATAGGGGCCCTGGTAGCGGTCATCGTCGCTTGGTTTGCCATCCTCTTCACCGGAGCGTATCCGCGGGGTCTTTTCGACTTCGTGGTCGGCGTGCTTCGATGGGGAAACCGCGTCAACGGCTATGCCTTCGCGCTCGTGACCGACGTGTATCCGCCCTTCAGGCTGAGCTGAAATGAGAGCAGTCGTCTACGACCACTATGGGCCGGCGGACGTCCTGCGGATCGAGGAGGTCGAGAAGCCTGTCCCCAAAGAGGACGAAGTTCTCGTGAAGGTCCACGCCACAACCGTCAACCGTTTCGACGTCCACACCCGTGAAGCCAACATGACGTCTGGACCCGCCGTCTCGCTCCTCAGCCGCCTGGTCTCGGGCTTCCCTCGGCCGAGGCGGCGGATCCTCGGCAGCGAGTTTGCGGGAGAGGTCGTAGCAGCCGGCGCGGCTGTAGGCGAATTCAAGGTTGGTGACCGCATCTTCGGCAACACCGGGATGGGGCTCGGGGCACACGCTGAGTTCGTCTGCGTGCGTGAAAGCGGAAAAGTCGCGCCGATGCCGGCCGGTACGACCTTCGTGGAGGCCGCACCGGTCACCGATGGAGCGCTCAACTCGCTGTGGTGCCTGAGGCTGGCACATCTCCGCAGGGGCGAACGGGTCCTGATCTACGGCGCGTCCGGTTCCCTTGGCACCGCGGCGGTGCAACTTGCCAAGTACTTCGACGTCGATGTGACCGCCGTATGCAGCACCAAGCACCTCGAGGTCGTGCGATCGATCGGAGCCGACAGGGTAATCGACTACACCCAGGAGGACTTCACGAAGAACGGCGAAACGTACGACGTGATCTTTGATGCCGTCGGCAAGCAATCGTTCAAGCGGTGCAAAGACTCACTCAAGCCAGGAGGTCGCTACCTGGCATGCGACGGATTGATGAATCTCATCCTGGCCCTGTGGACGCCGCGGTTCGGAGACAAGAAGGTGATCTTCCAGATCCCACCTCGATGGACGAAGGAGGACGTTCGCTTCTTGAAGGAGCTCATCGAGGTCGGGAGATACCGGGCGGTCATCGACCGGTGCTACCCATTGGAGGATGTGATCGAGGCGAGTCGCTACGTCGAAACGGAGCATAAGACCGGAAACGTGGTCCTGACCGTCAACTGAGATCTCTCACCGAAAACACCTGACGCGAATCCGGGACACCCTTCAATTCGTGCACGCCGCGATCCTCAAAGCGCAACCCGGATCCCGCGGCGAGGTCGCGCACAGTGCCTGAGACCAGGACCTCGCTTGCTGACGCAAGCGCTGCGAGTCTCGCCCCGATGTGAACGGCGATCCCTCGGATTTCGTGGCCGGAGCGCTCGACCTCGCCACAATGAACGCCCGCCCGGGACGAGAGGCCGTTGGCGCGATCAGCCCTCTGGATCGCGCTCGCACACCTGATCGCGCTGGCGGGTCCATCGAAGGTTGCTAAGAGTCCGTCACCCGCGATGTCGACTTCCACGCCTCGGTGCCGCTCGAGCTCCTGGCGCGCGACCCGATAGTGCTCGTCGAGCAGCTCGCGCCAGGTTGCGTCGCCAACGCTCGCGACGCTCGCCGTAGAGGCGACGATATCGAGCACGAGCAGCGTCGCCAGGAAGCGATCCGTCGGGGCTGCCGGTGCTGAGCCGGTCACAAACTCTTCGATCACCGCAAAAACAGGCTCCGGATCAAGCCCGGGTCCAATCATCTGATGGCTCGCGCCTGGGAACAGCACGAGTCTCGCTCCAGGGATTCGCTCCGCCAGGTCCTTGATAGCGTCGGCCGACGCGATTGGATCCCCGCGCCTGCCCATGACCAGCGTCGGCACTTTGATCGACGGCAGCACGTCGCGGATGTCGATCTGACCGTTCATTTCTTCCAGCGCGACGATCGCCGCGGGCGAGGCAGCCATTTGAAAAACGCGCATGAAGTCGTCAACCATCTCTTCGGGGGCTTCGTTGCCAAGCCCGGCGCCCCAGGTCCGCACGTACTCGCGAGAGGGCCACGTGTCCCTCAGCTTCATGACCATCTGGTCGTATTGCTTACGCTCATAGCCCCACGGGTGGCCGGGTCTCCTGATCCAGGTCGCCTGGCAGCCCCACACGATCAGCCCACGTGTCCGTTCGGGGTACTGCGCCGCGAACACGCACGCCATCGAGCCGCCCTCTGAGGCGCCGAGTATCACCGCGGCTTCGCTGCGCGCAGCATCCATGACGGCCCGAATGTCATCCGTCCGTTCCTCAATCGTGGCCGCGTTGGTCACGCGGTCTGACATGCCAGTACCGCGCTTGTCGAAACGGATGAGCCGGCAAAAGGATGTGAGCCGCCGATTGAGGGCAGCCCGCCTCTCCGTGTCCAGGGCCAGGTGTGAGACCGTGCCGGGTGCCCAAACGAGGTCTATCGGCTTGTCTTCGCCGAACACCTGATACGCGATCGACACATCGCCGCTGCGCGCGTACTGGATCGTGGGCCGCTCCGGGAATGTGGCCATTCACGGTCATGTTCCCACCGAGCCGACAAAAAGAAAGGCCGGGCTCGACTGAACCCGGCCTCAATTGACTGCTAGGGCGCTCTTACTCGTCCTCGATCTGGTTGTACAGCACGTGGTCTGAAGAAGGCGCCATGAAGAGCCGCCTTCGTATTGCCGTCCTCGATCTGGTTGCGTGAAGGGCCACGATTGAGCGACTTGATGGCAATAGTGAAAATCGTCGAAACGCGCGGTTGTAGCGCGTAAGCTGCCTGCCGTTTCTTTCGCTCGGGTTCCGCACATGCTGCGTTCGGCTCGCGGTCACGAACCCGCCCTGGAAGCCCTGTGGCAACACTGGCAGGAGCAGCACTTCAGCGCGATGCGACAGGTCGCGCAGATGCTTGCAAGCCGTGACTCCCGTCTCCCGCTGCAGACGTCGTGCCTGGGACACAGCCTCACTCGTCGACCCAACCGACGGCTTCGCACCAGACGGTGGCGGTAAACGCATCAGGCCGCTCTCCCCAGGCGACGAGCTCGCGACCTATGGCTTCCGCCTGGTTTTGGTTCAGCCAGCCCTCGGCGAGGGCGGTTCGAGACAGGCCGTCTAGCTGTGCCTTCTCAAAAGAGGCAGCGCGGCGAGTTTCCTCAGCCGACCCTGCAGTTGAGACCGAGGCTATCGCCCGGGCACGCGCGAACCCAGCCTGGAGGAGCAGTCCACGGTGATACCGGCCGCGAAAGGTATCACCGCCGTCATGTTTGCGGACGCGAATCCGTAGATCGAGCCATTGTTGGAGCAACGGCGTGGTCGGCACCAGGAATTTGCCGCCGAGATCGGGATCGCGCAGGCCCACCACTCCGCCCGGGCGGAGCACGCGCCGTATCTCAGTCAGCGCGGCCAGAGGATTGCTCACGAACATCAACACTGCATTGGCAAAGACCGCGTCGAAGGTTCGAGCAGAAAACGGAAGCTTGTACACGTTGGCGACCGAAAAGCTCACGTTCTGAACCCTTTGTTCGGAGGCGATAGCCCGCGCCCGCTTGACCAGAGCCGGCTGGAGATCAAAGCCATCGACGCGGCCTGGCGCGACAACCTCAGCCAGACCAACCGTGATGGTTCCCGGTCCGCAGCCGACGTCCATCACTCGCATCCCAGGTCGCAGAAACGGCAGGAAAAAGGCTGCATCCCGAGCTGCGGTTCGCGACTCCAAAACCGCCTCGAAGGCCGGATTCGACCGCTGCGAGTAGACGTCGTCGCGCTGCTTTTGCGGTGTCCTCTCCTCGGGTTGCCCGTCAGCCATTCAGCTTGTCTCCGCCCGACATCCTGTCACGCCTGCTTTGACCCCCGCACGGCCCCAAAAAAGAAGGCCGGGCTCGTCGGAGCCCGGCCCTGTTTATTTCAGCAGTTGAGGACCTACTCGTCTTCTATCTGGTTGTACATCACATGGTCTGGCAACGGACCTCTCAACAGCCGCGTTTGTATTGGCGTCCTCCATCTGGTTGCTCGAAGGGCTACCACGAGATGACTTGATAACAAGAGTGATGAAGGCGCGCAAGCGGGTGCGAAACAAGGGGGTAGCAGAGGAGTAGCGTCGCCGCGGGCCCGGTTTAAGCTCGCCGTGAACCCGGTATGCGATCCGTGCCCCGACACAATTGCGGAGCAAACCCTCAAGAATGGCGCAAGGTCAATGAGCGATGGGATCGTCGAGCGAGAGGCGGCGCGGGCTATCGTCCTGAGCCGCAATCAGGCAGTGCTCCTTCAGCTTATTGAGGCTGAGTCCGGTCGCAGCTGGATATTGCCAGGAGGCGGTCTGAGGAATGGCGAGACACATGAGCAGGCCCTGACGAGGGAGCTTGCCGAGGAGGTGGGCCTCCAGGCGATCCAGCTCGGTCCGTGGGTGTGGCGGCGAACAGCAGAGTTCACCTTCCGGGGCGTCCGCTATCGGCAGCAGGAGAGAATCTTTCTTGCACACGCGGAGCCGTTCGTGTTCGATCACAGTGGGCTGGACGAGGTTGAGGTGGGCATCGTTCTCGCCCACCAGTGGTGGAGGATCGAGGAGATTGAATCTGCGACGAATCTCGTTTTCTGGCCGCGCGGCCTGGCACAACTCTTGCGGCCGTTGGTGCGTGGCGAAGTGCCAAAGGTGCCGCTCGAAATTGAAGACTGATTGAACTGGCAATGGACAGTGTCCGAGGCGCCAAGCTTGTCCCACCCGCTGACGACCTTGTGATCCGGCCACTCCCGAGTCGGTGTCGTGCATTGACGCTAGCCCTACAATACTGTATGGTTGCAGCAAACAGACGACACCATGGCCTGCTCCGAACTCCCCAACTGGTACCTTCAGCGGCGAAACGCAGTCGTCGACTTGGGCTCGGCGACCTGGCGCAAAGCCAGAGCTGAGGTCGTCCCGCCCGGGTATGCGTCGGACGAGTGTTTGCGCCGACTGGCTAAGGCTGGGAGAGTCCGACGGATCGGCCGTGGACTGTATGTCGTCATCGATCCGGTGCGCGAGACACCGGCGATCGCCGTGGCCAGCGCGCTGTTCGCAGACGAGACGCACTACGTAACGACGGACGCCGCTCTTGCCTTTCACGGTGCGATTGACCAGCCAATCCGGCAGATAGTGGTCGTTCTTTCACGCAGTCGACGGCCGATCGACATCGGTCCAGCGTTGGTGCGGCCTGTCAAGATCAGGAGCGACCTACTCACGGCTGCTCAGGCGTACAACACCACGACTGACGGCTTCAAGATCCGCGTCGCAACCCGCGAACAAGCCGTCGTCGACGCCTTGGCAGAGCCCGCCTGGATGGTCCATGGAGACCTCCTCGCCGAAGTGCTGGCGAGTTTCTCCGAGGAGGAGATCGAACGTACCGCCGCCGCCGCATCGGCGCGGTCTACGGCAGCCGCACAGCGTCTGGGTTACCTGCTCGAGGATGCCGGCCGCCCAGTGACGGGCCCACTCACGAGCCTCCGCCCGGTGAGCGCCGTCCGGTTGCGACCCGGCCAGAAGACGAAGGGACCGTACTCCACTCGCTGGCGCGTCTATGGCTAACTCACGAGACCAAGACCAGATCGCGATCGATTACCGGCGCGCCCGCGATGTACACGATGCGGACGCCATGCGCCGCTTTCAGAACGAGGAAGCGTGCTTTGTCTTGCTGGCTATTCTCGAACGACTTGCCGCCGAGAAATCGAGCTTTATACACGGCGTCGCACTCAAGGGCGGGATCTTGATGGCCGGCGAACTGCATTCGCCACGATCATCCGCAGACATCGATGCCACAACCGGACACATGGAGGGGCTCGATGCGGATCAGATGATCCGCGACCTGCGGCGTGCCGGTCGGGCCTTCAACGTACGGCCGGACGGCGACGCGCAGCGCACATCAGGCGGCTTGATCGTCCACTTTCGCTTCGACTCACTTACGGATGCCGGTGCGGCCAAGCTTGAGGTGAGCGTTCGAGAGAACCTCGTCTTTGCGGTCCGCGATGCCTTTTTCGATGTCTCCGCCCTGGGGCTTGCCGCGTTCGAGGTGCACGCCGTGGCGCAGGTCGAACTGGTCGCGGAGAAGGTCCGGACCCTGGTGCAGCGGGCTCAACCTAGGGATCTTTTCGACCTGAGGTTCTACTTGGTCGAGTCTGGTTGGCATCTTGATGCAGCAGACGTGCGAACAGCCATCGATGCCAAGCTGGCGTTGACTCGGCATCGCCGCTGGCGGCCTGGTCTGTGGCGGAACAACATCGACGCAATCAAGGAGGCGTGGGAGGACAGCCTCGTCTCGTGGATTGATCCGCAGCGCTTGCCACCCTTCAACGAGGTGCTCGACGACGTCGCGCGACGGTTACGCGAACTTCAGCTGGATTGAAACTCGGGCCGAATCCTGGCGCTTGGAACATTGGAGCTGAGTCGGCTGACCCATCTGGTTGTCAACAGAACTGTTACAGACCGATCTGGTTACTACATGACCGCCTACGGTCCAGGTTCCACAGACCGATCTGATTGGAGCCAGCATCCGGAACAAGATCTACGCAAACGAAAGGCCGGAATCGTATTCGAAACCGGCCTTGGAAAGCTGCGAGCGCTAGCTACTCGTCCTCGATCTGGTTGTACATCAGGCTGTCCTGGATCTCGTACAGAGCGTCCATCGCCTCCATCACGGAGGCGGGCTTGGCCTGCGCCAGGACGGTCACCTCGGGCGACTCCTCGATGACCTTGTTGATGGCGACCGAGAGCACCGGCGGCATCTGCCGCTGGTCGGCGAGGTTGAGCATCTCGAGCTCGTTCAGGAGCTTGTCGATGAGGTGCATCTTGTTCCGGCGCGCGTACTTGGCGCGCTGGATCCGGCGCTCCTTCGCGGTCATGTGCTCGATGGCGCGACTGGCTTGCTTGATCATGCTTAACCCTCTCTGGCATTTCAGTTTACGAATCGTCGGGATTTTGTCAAGATCCACCTGTAATAAATAGC
>WNFE01002595.1_pt1 | contig 13327 bp, 11 predicted proteins | sample 5400451 | NCBI WGS metagenome assembly WNFE01 (sample SAMN13153344, study PRJNA577476) | soil metagenome | isolation source: 200 cm saprolite under Douglas fir tree site 2 hole 2 | place: USA:California | collected 2015-04-18 | reverse complement strand
ATGGCCACGGGACCGACCACCTCGGCGTCGTCACCGAGCACGTCCCTCACGCGGGCTGCCGCCAGCACGAGGTCGCGCCCGCCGTCGCCGTCGGGTCCGGACACGCGCACGCGTACGTAGTCGACCTCGGGGTTGATCGCGGCGGCAACGTTCGAGATGAGCGTCCACGGAGTGGTCGTCCACACGAGGAGATCGAAGTCGCGACCGACGACGGGAAAGCGCACGTAGACAGAAGGTTCGGTGACATCGTGGTAGGCGCCCGGTTGGCCGAGCTCGTGATTCGAGAGCGCGGTACCGCACCGACCGCAGTACGGCACGACCTTGTGTCCCTCGTAGATGTCACCGGCGTCCCACATGCGGCGAAACTGCCACCAGACGCTCTCGATGTAACCGTTGTCGAGGGTCCAGTACGCGTCTCTGGTGTCGAGCCACATCCCGATACGCGTGGTGAGCGCGGAGAAGTCCTCGACGTAGCGCTGCACCGACTCCCGGCATCGCTGGTTGAAGGCGGCGATGCCGAAGTCCTCGATTTCGTGCTTGTTGTTGAAGCCGAGCTCCTTCTCCACCTCTACCTCGACAGGGAGGCCGTGGCAATCCCATCCGCCTTTTCGGGCGACGTGGTAGCCCCGCATCGTGTGGAAGCGCGGGTACAGATCCTTGAAGAGGCGAGCCCAGACGTGATGGATGCCAGGGCGCCCGTTGGCAGTGGGGGGACCTTCGTAGAACACCCATTCCGGCGATCCCTCACGTCGCCGAAGGCTCTCGGCGAAGACGTCGTCGGCGCGCCAGCGGGTGAGGACGCGCTGCTCGAGTTCCACCAGATCGAGCGAGGCGACCGGTTCGAAGGGCATCCGGGTACTTTACGGGCGCCCCCCAATCCGGAAGGACGCAAATGGCGCGGTGGTCGGAGTGTCATGAGGGCGGCGGCGCGGACGCCGATGTGGTGTTGCGCGTGCACGTGCAACCGCGCGCGGGTAGCAGCGCGGTGGTGGGGAAGCACGGCAACGCGGTGAAGCTGCGTATCGCCGCCCCACCGGTCGACGATCGCGCCAACGCGGCGGCGGGTGAGCTCTTGGCCCGGGTGTTCGGGATCGCGCCCCGCGCGGTGCAGCTGGTCTCGGGCGAGCGCTCTCGTATCAAGCGTTTCCGGCTCACCGGTGTGGGTGCCGAGACCGTCGATGCGCGCCTCGATGCCGCGGTCGACGATGGCAGCCCCGACCCGGACCGACGGGCAGGGGCCCGTGTGCCGCGTTCCTGAATCGAACCGGGGACCTCTCGGAACTCCGCTCACGACCGATCGGTCGCGAGCGGGGTTGTCTGCTCGGAGCGCGCGAGCGCTCGAGGCGTAGTCGACCAAGAACCAAGAGCCGGGCAGTACAATCCCACGCTCGCTCCCGGGGGAACCTCATGGCCAAGGCCACACCGACCAAGAAGACGACGACCGTTGCGGCGGGGAAGAAGACGTCGGCCAAGGCCGCGCCCGCGAAGGCCAAGGTGGTGGCCGCGAAGAAGGCGGCCGTGAAGAAGGCCGCGGCGAAGAAGACGATCGTGAAGAAGGCCGCGGCGAAGAAGACGATCGTGAAGAAGACGATCGTGAAGAAGGCGGTCGCGAAGAAGGCGGTCGTGAAGAAGGCCGTGGCGAAGAAAGCGGTCGTGAAGAAGGCGGTCGTGAACACAGCGGCTCCAGCGACCAAGCCCCTTGTCGCCGAGCAGGCACCGGCGGAGAAGAAAGCTCCGGAAAAGGCGGAGAAGAAGACTCCGGAAAAGGCGGAGAAGAAGACTCCGGAACGGAAGGCGGGCGAGTCACCAGTGCCGCCGGCGGTCGCGACTGCGTTTCCGAAGCCGGCCCGCAAGCCGTCGACGGTCATCTGTCCGCTCTCCGGCTTCGAGGTGAAGCCGGACAAACCGAACTTGTCGCCGCGCACGATCGAGCGGCTGCGCGCCAAGTTGGTGGAGGAACGGGATCGTCATCTGCACCAAGCCGACGAGTTGGCGGCGGAGGCCGAGGCGTTGGCGGCCGAGCGCGAAGGCGGCGATACCCAGTTCGACGAAGAGTCGGGCGAAGGCGACACCGTCAACATCGAGCGTGAGCGTGACCTCCTCCTGTCGGCCTCGGCTCGCCAGATCGTCGATGAGATCGATCGGGCGCTCATCCGCATCAAGGAGAAGACGTACGGGTTGTGTGCGCCGGCTGGCCGTCGTATCTCGCTGGAACGGCTGGAGGCGCTGCCGTACGCCGACACCTGCGTCGAGTGCAAGGCGCGTGCCGAACGACGCCGGTAAGAATGCCGGCTCCGTGCCCGAACGGAATGCCGGCTCCGTGCCCGAACGGAATGCCGGCTCCGTGCCCGAACGGAGAGCAGGCCGGCTTGTGCTCGCCACCGTCCTCGTCGTCGGGATCGTCACCGCCGATCAGCTGTCCAAGTTGTGGGCAGTGCGCGACCTCGCGGATGGTCAGGTCGCGATCGTGGGTGACACCGTCGACTTCCGGCTCGCCCGCAACACGGGGATCGCATTCAGCCTCTTCGGCGCCTTCACCCCGTTCTTGGCGTTGATCGCGTTGGCGGTGGCGTTCTTTCTCGTGCGCGCGGTCCGGAGCGCGGACGAGGCCCTCACCGTGGTGGGTCTTTCGTTCGTGCTCGGTGGCGCGCTCGGCAACCTCGGCGACCGCATCTTCCGCTCGCCCGGGTTCTTGCGGGGTGCGGTCGTCGACTTCGTGCATCTCGGTGCGTGGCCGACGTTCAACGTGGCCGACTCCGCGATCACTGTGGGAGCGGTGCTCCTGGTTATCGATGCGCTCCGTCCGCGCCGTCCGGTCGCGCGTGCACACTTCGATGACTGAGGAGCTCGTGGTTCCCGCAGTGTTGGAGGGAGAACGGGTCGACCGAGCGGTGGCGTTGCTGACGGGATGGACGCGCAGCGAAGTGCAGTCGCTGATCGAAGACGGAAAGGTGGTGGTCGACGGCCGCACGATCGCCAAGAGCCGTCGGCTCGCCGCGGGAGAGGTGGTGGAGCTACGCGGCGAACCCGAAGCACCGGGCGTGGCCGCACCCGATGCCGGGATCGAGCTCGTCATCCGTTACGAAGACGACGACGTCGTCGTGGTGGCCAAGCCCGCTGGATTGGTCGTGCATCCCGGCGCTGGTCATGCCGATGGAACCATGGTCAACGGTCTCTTGGCGCGCTACCCCGAGATCGGGGCCGTCGGCGAGGCGGGTCGGCCGGGCATCGTCCATCGCCTCGACCGCGACACCAGCGGATTGCTGGTGGTGGCGCGGTCGTCGCGGGCCTACGAAGTATTGGTGGCGATGCTGGCAGCTCACGAAGTGGAGCGCCGATACCTCGCACTGGTCTGGGGAACGCTCGACACGCCCCGCGGAGTCGTCGACGCACCGATTGGCCGCTCGGTGCGTCGTCCGACCCGGATGGCAGTACGCGAAGGCGGCCGCGGCGCGCGCACCCGTTACGAGGTGCGGGTCCAGTACCGCGATCCGGCCGTGTCCTTGCTCGAATGTCGGCTCGAAACCGGGCGCACTCACCAGATTCGAGTCCATCTGCAGGCGATCGGACACCCCGTGGTGGGCGATGCCGCGTACGGCGGTGTCCGAGCTGCGCTCTCGATGGGTCGCCCGTTCCTCCACGCGGCGCGGTTGGCGTTCGATCACCCGATCACGCACCGCCGCGTCGAAGTGGACGAGGAGCTGACGCCGGATCTCACGGTAGTGCTCGCCCGATTGGATGAACCCGACGAAGGAGAAATTTAGTCGTCGTCGGCGCGGCCGTCGGTCCGGACTGTGCGCGGCACTTCAGGCGGGTTGATCGGGTTGCCCGCGGCGGCGCTCTTGGGTGTCGCGTTGGGCGCCGCGGTGGTGACGACGGTCCGGGTGCCGTCCAGACGTCCGGCGCCAGTGTCTGGCTGCGTCATGTCGAAGAGACCGAGATTGGCGCCGAGTGCCACCGTGGTCGCGAACGCGGTGACGCTGAGGGTGCCGGCCACCGCCATCAGCCTGCGTCGTTCCATGTGATTTCCTCGCCCAGTTCCTCGTCATCGCGGTCCCCGACGGTTATCGGTCGCATCCAACGCACGGTGTAGCCACGAGTTCGCTCGAATTCGTTCAAGTGCGGTACCGATTCGGTCGACGGCATCCGAGGGTGTTGCCTGATGCGAGTCCTGATCGTCGAGGACGATGACGCCATTGCCACGCCGCTCTCCAAGGGTTTGGAGCGAGAGGGATTGGGTGTCGACCGGGTGGAGACGGGTTCCGCCGCGCTCATACGGGCGGCCGCGGTCGCGTTCGACGTCGTGCTCCTCGACCTGGGCCTCCCGGACCAGGATGGCTTTGACGTGTGCCGCCAACTGCGCGCCCGCTCCGACGTGCCGATCATCGTGGTCACGGCGCGTTCGGAAGAGGTCGATCGCGTGGTCGGACTCGAGCTCGGCGCTGACGACTACATCGTCAAACCGTTCGGCTTCCGTGAGCTGCTGGCCCGCATCCGCGCGGTGACCCGCCGCCGCAACCCGCGTATCGAGACGAACGGCGAGCTGGAGGATCCGCCTCCGTGGCCGAACGGGGATGGAGATCATGTGGCTTCCCTGTCTTGGGAACGAACGCCCGAACGCCCGCCGACGATGACCGTCACCGTCACCGAGCACGTCACTGAGCACGTCACCGAGGTGGGTACGTTGACCGTCGACCGGCGCGCCCGGCGGGTCGCGCTCGATGAATCGCTCCTCAGCCTGACCCCCAAGGAGTTCGATCTTCTGGCTTTTCTCGCGGAGGATGCCGGCGCGGTGTGCAGCCGCCAGCAGCTCCTCGAAGAGGTGTGGGACCCCCACTGGTACGGCCCGACCAAGACCCTCGATGTGCACGTGGCCTCGTTGCGCAAGAAGCTCGGTGACCCCTCCTGGATCGAGACGGTCCGAGGCGTGGGTTTCCGGCTGGCCACCGGGTGAGCGTGCGCCGATCGGGGCGACGCCCATGAAGCGAAGGCTGCTCGTCAGCTATCTGTCGATCACCGCGTTTGTGCTCCTGGTGCTCGAGATTCCCCTCGGTGTGTCGTACGCCAACTCGGTCGAGCGTCGCCTGACTAGTGACCTTCAGCACGATGCATTCGCGATGGCCATCAGCTCGCAGGAGCCGCTCGCCGCCGGCGACTCGACCGAGGCGCAGCGCGCCGAGTTCCAGGCGATCGTCGACCGCTACCGCCGCAAGGTCGGTGGGAGGGTCGTCATCGTCGATCGTCACGGGATCGCGTTGGCCGACTCCGATACGTCGAGCGGCGCCGACCGAAATTTCTCGACTCGACCCGAGATCCGTGCCGCGCTCGGCGGCGCCGAGGTGAACGGCACCCGTGCGTCGCACACGCTCGACCGCGAGGTGCTCTACGTGGCGCTCCCGATCGGAACCGCGAACGGCATCCAGGGCGCGGTCCGTATCACGTTCCCGGTATCAGTGGTCGATGACCGGATCCGTCACATTTGGCTGCTGCTCGCCGCCACCGGCGGCGTCGTCCTCGGCATCGTCTTCCTCGTCAGCCTGCTCCTGGCGCGCTCGATGACTCGACCGCTGGGCGAGCTCCAGCGCGCCGCCGTGCGTTTGGGCGGTGGTGACCTCTCGATTCGTGCGGAGGTGCCCAGAGGTCCGGCGGAGCTGAGTGTGCTCGCGAGCTCGTTCAACGCGACCGCCGCCCGGCTCGAGCAACTCGTGGGCTCGCAGCAAGCCTTTGTCGCCGACGCGTCCCATCAACTGCGAACTCCGTTGGCCGCATTGCGACTGCGGCTCGAGAACTTGGAAGCCGAGGTGCACGGCGCGGTGGCCGACGACCTCGACGGCGCCCTTGCCGAAGTGGCCCGGCTCTCACGTCTCGTCGACGGATTGCTGGTGCTGGCGCGAGCTGAACAGTCGAGCTCTACTCCCGTCGCGATCCCGGCCGAGGAGCTCCTCGACGGTCGCCGTGATGCATGGCAGGCATTCGCAGCCGAGAAGCAGGTGAGGGTCGAGACGTCGGTGCGGGGCGCGCCCGTCGCGCGTGCGACTCCGGGTCGGCTCGAGCAGGTAATTGACAACTTGTTGAACAACGCGCTCGAGGTGGCGCCCCCGTCGAGCTCGGTGCGGCTGGCGGCAGTCACGCGTGGAGAGTGGGTCGAGCTACGAGTCAGTGACGAAGGACCGGGCATGACCGATGACGAGCGGGCCCGGGCGTTCGATCGCTTCTGGCAGTCGGCGCCCGCCCGGCGCGAGGGTCGTCCGAACGGGCACTTCGGGCTGGGGTTGCCCATCGTGCACGAACTCGTCGTCAGTGACGGCGGCCAGGTCGCGCTGGAACGTTCGGCCGCCGGTGGGCTCGAGGTCGTGGTGCTCGTGCGTCGGTGCACCGACGCACCGGCGCGAGCCCGTCAGCTCTCGGTCACCGCGTCGTCGAGCGGCGGGTGACCGGTTCGCGTGCGTGCCACCAGGTCGGAAAGCGTGAAGCGCTCGAGGATCTCACGAGATTCGTCCGCCACGCAGACCCAGACCTCTTGCAGCACGCAGTGCCCCTCGCAATGGTCGTGCTCACCCATGAGGGTGGTCAGCGGACCATCGACCGCGGCGAGGATGTCGGCCAATGTGATGCTGCCGGGATGGCGGGCGAGCACGTAGCCGCCACCCACGCCTCGCTTCGACCGCACGAGACCGGCGCCCTTGACTGCCAGCAGGATCTGCTCGAGGTACGGCTGGGGGAGCCCGGTGCGTTCGGCGATCTCCTTGACCGATGTCGGGCGCTCCGAACCGTGCAATGCAAGCGACAGCAACGCGCGGGCGGCGTAGTCACCACGTGTCGAGACTTTCACGCTGGGCTCACTTCCGCTCGCCTCATGCCCGTGTGCATCACCGGTGGGGCCCCTCGGGGCTCGGCCCCGGGCTGGTGGTCGTGCATCACACCATGGTCGCGCGCGGGAACGGTGTCGTGGGTGCTGAACTTCCCTACCCTCTGAACGTGGATCCTGTCCGACCCGACTACTCGGGCGCCAACGTCACCGGCATCGTGCCTGCCCTGCTCGGGCGCCGCCCCGCGCCCTGGTTGCCATCCGTGGTCGCGGGAGCGCGCGCCACTGTCCTCCTGGTGCTCGACGGCCTCGGCTGGGATGCCCTGATTCGCCATCCCGAGCGCATGCCGGAGCTCGGCCGGCTCGAGGGAGGGCCGATCACCACCGTCGTGCCGTCGACCACACCCGCGGCGCTCACGTCGATCACCACCGGACTGGCGCCGTCGCGTCACGGCATCACCGGCTTTCGCATCCGGATCGACAACGCGGTGCTCAACGCGATTCGCTGGCAACTGGCCGACGGCAAACGACCTCCGGAACCGTCGGCGATCCAGCGTCACGAACCGTTCGGTGGGCGCGCGGTGCCTGTGGTGACCAAGGCCGCGTTCCGCACCACCGGTTTCACGGCTGCGCACCTACGCGGCGCCGACTTCCGCGGTTGGCAGACCACTGCCTCGTTGGTCGAGCACGTGCGGAGGTTGGTGGGCGCGGGGAACCGCCTCGTGTACGCCTACTACCCGGGTGTCGACGAGATCGCGCACGCGTACGGGCTCGAGCCGCCGTTCTACTCGGCGGAGTTGGCCTTCGCCGACGGGCTGGTCGGCGCGCTGCTCGATGCGATACCCGACGACGTGACGTTGCTGGTCACCGCAGATCACGGACAGGTGCACGTCGGTCCCGCCGGCTGGGTTGGTTTGGAACCACTCGACTCCCTCGTCGCGGTGTACTCGGGCGACGGCCGGTTCCGCCAGCTCCACGCCCGGCGTGGGGCTGCGCCCGAGTTGCTCGTGGAGGCCGAGGCGTGCCACGGAGGCCGTGCCTGGGTCTTCTCGCGTGAGCAGCTGCTCGACGAGGGCTGGCTGGGCCCGGATCCACTTCCGGCGACCCGCCGGCGTGTGGGCGATGTGATCCTCGCCGCGCGTACGGGTATCGGGTTCGTCGATCCCACCCTGCCCTACGAGACCGAATTGATCTCGGCGCACGGCTCGCTGACCCCGATGGAGATGGAAGTTCCACTGCTTGCGGGTCGCGGTCGCGGCGTCTGACGGGGACGTCCGCGAAGCGGTCCGGGAGCCCCAGCGCGCGCGTTGCGGACGCGCTATGGTCGAACTACAGCCGTGTGATTCTCCACAACCTCGTCCACAGGCCTGTGGACGAGGTCCGCAATATTCCGTGAGGGACGCGAGTGGCCAAGTCGTTCGTGCACCTGCACCTGCACACCGAGTTCTCGATGCTCGACGGAGCAGCCCGCATCGACGACGTCGTCGCCAAGGCGGCGGCCGACGGTCAACCCGCGGTGGGCATCACCGACCACGGCAACATGTACGGAGTCCTCGACTTCTACCGTGCCGCACGCAACGCGGGACTCACGCCGATCATCGGTACCGAGGCGTACATGGTCACCACCAGCCGGCACGATCGGCCGCGCCGTGACGAGCACAACATCTTCCACCTCACGCTGCTCGCCGAGAGCAACGCGGGTTACCGGAACCTCATCAAGGTGTCGTCACACGCGTACCTCGACGGTTTCTTCATGAAGCCCCGCGCCGACTTCGAGCTGCTCGAGCAGTACCACGAGGGTCTCATTGGCACCACCGGCTGTCTCGGGGGCGCGGTCTCACAACGCCTGCTGAAGGACGACTACGAGGGCGCCCGCATCCTGGTCGACCGGTTCCAGGGTGTCTTCGGTCGCGATTCCTTCTTCGTCGAGCTCCAGGATCACGGGCTACCCGAACAGCTGCAGGTCAACCCCCAACTGATTCGGTTGGCGCGCGACATGCGCGCACCGTTGCTCGCCACGAACGACAGTCACTACACACACCGCGAAGACGCCGAGGCGCACGACGCGCTGTTGTGTGTGCAAACCGGCGCGATGCGCGACGACCCGAAGCGTTTCAAGTTCGACGCCGACCAGTTCTATCTGAAGACTGCGCAGGAGATGCGCGATCTCTTCGCCGACTACGACGAAGCGTGCGACAACACGCTGCTCGTGGCAGAGCGCGCCAACGTCGACATCGAGTTCGGCAACTCGGTGCTCCCCGCGTTCGCCACGCCCCAGGGTCACGACGAAGACTCCTATTTGCGCGAGCTCACCATCGAGGGCGCGCACGACCGCTACGGCACCGCTCCGGGCGCCGAAGTCCTCGCACGGATCGAGTTCGAGCTGGGTGTGATCAAGACCATGGGGTTCTCCGCCTACTTCCTCGTGGTGTGGGATCTCGTCCGCTACGCGCGGTCACGGGGTATCCGGGTGGGCCCGGGCCGGGGGAGCGCGGCCGGTTCGTGCGTGGCCTACTGCCTCCGTATCGTCGACATCGACCCCATCCGCTACGACCTCCTCTTCGAGCGGATGCTCAACCCGGGCCGCAAGCAGATGCCCGACATCGACATGGACTTCGATTCCCGCTACCGCGGCGAGATGATCAAGTACGCGTCCGAGCGTTACGGCTGGGACCGTGTCGCCCAGGTGATCACCTTCTCCACCATCAAGGCCCGGGCGGCGGTGCGCGACTCGGCACGGGTGCTCGGCTATCCGTATGCGGTCGGCGACAAGATCGCCAAGCTCATGCCGCCGCTGGTCATGGGCCGAGACACGCCGCTGCGAGCGTGCCTGGAATCGGTTGCCGGGCACGAAGACGGCTTCAAGATGGCGTCGGATCTCCGCACGCTCTACGAGGCCGACCCCGATGCTCGTCGCGTCATCGACGTCGCGCGCGGCCTCGAGGGCCTACGCCGCCAGGACGGTATCCACGCGGCCGCGGTGGTGATCACGCGCGAGCCGCTCATGGAGTATCTGCCGATCCAGCGCAAGCCGGAGGCGGGTGGCCGCATCGAGGACGCGCCCATCGTCACGCAGTACGAGATGCACGGGGTGGAAGACCTCGGGCTGCTCAAGATGGATTTCCTCGGGCTGCGCAACCTCGACGTGCTCGAGATCACCGTCGATCTCGTGGAGCGATCCACCGGGCATCGACCCGACATCGACGGCGTGCCGCTCGACGACCCGAAGACGTTCGAGATGCTCCGACGCGGCGACACCGTCGGGGTGTTCCAACTCGAAGGCGCGCCGGTGCGCGCGCTGCTGCGTTCGCTGGCGCCCACTCGCTTCGAGGACGTCGCGGCCCTGGTTGCGCTGTACCGGCCGGGGCCGATGGCGCAGAACTGGCACAACGAGTACGCCGATCGCAAGAACGGGCGCAAGCCGGTCGACTACCCGCATCCCGACCTGGAGGAGATCCTCGAGCCCACCTACGGGTTGATGATCTACCAAGAGCAGCTGATGCGGGTCGCGCAACGCCTGGCCGGCTACTCGCTCGAAGAGGCAGACAACCTGCGCAAGGCCACCGGCAAGAAGATCCGCGCGCTCATTGCCAAGGAGCGTTCCAAGTTCGTCGACGGCTGCGTCGCGCAGGGCCACTCGAAAGACTTCGGGGAACGCATCTTCGACACCATCGAGCCCTTTGCCGACTACTCCTTCAACAAGTCCCACTCCGTCGGGTACGGCTTCGTCGCATACCAGACCGCCTATCTCAAGGCGAACCATCCGGTCGAGTACCTCGCCGCCCTCCTCACCAGCGTGAAGACCAACAAGGACCAGACCGCGGTGTTCCTCAACGAGTGCCGCCAGCTCGGTATCGAGGTGCTCGTCCCCGACGTGAACGAGTCGGTGTCGGACTTCTCGGTGCACGACGGCCGGATCCGCTTCGGGATGTCGGCGGTGCGCAATGTCGGCGAGGGTGTGGTGGTCCACGTCGTGGCAGCGCGCGAAGAGGGCGGACCGTCCATCGACTTCTTCGATTTCTGCGACCGGATCGATCTGTCGGTGCTCAACAAGCGCACGATCGAGTCGTTGATCAAGGCAGGCGCGTTCGACTCGCTGGGCCATCCCCGTCAGGGCCTACTCCACGCGTTCGAGCCCATCATTGAAGGCGTGCTCGTGCGCCGCCGCAACGAGGCCGAGGGCCAGTTCGACCTCTTCTCGTCGCTCGGCGACGAGCAACCGGTAGCGGTCTCCGGCAACCGCCCCGCCATCCCCGACACCGAGTTCCCCAAGGCGCAACGCCTGGCATTCGAGAAGGAGATGCTCGGGCTCTATGTGAGCGAGCACCCGATGTTGGGTGCGGCGCGCGCACTGCGACGCCACGTGGAGTGCTCGCTGTCCGAGCTGCGCGACGGGCGTGAGGGTGAGATGAAGACGGTGGGCGGGATTGTCACCGCGCTGGTGCGCAAATACACCAAGCGGGGCGATCTCATGGGCACCTTCGTGCTCGAAGACCTCGCCGCCGCGCTCGAGGTGATGGTGTTCCCGAAGACGATGGCGCAATACGGGCACCTGCTGGAGGACGACGCGATCGTCGTGGTGAAGGGGCGCCTCGACGTGCGCGACGACACGCCCAAGATCATCGCGATGGAGATCTCTCGACCGGAGCTCGCGCTCGAGGGTGGCCCACCCGTTCGCGTTCGGGTTCGGCTCAACGGCCTGTCCGACGACAAGGTCGCCAAGTTGAAAGACATCCTCTCGGAACATCCCGGCGACAGCCCCGTGTACGTGCACCTCGAGACCCCGCAGAAGACCACAGTGCTGCGCCTGGGTGACGACCATCTCGTCGACTCCGGTAACGGTCTCTTCGCCGAGCTCCGCGTCCTCCTCGGCGCCGACTGCATCACCTGAAATCTCCCCTCCCACCTCGAAGATCTCGGAGTTGGGTGCCACAGAGGTACCCAAACTCGGAGATGCTCACCGGCACGAGTGGGTGTGCGAAGCTCGGGGGGTGGGGATGACGATCGGAGTGCTCGGTGGTACCGGCCCGGCCGGCAAAGGAATCGCCGCGAGGCTGGCGAGCGTTGGTCACCACGTCGTGATCGGCTCACGGGACTCGAAGCGGGCCGAGGCGGCAGCGGGCGAGCTGCGAACCCGGTGGGGCAATCGGGTGGGCACGCTTGCGGCAGGGCAGAACGCCGACGCCGCCGCGGCTGAGCTCGTCGTCATCGCCACGAAATGGGACGCCGCGGTGCCGACGGCCGCCGCTCATGCCGACCAGCTGTCGGGGAAGGTCGTCATCTCGATGGCGAACGGGCTGGTCAAACACGGTCGAGAGTTCCGTCCCGCACTGCCGCCGGAAGGGTCGTTGGCCGCGGCAGTCAAGGCGGCCGCGGCGGGCGCCCACATCGTCGCGGCATTCCACCTCGTGCCCGCGGACGCGCTCGAGGATCTCGACCGGTCTCTCAGCAGTGACGTGCTCGTCGCGGGCGACGACGAAGGTCGGGTCACGGTGCTCGATCTCGTCGACGGGATCCCCGACCTTCGCGCTCTCGACGCCGGCAGCCTCGTCAACGCGGTTGGTATCGAAGCGTTTTCGGCGGCGTTGCTCACGGTGAATCTCCGCCACCATGGCGAAGCCACGCTGCATCTCGCGGGCATCGGCCCGCGCAGTAGCCCATCTGATCCGGCGCGAGGCGATCGGTGACGATTCGGCTCTTCGACACTGCACAGCAGGCGGTCGTGCCCTTCGAGGTCGGCTCGGTCGTACGGATGTACGTCTGCGGGATCACGCCCTACGACTCGACCCATCTCGGCCACGCGGCCACCTACCTCACCTACGACGTCCTCATCCGACGTCTCGAGGAGCTCGGGCACGAGGTGAGGATGGTGCGCAACGTGACCGACGTCGACGATTCCATCCTCCCCAAGGCCCGCGAGCTCGGCGTGCCGTTCCTCGAGCTGGCCGAGGCCGAGCTGGCACGATTCCGCTCCGACATGGACGCGCTCGACACCCGCCCCCCGGTCGCCGAGCCCCGCGCCACCGAGTCGATCGAGGGGATGATCGACATGATTTCGCGGCTGATCGAGTCGGGGCATGCGTATGCCACCCACGGCGCCGTGTACTTCGACGTCTCGACCTTCCGGCGGTTCGGCTCGCTCTCGCACTACGACCGCGAGCAGATGGTGCGCCTCGCCCGCGAGCGTGGTGGGAACCCCGACGATCCCCACCGGCGCGATCCGCTCGACTTCGTGTTGTGGCAACCGTCGCTTCCCGACGAGCCGGCCTGGGACGCGCCGTTCGGGCAGGGCCGCCCCGGCTGGCACGTGGAGTGCTCGGTCATGGCGATGACCGAGCTGGGCCCCACCATCGACCTCCACGGCGGGGGCACCGACCTCATCTTCCCGCACCACGAGTGCGAGGTCGCCCAGAGCGAGAGCATCACCGGTGAGCCGTTCTCGCGGCACTGGGTGCACTCTGCGATGGTCAGCTACGAGGGCGAGAAGATGTCGAAGTCGCTCGGCAACCTGGTGTTCGT
>WNFE01003340.1_pt1 | contig 13329 bp, 10 predicted proteins | sample 5400451 | NCBI WGS metagenome assembly WNFE01 (sample SAMN13153344, study PRJNA577476) | soil metagenome | isolation source: 200 cm saprolite under Douglas fir tree site 2 hole 2 | place: USA:California | collected 2015-04-18 | reverse complement strand
AAGGTCGATTAGAGAGCTGTCTATTTGCCGGCCGCTTTGTTGATCGCTTGGCTCAGCGTCTCGATCCCAAAGTCGCCTTCGTGGCGCCGGTCATTGACAAAAAATGTCGGCGTTCCATTTGACCCCGCTGCGCACGCCATGAACTTCCACGTGAGCCTCGACCGGACCCAAATCGTGAACTACGGCCAGTGGAAAAGCCGCGAGGCAATGGCAGCAGCGCGCGAAAACCCCAAAATCGTAGCGCTCATGAGCGAGACCGCCAAGATCGCGGGCAGCTCCAAGCCGATCCCATATGAGCTGCGGCAATCTGTGGCGACGGCCGATGAGTAACACGGGACTCGTTCAGGGGCCTGGAAATCAAGAACCGAGAACAGCATCACAGCGGCTCCGGTTTTATCTCTCGTGATTGATTTGGCCTAGACCTGACGTAAAAATCCCAAAGTCACGCTATTGAACTGTGTGGCGAGTTCTTTCATTGCGGCATTTTCGCGGATAACTTCGCCGGCCTCTCGACTGTGCAAAGCTATCTCTGCGGCGATTGAACGACCGAGAATTCGCTGATCAATATTGCCAAACGACCCAGGCACGAGGCTTCCCAACCAACCGACCCAAGCCAGGGTATGAGCGTTGCCGACAATGATGCCGGGGCGAAATATGGCGAGGCGGGCAAAACCGACATTACGCACGGTGTCTTCCTTCATGCCCATTACTCGCGCATAGCGAATCCGGCAGCGAGCTGTGCTTCCTGCCGCAGAAAGTAGGCAAAACTGAGCGATTCCGGCGTAGTGGCAGCCACGCGCAAAGGCACCGACGACGCCAAGTTCAAGTCTTTTCAATTCTTCTTCGCTCCAGCGCACCGATCCAGAACCGACACCCGCACAGCTCACGGCGCTGACGGGACCTTGACTTAAAACTTCGCGGGCAAGGGCGGCAGTGCGCTCGGCAAAGTCAGTAGCGCCGGTATCAAGAACGACGTTGCGCACCCGCGATCGCGCCGCAATGGACTTTCTGGTGACCATCACCACTTCTCGGCATTCCGGAATTGCTAGCAGCTCCGCGACCGCTGCACCACCGACTTGCCCAGTCCCACCGAGGATAATTGCGGCGAAATTCTGATTCATAAAGTGGACCTCTGCTTACGGAAGGATGCGAGAGCCCGGTTCATCCTGAGAGGGAAGCATACTTGGTATAGGCTCCAAATTGAGCCAATAAGGCGTCTCTTCCTCAATTGGCGCTGTCAGGCTGATGCACTTATTGAGCGCCTTCAGGAGCCCGCGCAGACAATTAGTCCTCGGAAACGCGCTTGTCGCCATCAACTCCCGAATTGTCGGCTACTCGGAAGCTATCCAGAAACGGGCTTCTGGGAAGCGCCAGGGCCCGGTTCCGTGCGTGTCGTCGCCATTAGAAACGGGCTTCTGGGAAGCGCCAGGGCCCGGTTCCGTGCGTGTCGTCGCCATTACGCCTGTAGTCCTTTGGCAGCGCAATCGCCCGTTATCGTCAACTATTTGGATTTTTCACTTCGAAGTTTAGTCAATTGCCAGACGTCCAGCGACCCTTGCCAAGCGAGAACAAGAGATAGTCAGTAGCCGCATCTGCCAAATCCGAGAACTTCTGAATGCATTCGCATTTCGCGTCCCTTGTGAACCAACCAACTCTGAATCCTTCGCCTTCTTCGGCGATGAAAGATGACGGAGTGAATCGCTTGTCGTAGGATTCACCCAGTAACGCTCTGGCCGTTTCAGGATGTTCACGAAGGTATTTCGCAATGCCCGAAGCCGGAAGCTCGGAGATGGCCATTGCGGCCGCGACTCCTATGCGCTGAACCCTGAATCCGTCAGGGAACACGTCAATGTTTGGTTTTCTTCTCCAACTCCACATTTGTTGAATCGTACCATCAGGGTGACGGAATAATTGTCGTAACATCGCCATTTCGCCAGCGATCCGTCCAGGTGCTGAAATCGCCTGATTGCCTTGACTACGGCCGAAATCGTGTAGCGATCAAACATGAGCGATAAATATATTTCGGCGGGGCTTGGCATACTGGTCCCAGCTGTTCCGGCGTCGATTTCATGTGCCGCGTTACAGCAACAGAGCTTGTCATCCAGCAAGGCATCTTCTCGAAGGCACCGGCCAAGCAAGGTTTTAATGCATTCGTTCAGTCCTTGTCGACTGAGCAGCGGCAGATACTGGCGCAGATGCTTCACGCCGAACGCACCGCAGCGATTCACGACGTTAGCCGTCTTTTCGTGGTGGATACTCGCCCGCGAGGTCGGCTTTACGTTCCGAGGCGAATCAATACAGGTAGACCTCAGCGGTATGGGAATGGCCGAAGACTCAGACTGACCCACGACCGTAGACACACGCAACGGCCTCACACCGGTGGCGCCGGAATAGGCCAAGAATCAACATTATTTCCACTCACCCTGGACTTGAAAAGCGGCCCAATAATACGGCGCCTGCCAGCCTCTGTGTCTCCACATCTCGATCTGAGCTTTGCGCAGAGCGGCCGCTGGTGGCATTTTGTCTCGTTCCATAGCGCGATAGAATTTCGCCATCAGCTGCGACGTGGTGAAGTCGTCCACACTCCACAGGCTAGCCACCACGCGGCTGGCCCCGGCATACATGAAGCCTCGTGTCAGACCGACCAACCCTTCGCCGCTGATCTCCTCGCCTAAGCCCGTTTGACAGCCGCTTAACACCACCAGGTCTACAGGCAGTTTCAAGTTGTAGACGTCTTCGAGTCCCAGAAACCCGTCCTGTGGTTTGCCTTGACGGTTTACCAAAGACAGCACCAGGCCGGAAAACTCCGGACGCTTGCTATCTAGGAACCCATGCGTGGCAAAGTGGACAATCCGGTAACGGGCAAGCTCCGGACTCAACGCCGTGGCTCGATTCGCTTGAAAGTCCAGCGCCTCCAGAGCCCTAGCGTGGGGTGTGACTGCCAGAATTGCTTCTGCTTCAGCGCGCGAATACGTTAGCCGCTCAAGGTACAAACCACTCTTTCCCACTAGTCCTACGTCTGACGCAGATCGGCTAATCCTCCGGTCTGGTCGTGCGAGCGCTGGTCTCTGCTTCGATCCGTTGGCTGCCGGCATTACTACACGCTCATCATTGGCATCAAAAACGGGATCAGCCAGGATTGCCACTTCTCGAGCTGCCGTTGGCCGACCAGCGCTGGCTAGCCTGATCTCGGCCAGCACAGAGGCAGAGGGCAAATTCACAATCTCATGCTCGACTATGAGTGGCTCTCTTGGGTTTTCGGGCGCCGGCAAGGCAGAGAAAGGAACGTATTGCAACGCACCATCACTCACAATTAATAACCGCTTTCCTGTAACGAGATTGGCTACAGGTCCTAGGAGTGTCCGGCTCAAGCTCGTTGCGAGTCTCTGCGACAAAGCATCCGCCTTGGCCCAATCCGCCAAGTTGACCTCAGTATCTGCGCTCACTCTGCGTGTCCGTGCGGTCAGAGTGCGGTAAAAGCGGCGTGCTACGTTTTCAATTTCAGCTCGCTTAGGCAACTCATAGACGGCCAAGGAGCTGTTCGTAACAAGCCAAACATAACTGCGCCCTTCGCCCAGGGAATATTCCAGCAACACCGTCTCACCATCGAGTAATTGTTGGATTTCATTGGCGCTTAGCGGCTGCGACTGAGTCAACGCGGCGAAGCTGGGACTACTGGCACGTATGTCAGCTTCCAATTGCGCGTTGCGATCTCGGAGATTGCTAATTTCCTGGTCCAGAGTATTGACCTGCTCCTCTGTATGTTTCTCGCTCAGCAGCCGAATTCGATATTGTGATTTCGCGGTGAGCAACTGGCGCAATTCGCGCTCGCGAGCCAGCAAACTTGAGTCGGCTCCTCGGTGGATGTCAATCTGCGATTCAGACAGCATCTCGAACAAAGTGCGGGCGCGAGAGCTCTCCACGGCTTCAAAAGCCGCTTCGGTTTGCCCTTGTTGAACCAGCAAATCTACATACTCGTTGTAATATGCAGAGCGGTAGGCCCGGTAGTGCGATCGGTCTTGATCTAGGCCAACCAGGCGACTGCTATCATTCAATTCGGCAATTGCCTGCTGATAGGTTTTCGTCGCCGTAGCAAATTGTTGTTGGCGATACAACATACTAGCCAAGTCGGCGAGGTCCTCACCGTGCTCTAAGCTGCTCGGAGCTGACCTGTCCAAGATGGCCAAAGCTTTCCTGAAGTAGGTCTCAGCCAGAACAGGATCGCCGTGGTCTCGAGCCACGTAACCTAAGCCCACCAATATTCTCCGGGTCTCCATGGACAGTGGAGCCACACGCTCTCCAATCGCGAGGCCTTGTTGGTAGTATTCGTTTGCCTGAACCAAGTCTCCCCGAACACGCGCGATCTTACCCAAGTTACGGAGACTAACAGCCACCCCCATACTGCCAGGCGCCAGCTTCTGCGTTATTGCAAGCGCACGTGACTCATAGCGCTCTGCCGTTGCCAGATGGCCCTGATCGATGAGACATTCAGCTAACTGGTTGAGAGTGCTGGCAACATTCGCGCTGTTTGGATCTGCGCGTTCTGCAACAAGCAGGGCCCGTCGGTAATATGCTTGAGCTTTCGCCAACTCACCCTGTCGTTGCGCAATTCCGGCAAAGCCATCAAGTATCTGCGCCAACCGATGGCTCGTCGGGAAATACCGTTGCAGATTGTCTAGCGCTTGTCGATAGTATTCTGCTGCGACTGCCAAATCACCCTGATCCAGTGACACGGATCCGCAGGACAGGAGTGCTTTTATTGTGTCAGCGCTCCTCGGGGCCTCTAGCTGCAAAATCGTCAGTGCTTGCCGAGAGTGTTTGTCCGCCGTTAGAAAGTCGCCGCGTCTCTGCGCCAGCCATGCGAGGCTGAGGAGAGCGTTGGCAACTGCAACCCTCTTGTCACCTAGCTTTTGCAGCTCGATCAACTGCTCTTCGTCATACTGCTCCATGTGGATCAAATCACCGCGAGGTAGACAGGCGTCGGCCCTCAGCCTGAGAAGATCTGCTCTGACTGCCGGTCCGGCGTTAGTTGCCTGTTCAATTGCCTGACGATAAAGGTCGTCCCCTTTCTCCGATAGCCCGCCATACATTCGGGCAGCGCGTAAGAACAACCAGGGACGGAGCCAGGGAATGCCAATACTCTCTGCAATTGCTGCGGCCTTGTGCCATTGCTCAGCAGCCCCATCCAGCTTGCCTGCGTGCGCTAGCTCCTGACCTTGCCGGTAGGTTGAAAGAAGTTCACCTTGGAAGTTCGGATACGTCCACATGCCCCACATGTCTGATCCGAGCAGCCAACTGCGTTTCTCCGAACCCCTGAGCCCTATGAGCTTAAGAGGTCCACGAGAGGCTTGTTCACTCCGAATGAAGGGAAGATCAAATGGGGAGTCAATTTCCCCTTCTGCATCTCCACGAGACCAACGCACCAGCAGGTCTCCGGGGAGTATTCCCGCCTTTTCGCCTTCCTGATTTTTTATTAGGGACTCAACCACTACGCCTTTTTTCAGGACGACCTCAAGGCTGGGACTCGCTTGTTGGGCCCAAGCCAGACCTGAGAACGTGCAGAAAAGTACACTTGATGGCGCAATCAGCCTGGATAAGGCAAGGGTTAGTTTCGCCACTGCAGATGATCTACTGTTTGCAAAAGCGTTTGCCACCGCTTTGGATATTTCTTAGTTTCCGCCGTTGGGTGGGGGGTCACAATTCTGGTCTGGTGGGCAAGTTGGGTCATTGCCACCGCCACCTCCGTCTGGTCCGTTCGTTATGCGACCGCCGCCCGGGGTGGAAGTTGCGGAGCTACTTTGGTGGGTCGCCGTCGCGTGGGAAGGAGCGTGCGGCCCCAGCAGCGTGAAAAGGAACAAGAAGAGAAATTGAAACATCACTAGGCTCCTCACCTCAGGTTGAAACTGTTATTGTAAAAACACTACAATCCTAATCCAACTCTGCTTAGACAGCAATATGGAAATCCACTCCGCTTCATTACCAGGCCTGTCCGAGACGAGAAAGCGGTCAAATTTCGTAAGAGCTTTAAGGTAAAACAGATGACTCGTCTTGCTTTGTTACTCATATTCGCGGTAATAGTCTTTCAGGATTCGGTGCACGCGACAAATCTCTCGAGGCTCAAAAAGAACCAGACATTGGCCGGTCTCCAGGTACAGAGCCTCTACAGCGACTCAGATGGGAAAATAGTGGGGGTGAAGTTCCTACATATCTCCACCGGCGCTCCCGTGTTTCTCCTCCAGCTCCAGACGGTTCCGCAAGTATTTACATGGATTGATACGCCGATTCGCTCAAACAAAGGATTGTCCCATTCTTTAGAGCACTTGCTCGTCATCAAGGGTACGAAAGGCCGTTATCTTCAGCTGCTCAAAGAAATGCGCCTAGATCGATCCAGCGCGCACACCTCCCGGGATTTTGTTTCCTATGGGCTTTCTTCCGGCTCAGGAGTGCATGGTTTTTTTGCGTCGTTCCATGCTTTGATGGAGGCTATTTATCGTCCCGACTTTACCAATGAGGAAGCGGCAAGAGAGTTCTATCATTTTGGAGTCGTGAATGATCATACTTCGAAAAAGACACTGATTGAGCAAGGCACTGTGTACGACGAACAGACAGCCGTGCAGCACAGATATACCTATACCGACGAGTTAAACAAACGTGTTCTTGGCGACCAGAGTCCCCTCGGATTTGACGGCGGCGGCACTGTTGAGGAGATGCGTACGGTCACTCCGGAAGAGATTCGACGTTTCCACAATAATTATTATCGAATTGGGCCTTCAACCGGGTTCATTTTCGCCTTTCCACCTGAAGAAAATGTGCCTGCCATCCTCGAGAGGATTTCGCGGGAGCTTCAACAGTTCTCTGAGCCGGGCAAAACGTCGCCGAAGGACTCGATTGAGGACCCCAAGTATCCCATTCATCCCTCCGAAGATCTAAGCCCCGCAATTTATCCGTTTCCAGGCCCGAATGTGGCAGCGCCTGGATTCATCCATTTTGCCTGGAAACCAGGCAAGGCCAGCTCACCGGTAGATCTTAAGCTGTTGGAACTTTTCTCTGGAGCACTCGCTGACGGCGAGGATTCATTACTGCAAGGAGTGATCGTAGACAGCAAGACCCGCTTGATCGATTCCGGAGCAACCGGAGTCGATTCTGGGCTCATCCTTGATAACTCTCCAGCTTTCCCTGTGGTGATCATTGAGGTGGCCGGTGTGCCCGGCAATCGCATCTCGGTGGAAAACATAGGCGCACTTAGAAGCGTGATCGCGAACAAAATCAAGGAAGTATCTGAATATCCTGATCATTCCGAGAGACTCTTAGAATTCAATCGATCAATCGAGTCGCATGCTAGAGGTTTGCTTCGATCAGAACGAGTGTGGACCAAAAACGCCCCTGATTTTGGCTTGCACACATCTAACAGCGACTGGAAGTCGCAATTCGAACGTCTAGCCATGGACAGTGCGTTTATGCAATCTGTGTCCGAGGAAGCGGCATGGCAGGGTGTGGAACTACAGCTAAAGTCAGGGAAGAATATCTGGCGACAGGTCATTCAAACATTCCATCTGGACGAAGTCCCTTACGCTACCGCCACCGCGCCCTCTCCTGGGCTTTTGGAAGAAATCGAGAAGTCCAAGGAAGAACGTATAGGAAAGCAAATACAATTGCTGATGGCGAAGTATCATACGACCGACGAACAGGAGGCACTCTCAAAGTTCGAGCAGGAAGAGGCGATCAAGACGAAGGAAATCGACAAGATCGCCAGCAGCATTCCTCGACCGCGCTTTACGGCACACCCTCCCCTCACTCCAGATGAACAATTACAATACCGCCAGTTTCAAATCCAGGGCGTGCCAGTCATCGCAAGTTTTTTTGATGCGCCCCCGACCCTCGACATTGGGCTTTCCTTCAACCTGAGAAGAGTTCCTCGACGCTATTACAAATACCTCCCACTCTTTGTTCATTGCCTGGATTCTCTGGGGTTGAACAAGGAGGGCCAGATAACCAAATATTCAGACTTGCACGGTCAAATTCAAAGACTGACCTATGCTTTCTCGACCGGTTATGAGAGTAACCCTGTTGCAAAGCGTGCGGACTTCACCATACGGGCGTCGGCAGCCGGCATCCAGGACTTTCGAGCCACTTTGGATCTGATTCAGCAACTTATGAAATTCAACAGGCTGGATCTGGCGAACGTAAATCGTCTGCAGGATCTTGTTGCCAGCGACATCGCCGCTGACGATTGGTACCTTCGGCAAGATGTTTCGACTCTAAATGCAGGATATTCTTTTCACGATCAAGATGATCCCTTGTACTTTGCTCTCTGGACGCGACCAACTCGCGCCCACTGGAATGCGCGTCTGAGATGGCTACTCCACGAGCCCGTAAGTACCGAAGCCATCAACAAATTGGGTGGGTTTGGACGAGATTTCTTGTCTTTGCCTGGCGGCATGTCGAGACAAGAGCTTTCGGCAAGGCTGGACACGGTCGAGGTCACAGGCCTCGAGAAGGAATTGGTCGAGTACTGGAAAAAGAATCTCTCAAACTTTCCCGATTCTGAGTTAGTTACAGGTCTTCAGCAACTGACGCTTGAAGTACGACAAGATTTGCAGGCAGGCCCGGAAAAAACGATTGAGGATCTCAAGAGCCTGCAAGGAATCATATTGGATCGGCGGGCCCTATACGTTGACTTGACTCTCAGTCGCTCAGAGTTGGCACAAATAGAACCAGACATTGCGAAGTTTCTAAACCACCTGCCCTCGTCCCCGGATTCGCTCTCTCCGGAAGAAACCAAGGTGATTAATCCAGACGGTGCGGTCTCTCCAGTGACGCTGAAGCTAAGGAATCGCTATCGGATATCCCAAGATGGGCCGCCACTGTATGTTGGACTTGTAAATCCGAACCGTCTCAACGGCAGTCTGGTCTTTTATACTGATTTCCCCAGCTACTCAGAAACCGACCGAAAGTCGCTTGTGCGGGTACTCGCCAGTAAGATTTTCTCTGGGGGGGCGCAGGGTTTTTTTATGAAGACCACGGAGAGCGGCTTAGCATACAACAACGGAATCGAAAGCGACCCCCATTGGAAGATAATTTGGTACAATGCCAACCGTGTGCCGAATATTGCCGCTCTCCTTAAACTCGTGAATTCAACCGCCTCGACGGCGACCGAACTTCAAGATTCCAGTCTAATCGATCACACGCTTAGCAAGACACTTTCCTTCTCGCGGGCGTCGGCCACTTTCTCAGACAGAGGAAAGGCAATGGCACAGGACCTTCGTGACGGAAATGACCCGGCAATGATTCGGCGATTCTCTGAGGCGATTCTACAGTTGAGCAAAGAACCTGGTTTGTCAGCGGAGCTCACGAGTGCCGCGATTCCCTCAATCTGCGGAGTCCTGCTTAGAGACGATTGCAAAGTTGAGCAGCAAGCAGGGAACTCCCTTTTCTTCTTCATGGGTTCGGAGAAGGTCCTCTCCGATGCGGAACAGGCGGTTCCTATTCCGAAGCTTCTTCGCATCTGGCCGAGCGACTATTGGATTCAATAGACAAGGGCTTCTCGAGTGGCAGTGCGTCCGAGAAGGGCGCTCGTTGAGAACGCTGTGAGATGAATCCATCACGACAACGTAATACGGTAGTACCTCCAGTCGTGACTGTCATGACGGATCGCCAAGTAATACGAGCCCGGCAGCACGGAGGTTAGGTTTGCTGACGCATGCAAGATGTTGTGACCATCCTTCATTTCTGCCGTGCCCGAGAATGTGAGTAGACTTTTTTTGTCACCGAGTTTGCTCAGAATTTGCAGAGTATAGGCTCCTGGCTCACCATCAAGCGGCAAGTAGATCGATAGTTTCAGCACGCCTCGTTGAATGTTTGGGATTCGATCTGGAAGGCTGTGCTCATTCTCCCCTCGCACAACCGACAAGTCTTCCAAATGAAGAACTGCGACGGTGTTTGGTTGTGTTGCACCATTGATCGGGTTCTGAGTGGCAAGTGTGGTACTTTCTCCATGCGACCTGAACCCATGATGGGTGATATATTCGCCCATGAGTACAACGCAAAGCAGCGCAGCAGCAACACTCCCGAGAGCAATTAGCCGCATGAGGCGTTTTCGTCTTGCAATAGCCTCGGAAAATCGCGAGAAGTCCAGGAAGCATTCACTGCACGACTCCAGATGATCTATCCACGCTGCCGTCTTTTCTATAGGAACTTCATGTTTTGCAAGATTCCTGAGAAATTCCTGGGAAGGGCACCCGAGCCGGCTGGGATTTGGACATGCCGTTCTCAATCGCTCTGTTAACAAGTCTTCAACCGCTTTTAGTTTGCTGTCCACAACCTGCTACCTCTAATTCTTTCTTAGGCGCTTCGACCGTTCAACCTGGGCCCGGATCTTGTCTAATGCGTACATGTATCGCAAACGCGTTTGCTCTTCCTCCAACTTAACCACCCGCGCAATGTCTTTCCAGGAATGACCATATCTCCGGAATGCCCAAATTCTCTTGGTCCACTCGTCCATCAATGTAAGGATGTTTTTGATTTCGATGTCCCGTTGCATGTTCTTTGCTGATTGCTCATCTATAGCCGTACCATGTTCGTCAATTCCATCCGGCAACGGCAAAAATTCGAGAACGTTACGCCGTTCCTGCGCCTTCATCAGAGCACCTATGAAACGGCGGTTGAAGGCGCCAATCAGATATGCCCGCAGATCTTCTACTTCGAGACAGTCTTCCTTGATGCGAACTGCTGTCGCACAAAGCACTTCTTCCCAAATTTCTGAAGCAAAGGTCAGCTGATCCTGAATCCACGGCTTATTGGCCAGCTCTTTCAAAGCATGACTACGAACAAACGGCCATGTTTCCCTGGCGGTAATTCGAACACGCTCCGCGACCGCGCAGCCTTTCACGGAATCTTCTTGAAGGACCCATTCCGGGCCTTCAGGGGTAAGAGACATGGACGCCTACTTTCCTGGGAAGAATAGTACCGTGTTTTTACAAACGTGATTCAACCCAAAAAAATATTCCCGTTTTCTCTAAAAAACGTGTCCATGTATCAATAGAGGGCAAATTACAAAGACTCCCTTTTGATATTTGCAAGGCAATTCAGGATCTTGCGTTCGTCCGCGGAGGTATCAGGCTCTCCGCAATGGAAGGTTGGGCCAAAGGGATAGTTCTGCGGAACCTAGTGCAGGCCATGCGATGCCTAAGTTGACGGCCCTCATTCGTCTTGGTTGTGCGTGTGGTGATTTTCAATAAACAAGTTTATGAAGGTGAGGTTCAAGAAGATGCGAGTACTGAGATTTGTAAATTGTGCGCTGCTGTCAGCTGCCATATTTGGGCTGAACTCAAGCGCTCAAACCCTTCAGCCAGCCCAGCAGGTACCGGTGCATCTTTTGTACCGCCATTTCCTGGCCTACCAAAACCATCTTGACCACGTAGCCGCTGTTGCTGTAACGCGGGGCAAAGACGGCTCCAGCTACCGCAACCATTTTCAACAAAAACTAGGCTTCACCGACAAGCAATTTATCTTGGTGCGTGCCGCCGCTGCCAAGATGGAAGCCGATCTCGCTAAACAGGATGCCAAGGCCAAAGCACTGATTGACGCCGCGCATCAGCAGCATCCTACAGGGCAGTTAAACAGCCGGGATGATGCTCCACCTATTCCTGCCGGCCTTGTTGAGCTGCAACAGCAACGCGATCAGCTTATCAAAGATGAAGTGGCTGCGCTCAAGACTGCGTTAGGTCCGGCGAATGCCGCCAAACTTGATTCTGTCATACAGAACGATTTTGCCCCTAACGTGACCATCCAGATGATACCCATCACCCCTCACGATCCCCGCCAGGGTAAACCACCGGCCTTCTCTCAGGCGGTGCAATAATGCGAAAGAGCATTCTTATCATCGCTCTTGTATTCTTATCTTCACTCGTACACGCTCAAAATGTAGTCGGCGTGACTGCGATTCTCGGTTCCACCAGTTCATCTGAAATTGATGCCTATTCAGCAACCGAAATTGACTACGTTGTAGCCAACTCCTATCAGCCCTACGTCGAAGGCTACCTCTACGATAACGGCAGCCAGATCGCATGGGGCAGCGCCCTGGGTCCTGATTCCGGCTGTAGCCAGTTCAGGTTACCTTTCATCGCTTGCGGTTACATCCAAAAGCCGCTCATCGTAGGCGATACCTATGAGATTGATAGCCACCATTATGTGTATGCCGATACTTACGTATCTGACGGTTACGGCAACTATTACTATTACAACCCTGACCAATACATCTACAACTACGCTGGGCCATCCGGCCCCAGCAGCTCCAGTTATGCGCCCTACCAAGGTGGCCCGGTTTGGTATGAGAACGTCCAGTTTATCGCTCTCGGCGCCACTGGCATCATTATGTCCAGCGCTCCGCCTACCATCCAAAGCGTTGATAATCCCAATCTCACCCGCAACACAGGCGGCACAATCACCGTTTACGGTTACGGTTTGACTGATGTCTTCTCGCAAGCTGCCAATGTTACGATCAGCAATTCTGGTGTAAGTATCGGTATCGCATCGCAGGCGTGGAACCAGGTAAAGCTTAATTATTGGTGCAATGACTCTGCGACTGCTGGCGCTTCCACGCTCACGTTTACTACACGCTTCGGCTCTGGCTCAACCACCATTAATGTCGGCGACCCTTCGCCGCAAATCACCAGTATCACCGCGAACACTGCCGAACAAGGTGACAGCTTGGATGTGCAAATCAACGGTAAAGGTTTTGGCACAAACCCAACAGTGCAAATATCCGATAGCTCTATACAGTTCTATGTCAATCACCCTACCGATACGGTCATCTACGCGACCATGAACGTCGCTGATACTTCCGTTATCGGCACTGACACAATCACCGTCACATCCAATGGCCCGACCGGCCAGGGCTTCAGCGGTAACCCCGGCCAGTCAGCCGGAAGTAATTCTGTAAATTTCACGGTCACTGCAGGGCCGGGTTTTCAAATCGTTGGCGCAAGTGGTGGCCCCGGCAATCAAACAATCTCAGATGGGGGTATGGGCACTTTCACTACACAGGTCACTGGCGGAAATCCCGTCTCTTACCAGTGGTCGTTTTCCGCACCGAACAGTGCCGGGGACAATCCTAATGTAAATTTCACCGCCGCTACCAGCCAGACAACCAACACCGATTCGCACTGGTACGCTAACAATCCCAACACGCCAAATTACTGTCCACCTGACTTGGCCACCGGGCAGCAATATTGGAATGCTCCGTATACAATTCAGGCAAGCGTCAAATTTGATGATGGTAATAGCCAGAAGACAATCAATAAAAAAGTAACCCTGACTTCAAATGCCGCC
>WNFE01002594.1_pt1 | contig 13334 bp, 11 predicted proteins | sample 5400451 | NCBI WGS metagenome assembly WNFE01 (sample SAMN13153344, study PRJNA577476) | soil metagenome | isolation source: 200 cm saprolite under Douglas fir tree site 2 hole 2 | place: USA:California | collected 2015-04-18 | reverse complement strand
CGACGTCACGCTCACGGCCGGCACCGCCGCCCTGATCGCGACCACGACCACCGCGGTCCCCGCCGGCGTCCAGGGCGGCTACTATCCGCGCCTCGTATGCACAGTCATCGCTCTGCTGGGAGCTACCGCCCCCAGCGCGCTCTTTTTTAGCTTCCGATTTAACGGTGGCGCGGATATCGCGACCTACACAGTCGAGCCTGGCTTTCTCGTCGCGCTCGCCGAGGATCAATTCACCTTCGTCCTCGTCGGCGTGGAATCCCAGTCCGCGTGGTGGCCAACCGGCACGATCGTCGAGCTATGGGGCAAATCGACGACTCAGGCGACGACGATTAAAAAGGTTGGGACGCAGTTCCTGCTCGAACTAGGCATCGGCGCCAGCCCGTAATCTCCCCATGGAAGGCCAGAACCCAACTCGGCGTTACAAATGGTTTCGCCCGCGCCAGGCTGCACGCGGCGCGGTTACCGGTTTTTTCGCCACCAACTATGCAACGATTTCCTTGTTCAACACCTCGCAAGGTCCTCACGTCCTCGTGGTGCGAGATTTCCGAGTTATCAGCAATAGTGGCGGCAACTTCGTCGTTGCGAATGTTCAGGGATCGCTCGGCTCTGCCGCTGGCACGGTGGCTAATCTATTTCCAGCCGATGGAGCAATGCCGGGTCAAACCTATCGCTTCGACAATCCGAACACGCTAACCGCGGACTACGGCTTTCAGACATCTTCCGGCTTCATGGGATGGCCGCACGACTTACCTTTTGGCTTCATTCAGCCCGGTTGGTCGCTTGCGTTTCAATCTACTTCTACCGGGCAAACCATCGGCCTCGCCTTTTTGTGGGAAGCCATCGGCATCGACGAGCTCGATTTCCTGGACTGGTAGACAAATGTGGCCTCGTACCGCCGCCCTAAGGGTACTTACGTCCGCTCGACTCAAGACTGGTTCTCCGATCGGATTTTCACCGGTGGCTGGGCAGCTCAGAACGATCCGCTGGTCAACAACGGCACCTACTTTTCCGTCTCGCTGTATAATAACGACCAGACCGGCAGGCTTTACTACGTCTACCGGCTGACGATCGCCAGCGACAGCGCGCAATTCTACTACGCCTCGCTCCACTCGGGAAAAGTTGGCAGCCTGGTCGCTAATTGCTTCAGCATCAATCCTCAGCTCGGCTACGCCACCGGCCAAATCTACCTGCTGACGCAGACAGGCACCGCGGGGCCGCCCTGGCTGCCGAACCCCACTGATCCATTCGTAACCTTTGCCGCATCGGGTGCAATGGCTGGGGCCGCCGGCGAGAGCCCGGCCTTCATTCTACCGGTTGGCGACTCTCTGGTGATTCGCCATAACCAGTCGGGTAATCAGTACGCGGTGAGTTTCTGGTTTGTGCCCTTGGCGGGCAATTAGATGGCTAGTACAGATATCTCAGGCTGTACCAACTGCAACGCCTGGTTCCATTACGAAGATGGTTCCACGGACGGCTACTGGGTAGTGGGCCTGACCGGCTCGTGCAACGACATCCGGACCACGCCGCCGATGGGCTCCGTTTCATACTTCGGCTTTCCCTTCGGGCTCAATCCTTTCGCACAGACCTTTTGGCAGCTTTACAGCCAGGGGCGATTTCCCTGGTCGCTCGAAACGCTCGCCAATGCGCTCTACCTCCATAGTCAGACCAAACTCACCGCGGCTTCCGGCCCGGCCGATGACTACCTGATCGTATGCGCCGACGTCCCCAAGCCTGGTTCGCCCTGCCCTTCCGGCACCTACTGGGATAACGCAACCGAAACCTGCAAGCCGCTTGTAGGCTTCCTTCGCCCGATCGTCGTGCCGCCGCCGCCGCCACCGCCACCGCCGCCGCCGCCGCCACCGCCGCCGCCGCCACCGCCGCCGCCGCCTCCTCCGCCGGCTCCGCCGCCACCTCCGCCTCCGGCGCCTGCGCCGGGGATCGATGAGGTCCACGGCATGGTGTGGGAAGACATCAACGGCGATGGCATACGTGATCCGTTCGCCGGTGAGATGGGCCTGATGGGCTGGAGCGTCCAGCTGTTGGATGCGGGTGGCCTGCTGCTGGCCACGCAGACGAGCGACGCGTTAGGTAACTATGTGTTCGCGGGGCTCTCGGCAGGCACGTACAGCGCGTGCGTCGTCCCCCAGGGCACGTACAACCAGACGGTCCCGACCAGTGGGACGGGTTGTGGTGGGCTAGGCTATTCGTTCACGATTCTGCCCAGCTCGTTCGCCACATGGGTGACGAACAACGACTTCGGTGAGATGTTGAAGCCGTAGCAAGCAACAACTCCTGACCAAACGGGCCCCGGCGACTTCGCCGGGGCCTTTTTCTTGAGGGATTTATTGGGGAATGAAGTTGATGCCCGGCTCGAGCCGGCGGGCGAACGCGGCGAGCAGCTCCGCCGCGCGATCGAGGTCCTGCAATGCCACCATCTCATTGGGGCTGTGCATGTAGCGGTTGGGCACGCTGACGAGTCCGGTCGGGATACCCCGCATCGCGTTATAGATGGCGTCGGCGTCCGTCCCCGTTTCCCGCGGCGCCGCCTGGATCGTGTAAGGCAGCTTTGCCTGCTCCGCGCATTCCACCAGCAAGTCGAAGACGAGGGGACTGACCGACGAGCCTCGCGTCAGGACGACGCCGCCGCCGAGCTTGTGATCGCCGGAGTGTTTCTTGTCGGCGCCGGGGTAGTCGGTTGCGTGCGTGACGTCGATGACGAGCGCCACGTCCGGCTCGATTCCGATCGCGCTGGTCCGCGCGCCGCTCCCGGTCCAGGCGATCTCCTCGCGCGTCGAGGCGACCGCAAACACCGCGGCGTGTTTTGGTCGCTGGGACGCAAGCCGCCGTAACGCTTCGGCGGCCACGAAGGCGCCGATGCGGTTGTCGAGACTGCGCGACACGATCCGGTCGTTCGGGTACTCCTCCACGCGGCTGTCGATTACGCCGGCATCGCCGATACGAATTCTCGAGGCGGCCGCGTCCCGATTGGCGGCGCCGATGTCGATCCACAAGTCGATCACCTTGGTGACGCGATCGAGATCTTCCTTCTTCAGATGGTGGATCGCTTTCTTGCCGACGACTCCATGCACCGGTCCCTCGCGCCCCAAGAGCAACACGCGTTGTCCGACCAGTACCTGCGAGTCCCAGCCGCCGATGCCGCTGAAGTAGAGAAACCCGTCCTCATCGATGTGCGTGATCTGGACGCCGATCTCGTCGATGTGGCCGGCGAACATGAGCCGCGGCTTCCCTTTGGGATTGACCGCGGCCACGGAGTTGCCGTGCACATCGGCGTGCACGTCGTCCGCGAACGTCGCGACTTCGTCGCGCCACAGGCGTGCAGGAGCCTGCTCGAACCCCGAGGGGCCCGGCGTGTCGAGGAGCTGCTTCAAGAATCCGACCGTCGGTAGCGTCATGCTGTCGTTATGGTGTCCCGATAGTGTTTATTGCCGGCGGAGACCGACCCGATAGAGCAACGTGCCAAGGATCGCGAACATGACGAGGGCGACGATCGCCGAAGTCGCGAATCCTCCCAGCGCGTGATAGAGCTTCAGCGAATCAGCCAACCAATCGGCGGATTTGCCGCGGGCGCTTCCCCATCCCGCGATCGCCGCGACGGCGATGCCACAGATTGCCCCACCGGCGATCAGGCCGCTCGCGAAGAGGACGCCGGGCCCCGATTCGATTTCCGCGAGCGACCGGTTTGTCGACCGCACGCGGCGCTCGACCAGCCAGCGCACGACTCCACCCGCGAACATGCCTGCTGATGTCGTGAGCGGCAGGTACACGCCGACTGCCACCGGCAGCGATCCCACGCCCATCAGCTCGATCGCGATCGTCAGGAAGACCCCGATCAGCACCAACGCCCACGGCAGCTTGTGGGTCAGGATGCCGTCCGTGATGAGCGCCATCAGCGTGGCTTTGGGAGAGTCGAGTCGCTTCAGGTCGTGGCCCGCGTACTCGTGAATGCGGCCGCCGATGCCCGGGTCGACGACGTAGCGGATCTCGTGCGAGGCGGGATCGACGAGGTACTTGCCCGGCGGCACGCCCTGAGTCGGGAGGTACACGCGAATCACCTGATAGGTGTTGTTGTCGATCGAATCGGTGCCACCGACACCGAAATGCGTCATCGTCTCGCTGTGAACGACGACGTTGCCGTCGGCGCTCTTGCCACTGGCCGGCGCGACAAAGCCGGGGCGCCGCTCCGGCACCTCGTAGCGGTAGGCGTTATTGAGGAAGGTGAGCGTCCAGCCCACGGCGAGCGCCGATCCGATAGCGCCAATGAGGATGGCGATCTGCTGACGGCGGGGAGTCGCGCCCACCAGAAATCCGGTCTTGAGATCCTGCGACGTGTTCCCGCCGTTTGCGACCGCGACGGCGATCACGCAGGCGATCGAAATGGCGCGGACGCGATCATCGATCTGCGTCCATCCGAGCAACAGGAAGATGAACGAGATCGCGATGAGCGACGCGATCGTCATTCCGGAGATCGGGTTTGCCGAACTGCCGATCTGTCCACAAATGCGGGACGACACCGTCGTGAAAAAGAAGCCGAACAGGATGATCAGGATGCCGCCGAGGAGATTCACGCCGATCTGTGGCAGGAGCGCCAGGACGATGGCGAGCGCGATCGAGCCGAACACGGTGACGCTGATTGGCAGATCGTCGTCGGTGCGCAATTTCGCCGCGATGGCCTGGCCGACTCGGCTCGCGCGCATGTCCGCAAAGCCCGCGCGGAACGCGGCGATGATCGTCGGCATCGAGCGCGCGAGCGCGATGATCCCGGCGCTGGCTACCGCGCCCGCGCCGATATAGAAGACGAAGGCGGCCCGGACCTCGCCCGCGCTCATGTCGCGGATCAGCTTGGTCGTTCCGAACATCGGCTCCGTCATGGAGCTGCCGAACAGCTTGATCGCGGGCATCAGCACGACGTAGGCAAGACACCCTCCGGCGAACAAATAGCCCGCGATCCGCGGTCCGATGATGTATCCGACGCCGAGCAGCTCGGGACTCACCTCCACGCGGACTTCGGCGTTCTGATAGCCACGCAGCACTTTGCCGGGAAGCTCCTGCCACAGCTTCAATGCCGTCATCAAAAACTTGTAGACGAACGCGATGCCGAATGCCTGGAATACCGTCTTGGCGTGGATGCCGCCGCGCTCACCGGCGATCAGCACTTCGGCGCAGGCGGTGCCTTCGGGGTAGGGCAGATTGCCGTGTTCTTTCACGATCAGGGCGCGGCGCAGCGGAATCATCATCAGCACGCCCATCAGGCCACCCGCGATCGCGAGGATCGTCACGCGCGAGATGTCGAGGTCGTAGCCCATCAACAAAATCGCGGGAATCGTGAACACGACCCCCGCGGACACCGAATCGGCCGCCGATCCGGTCGTTTGGACGATGTTGTTTTCGAGAATCGTCGAGCGGCCGAACCAGCGGAAAATGGTGATCGACAGGACGGCGATGGGGATCGACGCGCTGACGGTCAAACCGATCTTCAGTGCCAGATAGACATTCGAGGCGCCGAAGATCAAGCCGAGCAGCACGCCCAGCGTAATCGCGCGCGGCGTGAGCTCGGCCGGAGCCTGGCTGGCGGGAATGTACGGCTCGTGCACCGCACCACCGGCTCCGGGTCGACCCGATGCCACTGGATGGGCTGCCGGAATGCTCGTCATAGGCGGCACAATCTGCGCCCGCAATGGCGCCAGTGTCCAGCGTGATAAGTGGTCCCGCGCCCGAACCAGCGCGGGCTCCGGGGGGTATGCAGGGCCCGATGACACAATCTCCTGACATCACTCATGAGCTGCGCCTCGCTCTGGCCGGGGCCTACGACATCGAGGCGCCAATCGGGCGCGGCGGGATGGCCCACGTCTATCTCGCGCGCGAGCCTCGCCTGGACCGGCGCGTCGCGATCAAGGTGCTTGACCCTGACCTTGCAGCCGACGAGGCGTGCCGCCGGCGATTTCTGAGCGAGGCGCGGACGGTGGCGCGCCTGACCCACCCGAACATTGTGCCGATTTTCGCGGTCGACGAGATCGGCGGGTTCGTGTTTTTCGCGATGGCGTACGTTGCGGGAGAAACACTTTCGCAGCGGGTCGCGAGCCATGGGCCGCTCGATCCCCACCAGGCGGGCCGCTTGCTGTGCGACATCGGGGAGGCTCTGGATTATGCGCACGCGCGCGGTGTGGTGCACCGGGACGTGAAGCCCGACAACATCCTGCTCGATGCCGCGACCGGACGGGCGCTGCTCTCCGACTTCGGCATCGCTCACGAGACCAGGATGTCCGGGAGGCCCGGGGTGCTCGGACGTCCTGCCGCACCGCGCGGGGGAGTGGTCGGCACCGCGGCATTCATGAGTCCCGAGCAAGCAAGCGGCGACGCCGTCGATGGGCGCAGCGACATCTACTCGCTGGGTGTGGTCGCCTACTACGCCCTCTCGGGACGGCTGCCGTTTTTCGCCACAACGGACGAAGGTCTGCTGGCGCTGCACATCGGGGCTCCGGCGCCGCCGCTCGCCACCGTCGCTCCGTTCGTGGCGCCACGCGTGGCGCAAATCGTCGACCGCTGTCTCGCGAAGGAGCCGTGGGCGCGCTTCGCCGACCCAGCGGCGCTGGTCCGGGCGGTCGCGGAGGCGATTGGGGCCTCTCCGGTCCCGCTGGCGGTCCGCGCCTTCCTCGTGCGCAGCACTCACCTCGAAGCACCCGCGCTGATGCATGCGTTCGTGACGGGCGTGGGTCTGCTGCCGGCGACCGTTGCCGCCTGGCTCTCGCCAACCGAGGGTACGGTGCGCGCAGCGGCGACCCTGGCGCTCGCTGCGGCAATCGCGGCGCCGGCTGTGGTCGCCATCGTACGCGTGCGCGCGCCTGCTCGCTGCCGGGCATCACCGCGCGGATCTCGTCGCGGCGTTGGCGGAGCGTCAGGCCCGGCGGCGCGAGGAATTGGCCTTCGTCTATGGTTCCGGTCCCACCAGCTTCGAGCGCGCCATTGGGTGGGTCGCGCGCGTGGCGCTGCTGGTGGCAATCGCGGCTGTGGCCTGCGGCGTCGGGGTCATCAGTGTCCCCGGGCTCCTCGAGCCGCTGCTTCCGTCCATTGCCATTGGAGGCGCTGCGACAGCACTGCTCGCGGGAGTCGTGGCGCGCGCCCGAACGGAGCAACGCACCGACCCCCTGGGCGAGCGGAGTCTGCGGTTTTGGCGAGGACGATTCGGCCGCGTGCTATTCCGGGTCGCGAGCGTGCGCCTCACGCCGTTCCGGCCGGTCGTCACCGTCCTCAGCCGCTCGGAGACCCCCGCCTGAGGTAAACATTAGTTTAGAGGCGCTATGCCGCACCTCGCTCCCGATCGGCTGTTTCTCGATTTTCAAGCCGCTGTGGCGGGTCGCTACTCGCTGGAGCGCGAGCTGGGACGCGGCGGCATGGGCGTCGTGTACCTCGCCCGCGAAGTCCGGCTGGATCGTCCCGTCGCGATCAAGCTCCTGCCGCCTTCGAAGGCATCGGATCCCAAACTGCGCGAGAGATTCCTGCGCGAGGCGCGCACGGCGGCCAAGCTCTCCCATCCCAACATCATTCCGATCCACGCCGTCGAAGAGATCGACGAATTCGTGTTCTTCGCGATGGCGTACATCGAGGGCGAGACGCTGACGGAACGCGTGCGGCGGCGGGGCCCGCTTGCGCCCTCTGACGCATCACGTGTCCTTCGCGACGTCGCCTGGGCGCTCGCGTACGCCCATGGGCAGGGCGTCATCCATCGCGACGTGAAGCCCGACAACATCCTGCTCGAGACCAGCGGCCGCGTGCTGGTCGCCGACTTCGGGATTGCGAGCGTGGTCGCCGGCGCGGGCGGGCTGGCGACCGGCGAGGTGGTGGGCACGCCGGAATTCATGAGTCCCGAGCAGGCGTTGGGCGAGGAAGTCGACGGGCGGAGCGACCTGTACGCGCTCGGCGTCGTGGGCTTTTTCGCCTTCTCGGGGACGCTGCCGTTCGAGGGCGAGAAGCCGACAGAGGTACTCGCCAAGCAGATCACCGAGCCCGCGCCGCCGCTCGCGACCGTTGCGCCCGGTGTGCCGCGACGGATCGCCCATGCGCTCGACGCCTGTCTTGCGAAAGAACGGGAAGAGCGTCCGGACGGTCCGTCCGTTTTGGCCGATCAGCTGAGTCGAGCGCTCGAGTTGCGCCGCGAGCTGCCGATCCCGTTACGGGTATTCGTCAAGCGGGACGGGCGGCTCGACGATGGGCTCTCGCTGCTCTACCCGTTCGTACTGCTCGCCGCCGCCGTGCTCGCCGGGTCCGCAACCTCGACGATGATCGGTTTCGAAGTGCTCGTCGGCGGCATGACACTCGTACCGGTGAGCGTTCTCATCAGTCGCGCGCGCCGACTCTTGAAGTCCGGCTTCGATCACGGTGACCTCGAGGTCGCCTTCAAGGCGGAGTTGGAACGGTGGCGTGAGGAGCGAGTGGCCGGACAGCGTTTGGGCCCAACGTGGCTGGAGCGGGGACTAAACGCAGTCGCCCGCGGCGGCTTTATCTCCGCGGGGCTGGCCATCACGATATTTCCGCTTGTCTTCGGCTCTCCGTCGCTGTCGATGCTGCTCCAGGGACTCAGTCTCGGCATATACGCGAGCGCGTGCTCGTTGGTGCTCCTGCAACGTCGCCGTGACGTGGATACCGAATTCTGGAGCAAGCTGTGGGTGGGGCGCTTCGGCCGCTGGCTGTTCAAAGTGGCGCGAGCGATCACGCCCGCGCGCGCGTTGCCCTCGTCACTGACACATCGCCCCACCGAAATGGCGCTCGGCATGGCTGCCGAGCAGCTCTACGAGGACCTGCCCAAAGAGACGCGTCGTGAGCTGCGCGACCTCCCGGACGTCGTGCATCGTCTCGAGGAGGATGCGCAACGCATGCGCGCCCGCCTTGAGGAGTTGCAGGAGGCTCTATCGGACGCCGGCCAGCGCGGTGATCCCAATCCCGCGATTGCCGTGCGGCGTGATCGCATCGTCAAGGACTTGAACGCCGAGCGGGAACTCGTGCAGCAGCGACTCAAGGACGCCGTCGCAGCGCTGGAGACGATCCGCCTGAATCTGCTGCGGCTGCACGCGGGGACCGGAAGTGTCCAAAGCCTGACGACCGATCTGGGGCTCGCGCGTGAGATCGCGCGCGACATTGGTGCGCAAGTGGACGCCTACCGTGAGATCGAGAGCGCGCTCTAGTCGCGCACCCGCTGGAGCCGCTCCACCGCCTGCTGCAGCATGTCCTCCGTTTTACAGAACGCAAACCGCACGTACCTGCGGCCCAGCTCCGGGCGCGAGTAGAAGCTCGAGCCTGGCACGGTGGCCACGCCGTGCTCCGCTGTCAGCCACTTCGCGAACTCATCGTCGGGAAGATCCGAGAGTCCTGAGAAATCGGCCATGACGTAGTACGCACCCTGGGGCGGCCGACACTTGAATCCCGCTTGCAGCAATCCGCCGCAGAGGATGTCGCGCCGCCGGCGGTAATCCCGCGCGAGTCCTTCGTAATAGTCGTCGCCCAGCGTTTCCATGCCGACGGCGATCGCCTCTTGCAAGGGGGCGGGAGCGCCGACGGTGAGGAAGTCATGCACCTTCCGGATCGCACCGGTCACGTCAGGAGGCGAGACGATCGTCCCGATTCGCCAGCCGGTCACACTGAATGTCTTCGAGGCACCGCTTGTCGTGATCGTGCGATCGGCCATCCCCGGCAGCGTCGCGATCGGGATGTGCTCGCCCTCGTAATAGATATGCTCATAGATCTCGTCGGTCACGGCAAACGCGTCGTGGCGCTGGCACAGCTCGGCGATTGCCGTCAGCTCGGCGCGCGAGAGCACCCGGCCCGTCGGATTGTTCGGCGTGCAGACGATGATGGCGCGCGTCTTCGCGGTGAACGCCTTGGCGAGACGGTCCAGATCGATCGGCCCCTCGGCCGGCATCGGGACGAAGACCGGCTTCGCATCGCAGAGGATCGCGTCGGGTCCGTAGTTCTCGTAGAACGGCTCGAACACGACGACTTCGTCGCCCGGATTCACGATCCCGAGCAGCGCTGACACCATTGCTTCGGTCGCTCCGCAGGTCACTGTGACCTGCGTCATGGGATCGACCGGCAGGCCATACCAGTCCTGGTATTTCGCGGCCAACGCGTTCCGCAGGCGCGCCGCACCCCAGGTGATGGCGTACTGATTCACGTCATCGCGGATCGCGCGGGCGGCCGCCTCTTTCAAGACGTCGGGGCAGGGAAAGTTCGGGAAGCCCTGCGACAGGTTGATGGCGCCGTGCTCGTTTGCGAGCCGGGTCATCCCCCGAATCACCGATTCGGTGAAGCCGTGGGTTCGCCGGGCTGTGCGCATGAGGACTTAAAGATAGGCATCCGAGCGACGGTTCACCCGTCGCCCGGATGGGAGCCGCCCGCCTAGGACTTCAGCTTCGTGTTGATCTCGACGAGAATGGGCTGTGGCGTGTCGACGAAGACGACGTGACTTCCCATGTGCCGGACCGTGAACTTCAGCGGCGCGCTTTTGGCTTTGGTCTGACGGTAATAGACGACCTGATCGTCCCCCGACTGCTCCACCCGTACGATCTCGAATCCCTTCTGCACGAGCACATCGCGCGTCACCGACATCGCGCGGCTCGGGTCGACGAGGAACGCTTTCTTCGGCCCGTGTCCCTGCGCCATGGCAGGGGAAGCCGCGAGGGCACTCAATGCAACGACCAGCAGCAAGCGAGTCATGGCCCCTCCGGTAAAGGAAGTCACTTCAGCAACAGCTTCGCGATCGTATTGAGCTGCATGTTACTCGTGCCTTCGTAGATCGTCCCAATCTTCGCGTCGCGGTAGAACTTTTCAACTGGATATTCTTTGGTATAGCCGTACCCACCGAAGAGCTCTACCGCCAGCGACGTCACGCGCTCGGCGACCTGGGAGCTGAGCAGCTTGGCCATGGCCGCCTGCTTCGTGTACGACTGGCCGGCATCCTCGAGCCGGGCCGCGTTGTAGACCATCAGGCGGGCCGCCTCGAGCTCCGTCGCCGCCTGGGCAAGCTGGAATTGGACCCCCTGGAAGTCGGCGACCGGTTTGCGGAATTGCTGGCGCTCCTTCACGTACTTGAGGGACGCGTCGAGCGCGCCGCGGGCCACGCCGATCATCTGCGCGCCGATGCCGATGCGGCCGGTGTTGAGGGTCTCAATGGCCACCTTGTAGCCCATGCCGACGTCACCGACGAGATTGACGGCCGGCACCTCGCAATGATCGAGAATCAATTCGGCCGTCGATGACGCGCGGATGCCAAGTTTGTCCTCTTTTTTGCCGACGCTGAATCCCTTGAAGCCGCGCTCGACCGCGAAGGCCGTGATCCCCTTGTAGCCCTTCGCGAAGTCCGTATTCGCGAAAATCACGTAGAAGCCCGCCTCGGCACCGTTCGTGATCCACAGTTTGCGGCCGTCGAGAATCCATCGATCACCTTGCTTCGTGGCTTTGGTCTGGAGGCCGAATGCATCGGACCCCGATGCGGCTTCGGAGAGCGCGTACGCGCCCACCAAATCGCTGGCGAGGCGCGGGAGATAGCGGCGTTTGATGTCCTCGGACGCCCACTTGAGGAGCAGCGCATTGACGAGCGTGTTCTGGACGTCGACGAAGATCGCCGTCGAGGCATCGACGGCGGAGAGCTCCTCGACCGCGAGGACGGTCATGAAAAGACTGCCGCCGGCGCCTCCGTGGGCCTCGGGAATCTCGATTCCCATCAGGCCGAGCGCGAAGAACTTCGGGATGAGAGCGGGATCGAGCTGCGTGGCCTGCTCCATCGCCTGCACGCGCGGGCGGACTTCCTGCTCGGCGAAGTCGCGTACCGCGCCTCGAAACATCTGCTCTTCTTCGGAGAGCTGCGTGAGTGGGTTCACGCCTTCTTGTCGGACGGTCCTGCCACCAGCATCTCCCGGATGCCACCCAGCGAGCCGAGGACGCCGGTCGCCTCGTACGGCATATAGACGACTTTGTTATTCTGCCCGGAGACCATTTCTTTGAGCGTTTCGATGTAGCGGATCGCGATCAGGTAGCGCGCGGGATCGCCGCCCGTGCCCTTGATCGCCGCGGTGATGCGCTCGATCGCCTGCGCCTCGGCCTCGGCCACCTTGAGCCGCGCCGCCGCTTCGGCTTCGGCGTGCAGAATCTTCGCTGCCTTATCGCCTTCCGCCGTGTTGATCTCCGACTGCCGGATGCCCTCGGCGGCGAGAATGCGCGATTGCCGCTCGGCGTCGGCGGTGATGATCGTCGCCCGGCGTTCCCGCTCGGCGCGCATCTGCTTCTCCATCGCGTCACGAATGTCCCGTGGCGGATTGATGTCCTTGAGCTCCACCCGGCTGACCTTCGATCCCCACTTGTGCGTCGCCTCGTCCAGAATCGCGCGCAGCTTCGCGTTGATGGTGTCGCGCGACGAGAGGATATGGTCCAGCTCCATCTCGCCGATCACGTTGCGCAGCGTCGTCTGCGTCAGCTTCTCGATGGCGTCGGGCAGGTTCGCGATCTCGTAGGTCGCGCGAACGGGATCGGTGATCTGGGAATAAATGAGCGCGTCGATTTCCACGACCACGTTGTCCTTCGTGATCACGTTCTGGCGTGGAAATACGTAGACGGTCTCGCGCAGGTCGATGCGCTCGGTGCGGAAGCGGCGGGAATAGCTGTCACCTGCCGGTGTGACGATTGTCTGGTGCCAATCGACCGACCGCGGCCGATCGATGATCGGTACGATGAAGTTGATCCCCGAGGCCAGGGTCTTGTGGTAGCGGCCGAGGCGCTCGACGATCATCGTCTGAGCCTGCTGGACGACGCGAATGCTCTTGGAGATCAGAACGATGACGCCGAAGGCGACGGCGGCGACGAGTATCGTGCCTGGACCCACGCGTTAGATCTCCTTTTCGACCATCAGAGTTGTGCCGTCCACCTGGATGATCGTGACGGGCGTGCCCGGCTCGATCACCGTGGCGTCGCTGGAGGCACCGCGCCAATCTTCGCCGTCGACTTTCACACGGCCGGTGCTGCCCGGTCCGATCCGCTCCGTCACGATCGCCGTCTTACCAAGGAGGGCGTCCACGCCGGTGCGCAGTTCGGAGCCCGGGCCGAGCTGGAAGTAGTGCATCAGACGCGGCCGCAGCCCTGCCATGCTCGCGACGCTGGAGACGGCGAATGCGATGCCTTCGGTGACCAGTCCCAAGCCCGGGATCAGCGCGACGACTCCCGCCACGAAGGCCCCGACCGCGAGGCAGGCGAGCCAGAAACCCGCGGTGAACATTTCGGCGACCAGCAGCGCGACACTGGCGAGAAACCAAATCAGCCAATCGGGCATATGG
>WNFE01002592.1_pt1 | contig 13334 bp, 12 predicted proteins | sample 5400451 | NCBI WGS metagenome assembly WNFE01 (sample SAMN13153344, study PRJNA577476) | soil metagenome | isolation source: 200 cm saprolite under Douglas fir tree site 2 hole 2 | place: USA:California | collected 2015-04-18 | reverse complement strand
TGCTTCTTGAAAAGGACCACCCCGCGACCACGACACCATTTTGGCACATCTACGGGCTGCCGATAGTGAACTGGTGAAGCGGCCTAGAAATCGCGCCTGGCCGAGTGCTACCGACCGAGGTTCCGTGCTGTGTTTGTTGCGGGCGCCGGTTTAGGCGGGGACAGAGACCTCTTCTCTCCGAGCCACGTCTGCCCCTTGGCCTTGATCGTCTTTTCAAGATCGCTGCCTTTGGTCGGGTAGACCCGATTCACGGGGAAACCGCTTTTCTCCAGAAGGTAGGCAAGGGGTGCGTACTCGCGCGGATATTTCTGAACGGCAAGTGTGTCGAGTTCAACGAACCCAGTTGGGAAGGTGAACGTGCACATGTCGTAGATGGCCTGGCGGTCTACGATCTTCCACACACCGTCGCGCTTCTCCACACGATCGTAAAACCGGGCATGTCCCTCGCAGCCGACCCCTAGCACGGCATTGTCGGCTACGACGATCGCATTCGTCTCTGCGATGGCTTTGTCACCATTGAAGATCACGACCGGCGAGGTAATGACGTGCTTGGCCTTGAAGTCGGACGCGCCCATCTTCATCGAACCATCCACGAAATCGCTGGCTGTTCCTGCGAACCATGTGATGTCGATGGTTGCGTCCGGGTGAAAGAGATTCCGGAGTTGATCCCACTCGCCAAGATCCCGATGTATCCATCCAGTCATGAGATCCGCGATGCTGAGCCGATCTTCTAGGTACGATTGCATGGCGATCTGTCCCATGTGTGGTTCCTCCGATTGCAATCATCATTTGCAGAAGTATTATGCGTGATTGTGGCGCACGACGACGGTTCGTTTCTGGTCAAGAGGCTCTTGCTTGACAGTGCCACCAGCGGCCGCGCAAAAAGCGACAGCCTCCTGGGCGATCAGGAGGCTGTTTGCATGCAGGTGGTTGCGGGGGTCGGAGCTGAACCGACGACCTTTGGGTTATCAGCCCTTCCCGACTCGACACGACAACCTATGTGCCACGAACAACACGTCGGAAGTTTGCGCGCTTCTCACGCGAGTGATATTCAGGCCTTGATGAACTCATGCAGGTCATTGTTGACCCGGTCCTTCTCCGTTGTGCACATACCGTGCGGAGCGCCGTTGTAGATCTTGAGTGTGGCGTTCTTGACCAGTTTCGCCGACAGCATGCCTGAATCGGCAATTGGCACGATCTGATCGTCGTCACCATGCAGAATGAGTGTCGGCACGTCAATCTTCTTCAGATCTTCCGTCATGTCGGTTTCGGAGAAGGCCTTGATGCAGAAGTATGCCGCCGGCATTCCCGCCATCATACCTTGCAGCCAGAAGGACTCCTGCACCCCCTCGGAGACCTTTGCCCCGGGGCGGTTGTAGCCGTAGAACGGGATGCTGAGGTCCTTCCAGAACTCCGACCGGTCGGCGAGGACGCTGGTTCTGATCTGATCGAACGCCTCGATCGGCGTGCCGCCAGGATTGCTCGCGCTCTTGACCATGACCGGCGGGACCGCGCCGATCAGAACGGCCTTCGCGACGCGCTTCGTACCGTGGCGCCCGATGTAGCGCGCGACCTCACCGCCACCGGTCGAATGGCCGACGTGGATCGCATCCCGCAGATCGAGTGTTTCGACGAGCTGTGCCAGATCATCAGCGTAGGTGTCCATGTCGTTGCCCTGCCAAGGCTGGCTCGATCTCCCGTGGCCGCGGCGGTCATGGGCGATGGTGCGATAGCCGTGCGACGCGAGAAAGAACATTTGGTCTTCAAACGCGTCAGCGCTGAGCGGCCATCCGTGACTGAAGACAACCGGTTGTCCGCTGCCCCAGTCCTTATAGTAGATCTGGGCGCCGTCCTTGGTTGTAAAGGTCGTCATGACATTCCTCCCTTGGGTGTGAGTGTGGGTGCAGAAAACGCCGTCGGGTTATCCATTACCGCCAATAACCTGTGATGTATGTTCCTCTTCTGTGTGTGCGAGCTCTCAACATTCTTAAGACCGATCCGACTGGCCAAGTGCTCTCCCCAACGTGCCTGCACAGCCGCGCGCGCTGGCGACCGGACTTATTCGGTGCCGATGACTCTGGCCGACATCACTACCTGGGCCGCGATGCCCAGAAGTCCCAGAATCGCCAAGACCAGAAGCGAAACGGGGCGTCACCATGGCTACCTCCTTCGTCCCCGCTCTCACCACACGTTGCAGGCGAACCGCGCGCGCGAGATGCCCTTCGCGTGTCGGCTCACTCGCCACGTCTGTTGTCCGGACACCCAGGTGGACTCGAGATAGCGCTTCGAAGTCTTGCGCAAGTTCCAAGGCATCGTCGACTTCCCTCAGGTTCCCGCTCCGTAGATTCATTAGCGAATGGTCAGCCGCCGACGGTACCGGTCTGGGCGTGCTGTTGATAGGTCGGGCCGCCCGGGATGCTCGCCGACCGGTCGGCCGCCATCCGCGCGGCAGTGTTCTCCCGGAGCGCCAGCGCGGCGGACTGGGAGGTGAAGGTCTGCCAGCGCCGTGCGTCGCGGTTGGCCAGCGCGATCATCACCAGGAACGGGGCAGCGGACGACACGGGAATGCCGAGCTGATCCGCGCGGTCGTCACCGACGGTCCGCCTGAGGATGCCGTGGATGAGGTCCAAGAATTCAGCACGCGGCATAAGCGGTTGTGGCGCCGAGGCCAGGAGGTCCGCCTGCGCGCCGACCATGGCCGCGGTCAGGGCGCGCGAATTCTCGTCCGGCGGACCAATGGTCAAGTCAAGCAGGTGCCTCAGCTCCTGGGCGCTATCGTGATCGGTGACGTCCCGGTAGAAGCTGTGGTCCTCCAGTCCCAGCAGATAGGCAAGGTAATGCCAGTAGTGGTACAGGCTGTTCTGCTCGGCCTGCGTCAGTTCGATGCCGAGTGCGGCCAGGGCCCGGAAGGGCGTCAGGGTGAAGTCCAACCATGTGCGGGCCACATCCACCTGGCTGATCGGAACGCCCCACTCGGCTGCCTCCCACCCATGTTTGAGGGCACTGGATCGCATGCGTGCGTGCAGCAGCCGTACCTGGACGGTCGCTTGGTATCCGGGTGCTCCGCGCAGCAGCCCACCGGGCATCGTGGCCTGCCTTGCCCACATGCCGGTTTCGGCCAGGCGCCGGGGCGCCATGGTGGTCAGCCGTCCGGTCTGGGTCAGCAACCTGGCGATGGCGGGCGAGGCGTAGGTGTGCACCAAGGCGCTGCTGATGGCGCAGAGTCCATACCAAAACGGCGATATTGACAGCGCCGCGACCTCGCCGCGCCCGAGCATGTCGGGGTCCACCCACGCAGGCATGGTCTCGAGCTGCTGCAACAACGCGGTGATGGCCGGCGGTCGGTCGGTCAGGCTCTCCAGGCCGTCGGCGAAACCGGCGTTGAGGATCCGACGGCCTTCCTTGCCGAGCGCGTCCATCTCGACGATGACCGCGTCCGCCAGCGGGTCACCAACCGCCAGCATCCGCACCATGTGGTCGGCGTTGTCTCCATGCCGGACCCGCGCCTGGTCGAGGTTGATCACGCGACCAGGAATGTTGAAGCCTGGATGTTTTTTACTATCCGTAATTGCAGTACTCATGTTTTTCTCCTTGTCGCTCGTTCTATCTCCCCGGTAGGATGCGGTCTCCCGCGCGCGGGGTGCACGAGCAGCTTCTTCCCACACGATTGCGAGAGGCCGATGCCGCGCGAGGTCACCATCCTATGACTCTCGTGGTCTTGCTCCATCGGGGCTCACGCCTACGTAGGCTGCCAAGCGCCTCCGCAGGAAGAGCCGCGCCCGGTGCACCCGCGACTTGATCGTCCCCAGCTTGACCTGCAGCGTCTGCGCGATCTCAGGGTTCGGAAGCCCTTCCACATCGTGCAGGACAAAGGCCGTGCGGTAGTCCAGCGGCAGCTCGTCGATGGCCGCGCCGAGCAGCGATTTCAGCTCGGTTTCGATCGCGGAATCCTTCAGTCGCCTCGACCAGTCGCCCGTCATCTCCAGATGCTGACCCCTCTCGTCGAATGTCGGGGCGAGATCTTCCCATGACACCTCGTTCCGCTGGCTCCGCCGCCCCCGCAGCTTCTGGTAGGCGGTGTTGGCCGTGATCCGGTACACCCAGGAGCCGAAGGCGGCCGCCCCCCGGAAGGTGTCGATCTTGCGGCCGGCCGTCCACAGTGCGTCCTGCACGACCTCCTCAGCATCCGCGGCATTGCCCGTGATGCGCAGGGCCAGGCGGTAGACGCGATCTCCGTAGACGCTCACGAGGGCCTCCGCCGCCCCCGCCTCCGCTCGGCGCAGCTGCGCCACCAGCGCGGCGTCCGGATCGTTGGCCTTTCGGGGGAAGCGCGGAGGCTGCTCGCCCACACAGGGCCCCTGATAGGTCTGTTCCCCCACGATCGCAGTGCAATTCATCTCACCCTCCTTCCCGGCCAGGCCGGTCTTCGCGCAACGCCACCGTTGTTCGATAGGCTCCCGGCGTGATGCCCAGCACGCGGCGGAACACCGTGGTGAAGTGACTCGCAGTTCGAAATCCGACTAGTCGCGAGATCTCCGCGATGGACAGCTCCGGCGTGGCCAGGACGCCGCGGGCACGGGCGATCCGTTGCCGGACCACGAATCGGTGGGGTGGCACCCCGGTGCTGCACTTGAAGAGTCGCGCAAAGTGATAGGGACTCATGCAGACCACGGCCGCGAGCTCGGCGAGCGTGAGGTCGTTGTCGAGGTTCTGCTGGATGTACTCGGTTACTCGCCGGAGTCTGTATCCTGGCAGGGCGTGGCCGTCCGAGCTTGTTCCCAGTGTCATCATCATCGTCAGCTCCCTCCGGCGGTGGTCGGCAGGTTCATGGCTAAGGCGCTTCTTCAGATCTCCGTTGTCTGAAGGATCGCCGCCGGAATGTGGCTGAAGGCGTTCGGCAGCAGCGCCTTGAGCCGCTCCGTCGCACTCAATCCCTCCATCGGATCGCCGCTCGCGGCTCCGCGAGTCGTCATGGTGCTCATCCTTTCGGTGCTGGTGGATCATGATCGTGAGACGGATCGTAGGCGGTCGCGGCTGAAGAGTCTTTGTTCCGGACTGATTCGTCGTGAAAACTCCTGAAGCGCTCCTGTACAACCGACCGGCATCGGCGGGGTGTCCGACCGACGCACTCGGCCCCCTCGTCGCGCAACTACGACGCGACTGAGAATTCGGCAGCACCGCGGTGGCTCTACGGAAGATCAGTCCCGACGGACCGGTTTGCTGCGGAACGTTTTCGGCCCGACGATGGCGAGGACGAGGAACAGCGCCGAACGACCAATTGTCTCAGCATGATGGCGGCTTGCCCCGCCGGGGGAGCCGTCGTTTTCAGGGCTTATACCTTGAGGAACGCCGGGACGATCGCCGGAAGACGTCAAGTAAAGAGGAACCGTAGATCCCGCGCCACGAGCCGGCGAGGTGAAGGCCGTAGCGAGCGAGGATCGCTACCGCCAGACCACCAGCGATCTTGTGTGACGGCCGCAGTTTATCGGCTGAAAACCCAAGCCCGGTGACGCTTGTGGCGGCCGGGGTGACCAGGGAAAGGGCAGTTGACGCGTCGAGCCTTTTCAGCCAGTAGAACGAACATGGCGACAAATCATGAGCCGATCCCGACCACGCTCAACCATACATGCACGAGAGTGAAGGTCGATCTCGTGATGCCCCAGGCTACGACACGTCTCAGGCGCCGACCGGGACGGCTTGTCCTCGATGAGCGTGTCGTGTGGTTTTAGTGGAGGCGCTTCTTCAGCTCCTCTGAGGCCTGCAGCATCGCCGAGCGGACGCCAGGGACCTGGCTAATGGCGTTCAGCAGGCCGTAGTCGTGGATCAGACCGTTGTAGCGCGTTGCGGTGACGTCGACACCGGCTTGATCCAGCTTGCGCGCGTAGGCCTCGCCTTCGTCGCGCAGGACGTCCATTTCCGCCGTCTGGATGACCGCGGGCGCCAGGCCCTTGAGCCGCTCATTCATCGCCTGCAGGGGCGAGGCATAGACATCCTGCCGCTCTCTTGGCTCAGTGGTGTAGCTGTCCCAGAACCACTTCATCATGTTTCGGGTCAGGAAATGGCCTTCGGCAAATTGGTCGTACGAGGCGGAGTCGAAGGCGGCGTTTGTCACTGGCCACAAGAGCACCTGGCACCGGATGTTCGGCGTGCCCCGGTCCTTGGCCATCAAGGCGACGACGGCGGCCATGTTCCCGCCGACACTGTTGCCAACAACCGCCAATCGCTCGCGATCGACGCCGATCTCCCCGCCATGGGCGGCGACCCACGTGGTCGCTGCATAGGCCTGGTTGATGGCGACCGGGTAGTGAGCTTCGGGCGAGCGATCGTACTCGACGAATACGGCGGTCGCGTCCGATCCGGCGACGAGATCACGCACGAGCCGCTCGTGCGTCGGAAAGTCTCCGAGCACCCAGCCTCCACCGTGGAAGAACATGAACACCGGACGCGTGCCCGTCGCGCCGGCCGGGCGTACGACCACGAGCTTCACGGTCTGGCCGCCAGTGCTGATAATCCGTTCCGCGACCTCCGCTTTTGGGAGGTCGACCTTGACGCTCGACTGGGCCCCCACCAGCACCGCGCGCGCTTCGGCAGGAGTCATTTGCTCCATCGGCTTGCCGCCCCCGGCCGCGAGGGCTCGCAGAAAGACCCGGATGTTCCGCTGGACTCCCGGACTTCCGGCTGGGGGATTTGTCACGCTGCGGCTCCTTTGAGTGGTGGCGACCGATCGTGAAACCCAGCGTAATGAGAAGGCGCCTCACGAGTCTTTGCCGCAGACTGAATCGTTCTGAAAAGTCCTGAAGCCTAGCTGTACACTCAGGGCGCCATGGCTGAGCTGCCCGAACATCCGGCGACCATTGAATTTGGCCGGTTCAAGGTCGTCCGCCATCGCCGCGAGCTGCTGGCCGATGGCCAGCCGGTCGAGCTGGGCGGGCGGGCGTTCGATACGCTGGTGGCCCTCCTCGACGCTCGCGGCACAGTCCTCGGCAAGGACGAACTCATGAGCCGCGTGTGGTCCGACCGGATTGTCGAGGAGAACAACCTTCAGGCCCAAATCTCCATGCTCCGAAGGGTGTTTGGCGCTGATCGCGATCTGATCCGGACGGTGGCGGGACGCGGCTATCAGTTCACGGGCGAGATCCGTGCGACGGCGGCCGCGGCCGTTGCTGCTATGCCCTCCCGGGTGACGAACCTTCCGGAGGCCGTGTCTGACCTGATCGGCCGAGAGGCTGAGCTCGGAGACGTCGCGAACCTGGTCACCACGCATCGGCTGGTCACCCTGGTCGGCGCCGGCGGCATCGGCAAGACGCGACTGGGCCTGGAGGTCGCACGGCACCTTCTCGCGAGATTTCCCGACGGCGTGTTCATCGCAGAGCTCGGGCCTCTGTCCAGTCCTGAGCTTGTCCCGGCCACCGTGGCGACCGCGCTCGGCCTCACGCTCGTTGCGGGCACCGTGTCACGCGACGGTGTCGCGGCTGCGGTGGGCACCAAACAGCTCCTGCTGATCCTCGACAATTGCGAGCATGTGATCGAGGCGGCGGCCGGCATGGCCGAGGCGCTGTTGCGTGCGAGTCCGACCGCGTCTCTGCTCGCGACGAGCCGCGAGCCCCTGCGAGCGACCGGGGAGTACGTCTACCGGGTACCGGCACTCGCAGTGCCGGCGGAAGACAACCAGGACATGGACGACGTGTTGCGGTACGGTGCGGTCAGGCTATTCGTCTCGCGGGCGCACGCGGCGGAGCCACGGTACGTACTCGATGTCCGCCTTGCGGCGGCGACGGCCGCCATTTGCCGGCGCCTCGGTGGGATCCCGCTCGCGATCGAGCTCGCCGCGGCGCGCACCGCCGCGTTCGGGGTCGAGGGCGTCGCCGCCCGCCTCGACGACCGGTTCAGGCTGCTCACGGGCGGCAACCGCACGGCGCTGCCGCGTCACCAGACCCTGCGCGCGACGCTCGACTGGAGCCACGACCTGCTGTCCGAATCCGAGCGACTGGTGCTGCGGCGGCTGGCGGTCTTCGCCGGGGCCTTTCCGCTGGAGGCGGCCAGCGCGGTCGCGGCGAGTGGCGACATTCCAGCCCCGGAGGTCGTCGACTGCGTGGCGAACCTGGTCGGCAAGTCGCTCGTGGCGGCGGATCTCGCCGGTCCCGTCGCGCACTATCGGCTGCTCGAGACGACGCGCGCGTACGTGCGCGAGAAGCTCAGCGAGAGCGGCGAGCTCGAACAGTTCGCGCGACGCCACGCCGAGTATCATCGGGACCTCTTCGAACGCGCCGAAGCCGAGTGGAAGACGCGGCCCACCGCCGAATGGCTCACGGCGTACGGGCACCAGATCGACAACCTTCGCGCGGCGCTCGACTGGGCCGTTTCGCCGAGCGGCGATGGGGTGATCGGCGTGGCCCTCACGACCGCGGCGGTGCCGCTCTGGTTTTCATTGTCGCTGCTCGACGAATGTCGTGCGCGCGTCGAACGCGCGCTCTCCACTCTCGGGGCTGGTTCACAGCCCGAGGCACGCCGCGTGATGCAGCTGCATGCCGCGCTTGGCTGGTCGCTGATGTATACGCGGGGTCCTGCGCGCGAGACCGGGGCGGCCTGGGCAACCGCGCTCGAACTCGCCGAGCGCCTCGACGACACCGACTATCGGTTGCGGGCGCTCTGGGGGCTGTGGGCCGGTCGCATCAACAACGCCGAATTCGGGGCGGCGCTCGCGCTGGCCAAAGAGTTTGGCAGTGTGGCGAACACGGCCGATCCCGCCGACCGGCCGATCGGTGATCGAATGCTTGGCGTCTCGCTGCACTTCCTCGGGGACCAGACCGGTGCACGGCGGCACATCGAGCACATGCTCAGTTGCTATGTCACGCCCGTCAACCGGTCGGATGTCGTCCGTTTTCAATTCGACCAGCGCGTGACCGCGCGTATCACGCTGGCGCGCGTTCTGTGGTTGCAGGGATTTGCCGATGAAGCCATGCGCACGGTCGAAAGCAATATCGAGGACGCGCTGTCGATCACGCACACGCTGTCGCTGTGTAACGCGCTGGCCCAGGCGGCATGCCCCGTGGCGCTCTGCGCTGGCGATCTCGCGGCCGCGGAACGCTTCACCGCGATGTTGCTCGACCAGACGGCACGGCATGGCCTGGATGTCTGGCACGCCTACGGCCGCTGTTTCAAGGGCATGCTTCTCATCAAGCGCGGCGACATCGACGTCGGATTGCGGCTTCTCGGCGCCGCGGTCGACGAGCTTCGGGCAGCCAAATTCGTCCAATACCACACGACATTTCTCGGCGGGCTGGCGGAAGGCTTCGCCGCCGCAAGGCAGGCGGTCCAGGGCCTCGCGGCGATCGACGAGGCATTGGCACGAGCCGAGCTCACCGAGGAGCGCTGGGCGATGGCCGAATTGCTGCGCATGAGGGGCGAGCTTCTTCTGTTGCAGGACCAACCGAAGGCCGCCGTCGCCGCAGAGGAACACTTCCTGCAAGCCCTCGACTGGGCGCGCCGGCAGGACGCTCTCTCGTGGGAACTGCGGGGCGCCACGAGCCTCGCCCGCCTCAGGCATCGACAGCGCCGGACCAGCGAGGCGGGTAAGCTCCTGGCGCCCGTCTACCGCCGGTTCAAAGAGGGGTTCAAGACCACCGATCTCATCACCGCGAAAGCGCTCCTCGATACGTTGCGATAGCCTTTGTAAGCCCCACGGACCGCCGCCCACGAACCGGCCCACACGCCGGATCTCGTCGTCTTCTGACGAGGTCCTCGTAGTCCCGCGCCGTTCACGATGTCCCACGCCTCAGCGACGGTCCGACATCCGAAGCGCGCCACGCGGCACGGTTCAACCGTCCGACGATGGAGCGGACGAGCCACACGCCGGCGCTGTCGGCCCCGGATTCGAGCTGCTTCGCGCCGCGCTCGACGAGCTGCGCGAGACCGGCTTCGTCCCGTACCACACCGCCCTCCTCGGCTGGCTGGCGCAAGGGCCAAGAGGACCACCCACACAGCACCTTAGTTTCCTTAGCCCGTCAAAGAGGCCGCTGATCGCGTTGCGGTTCCAATCTGGCTCGCGCTTCAATAGTCTTACTTCCCCGTCCTCGAAAGGACTGGCCGACAGTTCTACAGCCTTCAAGAGCGCAACCGGCAACCGGAACGACGCGGACGCCATGAAGACACCCCCCAGTCGTGCGTCCGCAGGCGACATGAGATTCGGGAACAACGGCTCACCGCTCTTGGGCCAAAGGACTGGCGTCACTACTCCTGATGCTGACGGTCGCAAGGGTACGTGTAGCTCGGTCTCGGCGTACATCTCAAGCGCGTTGCGCTGGTAGATCAACGCAGCTCTGACCAGCTCGAAGGATTCGCGGGCGAACCGATCCCAACTGACTTTGCGCCCCGTTGTCAGGGGCGCGACTTTCCTCCAGATGGCGCGCCATTCGGCAAGATGCTGTCCCTTGTTCACTGGCTGCGAGTCTACCAGCGTCGGCGGGCGAGCGGGGAGGGTTGGGTGTGCTTTCTGTGCGTATGTCAGGAGCATGATGGCCCAGACGGGCTGGCCCTCGGCTATTATGGGTGCCGCGACGCGATCGGGGCGACGCCCTGAGCGTAGTAGAGGCCGGCCCTAGATGCTTTTGGTTGGAGGTCGAAGCATGGGCGAGAGTGAACACTACTGCACTGGATGCAAGCATAGTCACCTCGCGGGGCTCTGGTATACGCGAAAGACGCTGACGGGGAAGACGCGTGGAAAGGTGCGGTACCTGTGCGGTACGGCCCACGCTGCTCGTCCACCCGACAAGAAGGGTGGCTGGCGTCTACCGGGGGAGTAGGCTTGTGCCGACCTACCCGGACATCCAGAACTACGTTCAGCGCCGCCGTGGGTACATTTTGGGGGCCGGAGCTGCGCGCGCTGCCGGTCCGGGAGAACTAGGCCCCGGTGCCGTGGTCCCGGAGCGCATTGCGGCCCCACGCGATGCGTTCCGCTAGGTCTTGATCCTCCATCTTCATGAAGACTCGAACCGCCTTCGCTTGCATGCGATGCTGGCGTTCAGGATCGGTCTCCACCTCAGACAAGAACTGATTGGTTGCATTCTGCGCAGCGGCCGTTAGATCCTCTAAACGAACTACCGTGTGGTTGTCTTCCGGCGGAGGGAGACGGAGCCCACGGGCATGGAGAGCCGCTTGTACACTGGCCCAGACTTCTCCCATCTCTCGGAGTAACTGCGGCGACGTGTCTCCGGTTGTGTAGTAGATGCGTCGAAGCCTGTCCCTGTCGCTGTAAGGCGACATTGTGTGCACGACCCCGCACCGTGCATTCCAGAGATCGTCCGCATTGCACTCAAGCGGAGGATTCCCGCTAAGCAGATAGCGATTTGCCCAGTCTTTGAAGCTCTTCGCCGTAGCTCTCGGGCCTTTGCCATCCAGCCAGCCAGCGATGTCAACGAGTGAATAGATCAGGATGACCGCCGGCGTTGTCAGATCCTGCTGGGCGCAATTTTTAATCGCGGTGAGAAACTCGGCAAAACCCGCCCGAAGTATCTTGCGGAGGTCGTCTGGAGGGGTAGGCACCATGACCTACGATAGCCCAGATGACGAGACACCTCCCCTGAGGTTAACAGCCCGAAGGGGCGGCCTCCAGAGGGCGGCCCGTCCCCCTGGGGCGAATGCCGGGTCCGTCGACGGGCACCCCGTTGGCCTACTGTGCGATGCCCGGCGACCAGCCCAGCGGCTAGTTGGTCCTTAGATCACATTCGCGTATCGTTGCACCTGACTCGTCAACGACTCACCCGACCATCGCCGGATAACGCCGACACCTTGGACATTGAGTACGACCTCCGTGTTCAGTTCCTGGAACTTGTCGGAGTGCTGAAGGGCGTCCAGCTTCGCCTGTTCGCCCTTGACCAAGATGAAGCCGTTCAGGTCGCCACCGTGTGCGCTAAGAATCACAGACTCGAAGCTCGTGATTTGGCCTGAAGCCTTCTGCTCGCTGTAGAACGCCTGTCCCTCTCGGAACAATTCAAGGGCCGCTTTCTCACGTCCGGGAATTGCTCGATTCCATCCGATGAATAACACGTAGTCCGCAGCCATGTTCTCCTCCATCTCTTGCGGGAATCTCAGCCTCTCGTCCAGTGAACGGCACGATGATTCGCCGCTGGGTCGGGCTGGGCGTGGTGCGCGCGGCCGCGCGCTTGCGGCGGATCAAGGGCCACGGCGACCTCGCCGCGCTCGCCACCGCCCTCCGGCTCGCCCGCCGCCTCAGGCGAGCGCGCCGCGTGATCATCGCGGTTCGGGCCCGGCGCGCCGCGACATCGAGGCCCGCATTGGCTCCCGGAACGATCTTGAGGAGGGGGACCGCTATGTCGGTATCCCCTCACGACTGTGCGCGCACCTAGCGGCGCATCATCCGCACCGGTGGCGACGGCTGTCGTGGAGCGAGCGGCTCACCTGGTCCTGCTGGTTTGTCTTCCAGGCGAAGGAGGACTATGGCGATCCGATCATCGGAGCCCGGCGCCGCGAGCTGCTCACCGTGTTCTTTGACACGCTCCTGGTCCTGGCTGCGATGATCGTGTGGCTCGTGATCTCGGCGGCACTCGTGGAGCCGGGTCCGTAGCATGAAGGGCACTGCGGAACTCTCGGAGATCATGGCAGGAAGCCCTGCCTGGGCCTGGCCGTGCCTGACTAGGCCACAATTGTTAGTTCGGGATAGATCCTTCTAGAAATCAGGCCCAAATCTCTCCAGGCAGTCACCACCAGGGCGTGGCAGGCCTTAAGAGGGACGGAGTAAGGGTATCATGGCCTTTGACACGGGCCGGCAGGCCAGCCTAGACTCTTGACGTCTTCACAGGTCAACCTACTTCCTGACCGTCCTTGACCCCTCCGGCCCGCCCGACTAAGCTCTCACCACCGTCCGACCCGTTCGGCCCGGCTCGCTAGACCCGAGGGCATGCTGGGCAGGAGGATGAGGGCATGGCGATTCTGACGATCTCCCAGGAAATGGGCAGTGGCGGAGCCGAGATCGGCCTGACCGTGGCGACCCGCCTCGGTTACACCTATGTCGATAACGAGGAACTCCTCAGCCGAGCGCAGCGCTACGGGTTGGCGGAAGATCGCCTCGCTCGCCTCGTAGAAGACCGGCCGTCGTGGGTCGAGCGTTTTGATGCGGAGACGCGCCGGTGCATCATGGCTCTCCAGGTGGTCCTGTACGAGTTTGCGCAGGACGATAATGTCGTGCTGATGGGCGGTGGTGGGCAATGGCTGCTCCGTGGCGTGCCCCACGCGCTTCGGACGAGAATCGTCGCCCCCTTCCCCGAGCGCGTGACGCGGCTGACGGCCACCTTGTCGGCCCAGGGGCGGGAACGCGT
>WNFE01004063.1_pt1 | contig 13341 bp, 25 predicted proteins | sample 5400451 | NCBI WGS metagenome assembly WNFE01 (sample SAMN13153344, study PRJNA577476) | soil metagenome | isolation source: 200 cm saprolite under Douglas fir tree site 2 hole 2 | place: USA:California | collected 2015-04-18 | reverse complement strand
CCTACACACGTCACGCCACACGCATACCCCCCCACCCCCCCACAGCCTAGCACCCGCCACACCCCGGTACACTGGCCTCTCGGCGTGACCTCGGCCGTTACCACGAGGTCACGGCGCCGGCCCCCCGCCGTCAGGACCCTTCAAGGTCAGGGTCGCGGCCCCGGGCCGGCGCCGCGCCGGTTACCCTGGGTCCGTGACCTACCGACCGCGCCGTGCCTGCAAGTCGTGCCGGCGTGACCGCGACGACTGCGGTGGGGTGTCCCGCACCGGCTTGTGCGGTCCGTGCGGGGAAGCGATCATGGCGGCAAACGCTCGTGACCTGCGAGCACACCGAGGCGACTGGTGGCTGCACTACCTCGAAGGGCTGACCGCGGGGGTTGCTCGCCTCTGGGGGGAGACTCAGATACCAGCCAGTCTGGCTGACGAGCCCCTGGCGGATACCACGCCGGCAGGTGACCCGCCCGACGCCGGCACTCCTGTCGAGCGGTGGCAGGCAGCGGCCTGCCACCCGTCGGCTCGCATGCCGTAATGGTCTAGACCACTGTATATACCCCCTGAGCGTACTGTCCTGTTATCCTGGGGGTGGTTAAGCGCGCCCAGCTCGCGGGAGCGGTCAGGCAGACAGCCCGTCCACCTGGCTATGGGCGCGCTTTCCTTTTCCCGAGGAGCGTCCGTTATGCCGGTAAGGTCCGACCCTCAGACCGCCACCCAGAAGTGGGTCACGAACCTCTCGAACTCCACTACCGCGATCCAGCGGGGCGTGGCGAATGTCACCGTCTCCCCCGGTGCGAGCGCGGCGAAGGCCGCGGACAAGTGGCTTGCCCGGGTCACCCAGGCAAAGCCGAAGTTCGTTGCGGGAACAATGCGGGTCACGCTTTCCGACTGGCAAGCGTCCATGACGAACTACGGGATCGCGCGGGTGGCGCAGGGCGCGCAAGCCAAGCAAGGCAAAATGCAGTCCTTCCTCACCGATTACCTGCCGTACCTTTCTGCTGGGGTGGCGAAGGTGGACGCCATGCCGAACAACACTCTCGAGGATGGCATCAACCGGATGGTGGCCATGGTCCGGCACAACGCTAACTACAAACGGTCTAGCTGACCGCGCGGCCCGAGCATAATCCGACTGAGAGAACGGGCTGAACAATGCCTACGCTGGACACCAATTCCGCTACCGCGTCCCTGACGGGTGTCGCGGTCCTGGGTGCGCTCGCCGCTGTGGTGGGTGACACTATCGCCATTCGTAACTTCACTTCCGGTAAAGGGATACTCCTGGAATTCGGGCGTAAGGGCATCACCGCCGGTTCCATTCGCCTGCGGTCACCGTATTTCGCGGATGATGTCAACGGCATCCGGGCGCGTGTCCTGGCCGCGGACCCGTCCGCGGTCATCGACGGTCAGGGGTACCAGCTCTTGCACGCCCAGGACCAGCTTATCTTCGAGTCGACCGGCGGTGCCGCGGCTGAGCAGGAGTCCGGGTGGATCACCACCTACTACGATGATCCTGGTAACGGCGGTGGCCGGTTCATCACGGAAGCCGAACTGGCTAGCCGTGCCATCGAGGTGATCAGCAGTGAGGTCGCCGTTGTCGGTGGTGCGGTGGCGACGTGGGGATCATCCCTCCTGTCGACGGGCACGGGCGTGCTTAAAGCCAACCAGGATTACGCGGTCATCGGGTATGTCCTTGACGTGGCCTGCACCGCTATCGGCGTCCTGGGCGTGGACACCGGTAACTTCCGCGCGGGTGCTCCTGGATTGACGACCAGGCAGTTCACCCGCGGCTATTTCGAGGATCTGTCCATTAAGTCAGGGCTGGCGACGATCCCGGTTATCAATGCGGCTAACGCGCCGACGACGAATGTGCAGGTAGTCGATTCCGGCGGGGCGACAGCCGTCAACGTTGACCTGATCCTGGCCCGGCTGACGCAGTGAGCACGTCACCGTGGGGACGTTTGCTGCTGGGCAGGTATGCGAAGTGCATCACGGCGCTTGCCGGGGCGGCCCTGGAATGGTCCAGCCAGCGTTACGGTGCCACTAACCAGTGGGTCGAGCTGGCTATCATGGCCGCAGTCGCCACTGGTGTGTACGCGGTCCCGAACATCCCGCCTGGCCCACCCCCCCCTGGGTAGCGGGTTGCACGGGGCCATGGCCGGCACAGCGCTGGTGTCGGCCGCGTTGGGTGGCCTGGTGGCTTTGGGCGCGCTGATCGCATGGTTGCGTGCCCAGGTCACCAGGCTTTCCCGACTTGTTACCACCTGGACGGACCTGCCGGAGGCTGTCCTGGAACTCCAGGGCGCGGTATGGGCGCTACAGGCCGCGGTGCGCGAGCTGCAAACCGCGCCGCAGTCACCGCTGCACCGTGGGAGGCGTCATGAGTGAGATCAGCGGCCTGGACGACATCCGGACGATGATGGTCGCCCGCACTGACCGTGCGCGCGGGTTCCGGCAGGTCGTGATCCCGCCCGTGGTCCGCGGCGGTCGCGACCCGGGTAGTGTCCCTGACGATCGCTAACGCGGACGGGGTTGCGCTCGCGGCGATACCTGGCCTGGCGACGATCACCGCGGGACAAGCGGTGCCCATCTACCAGGACGTGGCCTGTCCGGCTACGCTCGGCGCGGTGCCTGCCGGGGTCACGACGTGGCTCCCCCCGTGCGTCCTGAAACAGGGGTCCACACTGGCGTTGACGGTTGCCGCGGAAGATGTGGCGGACCAGATCACCGTGGCGTCCCTCACTGTCCAGCAGTACCCGGACTATGACGCGTCCGGGTCTGATACTGCTGACTGGGAACGTGTCGCGGTGACGCTGTGGGAGCAGATGCGCGCGGCGGGGGGCTGAATGGACAGGCTCTACACGCAGCAATTCCAGGTCACGGCGGGGACCGCGGTCGCGGCGCCGATGACGCTGGCGTGGCCGATGGAGACGGCGAGGCTGGGAACGATCACGATCACGGTTCCTGACGGCCACTCCGGGTTGACGGGGCTGCATGTCCTGTACCTCGGGACGCTGATAGTCCCGTACCGGGGCACGTCGTGGCTAGTCGCTAATGACGCCGTGATCGCGGTGCCTTTTAATGATGAGGTCATGCCCGTGGGCATGACGCTTGAGGCGTATAACCTTGACGTATTCGATCACACGTTCTATTTGCGGGCGGACTTGTCTAACGTGGTAGCGGCCAGCCCGGTCCTGATCGTCGCCCCTCAGGCCAGCGCATCTCTTACCGACGACACGTCCAGCGCGGTCACGACCCTGACGTCCCCGCAGGCCAGCGAGGGCGGGGACCAGGGCGCCACCGCCGATGCCGCCGTCGACGCGGGCACTGCCCTGGCTCCGGTGTTCTGACATGCCAGGCGGTCACCCCGATTACCAGAACTACGCGTCGTGGCGCGGCCCGGTGTACCTAGCCGAAACCACCACCATACCGTCCGGCACCACGATCACCATCGATGAGTACGTCACCAACTATGCCAGCATTTACCTGTTCGTCCTGCCGACCGGTAACGGCGAGGTGGTGACATGCACCTTTTATACGGACTCCTCAAAGGTAGCGGCACTCAACTTCTACCAGTGGAACGTATCCATATTCGGTGCGCTCTGCGCTGTGATACCCGTGCTCGGTAATTTCGTGGAGATCACGGTCCATAATGCGGGACCTAACCCTGACACGCCGCAGATCGGGATTGTGCCACTGAACATCGCGCACGCCGCGATCACGTACCCGATACCGGTCAACAGGATAGCCAGGGACGGTCTCTCGATACCCTTGTCATCATCTCAGACGTTCCGCCTCCCTTATCTTGGGGAGGGACCAGCATCATTGTTCACGCGCCCTCACTCTGCTGGAGGGGACCTGAGCTGGGACGTGTGGGAAACGGATCAGACCGGTGCCCTTGTAGGGCGTGTCTGCACCTCGGACAATGCCGCTAACGCGTCGGTCCAGCAATTTCAGGCCCACGCCGCTCCTTTGGCTGTCGTGGTCACCAACGCGTCGGCGACGACTGCTCGGATAGGTGACTTCTGCCTGGCGCTCCCCGGCAGGTGATCACATGACTGTGGTGGCGTGGGCGACAGCACGTAACGCCGCGCTCCAAGCCGGTTTCGGCCAGGTGCTTGCTCCGGTGATGGCAGCGATAGGCACCGCCGAATCAAGCCTGGACACGCGAGCGCTGAACAATACCCCTGCCACCGGGGACTACTCCGTTGGCGTATGGCAGATCAATTATTACGGCGCGTTGCACGCGGAGCGGACCCGCCTGTTCGGCACGCCCGCGCACCTCCTCGGTGAGACCGTGTTCGGCCAGGCTCGCGCGGCTAAAACAATCTTCAACGCTCAGGGTCTCGGCGCGTGGTCCACATTCACGTCCGGCGCCTATAAAGCGTACCTGCACGGTGCGAAACTAGCCCCGGGTCAGGAAACGGCGCCCGTTGACACGGCCATATCACCGCCGACCGAGGATTACTCCGGGGTGATACGGACCGCGGCCCGGCATTACGAGACGACAGCCGGAGTGCTGACCAGGCACGCCGGTTACCTGCGCAGAATATGAGGTGACCGCAATGGACCAGGCAGCGACGTGGCAGGTCAACGGAGCCGCTATCCACCAGACCACGACCCTCGGCCCTGGCGGCCAGGGGATCATCACCGTGTACGTGGTGCCGTACGTGATCACGTCCGGGCCGGCGTCCGGAGCAGGCGGGACGGTAGAGATAGCGCCCGCTCAGTACAATCCCGCCGACGTGACCGCGGCCATCAACGCGATCGTCAACGCGACGCATTCCGTCGCCGGTTTGAGCGGCTGAGATGCTCGGATGGATCGCGGGGTACGTCCGGCGGTGGGCGGGTATTGTCGAGGCGCACGTCGTGGACCTGGTCCACTGGGGGCTGCACGCTGTCGCCGGGGTGGTCTACACGGTGTTCGCGCACGTTCGCGCGGCCTGGCACGAGGTGGTCGCCGGCGCGCGGGCAGTCGAGGATGCCACCCGCGCGTTCGCAGACTCGGTGTGGCGGATGGGCGTGCGGATCATCCGCCACGACCTGCCTGCCCTGGCGCGGTGGGCGGAGGGCAGGCTGGCCGCGGCCGCCGCTGTGGTAGCCCACGACGTGACCGTGATCCGCAAGTGGGTTGACACAGCGCTGAGGTCCGCGCTGGACGCTGTCGACGTCCTGGGAGCGTGGGTGGACGACCACGTCCTGAAACCGCTGCTAGCCGACGTCGCGGCGCTGTGGAAGGCGGTGACCGCATGGGCGTACACCGCCTGGTGGTGGGTCACCCACCCCGACAAGCTAGCCGGCGTCCTGCTGTGGCCGCTGGTGACAGTGCTGGAGGCATCCGCATGGGAGGCCGGAGGACGCCTCGGCACGTTCGTGCTCGGCTTGATCATCCGCAACACCAGGCGTGTCGCGCAGCTCGTGGAAGACGTCATCACCGCCGCACTGTGATCAGGGAGGGACCGCGCATGCGTAACGACGGGCAGCTAGGCCACAAACTCGGTCCCAAGCTCGTGGACCTGGCCGTCGCCGCCACGATCGCCACCCGCCGTGCCCTGGCCCCCCATGAGGCACGCGTCACCGCCGCAGCACTGCAACAGGTGATAGACAGGGCCGGTCATGAGGTAGGCGACCTGTACCGGCCGCTCGTCGCCGAAGCACTCGCATCCGGGAAAATGCACCCCAGAGTGCATGCCGCCGTCGAAGCGGCCACGTCCGGCACCCACCAATGGCAGGCACTCATCGGCTTGTCCGGATTGGGTGGTGCCATATCAAGCCCTATCGGCGCCGCGATCGGAGCAGCCGCCGCACCGTTTCTCCAGGAAACGATGCGCGCGTTCCCCTACCTGATACCGCCACCTGATCAGCTAGCAGTGATGACGGTGAAAGGCATCATCGGTGAAGGGTTCGCCGCTGATCAGGCTAAAGCTCAGGGCTATGACACGCAATGGTTTGACCGAATGGTGCAGCTAGCCCGTCAGATGCCGGATGCCGCCTCCGTATTCGATCTGGCGAACCGCGGCATCATCACCTCGGACATGATTGATTACGTTTTCCGGCTGAGCGGGATCCCGCCGGAACTCGCCGGGCCGCTGAAACAACTACGATTCACCGTCCTGTCACCCGCTGATTGTGCCCTGGCGGTCCTGCGCGGCACCATGACCCATGCGCTCGGCGCACGGACGGCGCTGTCGTCGGGGGTCACCGCCGATGACTTCCGCGTGCTCATGGACAACACGGGGGAGCCACTAGGACTAGACCAGCTTCTGGAGGCTAACCGGCGGGGATTCATTGACACCGAGCGGCTGAAAACCGGGATACTCCAATCCCGGGTGCGTGACGAGTGGATACCGACAGCCGTGCAGCTCGCATACTCGCCGATGTCCACCGCCGACGCTATCGACGCCGTTGTCCAGGGACATCTCAGTGAGGCTGACGCCGCGAGAATAGCCCACCAGAACGGGCTCGAGCCGTCCGCGTTCGCGCCGATGCTCGAAACTGCCGGAGAACCATTGTCGCGGACAGAGATGGAGGACCTGCTCAACCGCGGGGAAGTCACCCAGGCACAAGTGACACAGGCGCTCAAAGAGTCGAGGCTCAAGCCTAAGTACACGGACCTGGCCGTTAAACTGCACGTCCGGCTCCCACCGGAACGCACCGTCGTGAGCATGATCACGAAAGGAGTGGTCACCCGCGATCAGGGACTGAAACTGCTGATGGACCTGGGCTACACGGCTCAGGTGGCGGGATGGCTGTACGCAGAGGGGACGGCCACCAAGTCGGCGGGCACTCACCACATCGCCCGCGGCCAGGTCGTGACCCTTTATGAAGGGGGCGCAATCGACGGGAAGACCGCTACCGCATGGCTGATCCAGCTAGGCGATAGCGACGCCGATGCGGGCTGGCAGTTGCAGATAGCGGACCTCACCCATGAGATGCGGCTGCACGCCCAGGCGGTAGCCGTGGTCCGGGCACGGTACGTCGCCCGCCACATCACCGCAACGCAGGCCGCAGCGGCGCTAGACGACCTGGACGTGTCATCAGCGGCCAAGACCAGATACCTGGCCTTGTGGGCCATCGAGGCGCAGCTCGTGACACGGACCCTGACCGAGGCTCAGGTCGTTAAGGCGCAGAAACTGGACTTGTGGGGTGACACGGACACTGTTACCGGCATATCACCCACCGCGCTCGCACGGCTGACCGCGATGGGATACACCACTGATGATGCCCTGCTACTGGCCCAGGGGGCATGAATGGTCGCCGTCAAACCCACCGCCGTCCCGCTCGCCGTCACCGCCGCGACGATGATCGCAGGCCACCAGGAGATCGTGGCGGCGATCACCGCGCACGCGCAGCGGCACGCCGACGCCAGGGCTCAGGCGGACCGCAACGCCACCGTCGCCGGCCAGCTCCCGCCTCACGCCAGCCAGCGGACGTGAGCGGCCCGTGATCCTCTGGCTCCGGACCGACCGGCTGTCCGGCGGGAACCTCGCCTACGTGTACTCACCACGCGCCGGTTACACGGTCACTGTCACCATCGCCCCCGGACCCGCTATGCTGCCCCCAGATCATCCCGCGATGATCTCCATCGTTTCACGGCTGACCGAAGGACGGGCGAATGGCTGACGTGCAGACCGACCACCAGTGCCAGAACGAGTGCGGACGGATCGCTCAAGTGATCATCGTCCGGATCGGCGACTCCTCCGCCGACTTCCTGTGCGACACCTGCAACGTGACGATGTGGATTGCTGTCGCGGAGCAGATCGCGAAGGCCGCCGAGCGCGCCGACGCTGAGCAGGGCGGCAACCCGGTCATCGGGGCGACCCTCTCCTAACCACCACCAGCACCAGGGCTATGCCCTGGTGCCCGGCGTCCCTATGATCATGCCTGGGACGATTGTCCCAGGTCGACACCAGTGGTGGCACTCATGCCGGATTGCGCCTTTAACGTACCCGGATGCAGCCAGGCCGACCCGCACGGCCGGCACCGTCACATCCTGCCTGCGTGGGAGACCCGCACGCTCCGCTGCACCTGCCGGAGCACAACGTACCGCCTGTGTTCCGGCGGTCCCCTGCCCCCTGGCCTGTTCTGCGTCGACTGCACGCGGAGAGTCCGCGACGACCAGGCCGCCGCGCTCATCACCAGGTACGCGGGGGGAGGTGTTACCGATACTGACAGCCGCTAGGTGGCTGATCTGGGCTCACTGCATACTGCACGTCCCCAGGTCAGTCAGGACCATCCCTGAAATCCCCGAGAGGGAGCGACCGTGAACCATCCCCTGCTGTACCTGGCCTTGATCACTGCCGGATCATCCGTGATCGGTTTCGCCGCCGGCGTGGCCACGATGAGCCTGTACCGCTCCGACCTGCACCGCAGGCTGCACGGCAGGCTGCACCTGTACTGGCGGCGCCGCCGCGCACACCACGCCGGGCACCGCGTGAGCAGGAAAAGCCTCGCTGAACGGTACCCGGACGACACGCTAGCGGAGATGCTGCGCGACCACGCGTCCCAGGCCGCCCGTGACTGGCAGCTACCCCCCCGGCCGCCGATGCTCGGCGGCCCGGCCAGGTGCATGCCGATGTCGTCCGCGATCGTCAGCCGGCCCTATGTCCGGGCCGACCCGCCCTGGCCGCTCCTGGACGCCATGATCGAGCCCCGCCCGCCCGGGTACCTAGGCCGGGTACCCCGCCCACGGCAGTCCGGAGAAGGATCATGACACGGATCATGGCCGACTCCATCACGGCTGCTGACATCGTCCCCAACCCCGACCTGGTAGCCGGATACGTCAACGGCAACTACGCCTGGACCACCGCGGACTGGCAGATGTTCGGGCAAGCTGGCCAGGTCCGGATCAACGTCACCGGCGGCCTGAACCTCGGTAACTGCCTGGACATCGAGACCGGTGACGCCACCCCCGGCCATGCCGCCGCATGGTTCGACGCCCGGCACGCCGCCGGTACGACCAACCTGGCCATCTACTGCTCCCGGGACACCCTGCCCGCCGTCCGGGCCGCTATGGGTGCCCGCCATTACTACGTGTGGCTCGCCACGCTGGACGGCACCCGGGGACCATTCCCCGGGATCGCAGCCGTCCAGTGGGCGGGCCAAGCGCAAACCCACGGGCACTACGACCTGTCAGAGGTCTATGACGACACCTGGCACCCCGCACCCGGGCCGGCCCCCACGCCGGTACCGGCGGGAGCACGGAGCCTCGCCGCGAAGATCGCGAGCGACGCGCAAACCCTTTCCCACTACGCCCAGCAGCTACACGGGCTGCTGGCATAACAACCAGGACGGGCAACGATGACACGCAATGACCCAGCAACGGAGTTCACGGATGCCGAACCCGGTAACTACACGATGATCAGGGAGGGAGACCCAGGACCGCTAGCTGACCCGCTGGCCGTCCCGGGGGAAGGCACCCTGCCGGGTAGCGCCACCCCCGGGACGGAGCTGGCGACGATCACGCCCGCGCAGATCGAGGCACTGATAGCACCGCACGCAATGAGATATGTGGACGTCGCGGCGGCGCTGCTGAACAACGCCAGGTACGAGGAGGAGCCCGACGCGGGCGGCGCGTCATCGATCGTGGCGTCCATCCTGACCGCCACATCGAGCGACGCCGCGCTCAAGGCCGCGCAGATGGACAACGCGGAGTCCCTGATAGGCACCGACCCGGGAACACGGTCCGATCGGATGATCATTCGGAAAGGGCTGGCGCTGGAGTCGGCGTTCGATGAGGGTGTCCCGTGCTTCATGGTGATCAGCGCGGTCTGGAAAGCCACTGGTGAGCCATTCCAGTTCACCAGTGGCGCACGCGCGGTCCAGGCCACCGTGCTCAAGCACACGTTCGAAGGCTGGCTGCCGTTCGAATGTGTCCTTACGCGCCGCCGTAAAGCGACGCGTAAGGGATTCTTCCCCCTCAACCTCGAGTTTGCGGGCTGATTCCCTCAGCGTGGTGCAGGTCCCCCCGATGCTGGGGACTGGGGGACCTGCACCGCACTGGGGGCATCAGCGAGCAACGGAGCAACCAGTGACATCACAGCAGGTCTCCAGGCACCGCCGCAAGGAAACGACCGGATCAGGGTCGTCACCGGCCGAAGCGGCTAACGGCGCTATCCAAGGCTGGAAATACACGCGTCTGCACCGCAGTGCGCACCTTAACACCCATCTGGACGGGTGCCGGATGTGCCAGCACGCCGCGGACCATAAAGACGGTACCGTGGCGTGTGCCACCGGCCGCCGGCTTGCTAGCAGGGTCCGGGAAGCTAACGAGATGATAGGCCATTACGAGCAGGTCGCGCGCACTGCCCGCCAGTCCCCGGCGACACTGTTCTAGCCGATGCCCGATCCCGTTGGCAACGCGCGCATGATCTTCGGCCTGGCGCTACGCGGAATCAGCGAGGGACTGTCCGGTAACAAGATATTCACCGCCGCGCGGGACGCTGGTATCCGGTTGCGCCGCACCGACGCGTTGAAGATCATCGCGGACGCACGGAAACTGGTCGGCGAGTACGGGCAGGAACCATTCCGGCCGATGGGCGCCGCCCCCACCGCGGCCGAACTCGGCAGGTGGCCCACGCAAGGCGCCGAAGGCGTCATCCAGACCATCCGGCTCACCTACCGCGAACGTAAGACAGGCCGGATAGTAGAACAGCACTACAGTGTTAAATCGGGGCAGGGAGTCACCCGTCAGACCGCCGTCAACGCGGCCACAGACGCCTACCAGGCCGCCGCGGAACGCTACCAGCAAGACCTGATAGGAGCCGTCCACCTCGGCGGCGCTCAGCTCATACCGACCCAGGTCGCATAGATGGACGCTGCCGTGCGGTACCCCGGCAGGGCAATGCACTGGGTGCGGGGCAATAAGACGGAGCGCGTCCCGCACAGGTGGATCGTGGCCGATTGTGAGGCCCGTCGCCGGAGAGTAGAGGGCGGGGAAGATCAGACCCTGCGATGCGCAGTCGCCGCGCGGTGGCGAGACGATCTCGTCACCGACGAGCGATACGAGCGGTTGCGCACCACCAGCGCCGCGCAGTTCTGGGAATGGGTCACCGACTGGTGCAGCCCGCGGGGCCGGACCGTCCTATGGTTCCACAACGCCAGCTACGATTTGCGGCCGCTGGACGCGTTCACCTGGCTCCCCAAGCTGGGATGGGAGCTGGACTGGTGCAACCTGGACCGCGGCGTGTCCGTCGTCACCTGGCGCGGCCCAGGTGGGACACTCATCATCGCGGACACGTACACCTGGCTGCCCACCAGCCTGGATAAGATCGCTGGAATGGTCGGCATAGTTAAGCCACGGTTGCCGAAAGACGATGACAGCGATGCGGCATGGTACGCGCGGTGCGAAGCCGATGTGGCCATTACCGAGGCTGCCGTACGGGACCTGATCCGGTTCGTCAAGGATCAGCGGCTCGGTAACTGGCAGCCGTCAGGAGCTGGCATGGGCTGGGCCACCTGGCGGCACCGGTTCATGGATCACAAGTGCCTCGTTCATGATGACGCCCTGGCGCTCGCCGCCGAACGGGAAGCGATGCACACCGGCCGCGCCGAAGCCTGGTGGCACGGTAAAGCAATTGGCGGCCCGTTCACGGAATGGGACATGCACATGTCCTACTGCCGGATAGCCGCAGAATGTGACGTGCCAGCTAAACTCTGGGCACACGACATAGCGCCCAGCAAAGACATCCACGAATGGGCAAGAGAACACTGGGGAGTCCTGGCACGCGTCGAAGTCACCACCCGTGTCCCAGTCGTACCCGCCGCACTGGACGGGCGGATAACATGGCCAGTTGGAACGTTCCGCACCGTCTTGTGGGACTGCGAGCTAGACCTTATCCGCGAGACCGGCGGAAAATATAAGGTAATCGAGCAATGGCGGTACGTCATGAAACCCGCGCTCCGGCAGTGGGCGGAATGGTCAATGGACATGTGCGGCCAGTCAGCCAAGACAATCTCACCCATTGCCGCGACCTGGGTCAAGCACCAGTCCAGGGCACTGATAGGACGCCTCGCGCTGCGGACCCCCACATGGGAGCACTTCGGAGCCAATCCAGGCGGGCGACCCGGAATGAGCACCTATATTGACGTGGACCAGGGGATACAGGGACGCATGATGCACTGCGGGCAGGTGAGCATGCTGGAAACCGAGCGAACCGAAGCCGGTAACTCCCTCCCGCAGATCACCGGATGGATCATGGCACAAGCCCGGGTCCGGCTATGGCACGCCACCCAGGCCGCAGGGACAGAGCACGTCCTGCACGTCGATACCGACAGCGTGATCACCACCAAGGCGGGGAGCGCCGCGCTGGCGTCCGCTGCGGCGTCCGGGCTGCCCGGAGGGTGGCGGGCCAAGACCACCTGGCCACGCCTGCACATCACCGGCCCCCGCCACTACCGCGCCCCTGGCCGGGTGCAGGTCCCAGGCGTCCCCAAGACCGCCGTAGAGACCGCGCCAGGCGTGTGGGAAGGCGAAGTGTGGGAAAGCCTCGCGCAAGCCCTCGCCGAAGGCCGGCCAGCGATGGTGCGGATACGGGAGCGCACCTACCGGCCCAAGCGGGAGGATCACCGCAGGCCCTACCAGGGCAACACAGACGGCCTCGCCACCCCGATGGTGGCGAGGATTCACCGAGAGGACGGGCAGCATGTCAACCACGTTGTGGGAGGCCCCCGGGCTGGCACTCAGCCACCGCAAGACACCCCGTAACAACCTGGCACCAGACGACCCGGGTCTCCGGGTCCACATCGCCGCGGAAGGTGGAGGCACCCTGGACCTGACCTTGGATCAGTGGGCCGACCTGTGCCGCGCGGTCCGGGAGATCACCCGCACATCAGCATTCTCCCGGCCGCTACCGGGACCGCTCACGGCACTGGCATCGACGGAAACCGGCCGGGACATCCGCCAGCTCCTCGCAGAGCTGACCGAGCACCTGGACGCCATCGACGAGAGCGCAGCGTCAGCGGCCTGGCGGCACCGGCGCATCGCCCAGCTCGGCAGGGCGATGGGGAGACTGCTGTGACCGCCGACGCGCAGGACGCGCTGCGGATCATCCGCGCGTTCGATGTCTGGCTCGATGTGCAGGGCGCGCGGGCGTGCATCGATCCTGCGGAGCTGGGGACGGTCCGGCGTGGCCTGGACGTGATCCTCGCCATGCCGATGCAGTCTCCGGGGGACATGGCGATCAGGTGGGAGGAGACCGGACGGCTGATGTTCCCGCTGGTGAGGGGTATTCCGGTCTGGCCGCCGCGGGAGTCGGGGCTGGGGTGGCCTGTCTGATCTGAGCATAAGCTGAGCGGTCCGTATACCCGAGGGGGGTGTACGGGCCGCTCTTTTATGCGTGGGGGTGTTCGAGT
>WNFE01007386.1_pt1 | contig 13345 bp, 6 predicted proteins | sample 5400451 | NCBI WGS metagenome assembly WNFE01 (sample SAMN13153344, study PRJNA577476) | soil metagenome | isolation source: 200 cm saprolite under Douglas fir tree site 2 hole 2 | place: USA:California | collected 2015-04-18 | reverse complement strand
TGTAGGCTTTCCAGGACTGCGCGATCACATACGCATGAATCGCGTCAGCGTCCTGCACGGTCATCTTGGCGTTAGGGAACGCAAACTTCGGCGGATCAGCAAAACCCGGCATCCCCTGATCCCAGTGCGAGCCGCCCAGCACAATTCCATACCAGTCGCGATGCACATCCGCGGGCATGTAGCGCAGATCGGGAATCGCGCCGTCCAGCACCCAGGCGCGGCTGCCGTCGGTACCCGGGGAGTGGCAGCCGTCACAAACAAATTTTTGGTACAGCACTCCGCCCTTGTGAATCGTCTCTTTGCTCGCCATCAGCTTCGGCGGCTCCGGCACCGACGGGATCATCACTGGCGGCGCCGAGTAGGCCGCAGTCGCGCCAAGCTTGAAAGACAACAACCGCACCGGCCCGCGCGCCGATTCATTAGTGACCATCGTGCGGGCCGGCGCAAACAGCCGCGATCCCGATCCCCAGCCCACCGGCGTGATCACGTACTGCTCGTCCTTCACCGAAAATGTCACTGGAATGGACTCGATCGCCGAGCCCGTCTTGATCCTCCACAGTTGCTTCCCGCTGTCCGCCGCAAACGCCGCAAACTCTCCCGTGCCTTGCCCCTGAAAGACCAGATTGCCCGCGGTAGAGAGCACTCCTCCGTTCGTCGCAATCGGCTCCTCCACCGACCAGCGCGCCGACTGGCTCACGGGATCCCACGCGATCAGCCGGCCTTCCAGGCCGACGCCGCTTTCTCCAGATTCCACCGCCGCTTTGGCATCCGCCCGGCGGTCGGTCGTCGGGATGTAAACCAAGCCAGTCCGCGCGTTGTAGCTCATCGGCCACCAGTTGTGCACCGTCCACTGCCTGCCGCCGCCTGCTGACTTTGGAATCTCCACTGCGCGCCCAGTCTTCAAATCCACCGCGCTCGCCCAAACCGTTTTCACCAGCGGCTTCGCGGAAAGAAGCTTGCCTGTCTTGGCATCCAGCACGTAAAAAAATCCATTCTTCGGCGCAGTCATCGCCACGTGCCGCTTCTCGCCGTTGATAGTCAGGTCCGCCATCAAAATGTGATTGTTTTCCGTTTGCATCCCCGGCGCGCTTGTCTGAAAGTGCCACGCGTACTCGCCTGTATCCGCATTCACCGCGATAATGCATCCTGAAAAAAGCTTGTCGCCGCTCACCTTAATGTAAGACAGCTCGCCATAATCCACGCCCGCCCCAGCCGTACCGAAAATCACCAGCCCCGTCGTTTCGTCGTAAGTAATTGCATTCCAGACGTCGCCCCCGCCGATCTTCCATGAATCCTTCCCGGACCACGTCTTCGCCGCCATTTCCAGCGCCTTCGTTTCGAACGCCTTCGACGGATCGCCCGGCACGGACCAGAAGCGCCACGCCTCCTTCCCACTCTGCGCGTCGTAGGCGATCAGCGCCCCGCGCACGCCATCATCCGAGCCGTTGTAGCCCATCAAGACTTTGCCCTTGGCGATGTGCGGCGCTCCAGTGATTCCCGTCTGCGTGGGATCGCACACGGTCGCTTCCCACAGTTGTTTCCCCGCAGTAGCGTCCACCGCGATCAGCCGGCAATCGCCCGTGCCTACGTAAACTTTCCCGTCCCACACCGCCACGCCGGCGTTTGTTCGCGCCGAGTACGACCCGTTGATGGCCATGTTCAGCCGCACATGCGGATCGAATTTCCAGATCAGTTTTCCGGAAGCGGCGTCCACCGCATACACTCGCGATTGCGGCGCGCTCACATAAATCACTCCATCCACCACAATGGGCTCCGCCACAACGCCCATCGCGCCATCGATATCCAGGTACCACGCGAGCCCAAGACTATTCACATTCTTGTCGCTAATCTGCGTCAGCGGACTGAAATGCGCCTCGTCAAACGTGCGCCCGTTCAGCAGCCAATTCGTCCCCGCCGGCGATTCCGAAGCCACCCGCGCCGCCGTCACATCGCCGGCCTTCGCTGCCGTTTCCGCCGGCGCCTTGCAACCAGCGCTAATCCCCAGCGCAAGGCACAGACTGGCCACACCAAGAGGGCCCAGTGAGTTCATAGAAACCATCTCCTCATTTCGTGTCGAAAGGCTGATGCTCGCCCAAAAAAGTTTCCGAGCGGAAAATTTCTGCGGTGCCATGTTAAAGACGCAGCGGAAGAAAAGTCAACGCAGTGCAACGAAAATGGATTCAGCGGGGAAAATGGTGGACGTGACCGGGCTCGAACCGGCGACCCCCTGCTTGCAAAGCAGGTGCTCTCCCAACTGAGCTACACGCCCCCTGCAACTATATGATTCTAATAGATTTTCGTGAGAGTGACCACCTGCTCTCTTAGCAAGTGCTCTCGCAAACTGAACCACACGCCTATGCGGTACCACCATCATCCTTTCAACAGCGCACGGCGCCTTCTCCAATTGTTCCAACCGCGATTTTCGGCCTGCCCGCGCTACCATGGGCGCTTAAGAGGGACACTCTCCAAGCGCCCTTCCTATTTACGGTTACGAGCTGAGCCGTGACAAAACGCTAGAAAGGTGCATCGCCGAGAATCGAAAACTCGATATCCAACCTGCTCGGGGCACTTGGCGCGAAGGATAGATTCTTCGTTGTCTCAAGGATCAAGTGCAAAGGAACCGGCCCGCGATCCCCACGGCCCAGTGGATCATCACCAGTTGCAAAAGCAGAAATCTGAACTGGCCAATCGGAATGAAGAACGTGAACCTCCATTGTGCCTTCGTTCGACATCAGCCGATCGCTCCGAGCACTGTCTATAACGGAAGTCGTCATCCGATCCGAACGAGTTGGCACGGCCATCCACAAACGGTGGACCATCACTGTCTTGGTTGGCGTGATGACTTCCGATCGACGAAGACCGTTTTTTGTGAGCGACCAAGTGACTTCCGTGACGAGACCGGGGTCAATGGTTTCACCTCCTTTGGCTCCGGCAACCACCCAATGCTTCCACTCTGCCGTAACGGAGTGCCCATCCGGAGACGGATGAATCTCGTCTGCGCCGTCCGCGGCAGCGATGGTCCGGCCGTCTTCCAACTCTAGAAATGGAAGCAGGCACGGGTAGACCTTCTCCACAGGCACAGCGAAATCAGGAAATCCAAAAGGCGTGGGCTCATAGTCGGATGTTGCCGCTTTGGGTCCGGTTACGAACGGCAAAGCAAAATGCATATTTCCTCGGCGGACAACCCAAACTCCAAATTTGCGACCGGGGCCGTTGCGGAAGTACTCAAAGCGTGCAACGTCAGCCAGGCTCAGTTGCCGAGAAAAGCTTTTCACTTCTTCTTTTTCGAGCGCCTTCATGAACATTTGGTGAGCAGCGATCACCTTTCCGAAAAAACTTGCAGTTTGCTGCCATTCCCGTTCTTTTGTTATGTAGCCGTAGTCGCCTCTTCCGAAAGCAAATATGGACAGCAAGTGCGTCTCATCGTTGAAGTCCCTTCGCAGCCACGACCATGCTGCAAAATAAGCGGACGCAAGCTGCGGAAGCGGAGCGGGCCGGAACTCCGGGTGCTTCCCGAGAAAGGCCGCAATCTCCATGGTATCCATGTAGCTGATCGCACCGAGGCTCCGTCCCCAGGAATAGCCGTAGCCGTCCGGCGACAGCAGATCCCACCACAGTTTCGTCTGTTCTTTAAGTGATGGCGCGACGGCCTTTAGGAGGTCGTCACGTCCGGCGAGTTCCGCCGCGTCATAAAGAGCCCTGGCGTATTCGTTGGAGTATCGATCGTAACGGCCGGTGGGCAATGCATCGTCTGCAAAAAGGGCGCCGCCGGTGAATTGTTTTGCGGCCTGATTCAACAGGTCGTCCAGAGAGGCGCGATCCTTGTTGAGGCCGAGTTTGTAGTCGATCGCGGCGATACGTGCGGCGACACCAAAATAATTTTCGGGGAGATGGATGAGTGTATGAGTTTTTGCATCGTAGAATCTGCCGGGGTCAAGCAAGGAGACATACGTTGTCCTCTCCTCGGATGATAAGCCCTGCCACAAGACGTTGTGGTTCAGGTCCGTCCCGAAACTCTCCAGGGCCATTGCTGCGTAGAGCTGGGCCCAGGTTTTTCCTCCGTGGTCCAATTCAATGTGGGCCATTTCGCCAATCATTTGTGGGGCGCTGTGGTTCGCAATCGTCTTCGTCCCCGCGAACTCCGAGTAGGCGCCGAGGGTTCGCATAAATGTTCCCCAGGAGAATTCGCCGGTCGTCAACGCGCCAAGTACGCGGTCCGGCGGAGGGTCAAGAGTTTTGATATCGGCAACGTGGGCTGTGACTTCTCTTTGCAGAAAGTCTCGGATTTGTTGATCCAGAGTGGAAGTTTGAATTTGTGGCGCGTCGGCGTGCGCTTGTGCGAACGAATCACAATGCACGAAGAGAACAGCGGCGAGAGTTAACGCAATCGGTCCTACGACGAGGCGGTTTGTTTTTCGCATTCAGTACACTCTATTCATCCCGTGGGTTCGCGCAAAGGTTTGCCATTTGAGACCATCATCTCTTTGCTGGAGGCGTAGGACGCTTGTGCTGTTGGATCCAAAGCAGGTCTTCCAGCAAGTAATACTGTCCGTAGATCAGCATCGCATCATTGGGACGACTGCTGCTTCCATGGCGCAAGACGCCCGGGGGCGCGTGATCGTCGGCTCCCACTGGAGTTAAGTACCCGTCGATCAGCGATTGCACGATGCGCTCGCCCGCGTCTCGATAGCGCGAGGCGCGTGCGAAGTCCGTGGTTATGGTGGACAGACGAAAAAGGCCGCCGGCGATAATCGCAGCCGCAGAAGTGTCTCGATTTCGAAAATGAACGCCCTCATCGTCGAAGTCATACCACGGCACAGAATCACTCGGCAGATTTTCCAGCGCATAGTCCGCGATTCGCTGCGCCGTCGCGAGAAAAACCGGCTCGTGGGTCTCGGAGGAAGCTGCTGAGAAACCGTAGAGCGCCCAGCCAAGGCCACGCGACCATGTCGTGTCTGGGCCGTAGCCCTGATGGGTGTGCGCGAAAACCCATTCTCCCGGAGCGGCGCTATACTCAAGCTTGAGCTCCGCGTCCTTCCCGCCGCCATGCAACTGAAAATCCTGCCGGTTATCTCCCGGATTGTAGTGCACGGATTGAAAGACGGAGCCATCGGGGCGCACAAACCATTCTGCGGTCCGGAACGCATGCTTTCTCCCAAGGTCTCGCCACTTTTCGTCTCCGGTCCTGTCACTCGCCCACCAAAGCAATTGCAGGTTCATCATGGTGTCAACGATCGTGTCGTCCCCATTGACATTCCAGGATGCTATCAATTGCGTCTTTGGATTGAACAATTGTTCTAGCCGCTCTGCTCCACGCATCGCGCTCGCCCGGAGCGCATCTTCGTGCGTCAAATCGTATCCAAGCGCCGCGGAATAGTAGTTCAAAAAACCTGCGTCGTGATTCTCCTGCGATTCCTGGCCGATCAACTTGGGGCCCCACAGCTCCGCCCATTTGCGGTACTTCTTGTCGTGAGTGGTGCCGTACAGTTGCCAAAGTTCTCCGACCCAGAAGCCCCCCGTCCAGGAGTATCCGTTCTGTTTTTGCCAATCCCCTGACTGGTTGTCCGCCTCGGTGAAAAATCCCTGCCCCGTTTTTGAGCTGATGGGTTCAGGCGTAGCGCGAAGAATGGGTTCCCAAGTTGTCGCCGTGCGGTCGATCGCTTGACGCACCAGTCCTAGCGCCTGCTCGATAGTTCTTGCTTCATGTCGAACAAGAGTATCGGCGGGAGGGGGTTCTTCGCTCGCCGCACTCGACAGCATTCGAAAGGTTGTCGGCAGCTCCATTCGGCCGGCTTGTTCTTTCACAGCACTGAGAAATTGGTCGCGATTTCTTACCCCATCGGCTGGAAGCACAAGAGACGGATTCTCTTGCTTCCCCAGTTCAGTCCGGTAGCCGATCTTGCGATTCGATCCTTCCTGGTCCCACGCCGCCATGGCATACCATGTAGCCGGGCTATCCTTCAAATGGAACACCACGAGGTGATTCTTGGCATCGTCTCGAGGTTCCGCGCCGTGCGCGGTGGTAAGTACCGCAAGTCCGAGATTTTGCCCCTGGATCTCTTCCGTTGCCGTAGCGCCAGGCGCGACGACCTGCTCTCCCCACGTCGCGATCCACGTCACAGGAGAATCTTTTTCGGAGTTCACGGGAGGTATTCCAGGCTTTACAGGAAGACCAGTCACGAATGCGAAGTTATTTCCGGAATCCGCCGAAATCGCGTGCTCAAATCCGCGTTCGCCCGCCCACTGTGTGATTCGCGATCGAAGCTGGATGATCCTCCCCGCGACATTCCATCCGTCATACTCCAGTTCCACAATGGAGCGCACCGGCCCGTTCGACAGAATCCTCCACTTGCGCTCTTTCACATCGGCCACCTTGATCAGCTTTCCGTCAACCGTGGCCGCTACGGCGCCTATTCCGATGGAGTCGCCTACCTTAAACATGTCGCGTCCTTCCGGCGATTCATCGTGATAGGCGTAATCCGGTGAGGCGTACATGGCAAGCTGCAAGGTTGGCCGGCGCTTCCCGTAAATATCGATGGCATTTCTCGGATCAAAGTAGATTCGAAACGCCACCTGCTCCGATTCCCAGCCGAGACCCTCAATTTTGCGACTGAAAAGCGCGGCGGTTCTCTGCTTGTAATCGCTCCGCAAGCGCCAGATGCGGGCCCCTTCGCCATACGAAATCGTGACAATGCGCGACTGATGCGGGGCAAGGTCAACTTGAAAAGCGAGCTCGTCCGCCTTCCCGTCTCCATCCAGATCGTCCAGTTGCGATGGAAGCTCTTCCGTCCGCAGTACGGCTGCGTCCTCTTCCAACGTGCTTGCGTCGCTTAGCGTCACGATCACCGCGCCGGGTTTGAAGTCCGGGGCTACTTTCCGAATCCCCGCGATCGGAATGACGATGTCGGCGGCGCTTCGAGCCGTCGAGCTTGGGTTAGTGACGGCCACTTTGACGTTCTTGATCCGTTGGGCTCCCCAAGCCGGACCAGCGAATAGAATCGGGAGGAGGCACAACAATCGAAAGTAAATTTTGCGCATGGAGTATTGTTCTCGCTGAAAAATGAAAACGACGACCCCAAACAGGCGGCTCAGATGATGTAGTCCTCCCGGCACGGCGTGAAAACATCGACTACCCGAGAATCTTCGATTGCGGACGCGCCATGCTGCACGCCACCGCGAACGACGAAAGTATCACCGGTTCGAGCGTCAAACGTGTTTCCCTGGCACGTGACCCGGATATGGCCGTGCACGACGTACACGATTTGATCGTGCGGATGGCTGTGCGCGGCTCCAACCCAGCCTTTTACCATCTCGTGTTCGGCAAGAAATAGCTTCTCGTTGTAGGCGAGTACACGACGTTTCAGCCCGCTTTCCGGCGTGGACTCCTTGCCTCTTTCGTGCGCTACTACCACCAAGTCGGGAAAAGTGTTTGTTCGCGTTTCCATTTGCTTTCTCCTGTCAACCCAAGACTGCTCGGATCCCTGCGGGAGATCTTTCTTCGTCCTTTCGCCTGAGATGAGGTCTCCTCAGCGCGCCAGCCAGCCTCCATCCGCGGCAAGCACATGTCCGTGCATATAGTCGCTCGCGGATGAGCAGAGGAATATCGCTGCGCCTGCTATATCACCGCTCGCCAAAACGCGCCGCACGAATTCTATCGAGTATTCGGCGGCTGCGGACTGGATCGCTACTTGCGGCCCACTTCCAGTCCAGATCCGCCTTGTTGAAATCCCGGCTGGATATTCACGACGCCAAACTGCCGATCCTCGACCTCGCGATGAGCAGCCATCGCCCAGAGAAAAGCGATTCGGTGGCCCGGAACGGAAACGTTCGGGTGATACCCGCTCGGCATCAACACCGCGTCGCCGTCGCGCACCACCGTCACCAATTCCGGATACTCCGTGTTGTTGTAAACCAACTGAATTCCATACGCCGGTTCGGGCATGTCGAAGTACACATAAATTTCCTCGAGCATTTTGGCGTGCTCATGCGGCGGCCAACTCGTCCAATTGCCTGGATCCGAGTGCGTAAACCCGGCCACGAGCCGTCCCGCTTCGACATTCTTTGCGATCAGCATGTTCAATTGTCGCGAAGAACCCGGCCCGCCTGCGCTGAACCTCATCCCCGGATCCTGGGAAGTCTCCGCGTAGCGCACCACTTTAAGTGGATACTTGCCTTCGACATCCGTTTCCATCCGTTCGTACTGTGCCCAATCCAGACAGAAGAATCAGGCCGGTTTCGCGGTTTCCAGTGCCGAACGATACCTTCGGCACGGAGGCATTCAACCGGATCCTTCCGTACGCCAAATGCCGCATTGTGCTGTTCTCTGGTGTCACTGCCAAATGTCTTCCGGCGTGCGTGTTAGTTTTCCGAAATACCATCCTCTCTAAAGGACTTGCAGTTTTGGTGTTCATGGTTCCTTTAAACACGTAACGTGTTTCCTCGACTAGCTTAAGACTTACAAGTTGGCATTCAGCTCCGCATTGGACACTTCATGCGGCGGAACCGGAAGCGCTTTCCCAGCTACCGGTGATGCAGGAAGATGGCTTCCAGCAACAGGGTCCACCATCAGAAGGTGAGACGAAGACCCAGCTGAAGCTGACGCATGGCGCTCGCTGAGGTGATTACTCCGAATGTGGCGGAGCCGACAGTGGCACCCGGAGAATTCAGGCTCACGATGTTGAAAACATTGTAGGCGTCGGCGCGCAACTGCAGATCCAAGTGCTCCTTGAAAACAAAGTCGCGAGAGATCGCGAGGTCCACGTCTTTAAACGTGGGGCCACGGAGCATATTGCGCCCAGAGTTTCCATTAAGGGCTACGCCGTTAACCAGATTTGCGGGATTCTGCGAGAACGCAGCGATGTTGAACCACCGCGTCGCGGTGCGATTGCTCAAGACCGGGCTTTGCCCAGGCACGAGCTCGGCTCGCTCGGCGGAACTGTTGCCGGTCAGGTTGGCGTCTTTGCCATTGAGAACGGTAAAAGGGAAGCCGCTATGGATGTTGATGATTGGGGAGATTGTCCATCCATTCGCGATTCCGCGCGCCAAGAAATGGTTTCCATGGTAATAGTGCAACTGCCATACCAGCGCGGTCACGAATTGATGGCGAAGATCGAAATCCGCCGGGCCGCGTTCCAGGCGCAGATTGGTCATGTCCTCCGCGCCGCCCTGTGTGGTGGTGTTGTCGAGTTGGACGCTGTCAAACGTGTGGCTAAAGGTGTAGAAGCCGTACAGCATCAGACCATGTGTCATTCTTAGTTGGGCCGTGGCCTGTAAGCCATTGTAGGAGGCAGTTTGATTGGATTGCACAAGCAGAACAGTGCCAAACGGGCTTCCCGGAGCAGCGCAAGTGGCGACGCCCGTATTGTCGATCGGGCGGCGTGCCACGATATTCCCGCCGGCGCTGGTCGCGCAAGTGGACGCGAGAGAACCGGTCGCGGGAGCGTTGATGTCCTGTGCGAAGGGCAAATCGTGGGTCAGATTGCCCACGTAAGCCGCAGACACGCTGAAATTCGAGGTGACTTGCCGCTGGACGGAGAAATTTAACTGATAGCTATACGGCCATTGGAAATTCTTCGCAACGCCGAAGAACGGCCCTCCCGGAGTGAGAAACTGCGGCGGAATGAACGGAAAAGGATCCGTTCCGCTTACGCCGCTGCCACTCCCGGCGGCACAAGTCACCGTCGGACCAAGGGGCGTGCCGGAGGCATTTTTCGCCACCAACTTATTGTAGGGGCAGGAAAGCGTGGCGCCCTGCGGCACGGCGGTCAAGCCGGAACCCGTTACTTGCTGGGTGACGTTGGTGAAAGTGAAGCGGACGGCAGAAGGCTCGAAATTCGTGACCGTGTTCCATTCGTTGCCTGAAACACTGCCGTAAAAGACTCCAGCACCGCCTCGGATCGAAGTTTTGCCGTCGCCGAGCGGATCCCATGCAAATCCGACTCTGGGTGAAACATGGTGCCATCGAACCGGCACGATGCCTCGCGTGACACCCGGATCGCCCTTGAAAAGGGCGCCCTGCGGCGCCGCCGGGACCGCCGTCGATTGCTCTCCCACCTGGAAACTGGTCCCTCGGTTCAAGGGATCAGTGGGCGGCGTCTGAATGTCCCAGCGCACACCAAGATTAAGAGTGAGGCGCGGGAAGATTCGGAAGTTGTCTTGTGCGAAGAGCCCCGTGCTCCAATTGTTCGTGTAGCCGGTCACCGGGGCGTCCTGCGAGACAGACGTCGGCAAGCCCATCACGAAATTCGCGAGCGCAGGCACCCCAACAGTCTTGCCCGACACGGCATCCTTTATGTTCGTGGCATTGAAGCTGAACACGCCGTAATTGTTCAACAAGGTTTGCTGAATGTCCTTGTCCAGAGTTTCGTCGGCTCCGAAGGAAAGCGAATGCCGGCCGTGGGTATAGCTGACCACGTCGCGCACGGTATAAAAGTTCGAGCCGGCTAAAGGCCCGGCGATGGCGCTGGCTGCCGTAAAGAAACCTGTCACGCTAATCTGCGGGAGCGAATGCGGCCCTTGGATCGTGAATTCCGAGCCTAGATCGCCCAAGGACGTACCAGGCAAGTTCAGCCTTCCCGCTATATTCCGCGTATAGCCCAACCATAACTGGTTGGCCAGATTGGAGTTGGCCGTCCAAGTGTCGCTGAGGTTCACATTTTGCTGGCGCCAAGTGAATTGCTGCACGTCCCAGGGGATGTTGCCGTTTGGCTGCCCGCTGGTGGAATTCAGGGGAGGGACCAAATTGTTTCCGCTCGTGTAGAAGTAACTTCCGCTCAGCCGTTGTTTGCTGGTCAGATTGTGGTCCACCTTAATCAGAAATTCATCCGTGTTGTACGGGCTAGGGGCGACCGCCTGGAAAGTGCCAGCGCCCGCCGTGGGGATATTGGGAAAAACGCTTGAAGTGAACAGCTTCTTGGCGACGGGATCCAGCAACGAAGAGCAGATGACGGTCGGCGAACCGCAGGTGTACTGGCTCGGCAAGGAACCACCTGCCGGGAGAAGGGCGGCCATATTTCCCCCAGCCTCCGCCGCTGTTGGCAAGGTCGCGCCGGTAAACAGTAAGCTGCTGAGCTGCCGCAGGCCCTGGTAGGAGCCGAAGAAGAAGGTCTTGTCCTTTTTGATCGGACCGCCAAAAGTTCCGCCGAATTGCTGCCGCCGCAGGGGAGGAGTACCAACAGTCGAGTTCCAAGGAGCGGCGTTCAGCGCATCGGTCCGCCAGTAGTCGAACAGCTCGCCGTGATAGCGGTTCGTGCCGGATTTTGTAATCACCGTTATGACGCCGCTGGACATTTTTCCGTACTCCGCGTTGTAGTTGTTCGTTTCGACGCGGTATTCCTGAATGGCGTCCGGATTGGGAAGAATGTTGCCCGTGTTCCGCAATCCCGTCATGTTGATTCCGCCGTCGAGGTAATAGCTCACCGATCCTGTCCCGCCGTCCACGCCGCCATTGATGAACGTTCGCTGCTCCGGGTAGCCGAGGGTTATCACTGGATTCGGCTGGCCGGGATTAAAGCTGCTGTTTTGAACCCCCGGTGTGAGCAAGAGAAGTTCGTACGCGTTACGATTCACGAGCGGCAGGTTAACGACTTCTTGATTCTCGATCGTGCGCCCGATTTCCGGGCTGGTAGTGTCCACGAGCGGCACGCTTTCAGCGACTGTCACGGTCTGGCTGATGTCTCCCAACTGCAGCACCGCGTCCACGCGGGCTGGAACATTCACTTCCAGCACGATCCCGCCGCGCGCAAATCTCTTGAATGCTTGGGTCGCGATCTCTACCCTGTAGTTGCCGACCGGAAGGAATTCGATACGGTACTCGCCTTCGACGTTCGTTTGTGCCGTCCGCGAAAGGTTCGTGTCCGTGTTCGTTACGTCCACTTGAGCCCCGGCGATCGTGCCGCCATTCGCGTCGGTCACTCGGCCATAGATCGCGGTCGTGGTGAGTTGCGCCTTCAAAACATTGGGAAACAACACGGCTAAGCAGAAAACCGCCACTCCGAATTTTCCACGCATCGGCTTCTCCTATCTCTGCGCAGGGCACCTCTGCGCGTGTTTATAACTGGTTCTCCCGAGATGCGGCGCAGTAGGGCGGCCTCGCCGGAACAGTCCGTACCACATTATGAGACTGCATCCCACTTCCAAAAAGCGCCGCAAAAAAGCCCGGCCTTCGCCGGGTCCCTCACACCTTACTAACTAGCTGCGCTCTGAACCAACTCTGCCGAGGGAGCCTGGTACCCCAATTCGGCAGAAAGCTTGGTCGCTGCTTCCATTAGCGCTCGGCCGATCTCGGGGACCCTCTCTTTGCTCATCCGGAACGCCGGCCCGGAAACGCTCATGGCCGCAGCCAGCTTTCCAGAATGAGACCGCACCGCCGCTCCGATGCACCGCAGGCCCTCCTCTTTTTCCTCGTCGTCGATGGCATAGCCCCGCGACCGTACCGCCTTTAACTCGACCTTCAGCGCGCTGGCCGTCCTGATCGTGTTTGGCGTGACGGGCTTTAACCCCCAGCGGCGGACAATCTTGTTTACCTCCGCCTCCGAAAGCTCCGCAAGCATGGCCTTGCCGACCGCTGTGCAATACGCGGGAGCTCGGCTTCCTACGGTGCACGCTGTGCGCACGCTCCGCTGCGACTCGACCTTTTCCACGTAAAACACTTGGCCCTCGTCGAGAATGCAAAAGAATACGGTCTCGCCAAATTCGGCTTGCAGTCGATCGAGATAGGGCCGTGCGCGTCCGCGAAGATCGAGCCCCTCGATCGCTCGCGATCCCAATTCATAGAGCCTCAGCCCCAAACGATATCGCCCCGTTTCCGGGTTCTTCACCACCAGCCGGTGCTGCTCCAGCACCATCATCAGCCGGTGCACCGTGCTCTTGTGGAGCTTCATCGCAGGGCACAGCTCCGCGAGGCTGCAATCGCTCGAGCTGTTTGCCAATATCGCCAAGGCCGCCAAAGCTCGGTCGAGAACCTGGACCTTGTACGGAGAATCGGGTGTCTTAGATTGTGGCACGCGTGCCATAATATGGGATGACTTGCGGTTGTCAAGCAAAAAATGAATGCTCTTAATCGAGCAGGCAGTGAGGAGTCTGTGATTTGAACGTGTGGGCTTTTTCATGGAGTATAGTCGCAGTTCATTTTCCCAAGCACAGTGGACGCAAGCTGCTATTCTCGCGAAATTCTGAATTCGCGTGCGAGACCGTTGCACGACCAGGCCCCATGGGTCGACAGTCTTTCATCATCGTGGCGGTGATCGCGGCGAACCAGGGAACCGGAGGCCTCGATGAAGCTGGATCGCGGAGTATTGAACAGTTTCCCCAAGGTTCTGTTGCACGAACACCTGGACGGCGTGCT
>WNFE01013200.1_pt1 | contig 13354 bp, 10 predicted proteins | sample 5400451 | NCBI WGS metagenome assembly WNFE01 (sample SAMN13153344, study PRJNA577476) | soil metagenome | isolation source: 200 cm saprolite under Douglas fir tree site 2 hole 2 | place: USA:California | collected 2015-04-18 | reverse complement strand
GCCCTGGGGTCGGTGGTAGTCGAGGCGCTGGCCGCCGGGATCTGCGGCACCGACGCGGAGATCGCCAGCGGCGGCTACGGGTGGGCGCCTCCGGGACGTGACCGGCTGATCCTGGGCCACGAGTCACTCGGCCGGGTCGTCGACCCCGGTCCGAGCGGCTTCATGGCCGGTGAGCAGGTCGTGGGCATCGTCCGCCGGCCCGACCCGGCGCCATGCCCGAACTGCGCCGTCGGCGAGTGGGACATGTGCTCCAACGGCGGTTACACCGAGCGGGGCATCAAGCAGGTCGACGGGTTCATGGCGGAACGCTGGCGGATCGAACCCGACTACGCGGTGCGGGTGGACAAGGACCTCGGGTACCTCGGCGTGCTGCTGGAACCCGCCACCGTGGTCGCCAAGGCGTGGGAGCACATCGCCGCCATCGGACGGCGCACCTTCTGGGATCCGCACACGGTCCTGGTCGTCGGCGCCGGTCCCATCGGGCTGCTAGCAGCCCTGATCGGCGTGCAGCAGGGCGCCGACGTCCACGTTCTCGACCGGGTCACCGCTGGCCCGAAACCGGCCCTGGTCAAGGAGCTCGGCGCCACCTACCACACGGGATCCGTCGCCGGCCTGGGACTGCGCCCGCACATCGTGGTCGAGTGCACCGGCGTGGTCGAGCTGGTCCGGCAGGCGATGGAGACGGTCTCGCCGGGCGGCATCGTCTGCCTGACCGGAGTCGGCTCCCCCACGGCGCCCGGAACGGTATCGGCAACCGCGCTGGCGACCGACGTGGTGCTCAAAAACATCGCCGTGTTCGGCTCGGTGAACGCCAACCGGCGGCACTACTACCGCGCGGCGAAGGTGCTCGCCGCGGCGGACCGGCCGTGGCTCGAACGGCTAGTGACCCGCCGCGTCCGCCCCGACGAAGCCCAGCAAGCGCTGCAGCGGGCACCCGACGACATCAAGGTCGTCATGGAATTCGCGCAGCCATGACTGACCCTGGGCGACGCGGCCCGCGCCCGGTGACGGATTCCGCCGGGAACTCGTGGACGGTGACGCCCTGCTCGGCCGAGCCGGGGCGGCTCAGCGAGGGACCGCGCTGGGACGCCGGCCGCAGCGAGCTGCTGTGGGTGGATGTCCTCGCCGGGCGGCTGCTACGGCTCGATTCTCCCGGGATCACCGGCCCGCCCTGCGTCCCCTACCGCGGGGAGCTGGCAGCGACCTGAGACTCCGGGTTCCCGGAGCCGCTGTGGGAATACGTCTCTGACCGGGAATGGCGGAGCGCAGGATCAGCTCGCAGGTTGAAGCTCAGTGAAGGAAGGTGCGGTCATGGCGGGAATCTCGGCCAGCGGGGCACAGCCCGGGCTGTCCGCCAGGGCCCCCTTGCGGCGGCGCGCAGCCGGCATCTACGGCACGATCATCACCGCGGCGGTCCTCGCCGCCGCCGGAGACCACGTGCCTACCCTTCCGCTGGTGGTCTCCATCCTGGTCACGCTGCTGGTGTACTGGGTCGCCGAGGAATACGCCGAACTTCTGGGCGAGCAGCTGGAAGGCGGGCAGGTGCCGACCTGGCCGGATGTCCGCGCGGCGCTGGCCGCCACCTGGCCGATGGTCAGCGCCTCCTACATTCCGCTGCTGGCGCTCGTGCTGGCGCGGCTGCTCGGGGCCTCGCCCCCGGATGCTGCCAACGCCGGGCTAGTGACCGCCATCGTGCTCCTGATGATCTACGGATGGTCCTCCGGTCGTGCCGCCCATCTGCGGGGCAAGCAGCAACTTGCCATCACGTCGATCGCTGCCGCCCTGGGGCTGCTGATGATCATCCTCAAGGACGTGGTCCTCATCCACTTGCACTGAGAACCGATCATTAAACGCTGATCAGCCGGAGAGGTCCACCTCGTCGACCCAGAACGCAACACGCGCGCGGGCGTCCCTCGGCAGCGCCGCTTTGCCTGCGACCGGACGGATACGGCGCGGCGTGCCCCGATATGGCCGTCACTGTCTGTAATGGCATGTCAACGCCCTCAGGGTGGATCTCTCGCCCGGACCGGACGCGCAATGGCGCCTCACCCGTGATGGGTGATGCCGCTGATTCGTTGTCTGGCGATGCTGGGCCTGCGCGAAGGTATGCCGGCACCGCAACCAGGTGCCTAACGGCAACCGCCCTGGTGATAAGGAGAAGGAATGTTTCTTGCCGCTTCGTCGTCCTACCCGCTGCTGAACATCTTCTGGTCGATGTTCGAGTTCTTCCTGTGGGTGATCTGGATCTGGATCCTGATCTGGGTGTTCATCGACATCTTCCGCAGCCGCGATCTGTCCGGCTGGGCCAAGGCCCTGTGGTTCCTGTTCGTGTTGATCATCCCGCTGGTCGGCGTGCTGGTGTACTTGATCGCTCGCGGTGGCAGCATGCATGAGCGGGCCGAGCAGCAGGCTCAGGCCCAGGACGAGGCGTTCCGCAGCTATGTCCAGAAAGCGGCATCGGACTCACCAGCGAGTACCGCGGACCAACTGGCGAAGCTGGCTGACCTTCGGGACCGCGGAGCCATCTCCGCTGACGAGTTCGAACGCGAGAAGGCAAAGGTGCTTGCCGCTTGAGCCAGCGTTGGTGGTTATGGCCGCTGCGTGCGGCATGTCGGCGCTAGGTCCTGGAGACAGCACCTGGCGCCGATGATTGCGGGACATCTGGCAGGAGCAGGAGAGCGACAAGGCAATGAGCGACGCAACAGCCCAGAAGATCGACCCAGCGACGCTGGGGGCGACTTTCCCGCGCACGCACCACGTGCTCTGGCTTGAGTTCGGGGACCGTAAGGACTTCGACGACCCGCGCCGGGAATGGCGGCGGCTGTTCTCCGAGTTGCTGGGCACCTTCGCGCTGGTGCTGGCCGCCGCGGGTGGAGGGCTTCTCCATGCCGAGGGGCAGATCAGCCTGCCGGCGGCGGTCGTCGCTCCGGGCCTGATGGTGATGGCGATCATCTTGTTCATGGGCGCGATCTCCGGCGCACACCTGAACCCGGCCGTGTCGCTGGCCTTCGCGCTGCGCGGGGACTTCCCGTGGAAACGTGTCCCCGGCTACATCATCATCCAGCTCGTTGGTGCGACGCTGGCCTGCCTGTTTCTCCGCCTGGTATTCGGGAACATCGAACACCTCGGGGCGACGCTGCCGGGCGCCGGGTACAAGAACTGGCAGGCCCTGCTCATGGAGATCGTGCTCACCGCGCTTCTGGTGAGTGTGATCCTCGGCACCGCATCCGCAGCGCAGAACGTCGGCGCGATCGCCGCGCTCGGCGTCGGCGGCTACATCGCCCTGGCCGGCCTGTGGGCAGCGCCGGTCAGCGGCGTCTCGATGAACCCGGCTCGATCCTTCGGTCCCGCCCTGGCCAGCGGTGACTGGACCAGCTACTGGGTCTACCTCGTGGGGCCGATCGCCGGCGCGCTCATCGCCGTCGGCTTCGCGTTCGTGCTGCGCGGCCGCGGTGGCGACGTCATCTCGCGTGCGGCGGGCTCCGGCGTGCTGGACGAGGGGGCCCTCGTCGCCAAGGCGAAACTTTCCCAGGACATCGACCAGGGCAAGGTCGTCCCCGATGGCATCGCCGACCCCGATACTCAGCCGGGCGGGCAATGACCGGCGTGGATCTCAAAGGCGGCGTCCTGCCGCCCTGACCGGCGGCCGCGTCACTGCGCGAGATGGGCCGGGCATCCCTAACCGGCCTGACCGAGACTTCGTCGCGGTATATCACTCTGCCCGGGGGAGGCGTGATCGTGGTGGCCAACGGAGAGTGAGCTAGCACATGCCCGTGCCGAGCTATGCGGAGCCGCGCCCGTGACTGGGAAGAGCAGGCCAGATCGGCTGGCGGGGCCGGCCAGCGGGCCTGGCGTCCCGCGGGAGCGGCCGTGAGGCCGGTCGATCCGCGCCTGCTGCGTTACTCCCGGGCCGCCCGGGGCTACCTGGTTTTCACCGTCGGCCTCGGGCTCGTGGCGGTGGCGCTGGTACTGGCGCAGGCGGGACTGCTGGCCCACGCGCTCGCCGCTGCGGCTCGCGGCACCGGCCCGGCCGCCCTGCGGGGCACTTTGCTGGCGCTGCTGGCCGTCGTGGTGGCGCGCGCGGCGGCAACGTACGGCGGGGAGGTCACGGCGCTGCGGGCGGCCGCAACCGTGAAGTCGCAGCTGCGGCGCGCACTCGCCGCCCGCGCGCTGCGGCTCGGCCCGGCGTGGCTGGCCGGTCAGCGGGCGGGGGAGATCGCTGCGCTGGAGACCCGGGGCCTTGACGGGCTGGATTCCTACTTCGCGCGTTATCTTCCGCAGCTGGTGCTCGCGGTCGTGGTGCCTGCCGCGGTGCTGGCGCGGGTGGCGGCCGCAGACTGGATCTCCGCTGTGGTCATCGGCGTGACGCTGCCGCTCATCCCCGTGTTCGCGGTGCTGGTGGGCTGGCACACCAAGGCCCGCACGCGGCGGCAGTGGCGGCTGCTGGCGACCCTTGCCGGGCATTTCCTTGACGTGGTGGAGGGCCTGCCCACTCTCAAGGTGTTCGGCCGCGCGAAGGCGCAGGCAGAAGTGATCGGGAAGGTCACCGGCGCGTACCGGGGCGCCACCATGTCCGCGCTCCGGGTGGCGTTCCTCTCGGCCCTGGTGCTTGAGCTGGCCGCCGCGCTGGCCACCGCGCTGGTCGCGGTCGAGGTGGGGCTGCGGCTGCTGGCCGGCCGCCTGGGGTATGAGACCGCGCTGCTTGTGCTGCTGCTGACCCCGGAGGCATATCTGCCGCTGCGCGCGGTCGGAGCGCAGTTCCACGCGAGCATGGAGGGCGTAGCTGCGGCTGGGCGCGCCCTGGAGATCCTGGGTACTCCACCTCCGGAAGGGCAGCACGCTGAGCCAGCGGGCCCGTGCCGCCGCAGCGCGCGCGTAGACCTGCGGGGCGAGGAGATCAGGCTGGACGGGGTCACCGCCGGCTATCCCGGCCGGGACCGCCCGGCTCTGGCCGGGGTGGACCTGACGATCCGGCCGGGGGAGCGGGTCGCGCTGACCGGGCCCAGCGGCGCGGGGAAAAGCACGCTTCTCGCGCTCCTGCTCCGGTTCATCCAGCCGGCCGCAGGGACGATCTGGGTGGGCGACGGCGATCTGGCCGTGATCCCGGCACACCACTGGCGCGCCTCGATCGCCTGGGTTCCGCAGCAGCCGCACCTCTTCGCGGGCAGTGCCGCGGACAACATTGCCCTGGGCCAGCCCGGCGCGAGTCCTGACGCCATCCGGCGGGCCGCCCGGCTGGCCGGGGCCGCGGAGTTCATCGAGGCACTGCCAGGCGGCTACGACGGGCGCCTGGGAGAGCGCGGCCTGCGGCTGTCAGCGGGCCAGCGGCAGAGGATCGCGTTGGCCCGCGCGTTCCTGCGCGACGTGCCGCTGCTGCTCATGGACGAGCCCACCGCCCATCTCGATCCGGCCGGCGCGCGCCAGATCGGGGCCGCCATCGATACTGCGCTAGCCGGCCGCACCGTCATCGTGGTGACCCACGGCCAGGGCTGGACCGGCGGCGCCGGCCGCGTCATCCGCCTTGACCACGGACGGCTGCTTCCACCGGCCGGGCCCACGCGGCTGGCCGGCCGGCCTACGGCGGGGGCGATCCCGTGATCATGGCAGCCGGGTGGCGTGGCCCGGCCGTCCAGCCAGACGCGCCGGACGGATCTGTGGGCCCGGCTGGATCTGTGGAGGCGGGTGGGTCTGCGGGCCCGGCCGGATCTGTGGGCGCTGGTGGGTCTGCGGGCCCGGCCGGGTCCGCGGTGCCCGGCGGAACGGCCGGCCGGCCGCTGCTGCGCCTGCTGCGCCTCGCCCGGCCGCTGCGGGGCCAGTTGCTGCTCTCCGTCGCGGCGGGCGCGGCGGCCATAGGGTGCGGCGTGGCGCTGCTCGCCGTGTCCGGGTTCCTGCTCGCCCGCGCCTCCGAGCACCCGAACATCATCGCGATTTCCGTGGCCGTCGTGGCGGTCCGGGCGCTCAGCATCGGCCGGGGAGTATCCCGGTACGTCGAGCGCCTGGCATCGCATGATGTTGCGTTCCGGGTTCTCGCTGACATCCGGGTGGCGATCTACACGCGGCTGGAACGGCTGGCGCCCGCCGGGCTCGCCGCCTTCCGCTCTGGTGATCTGCTAGCCCGGCTGATCAGTGACGTCGACGCCACCCAGGACCTCTTTATCCGCGGCATCGGGCCGCCCCTGGCCGCGGCCCTGGTCGGGGCGGGCGCGGTGACTGCGTGCCTGCTTATTCTCGCCCCGGCCGGCGCGGTGCTGGCCCTGGGACTCCTGGCCGCCGGGGCCGCACTGCCGCCGCTGGCCGTCGCAGTCTCCCGCAGGGCGGCCAGGGTGACCGCCCCCGCGCGCGGGGAACTGGGTGCGACGGTAACTGACCTGCTGTCGGGCGCCGCCGACCTGCTCGCGTTCGGGGCGCAGGGCGGAGTGGCGGGCGTGGCGGATGGCACCCTGACCCGCGTGCCGCTGGCGGTGCTGACCCTCACCGCCCTGGCCGCCTTCGAGGCGGTCACCGCCCTGCCGGCGGCCGCCCTCCAGATCAGCGCCGCCCGCGCCTCGGCGGCCCGCATTGGTGCGGTCCTCGACGCGCCGGATCCCGTGGGCGAGCCAGTGGCGCCCCGGCCGCTGCCAGCCGGGCCGGCGCATGTGCGGCTCCGGGGTGTGCAAGTCCGGTATGAGCCGGACGGGCCGCTCGCCCTCGACGGGCTCGACCTTGACCTGCGGCCTGGGCGGAGGGTAGCGCTCATCGGCCGGAGCGGTGCAGGCAAGTCCACCGTGGCCGCCGTGCTGCTGCGTTTCTGCGACCCGGTCGGCGGCACCGTCACCCTCAACGGCACCGACATCGCCGACTTCGCGGCCGATGACGTGCGCACGGTGATCGGCGGCTGCCCCCAGGATCCGCACATCTTCGATACCACCATCCGCGACAACCTCCGCCTGGCCCGGACCGGCGCAACCAATGACATGCTGGCCGCTGCCGCCGCCCGCGCCCGGCTGCTGCCCTGGATCGAGTCGCTCCCGCAGGGCTGGGACACCCAGGTCGGTGCGCATGGCGCGGCCATCTCCGGCGGCGAACGGCAGCGGCTCGCCCTGGCCAGGGCACTGCTCGCCGACCCGGCCCTGCTGGTTCTCGATGAGCCCACCGCCCACCTCGACCCCGAAGCCCGCTCCGCGCTCACCGCCGATCTGCTCGCCGCCACCACAGGGCGTGCCACCCTGCTTATCACGCACGAGCCACAGGGACTCGATCAGGTTGACGAGATCATCGTCCTTGACCACGGCAGGGTCGTCCAGTGGGGCACCCACCAGCAACTCCTGCGGGCTGACGGTCCCTACCAGCGGATGTGGGAGCCAGCTGCGTTCCAGGACACGCCTTAGTGGCCGACAGACCCGGCAGCGTTTCCTGGTCGATGGTCAAGCACCCGGGGACGCCAGATGATCCGCTGGAGGCGCAGGACCAGTGCGCCCACCGTGATGAGCACCACGACATTCAGCAGCAACTGCACTGCCGAGCCCCAGGCCTCGGTCCAGCTGGCGTACGCGATCGACAGGGCTACGTCGGCGGCGGCCGGAATGGTCGTGACCGAGATGAAGACGCCGATGAGGGTGCTTGCCCGCGACTCGGTCAGCGAGACGACGCCGACGATTCCGGCGAGGACGGCGACAACGAGAGAAAACAGGTTCGGCTTGTCGATCAGGCTCGAGACCGGCCGCAGGCCCAGCGAGAATGCCTTAGGAGTGTGACCTGTCCAGCGGATCGCCAGGCTGAAGAGCAAGGTCACGATGATCGCGGCCGAGAACCCGGCGAGAAGGGCAGCGTTCCCCTGGAGTATCGCGCGCCTGTCGCGCTTGTCGATGCCCAGCGCGACGCCCATGATCGCGTTGTATTCTGGCCCGACGACCATGGCGCCAACGATGAGTATCTGCGAATTGGTCAGGATGCCGACAGCACCGATCAACCCGGCTATAGCCAGGAGGATGTAGAAGCTGGGAGCGTAGACGGCATCTGAGCGGATCTTGGCTTCGACGACATCCCATATGGGGGCGATGTCCCGCTGGACAAGCCTTTGCTTGGCTGCCGGGTCCACCCCTTCCCCGATGGCCGCGTCCACGTTCTCGATGACGATGGAGCTGCCGTGGTCCCCTTGGAGGGTACGTAGTTGCCCAAGCACGGAGTTGGCGGAGCGGGGAAGCACGTCGAAGTGCACAGCGTCGCCGTCCGGTCGTCGTGCGGATCCGGTCAGCACCACCACGTTGGACACGCCGGAATCGGCGATGAGCACATCGGCGAGGAGCTCAGTCAGGTCGGGCGGGCTGACCATGCGTACGTGAAGAGTCATGGTCGCTCCAGTCCGGCCGGGGGCTCGACAACCTCGTCTGCGGCCGCGGGCGCGGCCGTATCGCCGGTGGCTACGGCACCGGCATTCCCGCTGGTCCGGGGTCCGGCGGGCGCCGGACCCAATGACACGATGGTGTCGCCGGCCTGCGGCGCTGGCCTGCTCGCCTCCGTGACCGCGGCGAGCTGGCCGTCCGCGCGCAGCAGAAACAGGACGTCATGCCCGGCGGGCAGCTCGCCGTCAGCGCGCCGCGCCTCGATCCGTGCCCCATCCTGATATCGGCGGCTCACCGCTGACCTGGTCATACCGGCCCCGAACAGGATCTCGGCGCCAGTGTAGGGAGCAACCACGCCGTTGCCGCGCAGCGGCGGCGCGAGCCGGTAGACCCGATCTTCGACGTTGCCTTGCAGCAGGGCCGAAGCGAGCGCGTTGAAGTCGTCTTCGTCTGTCAGCAGGAGCACCGCCGTGATTCCCTCGAGCCGCGCGCCGCCGCCGGTGGCGGCGGCGAGCAGCTCACCCGGTGCCAGCTCGAGTCCGGCCTGCCTGATCCGCGCACGCTGCCCATCAAGGCCCGCCCACATCAGCACCTCAAGACCCAAGGACTGCAGCGCTCGCCCGAGGTCGATCACCCACGGGTCGCCGCCCACGAGGAGCGGCCGCGTCCGCGCCGGGCGCGTGACGCCCAGCCGCCTGGCCACTGGCGCGGCGGTGACGCCGTACAACGTCACCGTCGCGACGATCACGACGAACGTGGCCGGCAGGATCGCTGACGCCCCGCCGATCCCCTTGGCGGCCAGGCCCGCCCCGAACGTGGAGGCGGTGGCGGCGGCGACGATGCCACGCGGGGCCATCCACCCGATGAAGGCGCGCTCGCCCCGGGCCAGGTCCGTTCTGAGCGTGGACGCGAACGCCGCGATTGGCCGGGCGGCAACAATGAGCACAGCGGCCAGGCCGAGAGCAGGCAGCAGCACGTGCCGGAGCGAGTGCGGGGTCACCGTGGCCGAGATCGAGATGAACAAGATACAGAGAATCAGCTGCACCAGTATCTCGAAGAACGGCCGTCGGGCGGCAACATCGAAACCCCGCTGATTCGCGACCGCCAGCCCCATGAAAATCGCGGCGATGAGCCCGGTGTCCGCGCGGACAACGTCGCACGCGGCCGCCACGGCTATCACGGAGGCAAGCTGCGCCGTGGTGCCGAGCACCTCGCCGAGCCGCAGCTTGCGGAGCAGTAGCCAGAGCCCTGCCGTGCCGGCGACGCCTCCGGCCACGCCGACCGCGATGCTGACCGCGAATTGCGCCAGTTGGCTGCCAAGGCCCTTGTGGGTGCTCGCGATGACGGCATGAAACACCAGCGCACCCAGAATGCCGCCGACCGGGTCGATGAGCGACCCCTCCCAGACGAGGACGCGCTGCAGCCGCTCCGTCGGCCGGACAAAACTGAGCAACGGGCCGACGACTGTTGGCCCCGAGACAACGAGGATCACCCCGAGCATCACGGCTGCCCCTCGTGACATGTCGAGCAGTGGCCCCGCCAGGAACGCTCCGAACGCCCAGGTGATCAGCACACCACCGGCGATCAGCCTGACCACGACCCGGCGGGTGTGCCCCTTGAGCTTCCGCAGATCGAGGCCCAGCCCGGCGTCATAGAGGATCACCGCCACTGACAAGGACACCAGGGGCTCAAAGGCGGGCCCGAGCAATCGCTCAGGACTGACGTCCATGGTCAGCGCGCCCGCCGCGAAGCCCACCGGCAGCAGGACGATGAGCGCGGGAATGCGCAACTGGCTGGCCAGCACCTGCGAGCCGACCGCAAGCACGAGAATCAGGCCGACGCCAATGAGGATCTGGTTTGTCGTCACGCTAGTCTTTCATAACGCCGAGTCGGCCATTCGTTTACCAACCGTTCACGTGCAATAACCGGTACTGGATCTCAGGCCGAGGCGATACTCGATCCAGCCGGCGTGCACGCTCCTTTAATGTGACGGAGGGTGCGGCGGGAATCATCACCCGTCCAAGGTGATGAACTGGCCCGGCCCGGGCCTATAGAAAGGCAGAGGCGCCGAACCGTGAATGTTCACGCCGCGATCGGCGGCGGATCACCGTCGGCACAGGCGGCGGATCACCGTCGGCACAGGCGCCGGCTCACACGGTCATACAGGCGGCCGATCACACAGTCGGCACAATAGAAAGAAGTTGTCGTGCGTCGAGGCGGAGGGGACGGCAGTGGGTGCTGAGCGCGAGCGGGTAGCCGGGTTCGGGCGGCTGGAGGACGGGCTGCGCCAGGCCGGCGAGTGGTACCGCTGGGGGCCGTACGTCAGCGAGCGCCAGTGGGGGACGGTCCGGGAGGACTACAGCCCGGACGGCGAGGCGTGGGGTTACCTGCCGCACGACCACGCCAGGTCGCGCGCCTACCGCTGGGGTGAGGATGGCCTGGCCGGCTTCTGCGATGTAGAGCAGCGGCTGTGCCTGGGGCTGGCGCTGTGGAACGGCCGCGACCCAATCCTGAAGGAGCGTGCCTTCGGGCTGACCGGTGCCCAGGGCAATCATGGCGAGGATGTCAAGGAGTACTGGTGGTATCTCGACGCGCTGCCCAGCCACGCGTGGAACCGGTGGCGGTATCACTATCCGCAGGCCGCCTTCCCGTATGAAGATCTTATTGAGCAGAACGGCTCCCGCGGCAAACTTGATCCCGAATACGAACTGCTCGACACCGGGATCTTTGACGCCGACCGCTACTGGATCATCGAGGTGCACTACGCCAAGGACGATCCGGCCGACCTGCTGATGGCGATCACCGTGACCAATGCGGGGCCGGAGGCCGAGACGCTGCATGTGCTGCCGACCGCCTGGTTCCGCAACACCTGGTCCTGGGACGTCGGCACGGCCAAGCCGGTCATCGAGGCGGCCGGCCCGGCGTCGATGACGATCGAGCACCCGTTCCTCGGGACCCTGGAATTGCTGGCCGGCGGCGGCCCGACCGGCGCTGCGCCCACGGCGCTGTTCTGCGAGAACGAGACCAACGTGGGCCGGCTCTACGGCGCGGCGCCGACCACGCCATACCCCAAGGACGGCATCAACGATCACGTGATCAGCGGCGCGCCCACCGTCAACCCGGCTGACCGGGGCACGAAAGCCGCGTTCTGGTACCAGGTGATGGTCGCGCCCGGCGAGACGGCCGAACTGCGGCTCCGGCTGCGCCCGGTGCCGGGCGAGACGGCGGAGGCGGCCGACCCGCTCGGCAGCGACTTCGACCAGGTCATCGCGCTGCGGCGGGCTGAGGCCGATGAGTTCTACGGCGAGCTGACTCCCGCGGCGGCGACGGCGGACGAGGCGATGGTCATGCGGCAGGCCTTCGCGGGGATGCTGTGGAGCAAGCAGCTGTACGCCTACGACGTGGGTCGCTGGCTCGACGGCGACCCGACCCAGCCGACCCCGCCGCCGGGGCGGCTGACCGGGCGCAACTCCAGATGGCGCAACTTCAACGCGTTCGACATCATGTCGATGCCGGACAAGTGGGAGTACCCCTGGTTCGCCGCCTGGGACCTCGCCTTCCATTGCGTCGCGCTCGCTCACGTAGATCCCGCATTCGCGAAGTACCAGCTGATCCTGCTGTGCCGGGAATGGTTCCAGCACCCCAGCGGGGCACTGCCCGCCTACGAGTGGGACTTCGGCGACGTGAACCCGCCGGTGCAGGCGTGGGCCGCGCTCGAGGTCTTCGCCATCGACGGCGGCGGCGACCTCGACTTCCTGAGCCGCGTTTTCGACAAGCTCCTTGTCAACTTCACCTGGTGGGTCAACCTGGAGGACGCGGGCGGCAACAACCTGTTCGAGGGCGGCTTCCTCGGCCTGGACAACATCGGCCCGCTCGACCGCTCGCACCTGCCGGCCGGCGGCGTCCTGGAGCAGTCCGATGCCACCGGCTGGATGGCCTTCTACGCGATCGCCATGGCGGCCATCGCCGGCGTCAGGGCATGTGGGACGACGCCGACGGCCTCTACTACGACCGGCTGCTGACCCCCGGCGGGACCGCCGTGCCGGTGAAGGTCCGGTCGATGGTGGGAATCATCCCGGCCCTGGCGGCCGCCGTCATCGACGAGCCGATGCTCGAGCGGTCGCTCGCACTGGGCAAGCACTTCGCTGACTTCCTTGACCGCCGCGGCCTGGGCGACCGTGCGAAACTCGCCGAGCTTGGGCTGCTGCGCGGGGCGCCGGGGAACCGGCGGCTGCTGCTCTGCGTCGCTGGCGTCGAGCGTCTCGGGAAAATATTCGCCAAGCTGTTCGACGAGCAAGAGTTCCTGTCCCCGCACGGCCTGCGGGCTCTGTCGGCCTATCATCGCGATCACCCCTACGAGCTGGACGTCGAGGGCGTCCGCGCGACCATCGACTACGAGCCTGCCGAATCCACCACCGCCATGTTCGGCGGGAACTCCAACTGGCGCGGGCCGCTGTGGTTCCCGCTCAACTACCTCCTGATCGACGTCCTTGAGCGCTACTACCAGTTCTTCGGTGACGAACTTACCTTCGAGTACCCCACTGGCTCCGGGCACCAGATGACGATCGACGCCATCGCTACCGATCTCCAGGACCGGCTCATCTCGATCTTCCTCCCCGGCCCGGACGGCCGGCGGCCCTGCTTCGGCGGCACCGACCGGCTGCAGCGCGATCCGGCCTGGAAGGACAACCTGATGTTCAGCGAGTACTTCCACGGCGACAACGGCGCCGGCCTCGGGGCATCCCACCAGACCGGATGGACCGGATTGATCGCCGACGTGATCCGCCGCCGCCACGGCGGAGTCCGCTCAGTCGGCGACGTGTTCCGCGATATCGGCGGCGACACGGGCGGCGAGGCCGGCCAGAAGGGGCGGCGACCGTGACCGCCACCCAGGGCGTGGGGCGCCCGCAGGCGCGGCCAGGAAGCCAGTTCCCGCTCGGCGCGACCCCACTTGACGGAGGGACGAACTTCGCGGTGGCCTCCAGCGTCGCCGACGCGATGATGCTGTGCCTGTTCGATGACACGGGGGCGGA